>Ga0137373_10003311_pt1 | contig 17652 bp, 24 predicted proteins | sample SagtaG_5_FD_104912 | JGI IMG/M metagenome (GOLD analysis project Ga0137373, IMG submission 104912) | Vadose zone soil microbial communities from Sagehorn Ranch, Mendocino, California, USA - Sage1_R_80_16 metaG | ecosystem: Environmental > Terrestrial > Soil > Vadose zone | place: USA...
TCGGAATCTCGATCGAGTACTGGCCCATACCGAATGGCTGAACTGTAGGCCAGACGATACCAGTCAAAGCGGACTGCGCTGCTTCGTCGTTGCCGACGATGCTTGCTGTCAGCTTGAGCGCGCCGTCTTCGATCCTGAACGAGATGCTCGACACGATACATCCCACGTAGCCGAACGCCATACCGTTACGCTCAACGGCGATCGACAACGTCTTGACAGGTGTCGCTAGTGCAGTCGGAGTGAACGTGTAAGTGAAGTTGGGCGAAGTACCCGTCTTCACACAAGCAGTACGAGCTGCGATCAGGAAGTACAGGACAACGTCCTCTGTCGCATCAAGTACGAGGTCACCTGCGACGTTCGCATTGCCCGCAATTCCACCAAGGATCTCGGCTGTCTTCCTGATCGGGCGACGCCATACAGTCGCCTGCTGGTACTGCAACGACTCGCTGTCAATCGGAATGAACTTGGAAGGCAGTACGTAAACGCCTTGCCGCGTTGCTGTGTTGACCGTCGGAATAGCACCTGCAGGAGTAGGTGTACCCGTGTCGACGTACGTGACGACTACACCAACCTGTGCAACGAAGAGCTCCGTACCAGCGCCACCACCGGCGGCCGAACGGTAGATCTTGTATCCGGTCGCTCCTGTTACGGCTGTCCAGTTGACAGTGATCGTCGAGGCCGACCCCGTAGTCACCTGCGTCAGCTCGTTGCTGATAGTTGTCTCGCCCTGAGCGTTAAGTGCCGTAACAGCTAGCCTGTACGTTCCAGCAAGGATCGAACCACCTGTGGTCGCCGTCGCTGGTGTCGTTTGCACAGGAGGAGGAAGGACTTCCAGGCCAACGCCTACTGCGCCGCCTGCACCAATGCCAACCGCCATGACTACTTACCTCCCTCTCCAGAGCTGTCAGCAGGTCCGTCAGCCGGTCCAGCGGATCCACCGACCACAGGGCCAGTGTCCTTATCGCTTGGCGCAGCTGCTGCCTTCTTGGCAACAGCCTTCTTGGCAGCCGGCTTCTTATCTGCCGGCTCGACTTCGGTGACCTTGATGCCGACGGTATCCTTGAAGTACTCCAGGACCGTCGGACCGGGCCCGCCCGCCGTCTGATGAACAGTACGGAAGGTTGTGTCCTGTTCGTCTGTCACCTCGTACTCGCCTGGGTTCTCGTACACCCCAAGCCCGTCGAGATAGACCTCTACACCCTTACCCGCATGCGGGAGGTCCAGTTCCAACTTGTAGCCCATGACGTTACACCTCCGTTAGGGATTAGGGGGCAGTATGTCTCTGCTGTTTTGTGCTGTTACGTACAACCTAGAAGAACGTACGGTTGAGCCAGCCTTCCTGACGTAGCCTGACTCAATCTGTTCTACGAAGCTATGAGTCACAAGTGGACTCGTACTCGTACCGTAAGGGAAGCCGAATGCAGGGTTGGCGTGGATTAGGGTCTCGATCGCTTCTGCCATTATGTCGGCTTGCTTACGGTTAGCCTGTGGGTCGGTGATCACGCTGTGGTAGACGAGAATACCAATGCTGAAGTCGATCGTTGTCATCCGACGAGCCCTGTCAAGAGTCCGCTTCTTGTTGTCAGGCTCGACACATACCATTGGCGTCGTCGTGAACGTATCCTGGTCGCCGTAGAAGACGTTCACGACACCAGTCGTCGTAGGCAAACCGATAGTTGTCCTGTTCGCCTGAATCAGGTCGACGAGGTACTGACTAACAACCGCAAGCGAGGTGCTAGACATGGCGCCCCGCCCAGTCGCGCTCGATCCGCTCCTCGAGCCACTTGATGAACACCTCGACGATGTCGTCCTCGTCCTTAGGCTGCAGCATGATGAACGGGCGAGCAGGGATCGGACGCGCACCAGCCTTGACCGTAGTACCAGCCGTACGCGCTTGCTGAGCATTCCGCATCGCTGTACGTAGGGCGCCGCTAACACTCTTGCCACTTCTAGCTGCAGAGCGCAACGAACCAGAACCTTCGAAGCCTCCCTGCTGCAGCTTACCGTACCAGACGCTGGGAGGCAGGTCGAGGAGAATAGCGGCGTTGTTGTTGATCGTCCAAATGTTAAGGTACGACATGGTGCGCTTCAAGTAACCGCGCTTGTACAACAGGTTACCTACAGGCGAGCCTAGATTGTCCCTTATTTCGATTGTGCCCTCGGAGTATGGCTCCCAGGAAGGCCTGCCCTCAGCGTCGAAGTTACGTTGGATGCTAGGAATGATGACTTGTTGCACAGCACGCTTCAGCGGTTCCCTGAAGGACTTAATGTTCAACCCAAGCTTGTCGATGTCACGGGCAATGACACCAATGCTAGGAGAAAAGGTGAGCTGCGGCACGCTCGTACGCATAACCTTGGGATTGATGCGGAGCTTCCCTACAACTGCACGGTAGGACTGATCGTAAGAAGGCCGTGCCACTACGTCACCTCCTATCCTACCAAATAGTGCCCATGGTGAACTTCTCCTTGCCGAGACTCATGTCGTCAGACGTCGCCTCCTGCGCGCTCGACGCATCAGTCGGGTAGTACAGAGGCAAGGTGGTATCGGTTCCCGTCGGGGGTACCTCAGGGTCGAGGACAAGAGTCCCTGCGACAAGTCCGTCGATCAAATCCTGCGCTGTAGCCCAGAGCCATAGCGCGTACTCGCTGAGGTTCTCTTCGCTAGAGATCGCCCGTTGGATCATCGACGATACGTACATCATCGCAATGATCTTACGAACGAGCTCGGGCGTTGTAGAGAAGGTTGTCCATGGCGACGTATCGAATGCAATTGCCAGTTTTGCCAGCACTTGCGTAGAGATCGAATCTTCTAGACCCGACTCTAAAGAAGTCAGAGGCAGCTTGAACGGTTCGGCCCAAGCCTGCGCATCTGCCAGCTCGATACGTGCCATGGACTACTCCTACTTCTTGTCGGTAGTTTGCGTCGACGGCGTCTTGGGAGTCTCCGTCTTGGCAGACTGCGCCTTAGCCGCAGCGAGCTGAGCCTCCAGCTTCTTGACCTGAGCTGCCAGGTCATCGTTCTCGGCCTGAAGCTCTGCGACGCTCGGCTCGTCTTCCGGAGCGACCGGAGGAGGACCGACTGCCCCAGCCTCCTTGAGGTCCTCCCAGACATCGTCGGGGAAGTCGCTCTTCTTGACGGGCTCCAGAGCGTCGATCTCGACGCGCGAACCGTCTGGCTTGCCGTAGTGGATGTTGGTGAGTGCTACCGTTGCCATTATTTCTCCTATTTAGTCGGACCTAGTAGAAGCGACCCACGCAGTCACACCAGACGAAGGAGTACCACCGCCAAGATCTGTTAGATTCGCACGCACGTATCTAACGGCGTAGTTACTCGTCACGCCCTTACTGACGAACGGATGCAAAACTTGAAGGGTTGTCATAGCGAACCAAGTCGTACCGTTCAAGGAACCTTCCAGGACGACAGTAAAGCTAGTACCACTACCGTCGTCGTCCCCGCCGTTACTTGCAACGTATGTGTACCGTAGCAGTCTTCGAGATCCTTAGACGTTCCCGGACCTGTCGTACCTGCCAAGTCTAGTGACTTAAATGGTTGCATGCTACTCCTTAAGGCACCCACCGGTCGTTCTTAACTCCTCCACCAATGCGTCGGAGTCTGTTAGCGTAGACCTCTCCGTAGTGACCTACACGGAGCGTGGCCGTATCGACATCTCGAACGGTTCCCGTTGAAGTACCTGCGTTTGCAGCACTCTGGTTATACGTGATCTGAGTACCGGACGCCGTTACGACAGTAAAGATACCGTCGTAGCTAGTGTCCACAAGGTCTACAGCTACGTGACGTCCTGGTGCGAGTGAGTTAGCAACCGTCAACGTGACAACGTTACCTGAACGTACAGCCGCTGTCACGTTGAGGTTAGCTGGGACTGCAGTTACCACAGCTGGACGCATCTTACCTGTAGCAGTACGGTACTGTACAGTACGTCCTACTTCGGCAGGGTATGCGTTTACCATGGGAAGACCTCAGGCAATTGCACTTTTGATGAGGTAGCCGGTCACGGACTTGCCGAAGTCGGCGGAGGCCGGGTTGATCTCGACACCCACCATCTTGAGGTCGTAGCGGCGCCGCACGCGGAGCAGGTCCGAGGCGCGCTTGTCCTCGCGCCAGCGGTCCGTGATCTGCTGGTTGGCACCCCCGAAACCCCAAACGAACTCGTACGCAAAGGCCGGAACCTTCAGACCAGGTCGCGGAGGCACCCAGGCGAGGATGACGTCCTTGCCCCACAGGTAACCGGCAGTGATCGCGTTACCGGGTGCGCCCGGAGTACCAGTACCGACACCGACACCGGGCACGATCACGCGCTCGAGGCCCAGTACCGACGCCACGATCTCAGGCGTCAAAACTGCTCGCTCCGAGTACTTGATGCGCTCGATGAGGTCCGGGTGATCCTCGAGGGTGCTCATCACCAGGTAAGGGATGATCGCCGTGTTGGTCTCCATGAAGACCTTGGCGTGCACCGCTCGGTTGCCTGTACGCACATCGCTGATCGGGTTGCTGTTGGCGTAGTCACTCCACTGCGCCGTGCCGACCAGAGTAGTCGAGAGACCTGACGCGTAGTTCGTCGTGGCCGTAACCAAGTTCTTCATGGCAAGCTCGCGGCCCAGCATGATCTTGGACGTGACGAGCTCGGTACCGTCGCGATCCGGAGCAAGTGGCGGGTCTGCGTTCTCCCGCTCCTCGTCCGTGATCGGGATCTGCAGCGCGTGCTCCTGAGCGTAGTACGGCTCCGTGGAGAGCTGCAGACCAGGGATCTCGTTGGCTTCCGTACCCGGCGCGCGGTAGTCGCTGGTCTCTGCCATCCACGCCTCACGGCCGAACACGTAGTACTTGTCCGACTGCTTCCGGACCGGAACGGTCGGGAACAGGTTCCCACCCACCAGACCGTTGTTGGGCCAGCCGAGGGAGATGTTGGTCATGACCTGGTCGATATGGACGTTGCCAGATCCTGTAGGGTTGTAAACCATGTCTCAGTACACCTCCCTTGCTTACAGCGGCGGCATGCCGGGGGTCAAAAGAACATCGATGAAGTCACCAGCGGCAGTGGCTGCGGTGAGCGCCACACCAAAGGGGACGTTGGTAGCAGTGACTGCCGTGATGCAGCGAGCGGTAGCTGCGGCCTCGGGCATGACTCGTGCACCGATCGAAATCGCAGCACCGGCTTCCACGCGAGCGATACCGAGAACGCGTACGTCGATGTACACCTTGCCGGTAGCCACCTTTGCAGCGTCGACGGTCTCCATGCAGACGCCGAAGACGCGATCAGTGCTAGCAGCGGTGTACGCGATCTCCTGGACGTTGGCTGTGAGCTTCAAGCACTTACCTGCCGCATACGCAGCAGTGCCAGACGCCTTCATCCCCTTGTCGAGGACGTAGTTCGGACCAACTCCCATTTCTCCCTACCTCCTCTACTCCTTGAACGAGTATGACTCTACGCGGTACTCCTCGAAGAGCCGAGGCTGCAGCGCGGAGACCTTGATGACGGCGTCGCTGTAGTCCAGCTTCGAGTCCGCCTTCATCAGTTCGGCAACGGCGTCCGTGAAGCGCTTGGTCGCGGACGAGTCGTCCCCGCCCCTACGCTGCCAGCCGCGCTCAGTGAGGTCAATGACCCCAAGGTCGAGCGTGTCCTTGTACGCGTTGAAGACCTGCTCGCCCAGTTCCGTCGGCGAGTTGATCATGATCGAACGAAGCTGCTCCTTGACCGCCGGTGGTACAGAGAACTTCTTGCCGGCGTCCAGCTCGAACAGCTGCTTCTCGACCTCCTGCTCCCGGTTCAGCTGGTTCAGCTTCACGAGCTGCGCCTGCTGGACCTTGACCAGCTCGCTCAGGGTCTTGATCGCCGGGTTGTTGGCGACCTCGCCCAGCTGCTTGAGCGCCTCGTCGACCGACAGCTGTGACGGTCCACCCGGCGGGTTCGGCGGAGCTGGCGGGTTGGGCGGAGCCGGAGGTGCCTCAGTCAGCTTCTTGAGAGCCGCCTCGACCTCCGCATCCGTCGCGTTCTCGGACAGCTTCAGGAGCGTCCGAAGCACCTTCGGGTCCATGCCGTCTCCTTCCTTGGGTTCGTTGGGCGGGTCGGGCGGAGGATCCCCGACGAGCTCCGACAGATTGACTGGGGCCAGATCCTTGAGGAACGGCCGATTGGTAAGGGCGCCTCCCATGAAGACGTCCTCGTGCTTGTTGCCCTGAGCATCGGTCCAGTCGTCGTCGAACTCCGGCGAGAAGTACCGAAAGGCCTTGTCCTTGATCTTCTGCAGCGCATCCTTGGTCCAGTCGACCATAACCCAAAGACCGTCCGACCGAGCCTCTGCCTGCTTGATCCAGCCAGCAGCCTCGGTCACCTTGGCCTTGTGGTCGTAGTCGACGTCGAGGTCGATGCCACGAACCTTCTGGTTCACGCTCGCGGCGAAGTTCGCAACGCGCTGTGGAGTGATCTTGATCTCTCCGTACTTCGGGTGCTGGTACTCGCCTACGCTCATCGCGTGCACCCAAGATGTACCGGAGGCCTCGTCGAGCTCGATGCTCTGGACACTCGTTAGGTATCCGAACCTCATGCCGACCTCCAATCTAGTTACCTGCTTGTACTAATTGTACATTGTACCACTCTAGGTACGACAACTAAAACGATATAACAGTAACACCTCCTTCCTATACCAACAGCTTGCTACCGTAGACGAGATGACCTGCCATCCTGAGCTGTACGTGAGTACGCCCCGTTGGGAACTCTTCAGGAAGACGTACCTTTGCGATACGCTCTCCTTCACGCCAGTCCAGGTAAGCGTACTGCCAAATTGGCGGGTTACCCACACCGATCTCGACAACCGCTGTATCATGCCCGCCATATGGCATGACGATCCAACCATCTACTACTTCCGGTACCACTATAGCACCTCGATCGTATCGGGACGGCGAATGATTCGCTCCGCCGCCGTTGTGATTAGTACCCACCTCTGGTAGGTACCTGCAACAGGTAAGTTCACCTGGCCACCAGTAGGACCAATGAGCGACAGGATATCAATCTTCGTACCTTCCTGTAGAGCACCACTGCTAACCAATGTCACCGTTGTGAAGTCGCCTAGTACAGGAATGTAACCGGCGTTGGTTGTGTGGTACACACCAACAGACGTGATGTCAGTCACAGAGCCTCGTAGCAGCGTGATCTCGTTCGCTACGTACTCAGTGCCCGACTTGTACAGTGTGACTGCCATCTACGGACCCCTTTCTACACGTGTCGGACCAACGATTGTGCTCTGCCGTGTCTCACCTGCAGATGCTTGTGCTCTATCCCTTGTTCCACCAGAGCTTGCCTGTGCTCTATCTCTAGTCGTGTTGACTGTTGCCTGAGCCCTGTCACGGGCCCCCAAGACAGCCCACTTCTGTCTCGAAGCACCGACAGCCCAGCTTAGGCGTGTGGCTAGTACAGAGGTCTGGGCACGAGTACGTGTTGGACTAACTAAGACAGTGACGTCAATAGATACAAAGCCCACAGCAGGGACGTAAATGAACCTGCCTCGCCGTGCTCTGAATGGAACCGTGCGACAAGGAGACGTTATAGGCGGCACCCAGCTAGGCTGCGTCGGCGGTGGTACTTGCGGCCAAGGAGGCTCTGCAAAGGCACCTCGACGAGCAAGGCCAGAAGGCCTCGTCCGAGCTCTCTGACGCCACTGTGGTACACCAAAGCCGGGCTGCGGTACAGACAGGAACCGTCCGCGGCGTGTACTATACCATGTAACACGGCACCTCGACTGCCTCATGTACGCCGAGACAGGCAGTACTGCAGCAGGAGTAACAAAGAACCGACCACGACGTATGAAGGCGACGCGGTGCCCTGCTTGCCTAACGTATGCTGGGATCGGTTGTACAACCGTAGGTACAGCACCGACTAGCGGAACAGTGAAGAAGTCACCACGCCGCATGAAGGCAACACGATGAGTTGCCTGCCTCACATACACCGGTGGTGGCAGAACTACTGGAGGTGCTACACCAGCTAGTGGGTAGGTAAAGAAGTCCCCACGTCGTATAAAGGCAACCCTATGAGCAGCCTGCCTGATATACGTCGGTGCAACAGGAGGAGCAGTTGGTACAGTAACAACGAGGGGTACAGTAAAGAACTTTCCGCGTCGTACCAGCTGCAGGCGGCCACGATGTATCACAAACGTGGATGGTACAGCCTGCTGCTGCTGCAGCTCGTAGAACGTTCCTCGTCGTGCGGTAACACCTCGTCGCGCTGCCTGACGAACGTACCCAGGAGCTAGCGCTGGAGCGGACGGGATTACGGACGCAGGTGCGACCTCAAAGAAGCTTCCTCGGCGTATGGTAACACCCCGCCGTGTTGCCTGGCGAAGATACCCAGGAACAAACTCCGGCGGAGCTGGTGCTACGGCAGTAGGTACAACGCTAAAGAAGCTTCCCCTACGTGTGCGTGCGTAGTGTAGCCAAGCTGTAGACCTAAAGTCCGGAACGAAACCCGGCGGCGGCGCAGGTGCCTGCGTCGGGACGACAGGAAAGAAGTCGCCCCGACGCGAGCTAGGATAACGCCACCGACGAGACATGCGTTACCCTGTTCCTACTCCTCCCACTCCAAGCTGATCACGTACTTGTGGTTCGTCGGAAGAGCGTTGTCACGATTGATGAACGCGAACCCGTCAGTCGTACCTGCAGCAGCAACGAGCTCCTCCAGCAGCTCGAACGGCAGGTCAACGCCTGACTGAGTGTTGAACGCGATCCGGAAGGCGTCAGCCGCCGCAACAGTCGGCGGAGTCGCGTACGACGGGATCAGCGAGCAGGACGCCGTCGGCGAGTTCGGGTCCAGCTTGTTGGTGACGATCGCAGTACCGGGGGTAGTACCGGCGTTGGTGGTGCGGACGACGCCAACAACGACCTGCTGAGAGGTCGGAACAGCAGCAGTAGCGACCACGCCAAGGGTGATGCGCCGGAGCTTGAAGCCGGAACCGGCAACAGGCCGAAGCCATGCGAAGCCGGTATCGACAGCGAGTGTCGCCGCCGACTCCAACTGCGAGGTGTAACGGGCCATGAGGACCATCCTTCCTAGTAGAAACCTGTATACTGACTAACAACTTGTGGTGCCTTGCCTGCCAGCGCAGCTGGAGCTGCGCCACCGTAGAGATTCTGGACCACGTTCCGGGCGAGGACCATCGGCGTGAGGATTCGGCCCGGCCGGATGGTGCCGAGTCGCGGTACGAAGATCGGTTCCTTCGGTGAATCTACGGTGGCTGCGAGCAGTTCGACGGCCACGAGAACCTGCGCGGCCGCCGCAGCGTTCGTGTAGCCGTAGGTGCCGGCGCCCGGCGTCCCGGTCAGGTTGAGAGCCCGCCATGCGCCGTACGTCTCGGTGTTCGGCCCGTCGCTGAAGGACTGCCACGCGGTCGTCGACCCGTTCGCGGTCAGAGTCACGTTCGATGTAATGCGGGACAGACCACCGACGACCAGCGACCCGGCCGCCGTGGTGGTCAGCGCGATCGTGTAGTCGTTGCCGCCGTTGGGGTTGGCGGACGCGCCGAGCACTGAGGCGACCGGTTTGGCACCCGTGAGGACCTTCACGCACAGCGACGTGCCCACGGCGTTCGCGCCGCCGGTACCGGTCGCGGTGACGGTCCGCGCCGCCGGTGACGCTCCGGCGTCCATCGCCCAGACCTCGGTCGAGCCGGCGCCGTTGACGGGGTCGGTGTTGGTGCGCTTCAGCAGCGTCCACGTCGAGCCGAGCGAGTCGGTGACCGGGCAGGTGATCGTACCGACGCCGGTGTTGTTGCCCGCGTTGGCGATCGCGACGAGCAGCGAGTTCGCGGCTGGCGTGAACGATGCCGTGGTGGCGACGTTCGTGCTGCTGGTTACCGTAGCCGGTGCACTGGCGTCCTCGGTGATCGGCATCGTTCACCCGCCCTTCGATGAGAGAAGGGATTCAGTAGGTCCCGGCCGAGTCGAGGAACACCACGACGAGGTCCGGGTCGCTCCTGGCGTCACGCAGCGCTTCGGCGAGCAGCTCGTGGACGTCCTGTGTCGTGTTGTTCCAGGGGAAGACGACGGTAACGGTTGCCGCGGACTGCACGACGGTGCCGTCTGGTGTCAGGATCGCACCCGTCGCGGTGACTGTCGCGTTCGGCCCGAGGCCGGCGCCAGCGCCGGACGGCGGCGCGGAGATCCACATGAATGCTCGGTTCCGGGTATTCATATTGACCATTTCAATTTCCCCCTCAGATCTGGGTGAGCTCTTCGATCTCAAGTCCATGCAGAACAACGATGTTCGACGCCGACGATGCGCCGTAGGTTGCACCCACGCCGAGCTCGATGATAGCACTGTTGTCCAGGTTCACCGTCGTCATGGCCACGCCCGGAACGGGTACGCGCGTATACGCTGTCAGCGCCGTTCCGAAGTCGAGTGAGCCATGCGTATGCGTCACCACAGCAGAGGGGACGACTGCCGATCGGACGATCGTGGAGGTCCACAAGTCCCATGGCCACAGCGTCGGGGTGGTCCCGGCGGTCTGCGCGGCGCTCACCGCGAGCGCGGTGTTGGCGAGGGCTCCCACGTACGTCCCGAACGAGAGCGTGGCACCGGTCAAACACGAATACGTGCCCCACGCGTGCACCCGGATCAGGGTCCCAGGCTTCAGGTAGTTCACCGGGATGATGCACGGCTGCGCCACGTAGGCGCCGTTGCCGGTCGCACGGATCAGATTCTGCGGACCGAGGAACGTGTTGATGGTGTTGGACGCGAGCAGTGGATCATTCAACTGGTTCGCATAGGTCAGGCGAAGTGGCATGTCAGGTCACCTCGAACGAAGTAGACGCCATCAGGATGGCGTGCTGATCGTTGTGGACGTACTGGTAGGCCGACACGTAATAGCTGCCCGGCCCGGTGATGAACCCGTTCCACGAGATGTCGATACAGCCAGCTGCGTCGGCAGGCCCGCCGAAGAACGAGATAGCCTCCGGCGTAGTCACGACGATCTCCACCCCGGTCGAGGGCACGTACCCGCAGCCGGTGAACGTCTCGTAGGCATTCGAGTCAGTGAACACGACCGAGTCCGGCGTAGCAATCAGGGTCGCAGCAGTGGCTGCGTTAGCGGTGTTAGTGAGCAACGCCGCAGAGAGTGCGAGAACGAGTAGGAGCTTTCTCATGGTCCTATCCTCTCATGCCAGAGCTGTCTTGATCTTGACAAGGACAGCTTCAAGGGCGGCCACTCGCTCAGTAAGTGCAACGGGGTCACCAGATGCGGCGACGTGAGCGTCGAAGTTGCTCGTGAGCGTAGCCAGGTCGTCGGCGACACCGATCAGCCGGGCGTCGTTCTGCCCAAGCTTGGTTAGAAGGTTCTTAACAGACACCTCTAGTACCGAGACGCGATCCTCTAGCGGTCCACCCTCGATAACGTAGGTGTAGGACCTAGCGCCGCGGAGCAGTGCCTCCACGACGGTAAGGACAGTACCGTCGGGGTCCTTTGCCGCACCTGGTACGGTGTCGGTGAATAGCATATCTCCTCCAGCCTTGACTCTTGGGTAGATCACAGTTTTGACTTGTTCGATCTTCTTGGCTCCGGGGCATTCCTTACCGTACGCCTCTGACCAGAGTTCCCCACCCTCTACAACATTCGGCTCACAACCTAGCAGGTGCCAACCAATACCTTTGGTGGTTGACTTGGAGTCGGTCATGAGTTGAATCGGGAAGCCATCTTTCTCATGCAACCACAAGTGTAGTTCCACAATAGCGTCGACCTGGACATCGATCCACGGCTCCGTGTTGAGGTTGTAAACGCCTCCCTGTGTCTCAATGCTAATCAGGGACCAGTTACCCTCCAGCTGGCATGGCGCTCTATAGTCGATGCTCACGTACTGCTCGACGACGCCAGTTTTGCGAACGTAGAAGTGGCTACACGGGTTACCTGAAGTGTTGAAATAAGTGAATAGCGTACTGGCCTCGCTAACAGCCACGTGGTTACAGACACCACGACCTCTAGAGCGCAACTGAGCCTTAGCACCTCCAGTATTGAATCTGGTAACAGGCTTCTGAATCGCCTTCGGGTACCAAGTCATACTGTTTCACTTCTCTTCAGGTACAGTGTGGTTCGCTACGACCGCCTTGCTGGTCTCGGCGATCGCACGAATCGCTTTCCACATGTCTTCGTACTCCTCGAAGCGAACGTTGACCCTTGCAGCTACGTCTATCATGTGTTGCTCAAACTTGTCTGTTACTGAGTCGACCCTACTAGTTAGGGCTGCGATCTCGGTACGTGCCTCTGTCATTTCTCTGATCGACCCTTCCATCTGGTTCAACCTCTTACCTAGGCTAGGCGTCGCTTCGACGAGTATCGCACCGGTATCCGGGTGGATGATAGCCTCCCTACCAATGAGTGCATCAGTAGCAGCGTTGAGCTTGGCAAAGAACTTCTTGAACCAACGGACTAGAAAGCGTACGACGATGATCAGAGTAGTAACGCCAGCGAAGACACCAACGATCCACCCTGAGTACTCACGTATCCAGTCCATCACTGCCTCCATCACTTACCGCCTGATTGATCGACACCAGCTTGCTTAGCTGGCGGTCCTACAGGCGGCTTCGGCGTCTGCCTAGGTGGTCCTACTCGAGCCCCACCAGGAGGCGCCGGCGTAGCTCCCGGCGCCTGTGGCGTAGCTGTTTCCCGAATCGTAGCCTCGTCAACCTTCGGCAGGTCCATCTCCTCACGGAAATGCTCTTCGAGCTTGTCGTCAGGACGGATAACGTTCGCACCGATCAGGTTACGGATCGCAAAGCTGAGGGTACGCCAGTCAGCCTGCTCGCCAATACGACGTACGCGAAGCTTGGGATAGCCTGCCCGAACGAAGTTGTAGTCAATCAGCTGCGGGATACAGTAGGTATTGAACACGTCACATACGATATTGGCGATGAACCTCGTAGCCTTGAGGAACATCACCTGGTCCTCATCCTTAGCACCTCCGTCCATAAAGGCTACCAGGACGTTCTTCTGGATCTCTTTGTCGTGGTGGTCGATGCTCTTCAGTGCATCTACCGGCTGGCCCTCAAGCTTAGCGAACAAGAGTTCCCAGTTCGGTGGCAATACAACGTGTGCTCGCTCGTTGGTACGCAGATTCCGACCAAGCTGGTCTGCCTCGGTCCGGTCCTTCTGCGTGAAGTTCGGAGGCAGTTTGATCACAGGCACGCCAATGCCATGGCGTTCCTTCTGAATCGCATCAATCTTGTACAGCTGCTCCTTGTAGTACCAGTGCTTGTATGCCGAACGCAGTACGCTCATACCCTCGATGTTGCCGGCTTCCTTATCAAAGGTGAACACTACCAGCTTCTCGATAGGGATAATGATCGGTTCAGGGTCATACGGGTCGGGACTGCTCATCTCGACGGCTTCAGGTCCACCATTTGGGTCAAGGCGCCACTTAACTACGTCCATTGGGTGCCGAGGCGCGAGCTTCTTCCAAACAGCTCGAACCTTACCATCGATGATACGGATTTCCCATACCTTTTCGAACATGTAGTACCCGAAGTCACACATCAGCAGTGTCTCGGTAAGCACTTGGGGCCAAGTGATACTCATGTACTCAGTGAAGCACTTCCAGGTAAACTCTGCTGCGGTAACGTCCACCTTCTTGTCGCTTGCTGGCTCGATGAACCAGCGTCCTGCCAGCACAGGTGTCTTGATCAACCGCAACGTGCCGCGTACCGTGCCATCGCCACGCCTCATGTGGTCGTACTTCTCAAGTCCCTGCAACCCGCGCAGCTCCGCGTTGTACTCCTGCCGCGCCCAGCTACTAAAGGGTGACGGCACAGTACTACCAAGCTCACCAAGTGAGAAGGTCACAGGGTCAGCAAACTTGACCGTCTCACCGTTTGTCTTGCTTGGCTTAGCCCGTTCGGACACAACCACAAACGGCTCGCCTTCGTTTTCGACGACCTCAACCAGGTCATACGTCGAAAGGATCTCCGTCAGAGTTGCAGTTGTCGCCTCGCTACTACTCGTTGCGACATCGTCCGTAGACGAAAGTTTAGACTCGCGTCCTCCCCTTTTCCCGGGAAACCACAGGCCGCTCATTGTTTGCCTCTGTCACTTAGTGGCTTCATCAGAAGGTGCCTCCTGTCGTAAAGAAGCCGCTGGAGCTAGGCGCGAGTGCAAACTCTGAACCGCTACTTACACCGGCTGGCGCATACGATGGCTCCATGGCATCACTCAGGTGGTGTGTAGCTCCGAGCTTGAACACATGCATCAGACCATAGCGCAGCGCGTCGATAGCATGGTCTGCCATCTTCATACCCCACTCTGGCACGTTTTTCCCGTTCACGGGTGTGGGTGACTTGTACATGTTGAACTCGTGGATGGTATTCACACACGAGAAGTCGACGTAGAAGGCAGGGCGCTCGAGTGGCGCACCGAACTCATCTGTGCCATGCTCCCTCATCATCTGGAAGCTCCGAATCAAGTCAATGCCCTCACGCCAGCTTTCCTTAGCGCGCGGGTCTGTAACGCAGCCAACCAGGTTCTGGCTCACAACGACTGCTGCTTCCGGATCGGCAGCGTCGCCAAACGCCGCGTCGAGGTGGTATCCCAGTGGCTGGTCCCGCCTCTTCAGGAGCTGACAGTGTTCCTCAACAGTCGTGAACGCCTGGTAGTGCTCACGCCACACATACACCTCGTCGCTCGGCGTCACCTGAAACTCGATTGCCGCTAGCGGGTTGGTGTACCCCCAGTCGAAGGCCATGTAGTTAGGCAGTGCTGGGTTGAACTCAACGTTCTTAACATGTACGGAAGTGTCCCACTCAGGGAAGATCTTGCCTACGAACGATCCAAAGTCCGCCGCGATCTCCTGAAGGAAGCGCTCGGGGCTCATAGTCTTCAGGAGCAGCTTGATCTCTGGGTCGTCGTAGCCGCTAGGGTAAATGGCTGTGTTCGCCCAACTTGGGAACCGCCACGACTCATACTCTGGCACGTTCTTATCCTGCCCAAGCATCCAAAGGTTGTACAGCCAGTTGTAGCCTTCAGGCGTGGTCGGGAAGTCCGCACTCCCGCGGCGGTCCGCAAGCGCCGGGCGAATGTACCGCTCGAACGTCTCTTCCTTGTGCTTGGCCGCCTCTGCCATAATCACATGGTCTAGGGCGTCGCCAACAAGGTGCTCAGGGTGGTCAGCGGAACGCACCGCTACCATAGTATTCCAGGGGAACCGCAGGAACATGTCGCCTTGTTTCTTGTTGTAGCTATGCTTGATGCGCTTGTCCCTGCCAAGCCCCATACATACGATCAGGTCATTCCAAATAACTCGGAACTCCTTTTCGCCCAGGTCGTACGTAGGTCCTACGATCCAGTACAGCCGGTTCGGAATAAACAGGCGAGGCTCAAGCTCACGCCCGCCCATCGTCGTCTTACCAAAGCGTCGTCCACACGTGGCGATCTTGAATCGTGCAGCACTGTCGTGGTACAGCTTCTGTTGTGGGTGCGGCTCGTAGCCAATCTTCTTGAAGAGAGCAGCCTTGCTGATAGTCTGCGTTACCATGCGCTCCTCCCTTCAAGACCGCCTTAGTTATGTAGTGCACGAGTTAGTTATGCGCTGTACGAATTAGTTATGGCCTGGTGTGTTGCCTCCGCGTTCCACCCCTCATCGGCGTGTACTAACATCGGCTAGCGTTACTCCTTCTCGTCGGTCATCCGGTAGAATCGTCCCGGAACAGTCATGTTCTGCACAGCAGATTCGTGCTGAAGTGAGCACAGCCGCTCGATCTGCCTTCCGTTCGGATCCGTCTTGTCCTCGTTGCTGCTAACGTACACAACGTTGATACAAGACGGTACCATCGGTGCAGTGCGCATTCTCTCAGCAGCCTCGATCCACTCATGCAGTCGACCCTTGAGCTCATCCGAGCTCTTCGGGTCGTCGAGCTCCCGCTGGTAAGACGCGATCTGCCTATCCACGTGCTCCGAACGCTGTTCCTCTGTCGTCCAGCCGTGAATCGCAGTCACCAGGCCATCATGCCACTTGCGATTCTCGTCACAGACCCGGACAGCTTCTCCGACGTTTACCATTTCCTCTCACCTCCTCCCACTCTATAGAGGTACGAGTCCATTTGTTGGGCGTCTACAGCTTAGTACGGCCTGTGGTAGTACCGGTTCGTCTGCTTCATCGCCGTCGCTGGCGCAATACCTCCCAAGATGCCCGTCGTTAGCCCACGGTAGCCAGGAATCCGTAGGTTCAAACTGTTCGCCGCCATAGCTGTTGGCAACGCACCCGCAGGCGTCACGGCGCCCGTGTCGACATAGCTCGTGCTACCGGCTGGCAGTTGTGCAAGCAGAAGCTCAGAGCCACCAACGCGGCCATACACCCTGTACCCCTGCGCCGTCGGGTCGTTCGTCCAGCTCGCCGTTACCGTCGATGTTGTACCAGTGGTCACCTGCGTCCCTGCCGTTGACGCAAGGGTCTCGACGTTGTCGATGATCTTGCTCACGCGGTACGAGTACGTCGCGGCTGCCAACGTTCCGCCAGTAGTGGACGTGGACATAGTTGGGGCGGCCGGTGCAGCGCTTTGTGCGCTTACCTTCTCGACCTTCGCGTTGTACGTAGTACCGTCAGTAGCGCGGTAGCTGACCGTGTTGTAACCCTGATCTCTCGCTACTGCTAGTGGCCGGACAGGCATGTCTGATACCTCCTACTTGTCCTCGTTGTTGCCGTCGTTGTTGCCGGCGGTGTTGGGCGGTAGGGCAGAGCTAGCCGTGTTGGCGTACTCCTCTGCCTGCGCGATCACGTCGTTGAGCAGGCTCTCCAGAGGGCTCTTGTCTCCCTGGTACGCGTCGTCGCCGACCTTGCCAAGCACACGCTCGACGACGTACTTGTCTGCATCTAGTCGGACTCGCTCGTTTGTGCCGTGGATTGCCAGGAAGATGATCGACATGGCTGCCTGTGGGGCACTCTCCCGGAACAGTCGGCGCGTCAGCTCCTCCTCCGTCTCCGACGGATTTAGGCTTCGCTCCATCGACAAGTTGCGGACAGCCTCCTCTGGGATCCAGGAGCGGTCGTCCATGCCTGTGTCATCTGGGCTGTTGGTACCCGTGTTGTTAGTACCCGTGTCGTCCATGCCGTTGGTTTCGTCACGCTCGTAGGGGTTGGCGCCGTTGTCCATCGCTACCTCCTCGTAGACCCTTCTGATCTAATTGTAAAGGGTAATAGGTGATGAACGTAAACCTATATGATATAAAAGTAACTAATGATAGGTAACTTGTGCTAGATGGGTTAGAGTGTAATAAGGTAACACATGGATTCCGGCCCATGGCGAGGGACCGCGGTATATATTTGTAACACATGGACTGTCACCCATAGTGAGTGACCCGGAGGGCTATTTTTTGAGTTTTCAATTCAAGTTATAATATAGTTGTAATCACGAGTTAGTCACTCGAGAGGAGGTGAACATCATGAGTGAGCAGTTGACAGGTTACATGTGTGCGAAGATCGTCAACGCTAGGCTTCGCAAAGAAGGTGTTGACAAGCACCTTCCTGAGCAGATGCTCTACAGCTACATCAAGAAAGGCTACATTGAGAGCACACTCAACTCAGAACACAAGCGTGTCGTGAGCAGAGAGGCTCTCGACAAGTGGTTTGTCAAGTACCTCAAGAAAGCTAAGTTACTTGCAACACTGCAA
>Ga0137373_10003318_pt1 | contig 17616 bp, 15 predicted proteins | sample SagtaG_5_FD_104912 | JGI IMG/M metagenome (GOLD analysis project Ga0137373, IMG submission 104912) | Vadose zone soil microbial communities from Sagehorn Ranch, Mendocino, California, USA - Sage1_R_80_16 metaG | ecosystem: Environmental > Terrestrial > Soil > Vadose zone | place: USA...
GTCCTCGCCCAGCTGCTGCCCGATCAGCTCGTGCAGCCGGGCCATCCCGGCCACCCCCTCCGGCAGCCGCTTCCTGGCCAGCACCCGGCCGGCGGCATCCATCAGCTCCACGTCGTGATGGTCCTCGGCCCAGTCATCCCCGACAAACAGCCGCATCAGATCTCCCGTCCCAGGTGTCGAATCTCGTCAGCAGCCTGCGGGAGAACAATCAGCGCCCTAATGAACAGTGCTCACGCCCCCCACACCAGGCGGCGGGCACGACATCCCAGCAGCGATCCACTCTCCCGGCCAGCCGGCAGGGGCACGGTCTTTCGGAAGGGCTCATGGCCCAGGAGGCAAAAGTGCTCACCTGCCGGCGGCTACCAGGCACCGAGTCTGCCGTATGGCAACTCGCTAACACTCATTAGGATCCTGGAACACCATCTGCAGATGACGCCGCGCCTCCAGGAGCCGACCTCGCCGTAGCGTGACGAGGTCGGTGCCGCGGAAGCGGACGGCGCCCGACTTGGGCCGGGGCGCCTGCAGCAGTGACCTGGCCAGCGTCGACTTACCTGATCCGGTCTCGCCGACAATGCCGAGCGTCTCACCTGAGTAAAGGTCGAAGGAGACGTCGGAGACCGCCTGGACCACGCCACCCTTGACACCGCCATAGCCGCGGACGACGATCCATCATGGCAAAAGGGGTACGGGCGGATTCACCCGCCGCTCGGAGTCCCAGCAGTCCGCTCCGAATCCCGGCAGGGAGGGCGTATGAAGACCAAGGCCGCTATTCTCAACGACGTCGGCAAGGACTGGGAAATCACCGAACTTGACCTCGATCCACCCAAGGCCGGGGAGGTGACGCTGCGCTTTGTCGCGGCAGGCCTGTGCCACTCTGACGAGCACCTGCGGACCGGGGACATTCCGGTCCGGTACCCGATAGTCGGCGGGCATGAGGGCGCGGGGATCGTCGAAGAGGTCGGCGAAGGAGTCACCCGCCTCAAGGCCGGTGACCACGTCGTCTGCTCGTTCCTGCCCGTGTGCGGTCATTGCCGCTTCTGCTCTCGCGGCCTGACGAACCTGTGCGACCTGGGCGCGCTGCTCCTCGAGAACTGCTTGCCCGACGGCACGTTCCGGCTCCACTCCGGCGGTACCGACTTCAGCCAGATGTGCCTGCTCGGCACGTTCTCGCAATGGGGCACCGTATCCGAGCACTCGTGCGTGAAGGTCGACGACGATCTTCCGCTCGAAACCGTTGTGCTCGTGGGTTGTGGCGTGCCGACCGGCTGGGGCACCGCGGTCAACGCCGGCGGCGTGCGGCCCGGAGACACGGTGGCAATCTACGGTATCGGCGGTGTCGGAATCAACGCCGTCCAGGGCGCGTCGTTCGCCGGTGCCCAGCACGTGGTCGCGATCGACCCGCTGCCGGGCAAGCGGGAGATGGCCAAGCGGCTCGGCGCCACCCATACAGCGGCCGATGCGGAGGAAGCGCAGCAGATCATCACGGACCTCACCCAGGGCGTCGGTGCGGACGAGGCGCTTGTCACGGTCGGCGTCGTCACGGAGGACGTCATCAACGCGGCATTCGCGGCCCTCCGCAAGCACGGCACGGTGACCGTGACCGGGCTGGCAGGTCCGGCGGAGAAGACCATCCACGTCTCGGGCTTCGAGCTGACGTTGTTCGAAAAGCGGATCCAGGGCGCGCTGTTCGGCGGCGGCAACCCGTTCGAGGAAATCCCGCGGATGCTCGACCTGTACCGTTCCGGCCATCTCAAGCTGGATGAGCTCGTCACCAACAGGTACCGGCTGAACGACATCAATCAGGGTTACCAGGACCTGCTGGACGGCAAGAACGTCCGCGGCGTCCTCGTCCACGAGCACTGAGCACGCCGTTCGGCAACCCCGGTTGGACCGAAGTTAGAACCTCGGGTTAGAGGTCCGGCGTTAGAGGTCTGGCCGGGGTTGCCGAACAGCGCCGGGCTAGCAGCGTCCCGCGTAGGCACCGCTCGTGAAGGTCGTCCACGGGGACCAGTTGGTGCCGTTGTTTGACAGGATGACGGCCGCCCGAGCGTTGCCGTAGGCGTCGTAGGTCGACAACGCGCCATTCACCGGGTGGATCTGCCAGTAGCCACGCTCGCCCGCCGGTCCCGTGGCGAACTGGCTGCCACCGGACTCCGCCATGGCAATCGAGGCCGCCGTTTCGGCTGCCGCGGGTGCGCCACCGGCCGACTCCCACAGCGACTCGAGGCCGCTGCAGCTGAGCGTCCCCCCCTGTGCACGTGACGAAGCGGCCTCGCCGCTGCCGCCACCGCTGTTCTGGGAGCCGCCGCTGTTCTGGGAGCCGCCGCTGGCCTGGGAGCTTCCGCTGGCCTGGGAACCGCTTCCGCTGGCCTGGGAACCGCCGCCTGCGGCCGCTGCGGAAGGGGTACTGGGGATGGTCAGTACCTGGCCCACGTAAATCAGATCGGGATCACTGATTTTGGACCGGTTCGCCCGATACAGCCCGGGCCAGTCGTCGGCCCGGCCATAAACCCGCTGCGCAATCCCCGACAACGTGTCCCCGGACACGACCGCGTACATGCGGTCAGCCGTGTCCGCGCGACGTGCCGCGGTCGCCGGATGCACGGTCTTCGCCGCCTGTGCCGCAGTCGCCGCTCGTACCGTGGTCGCCGCTCGTGCGGTGGTCCCCGGATGCGCCGCCGTCCCCGGATGCGCCGCCGTCGTCCCCGGATGCACCGCCGCGGCCAGATGAGCCTTGATCACCTTGTGCGCTGCGGCCACGGTCGGCTGCTGAAGCTCGGCGGGTTTGTTCACGTGGGCACCGCTTGCGAGCACGCCCACAACCGCGAGCGCGGGTGCCGCCTTCCCCGCCTTCTGAACCACCCTCTCCGCTGGAGAGAGTGTCGTGTGCCTCCCCCTCCTCCTGATCTTCACTTTCCTGCGATTGCTGGGTGCTGAACTCACAAAGCTCCTTACTCGTGGTCGCGCCCACCTACTCAGGCTGATGTGCCTCTCGGCGAGCCTTGGTTCCGCTCCCCATCCGGGATCATGTCAGGGCATCTCGCCCGTTCGCAGGTAAACGGGATAAAACACCCAGGTAGAGCAGTTAGGCATAAACTGGTGAATACAGTCTGTTAGTGGAGGAATACGCGCGTTTCGGCTCTAGGCGTCCCTCGCCGGGCCTCGGGGCGAGGCGGCACCGCCGGGCCTCGGGGCGAGGCGGCACCGCCGGGCCTTAAACACGAGGCGGCGGTCACGGCGTTGGACGCGGACCGCCTGGCTCGGCCGGCGGGGACCACCACCAGAGCCGAGGTCGAAGCGGCCCCACCGTCCGGTTCTTCACGCAGCCCTGCCACACTCCGATGCTGTACGCCACGTCATCGAGCAAACGGGCGGCCATGTAACCCGCCGGTCCCATGGCGGGCCGCTGATCCCGCCAATCAAGGGCCGGTGCTGCGAGGAGCAATGCGACGAGCGGCAACCGCAGGCGTGGCACCGCCACCGCTACGGGCAGCGCCACGGGCCACCACGTCCGGGAGAGCGCCCTGCCGAGCAGCCGACCGGCTGCGAGTGTGCCTCGCCCGGCGAGCCGTCCCGCTAGCGCCCACGGCTCATCGGTGAACGGAGCAAGGCGCCTAGCGAGCAGCGCGGTGGTGGCTCCCGTGATCGCAGCGCCCGTTGCAGGACGTCCAGACACGGCCGCGATCCAGGCCGCGGCGCTCCATCCCGACATCGTGGCCGCGGGAACCGTACCCGGATGGCGCAGCTCGAGCGGAGCGGCCGACGTGCCGTAATCCACGCGCCGCGCAAACCATTCACGTAGGCGCACCCGGTGCTGGTGGGCAACGGCACTAGCAGGCTCGTAGCGCACGTGCCATCCGCCAGCTGCAAGCCGCCAGACGAAGTCGACGTCCTCGCCGACGGGCATGTCCTCAGCGAAGCCGCCACCGGCCGCCGCTGTGCGAACGACGAGCGCAGCAGCGGGCACGTACGGTATCCGCGCACCAGGGCGGACGATGCTCGCGGCCAGTCCCATGTCCAGCGCCGATCTGCTTGCCTCGTATTTCGCCAGCCACGTCCGCCCGTCCTCGGGCGGCACGATCCGGGGGGCGACGGCGGCGACGGCGGGGTCGCTGAAGTGGCGGAGCAACGGGGCAAGCCATCCAGCTTCCGGGACGCAGTCCGAGTCGAGGAACGCCACGAAGGCGGTGTCCACGGCCGCGAGACCGGTGTTCCGCGCAGCACCGGGGCCGCCGCGGCGCTGCCGACCGACGTATCGGGCCCCGCCGCCGGCGGCCACCTTTGCCACCGCCTTGGAGTCGGCTGAGCAGTCGTCCACGACGATCACACGCAGGCCGCCGATCCCGGCCAGGCACCGCGTTAGCTCGGGTGCCCTGTCCCGGACGGGGATCACGACGGTGACCTCGTCGATCGCAGGACCACCCCCTGGATCGGGATGGGCCATGCCGAGGTCGAGAAGTCGGCGGGCGAGGGCCTGCGCCGCTGGCCTGTCCGGTACGGGCGTACCGTCCCACCACCCGCTGACCATTGCCGCGGCGGCCGGGCTGAGCCGCAGCAACCGGTAAGGGGAGCCGCCGAGGATCACCGTCCCACCTCGCATTGTGGCCAGCCCTGGGTCGGGGCGCAGCCTCATCCCGGCAGGCACAGGCGGCGGCGCAGGCGCGGACGGCAGCGCAGACGCGGAGGGCAGCGCAGACGCGGACGGCTCGCCGTCGGTTCCCGCGGCCCTTCGAGGCTCGCTCACGGCCCTGCCTCTATTGCGTCACTCATCACTTCAACCAGAGGATGCACCGTCATGCAGTTCATGAAATGCCCTCCGAGACCCGAGAATATCGAGCTGCTTGATATCGGCGATCCTTATGATCTTGCCTGCTCTGCCGAGAGCAGCGGGTCAACGTGTGAGCTGGTGATGCTAAGACGGCGGCGAAACTCGTATCCAACTCGTCTCGGGAAGCTGGTCAGGTGGTTCATCCGTGACCCATGAATACTCTAGCGCCGATATCTTTCCACCAACGACCCATAGCAGCAGCTCGCCGAGATAGGAACCCTCGCGGTCTATCACTTGTGCGGTTACGGGGGCCAGACCATCAGGTATCGAAGCTCGCGGAGAACCTGCGGGCACGAAAACGTCTATGCTGGGCGACCCAGCTGGCTCCCAATTATTGATGACCCTCGCATGAACGATCTGTGCACGCAACTCCGCTGCTCCAGGGAAAGGCGCGGAAAGCATATGGAGGAGTACGTTCCTCTCTGCGTCGGTCAGCGGTCTGTCTGGTCCGTTAGTCACTTATACGCTCCCGGGTTCATGGACCCACGCCGGGGAAGGCATCCGCTATGAACGCGGTGCCAATTTTTGGGATCCCGTTGACCATAGCACCTCGAATGGTTACCTCCGCGCCATCGATTATTCGCGTGACAACAAACGGCCCAGATTCTGGCAGATCTTGCCCAGCGCCAAGACTGTTGACCATAAGTTCCATGGCTTGTGAACGTCCACCGGCAGCCTGGATAAGATCGGCGAACCCATGCTTGGCAGGATCGAGTATGTGAGCCAGCTTCGGCTCAGTATTTGCGTAGTCATACGCTTCCTGAAGCGCCTTCGGGCTAAGCCCGGACTCTCCTTCGCCCTCCGCGTCGGCCATCGCCTTGTCGAGCGAGCCCTCCAGGTCGCCCTGGACCTGCGTGGTCTCCGCTTCCGCGGTCTCGACGGCAGGCGCGTCGTCCGCGGCGGCCTCAACGGTCGCGACCAGGTCGCCGCCCACGGTGGCACCAACCTCCGACTCCACGGTCGCGGCCGTGTCCGCAGCCACGTCACCGACGATTGCCTCGACCTCCGCCGCATCCGCCAGCCCTGCCGCCTCGTCAGATCCGCCGCCAGTAAATACAGTGCCGAGGACGCCGAGGACGGTTGTTACGCCGACGGCTATGCCGGCGCCGAGCACCTTGCCCTTGACGCTACTGCGCTTGCTGTCAATGGCGTCCGCGTATTTGTTGCACGCGTCGCCGAGGGACTGACAGATCTGATGTGTGCCAGCGAGCACGGTCTGGTTGTTACCCGGTGAATACACCTGCGACCAGAAATCGTTGATGGCCCGCGCGGTGTCATCGTTGGCTTCTAAGGCGATGAGCGCTGACTGCGCGTTTAGGCTGATGGTCTCGACGGAACCGGCGGCGTTATGCCATGCCGTGGCCGCGGCGCGCACCTTGTCGGTGTGCGCGTTGGGCCAGAACCTCGAGAGTGGGCCCGGTAGGAACCACACGGTCTCACCCGGCCCGATGGGGGACGATACGTCGGCCATCCCGATGTCGGCGAACACCGGCTCCTGAGGAAACGTGGACAGGGGTTCGTTCTTCTTAGCCGCGGAATGGTGATCGGCGATGACGAAATTGTTGGCCGTCTGCGTCAGACCGGTTGAGATGCCGCCGAGGGTTACTGCCGAGGACCGCAGGGCCTTCCACGCCGCCCGCACGGCGGGCGCATAACTGGAGTTGAAACTCTTGGCAGGATCGTCGTCTCCTGCCATGCCCGCGTTGCCATCCAGGTTCGTCTGTAATGTCTCCCACGCGTTGAACAGGTCGTTCTGGGCGGTGTAGAAGGCCTTCGCCGCACTCGCGATGTCCTTCGGGGTGACAATGATCTTCCCGCTGCCTCCACCGGGTTCGGGAATCGGGGCCATCCTAGGCGCCCTTCCACATTCCCAGGTTGGTCGAACGGGCGCTGTGATAGTTCAGCCGCGCGGTACGGATGACGCCCTGCAGCCAGGCCAGCTTCTTGACCATGTCGCCGGCCGCCGTCCGCCACTGTGCATAAGCCGCCTGATATGCCGCCTTCGCTTCACCGGTCCACTCGCCGACGCTAGCTCCCAGCTCCGCCTCCAACCGGTCAAGCTCGGCCTCTAAGGCACTCAGAACACGCCGGAAATCGTCTTCCGCCGACACGAGAACCGGCAGGTCGACATAGATGCCGCCGTTGATCGTGACCTCCATTCAGCGACCGCGGAGTCCGCAATCACCGCTGCTTCGCAGTACCGGCGCCGGTGGGCTCGAGACCTGCGGCCAGAACGTCCAGCGCGGCGTCGATTATCTCAGGAAGGTTGTCGCCCGCGCCGGTCTCGCGCCATGTTTCGAATGCCGCCCACATCACGCCTATGACGGCTTTTGCACAGGCGCGAGGGTAGACGCCGCCACGCATACCGGTGCGCTCGGCGACCGCCGCCCGCACGGTGTCCTCCCAGGAGCGGTAGCGCAGCGCTGCGTGCGCCTGCAGGGACGGCACGGTCGCGATCAGCCGTATCCGCAGGGCGAGGGAAGCACGCTCCGATGGCTCGTACCTGCTCGTGACATGGAATGCCCGGCGCATCATCTCGACGGGCGGGAGCCTTGCGGCTTGTGCCGCGCTGAGTTCCGCGGCAAGCGCGCGCAACCGCTCATCCAACGCGCCGAACACGATGTCGTTCTTCGAAGGGAAGTAGCGGAAGATGGTTCGCCGCGCAACACCAGACGCCGCCGCCAGATCGTCGACCGTTGTCTCGTCGAAGCCGCCCTCTGCGAACAGGCGAAGCGCCGCGTCCTCCAACCGCTTGCGGGTGAGCTGCTTGCGCTGCGGCCAGCCAACAGCAGGCGCTACGTCTCTGGTCTCCATGGTCGCCCCAGTAGCAGAGGATGGCACTCGGTGCCACGATATGAAAGCATATTTTGACATCCAGCGCCCGCACCGACTCCAAGGAGACTCCACATGGCAGAGGTGACAGAGATGGCAGAGATAGCAGAGGTGGCAGAGGTGGCAGAGATAGCAGAGATGGCAGAGATAGCAGAGCGCGCACCCGTCCACGAGGCCAGCCCTGCCGCCGACGACGCCGGGGACGCCGGGGACGCCGGGGACGCCGAGGAAAGCATGGAGCCAGAGGTTCTCCTCCTCGAGGAGATCTCAATCGACGGCATGTGCGGCGTCTACTGATCGGGTCCCAATGCCATTCGACGCCCGCCAGGCCTACGAGAAGCACCCACAGGTGGCCATACGGCCGGAGGAGTTCGGCGGCCTCGCCTACCACTACGGCAACCGGCGTCTCGTATTTCTCAAGACCATAACGCTCGCCGAGCTTGTCAAGGCCCTCGCCGACTTCCCAAGCGCCGCTGACGCCCTGGCCGCGCACGTACCCGCCACCAGCAGGGAAACCTACGCTAAGGCGCTCAGCGGGCTCCTGGCCTCCGGAGTGATCCGGGCATGCTCACCATCTCACCCTGGATCCCGAACGGCTGCCGCGGCGCGGTCCACTCACGCACAGCGCCGCGATCCTCGCCAGGCCTCCACCCGCCGGTCGTCGCTGACCGGCCAGCTTTCCCACGGCCTCGCCGCGCCGATCTGCCTCACCTGGGAGCTCACCTACGGCTGCAACCTGGCGTGTGTTCACTGCCTCAGCTCGTCCGGCCGCCGCGACCCACGCGAACTGACCACGGGCGAGGCCCGGCGCGTCATCGATGACCTGCACGACCTGCAGGTGTTCTATGTCAATATCGGTGGCGGCGAGCCGATGATCCGCCCTGACTTCTTCGACCTCATTGGCCATGCGACGAAGCGTGGTGTCGGCGTGAAGTTCTCCACGAACGGCACGATGCTGACGCCTCCCGCCGCGAGGCGGCTCGCGGCCATGGACTACGTCGACGTGCAGGTCAGCATCGACGGTGCCGACGCGGCCACCAACGACCCGGTCCGTGGCACGGGTTCCTACGCGGCGGCGAGGCGGGCGATGGACAACCTCGCCGCGGCCGGGTTCGGGCAATTCAAGATCTCCGTGGTGATCACCCGGCACAACGTCGGCCAGCTCGACGACCTCGAGCGGCTCGCCGACTCCTACGGCGCGCGGTTGCGCCTCACCCGGCTGCGGCCATCGGGGCGGGGCGCCGATACCTGGGCGGAGCTTCACCCGGATCAACAGCAGCAGCGCGCTCTCTACCGATGGCTGCTCGACCGGCCCGGTGTTCTCACCGGGGACTCCTTCTTCCACCTGTCCGCGCTGGGTGAGCCCTTGCCCGGTCTGAACCTGTGTGGGGCAGGGCGGGTCGTTTGCTTGATCGACCCGGTCGGCGACGTGTACGCCTGCCCCTTCGTGCTGCACGAGCAGTTCCACGCCGGTTCCCTACGAGACGGCGGCTTTGCGAAGGTCTGGCGCGAGTCCCCGCTGTTCAAGGGCTTGCGTGAGCCGGGCACGGCCGGAGCCTGCTCCTCCTGTGGCAGTTACGATGCCTGCCGCGGCGGCTGCATGGCGAGCAAGTTTTTCACCGGCCTGCCGCTGGACGGCCCCGATCCTGAGTGCGTGTACGGGCATGGCGAAACGGCCCTGGAGGCACTCCGCCTGGAGCCGGTGGTCGCACCGCACCCAGGGCCCGGTCACTCGAAACATCGATCCCGGCGGGAGCCGGTATTCGTGACGCTCGGACGGCGCGCGTGAGGCTGCTGCAGCCCATTCCGCTCGGCCAGGTCGCGGCACCAAACCGGCTGATGTTCGGTCCCCATGTAACGAACTTGGGCAACGGCCGCGAGCTGTCGCACCGGCACGTCGCCTACTACACGCGGCGCGCGGCCGGCGGCGCGGGCATCGTCGTGACGGAAACCGCGTCGGTGCACGACGGCGATTGGCCGTATGAACGTGCGCCACTCGCCGCGAGCTGCCGGGCCGGGTGGGAGGCGGTCGCCGCCGCCTGCCGACCGTATGGAACCCTCGCGCTCGCCTCCATCGGCCACGTCGGCGGGCAAGGCAACTCGGCGTACAGCCAGCGCGAGCTGTGGGCGCCGTCGGGGGTGCCCGAGGTCAACACCCGCGAGATGCCCAAGGTGATGGAGGCCTCCGACGTTGCCGCGGTAGTGGACGGTTTCGCATGGGCAGCGCGGATCGCGACGACGGCGGGCCTTGCGGGCGTCGAGATCAATGCAGGCCAGCACAGCCTGGTGCGGCAGTTCATGTCTGGTCTGACCAATAACCGCTCGGACGGTTACGGCAGCGACCGGCTGCGGTTCGCGCGCGAGGTAATCGCCGCGGTGCGAGGTGAACTGCGCGGTGGCATCCTTGGGCTCCGCCTGTGCTGTGACGAACTCGCGCCATGGGCAGGGATTACACCGGAGCGAGCGGAAGAGATCGCCACCGAGCTCGCACCATTGATCGACTACCTGACCGTCGTGCGCGGCTCCATCTATTCGGTGGCCGCCACGCGGCCGGACTCCCATACCGAGCCAGGATTCAATCTGCCACTCGCCGCCTCAATCCGCGAGGCTGTCCGCGGCCGTGTTCCCGTGTTCGCGCAGGGCTCCATCGTCGACGCGGCAATGGCAGAACTAGCGCTCGTCTCTGGCGACTGCGACGGCGTCGAGATGACGCGGGCGCAGATCGCCGATGCGGAGCTCGGGCGCAAGATCGCTTCAGACACGCCGCCACGGCCCTGCATCCTGTGCAACCAGGCCTGCCAGGTGCTCGATAGCCGCAACCCCATCGTGAGCTGCGTGGCCGATCCCCGCTCAGGCCACGAGTTGGAGGACGAGCCGGTCGACCACGGCGAATCGGAGCGAACGATCGGCACGGAAGAACCGGATGTGCCGAATATTCGGGGCAGAATATCCCCACGCCCAGAGGGTGGGCGTGAGCAGGCCAGCAACGCTGAACCGAATATTCGGCAACGAATATCTAGAACCGAGCAAGTGGCTCCGAACCGCCACGGAGAGCCCGAGGGCGGCGGAAACACTCAGCCAAATATTCGGCAACGAATACTTGGAACCAAGCAAACTGCTCCGCATCGCCACGAAGGACCTGAGCACGACAAAAACGCCCAGCCACCCCCGCACGACGACAGAAACGACCAAGAATGCGGCAAAAGAACTGAGTCAAATATTCGGCAAGAAGTATTCGGGACCGACCAAGACGCTCCGCACCACCACCACCACCACCACCGCGGCGAGCCCGAGGGTGGCGGAAACACTCAGCCAAATATTCGGCAACGAATAGTTGCAACCGAACATGCAGCGGCGCACCACCACGAAGGACCTAAGCACGACAAAAACGCGGAACCGAATATTCGATCTCGAATATTCGGCGACCTCGCTGGACATTCGGCGGTCCAGCCGGGCCGCCCCGCCCGCCGACTGAACCTGCTTGTCATCGGCGGTGGACCGGCTGGGCTGGAGGCCGCCCGGGTGGCTGCGGTCCGGGGTCACCGCGTCGTACTCGCCGAGGCTACCGGGAGCCTGGGCGGCCAGGTCGAAACCGCTGCGACCGCGCCCACCCGGAAGAGCCTGGTCGCGCTCACCGGGTGGCTGGCCGCCGAATGCCGACGCCTCGGCGTGGAGATCAAGCTCGGATACCGCGTCACCGTCCAACAGGCGGCCACCCACCCTGGCCCGGTGGTCGTGGCCACGGGCAGCCGCGACGGCGATCCTTCCTATGAGATCGCGGACGGTGGCCGCGTGGTCTCGGCGCAGGCGTTTCTCGCCGGTATCACCGCGGGATTGCCCGAGGGACATGTCCTCGTGTGGGACCCGATCGGCGGTCCCATCGGCGTGTCGGTCGCCGAACTGCTCGCGGAGCGCGGCCCCACTACGCTCGCGTTCCCGGACCAGATTCCTGGGCAGCAGCTAGCGCTGTCTGGCGATTTGGTCGATGCGAACACGCGACTGCAATCGGCCGGTGTGGAACTCGCCCGCCGCTGCGTGCTACGCCGCGTGCGCGCGGGATGCGCGGAAGTGGAGGACATCTTCGGCGCCGGCACCCGCGATCTGCCTGCCGCCCTGGTGATCGATGCGGGGCCCCGCCTGCCGGCGCCGTTGTGCGGCGCCGGTCCCGGTGTCGTGGTGGCCGGGGATGCGCAGGCCCCTCGAACCATCTACCAGGCAATTCTCGAGGGCCGACGCGCCGTGCTCGAACTCGAAGGCGCCAACCCGCCGACCTCCGCAGATCCGCTGGCGGTGCGGGCCGCGGCAGCCGTTAAGGATCAATCTTGATGCCAGCGGTGCGATAGCGATGAGCTCCCCGGGTTACCGTCACCTGTTCAAGCCGCTGCGGCTCGGACCGGTGGTCGTCCGCAACCGGATCGTGTTCTGCGCGCATCTGACCAACTACGCATCCGGCGGCATGCCCACCCCGCAGCACGCTGCCTACTACGCGGCCCGGGCCAGGGGCGGGGCCGGGCTGATCATTACGGAGGAGCATTCCACCCACCCCACGGACTGGCCGTACGAGAAGCTGATCCATGGGTTCGATCCGCGCGTCGTCCCGGGCTACCGGCGCATCACCGAGGCGGTCCACCGGCACGGGACACCAGTTTTCGCGCAGCTCAATCACAATGGCGGCCAAGCGAGCGGCATGTACTCGCGGCTCCCGGTCTGGGCGCCCTCGCCAGTGCCTGACCCGATGTTCCGTGAGGTGCCAAAGGCGGTCACGGTCGCAGAAATCGCCGAGATCATCGATGGCTACGCGACCGTCGCTGGTCATTGCCGGCAGGGCGGTTTCGACGGTGTCGAACTCCAGTGCTCGCACTCTTCGATCGTCCGGGGCTTTCTCTCCGCGGCCACGAATCTGCGCACCGACTCCTACGGAGGGACACTGGCTCGCCGGGCCCGCCTCTTGCTCGAGATCCTCAGCGCGGTGCGGGAAGCGATCGGCCCCGGCATGGCGCTCGGGGTACGGCTGTGTGGTGACGAGCTTGCCGAGCGCGGCATCACCCTTGATCAGGCGGTCGAGGTCGCCACGATGATCGAGGAACGCGGCCACGCCGATTACATCAACACCTCGATCGGCGTCGCCACCTCCAGCCTCTACATGATCGAGGCGTCGATGACAGTGCCGCCGGGCTATGCGCTGTTCATTCCCTCCGCGATCCGAAAGGCCGTGCGGCTGCCGGTGGTCGGCGTCGGGCGCTTCAAGGATCCGCTGCAGGCTGACCGGGCGCTCACTGACGGCCATGCCGATCTTATCGGTGTCGTGCGCGGGCAGATCGCGGATCCCGATTTTGCCGCAAAGGCCCGTGCCGGGCACGCCGACGACATAAGGCTCTGCTTGTCCTGCAACCAGGAATGCGTGGGCCGTATGGGCCTGAACCGCTGGCTTGGCTGTATCGAGAACCCGCGCGCCGGGCGAGAGGCGTTTCGGGCCGCGGGCCCCGCAGCAGCGCCGTGCCGGGTGATCATAGCGGGCGGCGGGCCCGGCGGGCTCCAAGCGGCCATAAGCGCCGCACGGCGGGGCCACAACGTCGCTGTCTTCGAGCGGGACGACGATGTCGGCGGGCAGGTCCGCGTCGCCGCACGCGCGCCAGGGCGGGCAGAGTTCGGCGACCTGATCCGTAACCAGCTCGCGGAGTGCCGCCGTGCCGGCATAGCGATCAAGACAGGCACGCTGGTGGACGTCGATCTGGTGACTGCGGAGCGGCCAGCCGTGGTCGTGGTCGCCACCGGAGCGTTGCCCGCCCGCCCGTACTGGGTGCCGGTGCACCCCCCTGCGGGTGCGCCCTCGATCTGTGACGTCGCCGACGTGCTGAACGGCACCGCGCACCCGCAAGGTAACGTCCTTGTCATCGATGACCTTGGCTTTCATCAGGCGACGAGCACGGCGGAACTGCTGGCCGACCGCGGGTGCCAGGTCGAGGTAATGACCGCCGGCATGGTGATCGGCCAGGATCTGGACGTCACTCTCGACATGGAGACATGGTGGCTGCGAGCCGTGGCCAAGGGCATCGTGACCGCCACCGACACGATGGTCACCGGAGTCGTGGCGGGCGGTGTGACCACGCAGCACCTCGCGACAGGTGCGGCAGGCGAGCGGGGTGTTGACTGGGTGGTGCTTGCGGTGCAGCGTGCGCCGGCCGACGAACTGTACTACGCGCTCAGGTCGCGGGCCGCGGGGCCCGCAGGGCCCGGGGTCCCCACGGGCCCCGCGCGGGCCGCGCGGCCCGCGCGGCCCGCGGTGTACCGGGTCGGTGATTGCCTCGCGCCACGCCGGGCCCATGCCGCGGTCATCGACGGCGACCGGATTGGCGGGCTGCTGTGATCGCCCTCGTTCCGGTACGCGATGGCAGGCTGCCGCTCGGTGGCGACGAGACCGTCGCGGAATGCGGCGGGAACGTGCTGCTCATCGGCTCAGGTACCAGCGATGCCGCGGCACAGCTGCGCGTGGCCACGACGCGAATCCGCGGCGCTGAGGTAGGGGCTTATGCACCGGGCACCTGGGCCGCAGCACTGGCCGGCGAGCTAGCCACCGATGCCCCCGATGGCGACGTGGTCGTCCTGCCCGCGTCCCCCGACGGCCGCGACCTCGCGCCCCGCCTCGCCGCCGCCCTGCGGCGGCCGCTGTGGGCGGGTGCCGTCGCGGTTGGCCCGCGCCGGGTCACGGTGGCCAGGTGGGGTGGGCAGGCTCTGGTCGAGGCCAGTATCGAGCTGCCGTACGTTGCCACGCTGCTTCCCGGCGTGGCGGGCATAGAGCCATCGGTGGCAGGTTCCCCGCCGAACGGGCTGGAGCGGCTCGAGCTGACGATTCAGCCCGGTCACGACGCCGAGATCGCCGGGCTCGACCCGCCGACCGCGGAAACAGTCGACCTCAGCGAGGCACCCAGGGTGTTTGCCGGGGGCGCCGGGCTCCAGCGCGCCGCAGAGTTCGGCCTGCTCTTTGAGGTGGCAGGCCGGGTGGGCGCGTCTCTCGGCGCAACGCGGGTCGCGGTTGACGCCGCCTGGGTGCCGTCCTCCCGCCAGATTGGCACCACCGGGCTCACCATCGCCCCCTGCCTCTACGTCGCATTCGGTATCTCCGGTGCTGTGCAGCACATCGCCGGCCTGGGCGCACCCGAGCATGTGGTCGCCGTGAACACCGACCCAAGCTGCCCGATGATGGCGATGGCAGACCTCGCGGTGGTCGCGGACGCTCCTGCGGTGCTGCACGAACTCGCCCGGCTGCTCGATGTGCCAATCCCAGCGGAAGAAGGGGCCCATGCCTGAACGCTTCGACGTGGTCGTGGTCGGCGCGGGACCAGCAGGCGCCGCGGCAGCTCTCACCCTTGCCCGGGCCGGCAAGAAGGTATGCCTGCTCGAACGAGGCCCGTTTGCGGGCTCGAAGAACATGTACGGCGGCGTGATCTACGGCAGGACCCTCGACACCCTCGTTCCGGGCTGGTGGGAACGGGTGCCGGTGCAGCGCTGGATTACTCGCCGTGAGACCCGGGTGATGACGCAGACCCAATCACTGTCCATCGGCTTCTCCTGCGGGGCCTGGGGCCAGCCGCCATACAACGGGATGACGGCGTTCCGCGCGGATTTCGACCGCTGGCTCGCCGATGAGGCGGTCGCGGCCGGTGCGGTCCTCGTCACCTCGACTGTGGCCACCGGCCTGCTGCGAGCAGACGGCGGAGCGGTAACCGGCGTTTCGACCGACCGGCCGGATGGCGACATCAAGGCCAAGGTCGTCATCGCATGCGACGGGGTGAACTCATTCCTCGCCAAACAAGCCGGGCTCCACCCGCCGGACGACCCGGCCCACATCACCCTCGGTGTCAAGGAAGTGCTATCCCTTCCGCGGGCGGAGATCGAGCGACGGTTCAACGTCACAGGCGATGAGGGAGTCGACATCGAAGCACTCGGCGTCACCGGCGAAATACCGGGCGGAGGCTTCATCTACACCAACCTCGACACGATCGCGATCGGCGTCGTGATCCAGCTGACTGGGCTGGCGAAGGCAAAGACGCGGCCGGAGGAGGTGATTGCCGGGTTCAAACGGCATCCGGCGATCGCGCCCCTGGTGGCCGGGGCCGAGCTAAAGGAATACTCCGCGCACCTTGTTCCGGAGGGCGGCTACGACCGCATGCCACGGCTGGCGTGCCACGGGATGCTGGTCGCCGGCGACGCGGCTGGCATGACGCTGGCCACCGGGCTCTGGCTCGAAGGTGTCAACTTCGCGATCGGCAGTGGCGCGGCCGCCGGCGTGACGGCGAGCGACGCGCTCGACCGTGGCGACGTCTCAGTGCGCGGCCTTGGCGGTTACCGGCGGCGGCTGGAGCAGACCTTCGTTTTGAAGAACCACAAGAAGCTGCGCCGCGTCCCCACGCTCCTGCTGAGCGACCGGGTCCAGAACCGGTACCCATCGATGCTCTGCGATATGACGGAAGGGATCTTCACCGTCACCGACCCCGCGCCGAAAAAGGGTGTGCGCCGAATCGCTCTCGCCGCACGCCAGCGCCACGGGGTACGCCTGGCCGACCTGGCCAGGGACGGCTGGACAGCGCTAAGGAGTTTCGGTTGAGCGAGCTCGACGTCTGGCCGGAGGTCAGCTTCGAAACACGCATGGCGACCGTCGAGTTCGACGTCGCAGAAAAGCCGCACATCGTCGTCGATTCCGATGTCTGCCGGAGCTGCACGACGCGAGCGTGCGTGACCGCTTGCCCGGCGGGGCTGTTCGTGCCCACCGCCGACGGCGGGATTCTGTTCAACTATGAGCAGTGCTTCGAGTGCGGCACCTGCTACCTGGTGTGCAACAACGAAGGCGCGATCTCGTGGAGCTATCCCGAGGGCGGGCACGGCGTCGTCATGAGGTATGCGTGAGTCCGCGGATCGGTGTGGCGCTCAAGCTCACGCCGCGCCGTATCGATGTTGACCCGCTGACCGGCTCGCTTGTGCCGGACCGCGCTCCGGCCGCCGCCTCAGCCGCGGGCCTGGCCGCCCTGGAGATCGCGCTCCAGCTCCGTGCGGCCTGGCGGACGACGGTGACCGTGGCGACCATGGGACCGGACGCGGCCGAACCGATGCTCCGGGATGCGCTCGCACGAGGCGCCGACCTGGCGGTCCGGGTTCCGGTAGCGCAGGATCAAAGATGCGGAGCGCCGGGGCTTCCCTCGGCCATCGCCGCCACCGCTAGCGCGCTCGCGGCCGCGCTCGCCGACTGCCCGGTCGTGTTGTGCGGGGACGGCGGCCGCGATGGTACGGGTGCGGTCCCTGCGCTGCTTGCGGCTCACCACGGCAGGGCTCAGGCGCTCGGGCTTATCCGGGCAGAAGCCGGCGAGCCCGGTGTCATACACGCCGAACGCAGGCTTGACCAGGGATGGCGCGAAAGGCTGCGCGTGCACGCGCCGATGGTGATCTCTGTCGAAAGCGCCGTTGCGCGGCCCCGCCGGGCCGCGCTGGCCGACGTGCTGGCCACAAGGGATGGGGAGGTCACGGTGTCGCACGCCGCGCGCGCCTCGGCGGTGGCCGGCGCTGGCTGTGAGCTCGGATCGGTGGCCGTGGCGGCGTACCGCCCGCGCGCCCGGGCGCTGCCGGCACCTGCTGGTGAATCGCCGCTTGCGCGGGTGCGGAGCCTCATGGGCAGTGCCGCCGACCATAGGCAGCCGCCGCGGCAGGTCCACGACGAGCCTGCCGAAGCCGCCCGGCAGATCCTGGAACAGCTCCGAAGCTGGGGATATTTGTGAGCACGCCATCCCTAGCGGAGCTGCGCTGGCCCGATGTCGACCGCGGCCCGCGGCTGTTGCTCGTCGTGCCATTGGGGTCGCTGGAGCAGCACGGGCCGCACCTGCCACTCGACACCGACACGCGGATCGCCGTAGCCGTGGCACGCCGCTGCTGCGCGGGCCGTTCGGGTCTCGCGCTCGCGCCCGCCA
>Ga0137373_10003324_pt1 | contig 17607 bp, 20 predicted proteins | sample SagtaG_5_FD_104912 | JGI IMG/M metagenome (GOLD analysis project Ga0137373, IMG submission 104912) | Vadose zone soil microbial communities from Sagehorn Ranch, Mendocino, California, USA - Sage1_R_80_16 metaG | ecosystem: Environmental > Terrestrial > Soil > Vadose zone | place: USA...
ACTCGAAGCAGTGGAAGAAGAGCTGGTACATGGGCCTGTTCCAGCTCCCAGGAGCGGACTATCTCGTGCGCCGACGCGAGCTCGCGCTGATCGATCGCCTGTGGCGCGCTTGGTCGCCGAGCTTCACGCTCAACTCCGCGCGCCGTGACGAGCTGCACGCCTGTCTCAAGCGCAGCCTCCCCGCACCGCTCGAGTACTACCGCGCGATCCTGCGCCCGCTCACTACGTTCTTCGATCGCATGCGCAAGGCCGAGACGCACATTGCAACGCCCCTGTTGCAGCTCCATGGCAACGACGACGGCTGCATCGTGCCGCCGACCGACGAGGACCGTCGGTTGTTCGACGCGCGTGTCCTCGAGGTCATGCCGAACCTCGGCCACTTCCTGCACGTCGAGGCTCCCGCCACGATCTCCGCGCGCGTCGCCCGCTGGTTGGCGTAGCGCTACGCATGCGTCAGGTGCGCGGCACGGCGCGAACCTGCCGCTGATCGCGATCTGCTCGGCAGTGCCCGAGTCGCCGGTGATCGAGCAACGGCTTCGTGTCGCCCGGCCTTGTACGCGAATCGATCGTCACATTACCGCTTCAAGCCGGGTGATGCCGCCACTACCTCATGGCCACGCTGGCGAAGATTGTTCACCAGCCTTGTTCCGATTAATCCGGTGCCGCCAATAATCACGATCTTCATTTTGTTATTCATGTGCGTTTGTTTCTCGAAGGATTCTTTGGCTCAACGCTTTCGGTTTGTGGGTTTCGCTTAACCTTTGAAGAACGCGAGCAGGTCGGCGTTGATGATGTCGGCTTGCGTCGTGATCATGCCGTGCGGTAGGTCTTTGTATGTCTTTAGCGTGCCGTTCTTGAGGAGCTTGGCTGAGAGTGGACCGGCGGCTTGATAGGGCACGATCTGGTCGTCCTCGCTATGCATGACCAGAACCGGTACCGAAATTTTTTTAAGATCCTCCGTGAAGTCGGTTTGCGAGAACGCGACGACGCCCTCATAGTGCGCCTTGGCGCCGCCCATCATGCTTTGGCGCCACCAATTCCAAACCACAGGCTCGATCGTTTTCACGCCCGGACGGTTGAAGCCGTAGAACGGGCCGGCCGGCAGATCGTAATAGAACTGGGCCCGGTTGGCGGCGAGCTGGGCTTGGAGATCGTCGAACACCGATTTGGGCAGGCCTAGCGGATTGGCCGAGGTCTTCACCATGAGCGGCGGAACGGCGCTGATGATCGCCGCCTTCGCCACGTTCTTGTCGCCATGACGGCCGAGATAATGCACCACCTGTCCGCCGCCGGTCGAATGGCCCACGTGAATCGCATCCCTCAGGTTGAGATGATCGATGACGGCCTTCAGATCGTCGGCATAGTGATCCATGTCGTGCCCGCCGCTGGTTTGAGTCGAGCGCCCATGTCCGCGCCGATCATTCGCAATGACGCGGAAACCTTTGCTGAGGAAAAAAAGCATCTGCGCGTCCCAATCATCCGCCGAGAGAGGCCAGCCGTGACTGAACACGATGGGCTGACCTTTGCCCCAGTCTTTATAATAGATGTCGATGTTAGCTCCGTTTTCTTTTCCGACAGTGACGTATGGCATAGCAATACCCTCTCCTTGTTACCGAGTTCTCACAGACAAATTCGTTAACCGCGAGAACGGAACAACGCTCAGCTGCTCCGGCGCGTTGTCTCGAAAAGGAACCAAGCCCGTCGCTCCGTTTCGTCGATCCAAACTTCGATCAGGCTCGCGGTCGCAACATCACGATGTTCGTCGCAAACGTTGTGCGCTTCGCGCAGGCGCCCAGTCAATGTCTTATTGTCCTCTGCCAACTCGGCAAGCATATCCAATGGCTCGACGTATTCGGCATCGTTATCGAGGACCCGCTGAGTACGCGAAATCTGACCGATTGAATGGAGAGTAATGCCACCAATCTTTCGAACTCGCTCTGCGACGGAATCTGTCATCGCGAAAAGCTGGTCGGCGCCCTCATCGAGGAGCAGATGGTAATCGCGAAAATGCGGACCGCTCATGTGCCAGTGGAAATTTTTTGTTTTCACATAAAGCGCGAACACATCCGCGAGAATGGCATTCATCGCTGCGCTGATATCCTTAACCGCCGCATGCGAGAGATCGGTTCGCGTCTCCAGCGGCGCATCCCGCCTCTGCAAAAGTTCTATGGTCTTTTTCGAATTAGGTCTTTTCATCGTAATGCTCCATCGGCATCATGCTTTTCTTATTCGTATTAGTAACTCGCACCTTTTCGTAACCCCATTACGCCTAGCGTCTCGCTGTCGAGGTAGCCAGTAGGGCGCAAGCCGTTGGTGATTTGATAACGCTTGACGGCTTTCTGCATCTCAGAGCTCTGCGCACCGTCTGTCTCGCCATGGTAATACCCTTGCCGTGCGAGTCGCTCCTGCGCTGCGACAACGGTCGAGTAGTTTGATTGCGATTCATCGCTGTAGCCATTGGGATCGTAATACGAGTCGGTTTGGTAAACAGTGGAATCGTAGTAGCCCTGCGATTGATCGGGATAGCTGTTTTGATCGTAATCCATCTGGCCTTGGTAATCGCCGGAGTCGTAGTAGCCGGGGTCATAATTGTACGAATTCGGATAATCGTACCCGTAGGTCGACGAGCCGTAGCCATCATTCGGAAAGCCATAGTCGTAGTAGTAATCGTCCGGGTAGTCCCAGGGCCACCACGGATAAAATCCCGCACTGAAGATCACCCACGATCCGTTAATGAAGCAGCATCGGTGACCATTCCACCAATGGTCACTGTGACGGTCCCAGTCGCGATGCCAATCCCCTGAGCGCCGCGCGAAAACGTGTTTTTGCCAGTCACCACGAAGATGATTGTTCCCATTTCGAAAATTGTTTGCATTTCGGAGATTGTTTCCATTGCGGAACTGCATTCCAGTGTTTCGCTGGTTCCACGCGCTTGTGACAGCTGGATTTCTGTGATTCGCGAATGGCGCAATACGATTGCCCTGCGGGATCGTTGCCACCGTGTATGGACCCGAACGCGTGAACGAACCTCGACTCGGAGAAATGTAAGGCCGCCGGTACGCGGACGATGGTGACGAACGCATTCCAAACGACGAGTAGCGTTGCCCCGAGTAAAGCGGTCTACTGCCGTACGTTCGCGCGGGCGCCCGATGGAAGGATGAGACACCGCCGGGCCGCATCGGCGTCGAGCGAAAAGATGAAAAACCGCCGGCCCGCATCGGAGCGTGAACGGCCGGGGCACTGCGTGCAACTGCGCCTCCGTGAAATCCCCCTGTGCCTGCGCGAACACCTCCTCCACCACGGTGAACGCTTGCTGGATTTGCTTGAGCAATCGTGACCGCGCTCGCGAGAAGTGCAACCGACAAGGATTTAGTTTTCATGGTTTATTCCCTTTCCTGTTATCGAAACGTTTCTCTCTGTATATTAGCGCAAACCTCCCGCAATGAGAAGCGTTTCTCCAGTGATCCATTTGGAATCATCTGAAGCGAAGAAGACCGCGGCGGGCGCGATGTCTTCCGTCTCGCCAACGCGGCCAAGTGGCGTCTGCGCTTCAAACATTTTCCGCATGTCGCCTTCGGTGTAACCGCCAGCTACGGCTCCCTCAGTCACCACCATGCCTGGATTGATGGAGTTTACGCGGATCTTGCGCGGCCCAAGCTCCTTCGCGAGAGTCCGCGTGATAGCGTCCACTGCGCCCTTGGTCGCATTGTAAACCACTGCAGTCGGCGGAGTCAGGGAGCTGGCGAGCGAACCGATATTAATAATGCTCCCGCCATCGGGATTAAAATGCTTGAGCGCTTCTTGCGTGACCAGAAGCATCCCGAGAACGTTCGTATCGAACATTCTGTGAAACTGTTTCTCGGAGACTTCTTCGAGCGGCACGAATTCGTAAACACCGGCGTTATTGACCAGGATGTCGATCTTGCCGAATGCTTTTGTCGCATCACCGAAGAGCTTCTCGACCTCTGCCTGCTTCGCAACGTTCGCTTGGATAGCGATTCCTTTTCCGCCGCGCTTACTAATTTCGTCCACTATACGATCTGCGTCTTGCTTTGCAGAAGCGTAGTTAACAACCACTGACGCGCCTTCCGACGCGAACTGTTTCGCGATGCCCGCGCCGATTCCTTTCGACGCTCCGGTTACCACCGCAATTTTTCCATTTAGTTTTCCATTTTTCATTTGTGTTCCTTTCGTTTATTTTTACTATGGAAGTCGTTGGCCAAGATGGAAAAAGCCACCGCTCGGGCCGTCGTCGGCAAGCGTGGCGAGTTGCGCGCTCGTCTTTCCGCCCTCGCTAGGTTCCATCGGCGCGTTTGGACCGCCCATCTCGGTCTTCACCCAGCCGGGATGCGCGGAGTTCACTTTGATTTTGTCGTCGCGCAACTCGTAGGCGAGATGCACTGTGAAGGCATTCAGCGCGGCTTTCGAGGTGTCGTAACCGAAAGTCTTGAACGGGTAAATCGGCGAGTTCGGATCGGAATGCAGCGTGAGAGAACTCAGGATACTGGAAACATTAACAATTCGCCCTGCCGGCGATTTGCGTATGAGCGGCAATAGTTTTCGGGTCAGCGCAACAGGCGCAAAGAAATTCGTTTCGAATGTTTCCCGCAAGACTTCCGGCGACACGGCGCTGACGGGGTTTGGCGCTGAACCAGTCGCCGAAATTTGGCTCTCCTTCAAAACGCCAGCGTTGTTAACCAGAATATCCAACCGGCCGTACTTTTTTGCGAAGTAATCGTAAGCCTTCTGATGATCCTGCGATTTGGTAACGTCAAAGCCCAGACTTTCGGCCTTGATACCTTCGTCGCGTAGCTTCGCAATTGCGGCTTCGCCTTTTTTTGAATCGCGTGAGCCGATCACAACGATGATGCCACGTTTGCCAAGCTCCCGTGCTGTCTCGAGACCAATACCGCGATTAGCGCCAGTAACGAATGCAACTTTTCCGTTTTTAATCATGTTTCCTTTCATCTGTTGTGTTTGAGAAACTTCATCGTGACGAAACGCTGTTCTCGCCTAGCTCGCCGTCCGCGGTAATCCGAGCGATTGAAGGGTAGCCGCGGTGACTGTCCCTGTTACGCTCAAGTCGCGGTCTTCTTGATAACGCGCGAGAGCGGCCTGGGTTTCGTCTCCCTCAACTCCGTCAATCGCACCGCGATAGTAACCAAGCTTCGCAAGCTCCGACTGAACCGCGCTCACGGTCGCATTACTTCCGTACTGATCCGAATCACCGGAGACCGGCTGGTCATCGTAGTCGGAAGGGGAATAGTCGTAGTAATTGTACGGGTTACCGGAATAATCGTATGGGTAGTCGTCGTAGGCGTAAGGATAGTAATCCCAAGGGAAATACGCGGGACTTAATCCCCACCAGAAGCCGTCAATGAAAACAAACACGTGACCCTGATGAAAGTGGGAGCGATGCTTGTCCCAATCGCGATGCCAATTGTTCGCGTCATGCCGCTCGGACGCGTGGTTCTTGACGAACGACTGACGGTTTGCTGCCGTTGACGTCCGCGGATCCGAAACCCGGTTCCGCCCTGCCATTGCGCCTGTACGATTTGGCTGCCGATTTGTCGCTGCGACTTGCGAGTTTGGGACTCGCGTGTTTTGCCTTGCTGGGGACCCGACACGATTTTGTTGACGGGATACGATTGGCCTGCTGTTGGCATGCGGCGTCGTGGATCGGTTCGCCAGCTGTCGGACAAACGCGTGTTGGTTGAGCCCAGAGGTGCGAGCGCCATTGTAGTAGGAGAACCGCTGCGGTGCTGGAGTTAATGCCCCAATGCTTCGGCCGTTAAACCGTGCGCCGCTGCCGGAGAAAGCTGGCGCCGCGCGAAAGCCGCCACCGACATAGCCGCTGAAATGACCGCCGCCGAAGTGACCACCGCCGCCGAATCCGCTACCGCCGCCGCGAGGGCCCGCCCACGCCATCTGACCAAGCCCTACGAGAGCAGTGCCTGTTAAAGTGATTAATTTAATCTTTTTCATAGCAGGAATTTCGTAGCCGATCCGCTCCTCGGCCATTGCGCGTCCGCAGGATTTTACAGTGCCACTCGGGAGATGATGCGCGTTATCTCTTTCGAGATAGAGAAACCGTCCGGCTCGTCAGGACGCTTGCACCGCTGACAATCTCCTGGAGCAACCCGCTGGCGTTATCGCGCATAGCTATGGCAGCGCGGCCTGTCATTTATTGAATGGAATTCCTTGCGCGTTGACTTCACTGCTTTTCACAATGCGTTCAGCTTGGCGTTGCCTGCTGTAAGCCAAGAGACTGAAGTGTATCGGGCGATAAACTTCCGGTTACGTTCAGCTGATTGGCGATTTGGAACTTCGCCACCGCATCACGGGTGGACGGTCCAAAGACGCCGTCAATGGAGCCATTGTAGTAGCCAAGGTTCAATAGCCGTGTCTGAACAGCTTGCACCGTGGCGCTATCAGCTGGTTCAGTATTGTAACTGCCCCTGCTGTAATCATACGGGTCAACGTCCGCGTAGTAGTCATACGGGTAGTAGTCGTTGGCGTAATACGGAAGGTAATCCCATGGGAAAAATCCGTTATCTAGTCCGCACCAAAAGCCGTCGATAAATACAAAGAAGCGACCATGGTCAAAGTGAGCATGCCGCCGGTCCCAGTCGCCGTGCCAGTTCGCATCATGTCGCGTCACGATGTGGTTGCGAACGCCGGATAGACGCTGATCCGACTGCCTTGCGACTGTCGGACGCGACGCCTGTGCGCGAGAACCACTGAGCTGAGGCTGCGCATGCGATGGATGCCCAAAGGAAGAGAAGCGAGGTCCTGCGCCCTCAAAGTTCCGACCGCCACTTGGGCCGCGCATGCCGCCAAAGCCGACGCCACCTCCGCGAGTGCTAACACCACCTGCAACTTGTCCGTTACCATGGAACCCACCGCCCTGGAAACCGCCACCACCGAAGTGACCGCCACCACCACCGCCATGACCAGCAGCCCATGTTATAGGACTTAGCGCTACGGATGTGATGCCAACTATTAAACTAATTAATCGTTTCATTTTCATGGCTTCACGTTCGGTCGTGTCTTCCGTGCCAGCCATTGCGCGTCCGTAGGATTTTACGGTGCTACTCGAGAGTCGCTTCCTAGTCTCTCCTTTGGGAGAGAAACGCGAGACCCTGCCCGCACGGGAAGATGTTCTTCAATCGCGTTGATCAACTCAGGAATGCTAACTGGCTTCGTAAGAAATGGATGCCCTTGGATATTGAGACCACTTTTTGCCTCAGCTCGGGTTACCAGCGCTGTAAGAAATATGATCGACGTGTTTTGCAATTCACGGTCTGCCTGGATTCGTGCTGCTACTTCGCCGCCGTCCGTCTCTGGCATCACAATATCGAGTAAGATTAGATCTGGCCGGAAATTCAGGGCATTTTGATGAGCCTTGGTAGCGTCGTTTTCTTCCAGAACCAGATAGTAACCGGTCTTTTCGAGAAGAACCTTAACCAGATGAGTGGTGTCGTGGTCGTTATCGACAATCAGAATGCGCGGTTTTTCTTTCGTCCCCCAATGGCCGACTGAACCTGGCCAGGAAAAAGCGCCGTTGGTTTCCCGGGGAAGAAAATCTGCTTCGATTACTCTATTCATATCTTTTCGATAACGTTGTTTTCTCTGGCTTTCCTAGGTCGTCAGCCAAGTGACGAACCAGGCGCCAAGAAATCCGATGATTAAGCCGATTAATGGGCTGGAGATGGCGAACCACAGTGGAATCGCCTCCCGTAAGGGGAGTGAATCATGTCTTCGCAAACGCCAGCGCGTGTGTCTTTCTGTGTTCGTATTCACAATTCTTTCGTTGTTTTCTGGTGCCTAATTAGACGACCGTTTGATTCTTGTGCGGCGAAGAGAGTCCGAGCAATTCGGCGAGACGCGATTCGTAAGATTCGCACGTCGGACAATCACCGTTGGGCTCAACCCATTCGGGATGTTCGACGCGCAAGGCGTCATGTATCTTTCGCTGAAGTTGAGCGTAAGAGCGGATCTCGTCCGTCATCTTCGGAACAGCATTTGTTTTCATCACTCGAAACATCGGCGGTGATCGAAGCGCCGCGATTTCGCGTACGCAGGATTTTCCGGTGACACTTCGGAGGTGATTTGCAGTCTCTCTTTCGAGGGAGCGAATTAAATCGAAAGAAGCAGGTCCGACCTAAAGCGAAAACGCCGCCGTTTCTTTTTAGGTTTTGAAATAGTGCGCGCTGTCGAGGTCGGAAATGAGGGCGGGCTGTGTTGGATGCCATCCCAGCTGTTCCCTGGTTCGTTGACTCGAGGCCGGGTTGTCGAGCGCTGCGAAATGCGCGAACCAGCTAAAGTGGTCGGCTGCCTCCCCAGAGGACTTGGCGACGACCGGCACGTTCAACCGGCGGCCGATCACACGTTGTCATAAACTTGCTGAAATTGCGGCCTGTGGGAAAAGCGCTTTCGCACCCCAAAACCAAAGAGCGCTGGGATTCAGACGGTTGGACCGCTCCGCTGACGTTGCATGATCTCTGTTGATTCAGGGAACCCTCTGTAAACCTGCTTGTACCTGATCGCTTGAGACAATTGGGGGCTCGTTTCTGTCACTTGCATAATCAGCATCCGCCCATCAGGGCTCAGCATATAGTCATTAATTCTGCGCCCGTATGCTGACTTGAAGATCTGCACCAGGTGTCCACCTGCCAGCTGCATGCTGACGTTCACCTTCCCTCCGTCAGGACCTACCCAAATGATGGGCGTTCCATTCGCAGGTGTCCGTAACACCGGTTGGTTGTCCACCGCAACGCTGAGTTCATTTGAAGAAGAAGCGATGGCGACCTGGTGGTAAGCGGGGTTTAGTTTCTTCAGCCTCCCTCGGGCGATGGGCTTCGTCAGGGAGTTCATATTCCCTATCGCCCCCTCGATAGCCTTGCTGATGTTGTCGCTATCGGCTTCGTCCAGGGTATACGTTCCGTCAAGGTCGTGCTTCTGTGCCGCAGCCGGCGTGCCTGAGCTCAGAAAGATCGCGCTGCATAGGACGACGAGCCAAAGTGTCGATGCAAAGTGGTAGATGATCGCTTCGATAGGTCTGCTCATAGGCGCAGCTTTTTTTAATTCACAATTTCTGCATGTTTGCTTCGCCAGGCAGATTGGACGGCCGTTCGCTTGGAACCGTAAGCTGTGACCCGCGAAGCGCTCGCGCGGCTTGGCCGAGCAGCTCCGCCTTAGCGTCAAATTTAAGCTGATCGAAAACGAGGACCTCGGTGGCGATGAGCCAGATTGTGAAACAGACCATCAGCGTGCGGAGCGGGAATCCTGTTGCAGAGACAGAGTCTTGCATTTTCATGGTTGAAGATGGCGCCGCTCGATAGAACACCGCTATTTCGCGTTCGCGAGATTTTCCAGTACTACTGGTGAGGCTGTCTGTTATCCCTCGTTTGAGATAGAACGCGAGCAATCGCAGCCCACACGACCGCCATTACAGCTGAATCAAACCGCGGCGTGTGGCGTTGGCGACGGCTTCAGTACGGCTGATGACGTTCATCTTCGCAAAGATGGCTTTCACGTGGGATTTCACTGTGCCTTCACTTATGAAAAGTGCCGACCCGATCTCCTTGTTGCTTTTTCCTTGAGCCATCAGCTTGAGAACATCGATCTCTCGCACGCTCAAAGTTTCGCCACTGACGCGTTCGGCCAGCTTCGCCGCGAGATGCACAGGAACGCAGGTCTCGCCGGCGTGTACGCGGCGAATGCAATCCATTAATGCCTCGCGAGGCACATCCTTAAGCAGATAACCTTTGGCGCCAGCCTGAATCGCGCGATAGATGTCTTCATCGCCATCGAACGTCGTCAGCACGAGGATGCGCGCGTTCTCGTCACCGCCTCGAATTTCCTTGATCGCGCCCACTCCATCGAGCTCGGGCATTCGCAAGTCGAGCAACGTCACATCGGGACGATGCTGTTTCCAAAGATCCACTGCCTGGCGGCCATTGCTCGCTTCTCCGACGACTGTCATATCTGCTCTGCGCTCGATTAATGAAGCCAACCCTTCACGCACGACGCTGTGGTCGTCCGCGATCAGCACGCCGATGCGAGGCCTCTTCGGTTCTGCAACTTTCGACGCTTTTCGCGAAACCGCCTTTGGTTTGTTTGCGGCTCTCCGGGACTTCGTCGCTTTTTTTTTGGATGTCATGAAATCGATTCGCCGTTCACGGGCAATATCACGGTGACCTCCGTGCCCTTACCGCGCGCGCTACTGATCTTCAATGTCCCGCCCATTTGTTCGACTCGTTCGCGCATGCCGGCCAAACCAAAGCCATCATGTCGATCCCTTATTTTGAATCCGTCGCCGTCGTCCCGCAGTTGCAGGCGAAGTTCCTTTGTATTGAACGTCAACCTGGTTTCAAAATTGCGCGGGTGCGCATACTTGAGAGCATTGGTCAACGCTTCCTGTCCGATATGCAGGAGATTTTCCTGCCAAACCAACGGCAGATGGCGCATTTTGCCACGAACATTGAAAGTCGTGTGAAGCGCAGTGCCGGCAGTTGTATTCTTAATGAGTCCTTTTAGCGCGTCCCAAAAGTTGGCTCCTTGCAAAGCCTGCGGTCGCAACGCGTGAACCGATCGGCGGGCCTCGTTCAAACTCCGCCGTGCTAATTCGCCAGCGCGCTGTAAATGTTCGTTCGCTTCTTTGCGACGGCAACACGCGATCGCGTCCTCCACCGCCTCTAATTGCACAATCACCCCAGTGAATCCTTGCGCCAGCGTGTCGTGGATGTCTCGGGCCATCCGGTTTCGTTCTTCTAAAATGGCTGCCTGGCGGCTTCGCTCGGCAAACTCATTGAGTTGAATCGCGAGCATCGCCTGGTGTGCCAGCGCTTGCGCTAGTTCGATCTCTTCCGGCCGATACGGCGGCCGGTCGCCGTGACGAATCCCGATGAATCCTTTGACCTGCCCACCGACCAACGTTGGAATTCTCAGGAACTTCTTCGTTCCTCCAGATCTCAAATACTCGCGAAGCTCTTTTGAAATGTCAGGATCACGATCGACGTTTTCGCAAGCCACCGGCGCCCCGGAAAAAAATAGCTCACGAAGTCCGGGGTCTTCCTTCCATGATGAAGGACTTTTAACGAATGGATGTTCCGGATCGGCCTTTGCAAAATTTGTACCCTCAGCCCATGCGCGTAAGACGAGCGAATCATTCGATTCGTCCAGCAGCCAAAGAATCACACTTTGCGCAGACAGGAGGCGACCAATTGTGCTCAGCATTTGCCCGAGGAACTTGTCTGGCGCTGGCGCAGTGGCCAGAACATCAAGGCTGTAGGTCAGTGCTTCCACCTGGCCGCGGGCGACTTGCTCGGAACCACGCAGAGCCTCCTCGGCACGATCACGTTCAATCGCAACCCGTACCAGGTGTGCCGCTAACTCGATCAACTCGAGGTCTCGCGAGGTGGGAGTTCGCGGTTCGCGATAGTACATGCAGAAGGTTCCCAGGACTTTTCCTTTCGAAGAAAGTACTGGATTCGACCAGGAGGCTCGCAGCCCGTGTTTTAGTGCTGCTGCGCGATGCTCCGGCACGTTCCACAGCGCGTCACTCGCGATGTCAGAGACTATGACCTGCGTTCTCCGATATGCCGCAGTGCCGCAGGACCCGGCACACGGTCCAATTGGCAGAGCTTCCATCTGCTGCGTCCATTCCTTGGGAAGACTCGGTCCTGCGACGGAATTCAGATGAACACCATCAGGATTTAGCAACAACACCGAAGCGAGCGTGCCGGGCCGCTGCTCTTCGATAATTTGACACAATGCATTCAGGATCTCTTTCAGCGCAACGCCAGTGGCGATCATTTCAAGAAGCCGTTTCTCCCCGGCCAGCAACGCTTCCGCTCGCTTGCGCTCGCTAATGTCGCGCAGGATCGCCTGGAAATATCCGCCGCGTATCGCGGTCACAGAAACTTCCACGGGAATAATATCGCCGTTCTTGCGTACGAATGCTCTCTCGAAGCGCAGAGTGCTTTCCGCTTTTAGTTTCTCAAGGCGCTCTCGAATCAGATGGCGTTCTTCCGGCAGATAAGTTTCCGTGATGGGCGTGCCAATCAGTTTGTCCTGAGCGATTCCAGCCAGCTCAGCGCCTGCGCGGTTGCCCAGCAGACAAACGCCATCCGCATCGACGACGTAAATCGCATCAGGCGAAATCTCGATCAGATCTCGATATTTCTCTTCGCTCTGGCGCAATTTTTCTTCTGCGCATTTGCGTTCGGTCACATCTCGCAGTGTGCAAAGCGTAGACAAAAATTTCCCAGTGGCAGACAGACGTGGAACTGATGCGCCATCGAAATGGACAATGACGCCATCTTTTGTTCTCCAGCGGACTTCGTATCGCCGCGCTTTGCCCTCCAGTAGATGCCCGAGGACTTGACGAACAACTTGCCGCTCCTCGGGAAGGAGCAGGAGCTCAAAAACATTTGCCCCGCGCAATTCCGATTCTGAATAGCCGCTCAGTTGAACACCACGCTGATTTATGCAGAGGATGTTCCCGACGCGATCTAGGGAAAGAATCACATCATGGGATAATTTAAACAGGTATTTCGCTGCGCTTTCACCGTCATCGGGTGCGGAACGAGGTTCTTCCCGATTTTGGATTGCGGAGTGCGGAGTGCGGATGGACTGCGTTCGTGGATCCAGGGCGGGCTGCATTGCGTTGGCTGCGGATTTCATAGCAGGTTAGTCGCTGAAACTTGGACTGTGCGCTTTGAAAGCGGCGACACGTCGCCGCACTCCAAAGGACATTCGTGCGCGTGGATGCGCATGGTTAGAAGTCTAACGGCCCTGCGCGGCCACGCCACTTTTGTTTGCTCCCTCAAAAGAGGTGTTATCGGCTATCCCCTGCGAAGCATCGAAAAATCCTCCGACCGTTTCATGGTGGCACAGCCGAAGGCTGCCTAGTTTGAACAAGACAAAGTTACCAGAAATGAAAACCAAACAATTTCAAAGCAATTCCAAGCGGGCCCCGCGAAGGATATTTCGGCGCGCCTCAAGGCGTCACGACCGGATGCTCGTCCTCAACATGCCTCTGTTTGACTTCACGAACGGATGGGACCGGGTGTTTTCGAGGGATCAATATGGACGCTTCTCTGTCTGACAATTCAACAGAGCCAACGAATGCCGCGCCGGCCGTACACTCTGCGATCAACGCCGCCCAACAATTGGTTGTTGTAAAAGCACCTCTCGCCCGTGTGTATGAACAGTGGTCGCGCATTGAGGACCTGCCGGGATTCATCACGTCACTTCGGGAGGTGCGGAGAATTGATGATACGCATTTTTCTTATGTCTGGCATCCGAACGGCGACAACCAGCAAGGAATCTTTCAGATCGTGCTTCAAATTCCGGGGCGGCGAATCGCATGGCGCACTATGTCCAACGGCTTCATGTCTGGCGTAGTTTCCTTTGAGCCGCTTTCGGAGCAGGAAACCGAAATAACACTGAAGATCCGTTCGATCTTCGATCCACCCAGTCTGGCGCGCAGGCTGGAAGAATATCTCAACAATTTTAAACGACTGGTCGAAAGCGAGGGACTGAGATCATCGTCGGGCCGCTAACTGGCAGGGCGTGAAACTGAATAACTGAAAGGAGAAAAACATATGAACAAGAACCTCGAAAAAGTGAAATTGCTCGCCCGCGATTTGCGGGATGGAAAACAATTCCCCCGCAGCCCGCGCCAAACACTGGCAGGCTACGTGTTGGCGACACGGGCCGTGGACAAATGCCGCGCCGTGCTTGTGGGCTGGGAAGGCGAATACCATTCCAATTGTCCGCTAGATCAGCGCTGGCTAAAATTTGCGGAAGTTGATTACGACGACTTTCGATCGTTCGTCGCCACCGGCGCGACCGACGACGAGATTGCTGCGTGGATCGATGAACATGCTAAAAAACGTTCACGTGCCGAAATCATTGCCTGGAACAATAAAGAACGCGACCTGCACCTGAGCGATTTACCTCTGGAACTCCAGGAGTACATGGAAGACTACATCCAGCAGTTCATTCCGCGTAACCGAGTGGTGCATCACTGGTTCGACGTGTACGATTTGGAAGAAGAACGGCTCTGAAAAAATAAAATGAGAATCGAGACAATCGAACTGAAACCGGCAAAAGAACTTCATCAGGAATTGCGAGAAAGAATTCTCGACCTGCCCGATGTGACCGAAAAGCAGAACGCGGGAATCCACGACGACGCGTTTTTCGTCGGACGGACAATGTTCATGCATATCCATGGTCGCGGCCACTGCGACATTCGCTTGTCGAAAACGGACCAGAAACGGGTTCTCGCGGAAGGCAGAGCGCGCCCGCATCGTTGGGCGCCGCAAGCCGGATACGTTACGTCGATCGTGAAGAACAAAGAGGACTTGGAAAGGACAATGGAACTGATTCGGATATCCCATCAGCACTTTGCTGGCACCCGTCGAAACTCCGCCAACGGAAAAGCGTAATTGAGATCTACACCGCGGACTTTGTATCACCGAAATTCATTTGCGTATTGATCCGCGAACAATGCCGGTTGTCCGCCAGTGTGCAGAAACAACACCGTCTCGGCGTTGTTAAAGAACCTCTTTCGGACCAAGTCAATCATCCCTGCTGCGGCGCGTCCGGTATAGACGGGATCTAGCAACAAACCTTCGTACTCGGCGAACAATCGGATTGCTTCTCGCTCTCGCTCCGTAACGACACCGTAGCCAGGGTTGCAATAGTCTGCATTCACCAGAACATCAGCCGGCGTGAACTCGATTCTCTCGCCTAGCTTCTCGCTCGTTGCCGACGCCAATTTCGACACTTCCTCCTTTAACAATTCTTCAGATTCATCAACGCTGATTCCCAGGATTTTGCCTTGGAATCCAAACGTTCGCTGACCCAGCAGCAGTCCGGCGTGCGTTCCGCCAGAAGATGTCGCAAACACGATCCAGTCCGCACTGGCCTTTTGATCCATGAGTTCTTTCATTGCGAACGCATATCCCAACGCACCTGTCGAATTCGATCCACCGTACGGCACCAGATAAGGTTTCTTTCCCTCGTTCGTCGATCGTTTGAATGTTTCTTGAAGAATTCTGTCCCGATCTTTGCGATCCGCGACGTAGACGATCTCGGCACCGAACAATCGATCGATCAGCAAATTTCCTGACGCGTGCTGCGACTCAGCACCGGTCAGCACCAGAATACATTTAAATCCGAATCGAGCCGCTGCGGCTGCGGTCTGACGGCAATGGTTCGACTGCACCGCGCCGCCCGTGATCAAGGTTTTCGCGCTTTGCTCACGGGCGTCGGCCAAAAGAAATTCCAGTTTACGTGTCTTGTTGCCGCCAAAAGCGAGGCCGGTCTGTTCATCGCGTTTAACCATCAAATGTGGTCCGTCCAAGGCTTGAGAAAGACGCGGCAACGGTTCGATCGGCGTCGGTAGGTGAGCAAAGTTTAATCGGGGAATATCCACTGCGCTCATCAGCGTAAGGCCATAATGCGCGAAAATCTCGACAGCAAATCCGTCGCGTTTAGCATGTCACCTTGTGCAACTGGACGGCCTAACGCGAAACAACAGGGAAATTGAACGCAAATTTTTGGTGAAGCAGCTCCCTGAGAAATTGAAGCACCGTCGCCATTATCCAATCGCGCAAGGTTATCTGGCCTCCGAACCCGGAGGCCGGCATGTTCGGCTTCGGAAAAAGGGCAAAACCACGTCGCTCACTTTCAAAGTTGGCCGCGGCGCACACCGCGAAGAGCGCGAGATCAAGCTCAGCCCAAAACAGTTTGCAGCGCTGTGGCCTGCCACTGCCGGAAGAAGGTTGCGCAAGTTGCGGTATGAAATTCCCTGGAGAAATCTACTGATCGAGATTGATGTTTATCGCGGTAAACATTCCGGCCTCGTAGTCGCGGAGGTGGAATTCCCCAATCTCACAACGTGCCGGGAATTCAAGCCGCCGGGATGGTTTAGCCGGGAAGTGACCGGCCAAAAACGTTATAGCAACGTAAGACTAGCTAACGAGTAGACAGACAGGACGGCTAGCGTTTCAAAATGTGCAATTCCTTTCATCCGCGTGATCCGCGGTCGGTTCGGCACTGTTCGTAACAGTCGAGATACTTGATCCCGGAGCCGGTGTTGAAAATGACCACCCGTTCGCCGGAAGCGATTTTACCTGTCGAACGCAGCGACTTAAGAGCGGCAAAGCAGGCTGCTCCTTCTGGGCAGACGAAGAGACCTTCCTTCGATCCTACTTCACGCGCCGCCTGAATCATTTCTTCATCGTCCACAGCAATTGCGCCGCCGTTGGACTGACGAAGAATATTCAGGATAAGGAAATCTCCGATCGCTTTTGGAACGCGCAGGCCGGAGGCAATCGTGTGCGCGTCCGGAAATTCTGCGGCGGTTTTTTCTCCAGCTTCGAACGCGCGAACGATCGGCGCGCAACCGGTGGCTTGCACCGCGAACATGCGTGGGCGTTTTTTCCCGATCCAGCCGAGCTGTTCCATTTCATCAAACGCTTTCCACATTCCGATCAAACCGGTGCCACCGCCGGTTGGATAAAGAATCACGTCGGGCAATATCCAATTCAGTTGCTCCGCTAGCTCGTAACCGAGCGTCTTTTTTCCCTCGATCCGATACGGCTCCTTTAGCGTGGACACATCAAACCAGCCTTCTTTAGTTTTCAGCCGGGCGATCTCGGCGCCGCAATCGGTGATTAATCCGTCAATCAGCGTGATATGAGCGCCCAGCTCGACGCACTCAATGATGTTCGCGCGCGGCGTATCGCGCGGCATGAAAACGTGCGCTTCCAGACCTGCCCGAGCGGCGTACGCGGCGAGCGCGCCACCGGCATTGCCGGCGCTTGGGACGGCAAGTTTGGTCGCGCCCAGATGTTTTGCCATGGAAACGGCCACGCTCATCCCCCGAGCCTTAAAACTCTGCGTCGGATTAAGCGACTCGTCTTTGATCCAGAGATCGAGATCGTCAGTGCCGCAGCTGCGGGACGCGTGCAATAGTGGCGTTTCACCTTCGCCTAACGAAACCGGCTCAACATCGCCGGGTAACGGCAGCACTTCGCGATATCGCCACAATGATTTCTCTCGGGTGGCGAGTGTCTTGCGTGTCAGCGTTCGACTTGCCGCGGCGAGATCAATAATCGCAAGGAGCGGTTTACGGCAGGAGCTGCACAGATTCTGCAGGCGCGACCACTCGAAATGAAGCCCACATGCGCTGCACTCAAGATGCTTCAAAAACATTGACCAAATGGAGCGTACATGTCGCGCTACGGCGAATTGTCGGGAGAGATGACGAGGGTGCGTAAGACGATCGAGCGCTGCAGGGTCCGCTGTCCTCAGCTGACTTCTGTAGTAGGCGAAAACGATGTGCGCTGAGACAGCCTGCGCTACAGCATAAGTTGTGACTCATGATAGATTCAAATGATGGATTTGCTGACTCTGACAGAAATTCGCCGTGCGGCGTCCCGCACGGGCGGGAGCGCGGTGCCGGCGCGCGTACATGTGCAAGTGGAAAGTGCGACCCCAAAGCTAACGCGTGAACAACAGCCGTACTGCGAGCTTACCCTGGCTGATGCGTGCGATCGCATGACGCTGCGTGTCTGGAGCGATCAT
>Ga0137373_10003327_pt1 | contig 17603 bp, 17 predicted proteins | sample SagtaG_5_FD_104912 | JGI IMG/M metagenome (GOLD analysis project Ga0137373, IMG submission 104912) | Vadose zone soil microbial communities from Sagehorn Ranch, Mendocino, California, USA - Sage1_R_80_16 metaG | ecosystem: Environmental > Terrestrial > Soil > Vadose zone | place: USA...
CAGTTTATATAAAGGTGATACTGATATATTTCCCGAAAAAATTGTTTTTTCGATTGATGATTTTAATAAGCGCTATTCTATACCGGAAAATACTTCTTTTCTTGTGATTCAATTTCAAAGAGCAATGAAACAACTGAATTGGGATTCACGTTACCAAATTTCTTCAAATATATTTTAATCAGTTTAGATTGTCATTTAAAACAGTCTTACCAAAAAATATAAAGATGCTATTCTGCTAAGAGATTGCTTCAAAATTGATATTTTTTGAACCAACTCTGCAATAGATTTTTCTATAGAGAAAAGCAACTTATGTAGGGATTTTTTAATAATCATAATCCTATACCTCACAAAACCAACCATAAACCTGGCTTTGCTTTCCTGACGAAAATTCCGCAAATGCAAACTATGATTATGGTCATTGTAAACTATGATTATGGTCATTGTTTTTCGCCATCATTTGCAGTAATTTAAAAGAGGAAGAGGATAAGATTTATTTATTGGAGTTTGTTTTCCTCAATTTTCTGTTCTATAGGAATGTGTAAACAATCTTTATTAACAAATAAATTACTGCATATGAACAACTTAATTTTTAAAAGCGTGGCTGCTTTATCAGTTGCTTTCACATTAAGTGGTTGCGCAACCATCGTAGGAAAAACAAGTTATAATGTTCATTTGAACACTTCACCTCAGGAAGCAAGTGTAATTGTTACAGATCGTAAGGGAAAAATAATAGATTCCGGGTTAACCCCTAAACAGGTTATCCTAAAACCTGGGTCTGGTTATTTTAAGAAAGCCATGTATTCGGTAACATTCAGGAAACCTGGTTACCTTGATAAAACTGTTGTTATCAATGCTGTTTTAAACGGATGGTATTTTGGAAATATTCTTTTCGGTGGAGTGATAGGTATGCTTATTATGCAGTTCCTGTAGTGCTTCCCGAAGCCAACGTCTCAACGAAGCCAAAGCGAGTTCCGGATTGAATTTCGCATTTTATGATTAATCAGCTTCTCATTTTAAAAAAGACTAAAAAAAATGACATGAAAAATTTATTTATCACACTTTTCATTTTTTGCTCATCAGTACAACTTGATGCACAGCAAAATACTGACAGCCTGAACAAACTGTCTGTTGTTTTAAATGATACAACTGCTTTAAACGAAACAACTGATTCTGCTGCTCACTATGCAACATTATACGTATATCGTGTCAGGAATTTTGTCGGCTCTATGGTGGGATATAAGCTGCATGTAAATGACAGTGATGTATGCAAAATAAAAAACAATTCCAAATATGCTATCAAATTGTATAAAGAAGGCATTACTGAAATATGGGCAAAAACGGAAAAGAAAGCATCCGTAAAAATTGATGTAAAGTTTGGAAAAGAATATTATGTCAGATGTGGTTTGACAACAGGCATATTTGCTGGCAGACCACAGCTTAACATGATTGCACCCGAACAAGGCAAATTAGATTTTGACAATGTGGAAGGAAGAGATAATGATGCAGCGCAAAATGCAAATTAAAGCCCTGTATCATTTTTACGAATAAAACCGCATTACAATTTTTTACAAAAACCTATTACAATGAAAACAATAATGCCAATTATGCTTGTAACCTTTTTATTTATTGGTTCTGCATATTCACAGAAAAAGAATGCCTCATTCTCTGTTTCAGCAGGCATCTCCTCTGCTTTCTATTTCACAGATGCAAACGGTTCTTCTTCCTCTGACTTTAAAACAGGTTTCGATGGAGGAATATCGGCACGATTTCCAACGGGAAAATATTGGGGAATAGAACCAGGATTATTTTTTGTGCAAAAAGGAGGAATTGAAAATTTGGAGGATGGAACGAATGTTACTGTAAAAGCTACAACAACACTCAATTATCTTGAATTACCGGTGGATATGTGTTACAGTAAAAGAAATCGTTTCTTTTTTGGTTTTGGGCCGAACTTTGGATTTGCTTTATCAGGAAAGACAAAATTTGAAAATGGATCAGATGCGGAAAGCATTTCCTTAAAGTTTGGAAACAGCATTGATGATGATCTTAAAGGGTTTGAATTAGGTGCTAATCTACTCGGCGGCTTCCAACTTCGCAATGCACTTTTCATTGCGGTAAATATTAATACTGGCCTGAATAATCTTTCGAATGATAACGAATTTAATTATAATAACGGCTACATGGGTATAAGATTAGGTTATACGTTTGGTAAAAAACAGGCAAAAAATTAATAGAAAATGGAACACGGTTTTTCTTTTCTGCTGTCCAGAAATTAATAAAAGGAAATGGATCGGTTAGAACAGACAGGATGAACTTGTAATCTCATTTCTCTAGGTCTTTAATCTTCGGATAAAAGTTTTTGCTCCATTGTTTATCCTATATAAACTGTATTTTATGAAACAATATATTTTATACATCGTTACAGGTTACTTGTTGTTATCAATAGCGCAATAGCGTGGCATCCTTTGACTATCTCTCAAAAAGCAAATAACCTTACCTTGCCAAACCCAAGCGCTTATTTCGCAACAGCATACGATACTGAAATAAGTTATGTAGATACTTTGGAATTTATCAGTCGTAAAGGTCCTCGCAACATGGATACTTCTCGTTATGCAACACTTTATATAATACGACCATCAAATATCGTTGGCGAATCCCGTTGGTTTGGCGTTTTAACTGGTGATGAAATGATTATAAAGGCTGACAATAATTCAAGTTATAAAATAAGAGTACATAAGGAAGGTCCGGTAAAACTATGGGCAGAAGGTGACAACGGAAAATCAGAAGTAGAATTGAATTTTGAATTTAATCAAAGCTATTATCTGATAGTAGAACTGGCTCCCGGGCCAAAAATAGGTAATGTTACTTTAAAATTGGTCGATTCTGTAGTTGGGATACAATTATATGGAAATATTACAACATCAGCGAATGTAGTGAGCAGTCCTTTTATGATAAATTCTAGAAACACTTTTTCCCAATTTCCGGCGCCACATGTTGTTAGTGATGGCAATACATATATGCAATTCAGTTTAATGAAATTTCTTCCTCCTGTTTCTTTGGAATATTATTATCAAGCCGCAGACGTGAAGATGTTTGGCTATAGAGATATTTTTACTTCCAGTACTTTTTCAAAATTTATCATCATCATTCAACATGGTGTAGATCATTTTGAAACACAAGAGCAGATGCTCGAGCATATAAAGAAACAAATAAAAAACGGTAGAGGATTGACTTCAAAAAACGAAAAATTAATCTCCCTCTCTTATGAACCATTTAATGGAATTAATTATGAAGCGTGGATGGTGCATTATCAGATTGAAGATTATGATGCGCCTAATAAAGGCACTGCTAAATTTCTAATAATGAATGATACCGATGTTTGGTTCTTCAAAAAAACCGGTAATAAAAAAGACGTTTTAATCACTGCTGCTTTCTCTGAACGTGGTTTGCCTGAAGAAGTTCACTTACCAGAGGAGATTCGATTCGAAGCCTTGCATTTTATAAAAAATGTAAAATTTTCTGATTGAACAACTAAATCAACAACAAAGGCGACATAAATGTTGCGACCGGGATGGAGGTATATACTTTTTAAAAAAAATGCAATGGGTGTAGTTGACAAAGTTATTGTAGCAAGATAAAAAACATACTCTTGTCAAAAGGAAAAGTAAAAGACAAAGCAAAAAAGTTTCTCCAGTCCTCTTTTCAAAAATTCTTCACGATATTTTTTAATTCAAAAAACTGCTTTTATGAAACACAAATATTTAAGCGTTGTACTTTTTACAAGCATTATGTACATAGCCTCTTTTGCCCAGCCAATTATTAAAGCACAAAGAACAATAGGAGGCAGTTTGAATGATGCGCTGTGGAGCATATGTTTAACAAAGGATGGCGGATTGATTGCCGGTGGTAATTCTTTTTCAAATACCTCAGGAGAAAAAACAGAAAACTGTAGAGGTTTCGATGATTACTGGATAGTAAAATTGAATTTCCAGGGAAAGATTGAATGGGACAAAACTATAGGAGGAAGTGGCGGAGACAACCTAAAATCAGTTATTCAAACCAGTGATGGGGGATATGCCATAATTGGAGAATCTGCATCGAACATATCAGGAGAAAAATCAGAGAACAGCAGAGGCAGTTCAGATTATTGGTTAGTCAAACTAGATAGTTTGGGGAATATTCAATGGGATAAGACGATAGGAGGTAGTGGGACTGAGTACATTGATAATTTTCGGCAAACGAGTGATGACGGTTACATTTTAGCCGGGTCGTCTGCATCTGATATATCAGGAGACAAAACAGAAAATGGCAGGGGTGCTACCGATTATTGGGTAGTAAAACTTAACAAGAACGGAAAAATACAATGGCAAAAAACAATTGGAGGAAACGGTTATGAATTTTGCAGCCCTGTTGAACTTACGATAGACGGAGGCGTTATTATCGGCGGATTTTCGGCATCAAACATATCAGGAGAAAAAACAGAAAATAGCAGAGGAGACTATGATTATTGGATAGTGAAACTGAATAGTAAAGGAAATATTCAATGGGATAAAACAATCGGTGGCAACGATGGCGACTTTTGTCGTGGGCTTAAACAAGCAAATGATGGGGGTTATGTTTTAGCCGGTGCTTCATGGTCAAATAAATCAGGAGAAAAAACCGAAAATAGCAGAGGTGGTGCAGACTATTGGGTAGTGAAATTGAACTGCCAGGGACATGTTCAATGGGACAAGACTATCGGCGGAAATGCTGATGATAATGAAGTATGGTGTCTTGAAAAAACCTGTGACGGAGGTAATATCTTTGGCGGTCACTCTGCCTCTGATATCTCAGGGGAAAAAACAGAAAATAGCAGAGGAGATTATGATTATTGGGTAGTGAAACTCGATAATAAGGGAAATATACAGTGGGACAAGACAATAGGAGGATCTGATTATGAGGAAATGCACGCTGTTAAAGAAGTTCAAAAAAACAAATATGTAATAGGCGGATTTTCTTCGTCAGGAATTTCAGGAGATAAAACGCAAAAGTCAAGGGGTGAAGTGGACTATTGGATTGTGAAATTGAATTATATCCGTCATCAAACAGAAGAAGTTGTTTCTCAAAATGAATATAGTCTTGTAAAACCCAACATTAATGCCAACGGTTTTATAATTTATCCCAATCCCGCAAAAAATATACTTTATGTGCAATCCAATGGCAAAGCAATTCTATCTCTAACAGATCAATCAGGCAAAATTCTTCTTACAAAAACTATTGATGGCAGAGGCAGTATCAATATTTCCGGTGTGGCTGCAGGCTTATACTATTTAAAAAACAACACAACTGGAGCGACTCAAAAGGTTGTAATAACAAAATAAATTTTCTTCATTTCAAAACCATTTTTGTTATAGTATTTCAATTTTGAAATAGTATTAATGAACCAAAATCGATATTCTTTGAATCAAATCTGACATTGCTTTATTTATTACTGAAAGAAATTGGGGAGAAAATTGAATCATTATTAATCCTAAATTTTAAATAATGAAAAAACTAATCTTGCTTACTGCTGTTTTATTTTTTTACAACACTATTTTTTCTCAGTACCAGTTAATTGCTAAAAAAGGAGATAAAACAAAAATGTTTTTACCAGGTACTGCAGTAAAACTTACGTACCGGCAGACGGACAGCACTACAACATTCAGAGGAAGAATTGCGGCTATAAATGACAACGGAATTGTATTGCAGCATTATAACAAAAAAGATACAAACCGTTTATATGTGCCATTAAATGACTTTACTGAGATAAAAAAAATAAGTCGATCTGCCAGAAATATTTCCGGAGTTTTATTGATTTGCTCACTCCCGATTGCAGTGGCTCTGCTTGCTTCAAATAGTTCGGAAGAAAATCATAATTATACTTCTACTTATACTGATCCTTTTACCGGTGAGCATGAGACGTCGGGAGGAACAGTTACTATACCAGGAACTAACTATACAGGAGCAGCCATAGCCACAGTTGTAATCGCGGCATTGCCTTATATAATTGTTACAGCAACCGAATTTAAAGCAAGTAAAAGTAAAGGCTATACTTTTATGATTGTAAGAAAATAGCGGTAAAGAATAATTTGGAATTTGATATTCCTTGAATTAAATAGGATTTCTTTATTAGTGCTATTATACAAGAAACTAAATTTGATAAAATTGCCCTGCCCAAATTATTCATTATAAGCCTCACGTTTTAAAATAAGCAGAAATTTTTCTTTCATTTGCCAAAAAAATTTCTTAATTTATTTTTTCTATCCCCCTCTTATGAAGAAGATTTTTGTACTGCTGCTTATTATTTTTCCATCAGTAAGCTTTGCCCAAACCGAAAGGATGGACTATTTAAAGCAAAAACTTTCTACAGCAAAAGAAGATACCAATAAAGTTTGGATACTGGAAGATTTGGCAACTAATTATGCATACTCTTTTGCGGACACCGGCGTAACGTATGCACAGCAGGGCATACAGCTCGCTCAACGATTAAAATATAAAAAAGGAGAAGCTTGGTGCATGATCGCTCTTTGCGATGCATTAACAAATCTGGGAAGCTATGGTGCTGCTTTAAATTGGGGATACAAATCTTTATCACTATTTAAAAGTTTAAAAGATACAATAGGAATGATAAAAGCAAATGGTTCTTTGGGTAATTGTTACAAAGAGCAGGACGATTATTCTCAATCGCTTCTGTTTTTTAAAGCAGCGCAACAACTCGCATCTTTAGCAAAAAGTAATTCACAAAAAGCAAAAGAAAGCGATACATCTGCTATTGGACATTCAGGAATAATAAAAACTAATTTCAAAAAAGTAGCAGCATTATTTAATATAATGATTGCTTCAGTTTATGAAAAGAATAACGAGCTTGATTCCGCATTGTTTTATGGTGAACAGGGTTATAAAATACAAAATGATTCGAGTGCATTGTATGAAACTGGTACCGCCACAGTTTATATGAGCATAATGGGTGCTCTTTATGCAAAACTTGGCAATGATTCGCTCGCAATGGATTTTTATAAACAAGCTGTTCCTTTGGCATTAAAATACAATGACCTTGAATGTTATAACGGGATTGCACGGGTATATTTAAAAGAAGGCAAAAGCGACTCTGCCGTTTATTATGCAAAACAGGTTATTGCGCAACCATATAGCAAAGCTTACCCTTTGGCTGTAATGAATGCTTCGAACCTGCTTGCCCAGGTGTATGAATCACAAAATAAAACAGACAGTACTCTAAAATATTTGAAGCTTACAGTTGCTCTCAAAGACAGTCTATTTAACCAACAAAAAACACGAGAGGCACAAAGGGTCGCTTTTAATGAACAAATGTATCAGCAAGAACTTTCAAATCAAAAAAAGGAATTGCTGTATAAACAACAATTGCAAAATGAAGGGCTGATAAGAAAGTTGCTTGTTGGTGGCGTGCTGGTTTTATCGTTGCTGAGTTTTATTATTATAAGAAATATTGCATTAAAGAGAAAGATGCTCGAAAACAAAATGCTGCTGGAGCAAAAAGAAGCAGAACACGTAATGGCATTAGACAAAATGAAAGACAAATTTTTTTCTAATATTACGCATGAATTTAGAACGCCCTTATCTCTGATTCTTTCGCCTGTTGAATTATACCTGAACAATCCAAATGAGCTAAAGGATACACCAAAGTTTTTAAAAACGATTCATCAAAATGCAAATTATTTGCTCACGCTCATCAATCAACTGCTTGACCTGGCGAAGCTTGAAGCTGGTAATATGAAAGTTTCCTTATCAAAAGCTGATTTTGGCTGCTACACTCATGAGCTAACAAAAAACTTTGCAGAAAATATAAAACAAAAACAACTCAACCTCAGTTTTGAAAATAATATAACCGGTGAATATCTGTTTGATACAGAGCATTGGAAAAAGATTGTCAATAATCTTTTAAGCAATGCAATAAAATTTACACCTGCAAAAGGAGAAATTTATGTTTCAACAAATAAGATAGAAACCTTAGCAGAAAGTGATACAATCCGGTTGGAAGTAAGGGATACGGGCATTGGCATCAGCAAAGAACAAATTCCTTTTGTTACCAACAGGTTTTACCAGGCAGATAATACTTCTACAAGAAAGTTTGGTGGTACCGGCATTGGGCTGGCACTCGTGCATGAACTTGTAACGCTTATGAATGGAAAGCTGGAGATAATAAGTGAAGAAGAAAAAGGTTCTGCTTTTATAATAACCATGACTCTTTTACATGCAGAAGGAAAAACAGAGTATTCTGAAACAAGTCCTGTTACTTCAGCTTCGACGCTGAAATTTTTGCCCGCTAAATTTTCTAATAAATATATTGCTGCAAATCAAAATGGTAAAGCCTCACAAAATGGTAATGCTCCTTTAATTCTGGTTGTTGAAGATAATGTTGAATTAAAAGAGTTTCTTATTGAATGTCTTCAACATGATTACCGCGTTATTGCAGCCTCTGATGGTGAAGAAGCTTTTCAAATATCATTGAGAGAACTTCCTGATATTATTATTTCCGATGTAATGATGCCGGTAATGGATGGCTTTGAGTTTTGTGATAAAATAAAAACTCATCCTGCTACATCACACATTGCCTTTATTATTTTATCAGCTAAAACAGCATTCGACTCAAAAATAACGGGATTGAAAAAAGGAGCGGATGTTTATCTCATCAAACCTTTTAGTGTTGATGAATTGCGGTTGAGAATTAAAAATATGTTGCATCGCCAGGAAAAGCTGCGCGACTTTTATCTGCAGCAGTTACAGCCTGGTCAATCATTGCCAGCTTTAAAAGAAATAAAGGATGAGTTTTTGCAGAGCCTTTATAAGATCATGGAAGACAACCTTGATAGTTCCTTATTAAATGTTGAATTTTTATGTGAACAAATAGGAGTAAGCAAAAGTACTTTGAACAGAAAGCTCTCCGCCATTATTGGTTTATCTGCTAATGAATTAATAAAACAATATCGTCTTAAGAAAGCAGCTCAATTTCTTATGTCCGGCAAAAATGTTTCTGAAACGGCATATTCAGCCGGCTTTGAAACGCCTTCTTATTTTATTCATTGTTTTAGGGAATTCTATAAAGTCACTCCTAAAGAATACGCCAAAAAATAACCCAATGTCCGTGTTTATTGTATTCCATTCTGAAACACTACCGAATGATTCAAAATTGATATTCTTTGAATCAAATGTGCTATAGATCTTTATATCATGATAAGAAATTGCAGTAATTAATTCTTCCCTTTTAATTAGCTAATAATCTATCAATTTAAATAAGTATTATGAAAACCTTTGCCCAAAAAGTACTTTTTGTAATAACGATTGCAGATATTTTATCTATAGTTGCTGTACATGCGCAAATCATTTACACAGATGTAAATCCAGATACAACTTACACATCAAGCAGTTATTATCTCAACCTGAATAATGACAATGTAAATGAATTCGTAATTCGTAATTACAATCACAGAAGATACTTCACAGTGCATTTGCAAACCATACGATTCGAGAATCAGTAAAACACTTTCAATTACCCCACTTCAAAACAATGAAGTCGGTTATTTAAGAACCAGCTTATCCAGTCAACTTGATTTAAATTCTTCAATTGGTGCAAATTCTCTCAGCTGGAATAATGATTCAAGCCAGGTTTTGGCTTCAATTTTTTGGTTATATGGTTGCTTTTTTAGTAATGAATGTATTGGTTCACTTGATATAGATGGCGATTGGAATGGCGTTGTTAATGATAAGTACTTAGGTGTGAAATTTCATGCAGACGCTAAAACATTTTATGGTTGGATAAGATTGAATGTAATTAGCACCGTTACAGGAACTACTTCAAATCAGAGTTTCACAATTAAAGATTATGCCTACAATAGTGCTCCTGATAAAAACATTCTTGCGGGAGAAACAAGCGCTCTGCCTTTGAACTTATTAGGTTTCAATGGTATGGTTAAAAATAATCAGGTTGTATTAACATGGTCAACAGCAAATGAAATTAACAATAAAGGTTTTGATATTGAGAGAAGCGCAGATGGACAAAACTTTTATACCATTGGTTTTGCAACGGCGAAAGGAAATGCATCATCAATAACCAGTTACAGTTTCACAGATACAAAAAGAAGCGAAAGTAGTTTCTATCGTTTAAAGCAAATAGATAATGACGGCAATTATAAATATTCGCGGATAATACAAATTAATTTCGTGAATAGTGATGCATACAAAATAGCCATCACTCCAAATCCTTTGTCAAATTCAGCTACCATTTCATTTACACTTCCGCAACCGAAAAAGGTTTCTATCAACATTTTTGATATGACCGGAAGATTAGTGAAAACACTTGTAGATGCAGAAATGCAGGCTGGCACCCACCAGATAATTTGGGATGCAGAAGATGAGAAAGGAAATAGTGTAAGTGAAGGAGTTTATATATTAAAATTTCAAACCAATAATTATTCTGAAACAAAAAAACTATCTATTGTCAGGCCATAATTTCATTCGTTGGAATACTTTTAAAAGGCTTGGTATTTGGAAAAATAATACAACCAATCATACTATATATCCCTCAGTTTCTGAACAGTATCAAACGATTCAAAACTTATATTCCTTGAATCAAATGTGATATTGTTTTTTTCTTTATTGAAAGAAATTGTGGTGAAATATGTTTTAGTGAAACTGGCAACTCAAATCAGGGCTGAAAGTATAAAAGAATGAAAGAAAATTACTCATATTCGAAACGGTTAAAAACAGCAGGTACATCTGAAGTACAGAAATTTTTTTTGAAAAACTTATATAAGATTATTGAAGTCAATCTCGATACTTCCGTGTTAACTGTTACATATCTCGCTAAGAATATGGCTGTCAGCAAAAGTACTCTGAACAGAAAATTGTTATGCATCACAGGTTTATCTGCCAATGAATTAATAAAACAATACCGGCTCAAAAAGGCAATAGTATTTCTTTTAAAAGGTAAAAATGTTAGGGAAACGGCTTATAAAACAGGCTTTAAAACCTCTTCTTACTTCATTCAATGTTTCAAAGAATTTTATAAAGTGACTCCCAAAGAATATACCAAAAGACTGATTCAAAATTGATAGTTTTTGAATCAAATCTGATAGCCATTTCATCATTTTTGAAAGATATTGCAAGAGCAAGTTATCACTGTGAAACTTAATTCTTTTATCTCTTATTTTTTTGCATTCGATAACCCTTTTTTGACAGAACCATTCCTTAAAAATTTGTGGACATGAAATATCCCTCCATCAAATTATTGTTTCTGTTTGGACTTATGAGTGATTGTTTCCCCGCCCTGACTCAACTTGACACTCCAGTAAATAATCAATTAAATCAAAAACTCAATATTCAATTGAATGTTAGTAATGCTGTTGAACGGCCTTCTCAGTGCATCCGATCTCCTACTGTTTCATAAAATATGGACAATTATTCTGTAGTTTTTTCCATTTCGTTCATTTCTAAAACTAAAAAATTATGAAAAATTATGTTTACCATTCACTAAGTCGTATAAGCCTATTGTTTGTTTTAGCAGCGACTCTGAGTCTTTCTTCCTTTGCACAGGGCTTCTCAACTGAGACGCAGACCCGGCTTCAGAAGGTGATTGAAACTTTCCAAAATGATCCTGCCAATCCTTATGTTGGCGGTATGTCAGTGGCTATTAAAGTAGACGGTCTCGCTTTTTGGCAAGGCGCTACAGGTTATGCTGCGCGCAATATTGATGAACAGAATAATCTGCTGCCTGGTGGCACACCTTTTACTACTGATACACTTTCGCGCATCTATAGCGTTACCAAAACCTTTACCGCGGCATTGGTTTTGGAACTGGCGAAGGAAGGAGCATTTAGCCTCGAAGAACCTATAAACAAATGGCTTCCTTTAATAAATGCTGTTAACCCAAACCTCAACAGTTCTGTAACTATTCGTCAACTGCTTGCCCATGAGAGCGGGTATTCTGATTATACAGATGAAATTGCACTGCAGGTAGCGGTTGCTTTTAATCCAACTCATATATGGACGCCGTATGAGATGGCATCTTTTGTACACCAGATTAGTCCGCCCGGCGCTGAACGCCGCTATTCCAGTACCAACTACATTCTCTTAGGGGCGATTATAGAAGCTGCGACGGGTAAGCCCATTGAACAATATTACCGTGAGCGATTTTTCGATCCTCTTCATCTTGCTTCTATGTATCTCGGAGGCAGAGAATCATTAGGCAATCGTGGAATGCTTGCTTCACCGCACGATAATATCAGCGCATTCAACCCTATCTTTCAATTAACCGGTCAGCCTACATTCCCGGATGCGTATACCAATATTTCACGTTTTCCAATGGATGCGATTGTATCACTGGCTTTTACCGGTGGCGGTATCGTTTCTAATGCCGCTGACCTCGCGGAATGGGGAAATGCACTTTTTGGTGGCAGAGCTACAAGCAAATCAACACTCAACACAATGCTAAACTCTATTTCTCCTACTCCGGATGAAGGCGGAGACAAACTCGGATACGGCATTTTCGTTACTACCCGAATCAGTGAAACTGATTATTTTGTTGGTCATGATGGCAGAGTGCCGGGTTACCGCTCCGTAATGTTCTATCAACCAGACAGAAAAATGACGCTTGTAGTGCTTACAAACTTTTATGGGGCCGATCCATATGCAGTTGGCCAAAGCACTTTACGAAGCGCTTCCAAATTTTTTATGTGGTAATAAAAATAAAAAAGAAGACAAGATAGAAGTTTGCTTCAAGGGGAAAGATTTATGCATTGATCGTTCTGCAGCTCCCGGCTTTATACAAAAAGGAGCTTATTTGGGAGGATGTAATCAGACTGTTTCACAAGCAGGAAACAATACGATCACGAATGTGCAAACACAAGGAGAGTTACAAGATAAACTCACAGCGTTTCCTAATCCATTTACAAACCGCGTAACTCTTTCGTTCAGCGTTATTCAACCAGGACCGGCAAGTCTTCGCATTTATGATATAAATGGTAAACTGGTATCCACAGTTTTCAACGGGGTAGCGGGCAAGGGTGTGATTCAGCAGGTGAATTTAGAAGCGGGTAATCTGCCTGCCGGAGTGTACATAAGTCGCTTGCAAACTGTCAACGGTGTTAGTCAGCAAAAACTTGTATTAAGACGATAAAGTATTTCCAATTCGAAATTGAAAATCTCTTATTTGATAACTTGTTATAAAAGTTAGGCAACTGAATTATGAATTACAATTTGATAGATGCTAAACTTATTTCTGTACCGGCTTAAAATATAGGTATGAAAAAAATAATTCTTATCTGCATCATCATCACTTATGCTTATGCATCAAATGCTCAACTCTTGCAGGATACAATGCAGAATCGCAAGCTGACTGACAAAGAACCTGGCATGCAATATCTTAAAAAAGGCAAGAATCAAAAAAAGTTGGGAACTGTTTTAGCTACTGGTGGTCTTGTTATTGGTACCATTGGTATGGCTGTTGGACTAAGTGGTTTTGCAAAAGGCTTTGATTGGTCAAATCCTCAAAGCGGAGAATCAGAAATGAGTTCAGGTTCAGCATTAATGGTAGCGGGTGCGGTTATGATTGTTGCAGGAGTGCCATTTATAATTGCAGGAAGTAAAAATAAAAAGCGTGGTGAACTTTTGTTAGGTACAAGCAACATAATGATTGCGCCACAAGTATCAACCAAGAAAATATTTTCAGTGGGTGTAGCAATAAATATTTAAAGATGATACCCTATTACTTCTGCATTTGTGCCCGACATAAATACCAAAAAGAACACTTACAATAAGAGAAAAATTACCGGTGTTGCCAAAAGAGAATTTCTTATTCAGATTATTCTCTGCATAGATAAATTTTTTAAAAACAATTTTTTCACTAATAAACTCGTGTATCATGAAAAAGACAATTTGCCTGCTCATCAGTTTTATTTTATTGATGAATTATTCCAAAGCACAAAAATCTTCCATTGGTCTTGGACAACATTTCAGTTTTCAACCTGCTTTAAACTATATTCAAAAAGGTGGCGTTCTAAAAGAGGAGGGCATCACAGATAAAACAACCCTGAATTATTTAGAGCTTCCATTGAACTTTGTTTACAACACACATTCATTGAAAGGGAAATTTTTTATTGGTGCAGGACCTTCTTTAAGTATAGGTTTATCAGGTAAAGATAAATGGGATGACGGATCGAATATTGAGCCCACTGATATAAAATTCGGAAGCGGGGAGGATGATGATTTTAAACCTTTCGAAGCGGGAATTAACTTCTTAACAGGTTATCAATGCAAAAGCGGATTTCTTATTGCAGCTAATTATAATCTCGGCTTAAGTAATATTGCTAATTCCGATGAAGGACCCAAATATCACAACAGATATTTCGGAATTCGAATTGGTTATATGTTTGGTAGTAAAATAAAAAGATAATCTTTAGACAAAATAAATGATAAATGATAAAGATAATTCTTATCTTATCCATCCTTTCAACCTTCTCTTTCTTTCAATTTTTAATCAAAAACTTCCGCTGTGAAATACAAATTTACAACTCTGCTTTTTCTGGCAGGCATTGTTTATACAAACGCTTTTGCCCAACCTACCATTAAAGCACAAAAAACAATAGGGGGGAATACCGAGGATATGTTCACTAGTATGTATTTAACAAAAGATGGCGGATTGATTGCAGGTGGTTACTCCGGTTCAAATAAATCTGGAGAAAAAACCGAAAATAGCAGAGGCGGTTCTGATTATTGGGTAGTAAAGCTCGATAGGTTGGGCAAAATTCAATGGGATAAAACAATTGGCGGAAATAGTAGTGATGAATTAAGCTCTCTTCAACAAACCAGCGATGGTGGTTATATTTTAGGTGGTGGGTCTTCTTCGGACATATCAGGAGAAAAAACCGAAAACAGCAGGGGTGACGAGGAATATGATTACTGGGCGGTAAAGCTGGACAGTTTCGGAAATATTCAATGGGATAAAACGATTGGCGGAAATAACCTGGATGAAATAACTTCTCTTCAACAAACCAGTGATGGGGGATATATTCTTGGTGGTTATTCTTCGTCAGATAAATCAGGAGAGAAAACACAAAACAGTAGCGGTACTTATGATTATTGGGTTGTCAAGCTGAATAGTTTGGGAAACATTCAATGGGATAAAACTATTGGTGGAAGTGGTTATGATTTTTTAACCTCCCTCCAACAAACAGGCGATGGAGGATATATTCTTGGTGGTTATTCTTCGTCAGATAAATCAGGAGAGAAAACACACAACAGCAGGGGTACCTATGATTATTGGGTTGTCAAGCTGAATAGTTTGGGAAACATTCAATGGGATAAAACCATTGGTGGAAGTGGTTATGATTTTTTGGCCGCCCTTCAAGAAACCAGCGATGGCGGTTATATTCTTGGTGGTTCGTCTTATTCAAATAAATCGGGAGAAAAAACGGAAAATAACCGTGGGAAGCAGCTCGCGCGTGATTATTGGGTGGTTAAGCTAAATGAACATGGAAAAATTCATTGGGATAAAACAATTGGGGGGAATGACCATGATGGGTTATTGTCTCTTCAACAAACCAGCGATGGTGGGTATATTCTTAGCGGTTTTTCTTATTCAAATAAATCAGGAGAAAAAACCGAAAACAGCAGAGGTGGTGCTGATTACTGGGTTGTAAAGCTGGATAGTTTGGAAAATATTCAATGGGATAAAACGATTGGCGGTAGTGATTATGAATCGTTATATAGTATTGACGAAATTGAAAAAAACCGCTTTGTTTTAGGAGGCTATTCTTATTCAGGAGTTTCAGGGGATAAAACCCAAAGATCAAGGGGCGCCACAGATTTTTGGCTTGTAAAATTAAAATATGAAACCCAGTGTCCTAAAGATATAAGCTCATCAGAAACTGCAAACAGCATCGCTAGACTAGGCAGCAATAAAAACTTCATGGTTTACCCCAACCCGGCAAAGAATATACTTCATATACAAACCAACGGCAAGGCAATTGTTTCTTTAATAGACCACGCAGGTAAAATATTACTTACAAAAACCATCGATGGCAATGGCATAATAAATATCGCTGATCTGGCCCCAGGTTTATATTATCTAAAAAATACTACAACCGGTGCAACAGAGAAAATTATCATAACAAAATAAAATTCGTACAAGATCTGTAACGGTTGAAATACATGTATACCAAATTCTGATTTATTTTCAATTACGAACAGCGAAAAGCCACTGATTCAAAATTGATACTTTTTGAATTAAATCTGATGGTTATTGCTGCATTCCTGAAGCATATTGCAGGTAAGTTGATAAACAGGTGTTCACCGTAGCATACAATTGAAAGTGTTTCTTCTTTGTGGAATAGTTAATTCGATATGAACACCACATTTATGCAGAATGCCTCAATGAAACAAAAAAAATGAACAAAAGAATTTTTCACCTTTATACATACAACTATGAATAGTTTGATCTCAAAATTCTCCGCCTTTGCATCTTTTACTTTTTTCCCGCTGCTAATTATTTTTCTTAAGCGAAAAAAAATTGGTTATGTATGCATTTGTTTTCTACTCATTACACTAACTGGTTGTTATCTTAATTTTTACCGGACAAATACAAAACCAGCCATTGATGCTGCTACTGCGTCAAAACTCAGTTCAGAATCCAAATACTTCATTATACATTTTGCAAATAGCACAAATGGTCTTGATCAGGTTTCTGTAAATGACGATATGCTATATGGAAAAATTGTACCACTGCCGGCTGAACATGCGAAATATTTACATCCTGATAGTGCCAGCAAAAAAAACCGTGTAAAGGCTAAAGATAAATCCAATGCCTTGCTCGAAGTTCATTTATACACCAACGCGGAATTGAAGCATAATGATTCTTTGTTTTCTGCAAGTATAACATCTTTCAACAGGGCTGATGTTTACGAGCTGAACAAAGGTGCAACCACCGCCAATCATATTATCAGTACCGTTGGTATAGTATTAGTAACAACAACAATAGTCGGTATTATAGCATTAGCTATTGCTTGCAATTGCCCCCAGGTATCTATTGATAATAACGGAGCTTACAGTTTTACCGGCGGCATGTACAGCGGCGCAGTATATTCAACACTTGAGCGCATGGATTATTTACCGCTAAATTCTGTACCTTATGATGCCAAAGAAATTTCATTTAAGATATCCAACGTAAAGAACGAAGAACAATTTATCAACAAAACTGAACTGCTGCAGATAAATCATTTGCCCGGCACCCATATATTGCCGGACAGGCATGGAAATATATTTTCTTATCATGACATGCATTTACCTGTAAGAGCTATCACAAACGGAAGCGATGACATTGCGTATATTTTGAAAAAAACGGATACTGCGTTTTATTCTTTTGATAATGCGTCGAATAATAATGGTTTCAGCGATGTTAAACTCGGCTTTCACAAACCGGCAAATGCTACTACGGCGAAACTTATAATTCATGCACGCAATACTTATTGGGCAAGTTTACTGCATAAAGAATTCTTGCAGATGTTTGGTGACAATTTTGAGAAATGGAGGGAAAAGCAGGAGAAGGCTGATACCGA
>Ga0137373_10003335_pt1 | contig 17585 bp, 17 predicted proteins | sample SagtaG_5_FD_104912 | JGI IMG/M metagenome (GOLD analysis project Ga0137373, IMG submission 104912) | Vadose zone soil microbial communities from Sagehorn Ranch, Mendocino, California, USA - Sage1_R_80_16 metaG | ecosystem: Environmental > Terrestrial > Soil > Vadose zone | place: USA...
GAGAGCACCGCGGCGCTCCCGCCCGAGGAGAAGCGTTTGATCTTGCCGACGATCGTCTGGTAGTCCTGATGGTTGAACGGCGTGTACTCCTCCTCGATGTTCGCCGCCGGCACGCCCTTGGCCAGCAGGTACGCGCGGAGGATCTTGTTCGCGGTCCGCGGGAAGACATAATCGGTGCCCAGCAGGTAGAACTTCTTGTAGCTCCCACCCTCCTTCGACATCATGTACTCGGCGGCAGGAATGAGCTGCTGGTTCGGCGTGGCGCCCGTATAGAACACATTCTTCGAGCACTCCTCGCCCTCGTACTGCACCGGATAGAAGAGCAGCCCGTTGTTACCCTCGAAAACCGGCAGGACCGACTTGCGGCTCACCGACGTCCAGCAGCCGAACACGACGGCGACCTTGTCCTGGAGCAGGAGCTGCTTGGCCTTCTCGGCGAAGAGGTCCCAGTTCGATGCCGGATCCACGACGACCGGCTGGAGCTTGCGCCCCATCACGCCACCCTTGGCGTTGATCTCGTCGGCGGCCATGAGCACGACGTCGCGGAGCGACACCTCGCTGATGGCCATCGTGCCCGAGAGCGAATGCAGGACGCCGATCTTGATGGGCGTCTTGTCCTGGGCCGTGATGATGTTGGGCAGACTCAGCCCGGCGGCGAGGCCGGCGCCGGTAGCGAGCGTGCCTTTCAGGAAGCTGCGACGTGAGTACTCGGCCATGAGGTCTCCTTTCTCTGGTGCGCTGCATGTCGAACGTTGTCGTCACCCTCGGCCTCGCTGCCGCTGACCCGCGAGACGACGCTGTCCCGTTCGGTCTCCGGCGCTGGGTGCAAGCGACGTACCGCGGTGAAGTCGTTGATTTCGTTGAAAAGCAGCGGGGCGAGGAGGAGGGGTTGCTGCCTATTTCGAAGGCAATGAACCGGCGATTGACTCCGAGACGAGCACGGCCCGGGCGATCTCGACCATCGGCCGCCGCGTGTCCATGGCCGTCCGACGAAGACGCTTGAAGGCCTCGTCCTCGCTGAGGCCGTGCCGGGTCATCAGTGTGCCCTTCGCGCGCTCGATCACTTTGCGCTCGTCCAGGCGCTGGCGCAGGGCGCGCGCCTCCTGCCAGCGGGCGACCGCGAGATCGAGGGCCGGAGCCAGCTCGGCCGGACGCAGCGGCTTGAGGAGATAGGCCATCACACCCGCGGCCGTCGCGCGCTCCACCAGCAGATCGTCGGTGTGGCTCGTGAAGAGGACGACCGGACAGCTGCCCCGCGCGATGACTTCCGCCGCCGCATCCGTTCCGTCTCCATCGGGCAGCCCGACGGCGAAGATCGCGACCGAGGGATTCGCCCGCTCCACGAGCGACAGCGCGTCCGCACAGCGCAACGCCTCCCCGACGACCTCACCGCCGGCCGCCCAGATCGCCGCCCGCAACGCCGCCCGCGATCGCTCATGATCATCCAAGATCCCCACCCGCCACCGCTTATTCCCCAAAGCCATACATGCAGATGTGGGCAAGCCCGATGCCATACCCCACCCGCGAAGAATCAATCACTTCCGCGATTCAGAACCGTCCGAGTGCTCGCGTGCTCCGCACGACGAACCGTCGCTGCTCAGTCATCAGGCACGACAACTGGGATGGGAGTAATTCGAACGGGCCTCGCAGCGGGGGGTATGGGGGGAGCGTCTCGCTCCCCCCATGTAGGTCAATAGCGGTAGCGGGGACTTCGACTAGATATCAAAGTACAACGCAAACTCATACGGATGCGGCCTCAACCGCACCGCGTCCACCTCGTTCTTGCGCTTGTACTCGATCCACGTCTCGATGACGTCGGACGTGAAGACGTCGCCCTTGAGCAGCCAGTCGTGCGACTTCTCCAGGTTGTCGAGCACGATCGAGAGATCGCCGGGCAGCTGCTTGATCTTCTTCTGCTCGGCCGGCGGCAGCTCGTAGAGGTCCTTGTCGACCGGCTTGCCCGGATCGATCTTGTTCGCGACACCGTCGAGACCGGCCATCACGCATGCGGCGAACGACAGATACGGGTTGCAGGTCGGATCCGGCGTGCGGAACTCGATGCGCTTGGCGCCCTCGGCCTTGGAGTACATCGGGATGCGGATGGCCGCCGACCGGTTGCGCTGACTGTAGACGAGGTTGATCGGCGCCTCGTAGCCCGGCACGAGCCGCTTGTACGAGTTGGTCGAGGGCGCGATCAGCGCCAGCAACGCCGGCGCGTGCTTGAGGATGCCGCCGATATAGTAGAGGCACATCTTCGAGATGTCGGCGTACCCGCCCCGCTCGTAGAAGAGGTTCTTGCCATTCTTCCACAGGGATTGATGCGTGTGCATGCCCGAGCCGTTGTCCTGGAACAGGGGCTTGGGCATGAACGTGGCGGTCTTGCCCCATTTCCGCGCGGTGTTCTTCGCGCAGTACTTGTACCAGAGGACCTTGTCCGCCATCTTCGTGAGCGTGTCGAACCGCATGTCGATCTCGGTCTGGCCACCGGTCGCCACCTCGTGGTGGTGCACCTCGACCCGCACGCCGACCGACTCCAGCGCCAGGACCATGTCCGAGCGGATGTCCTGGAACTTGTCCATCGGCGGGACCGGGAAGTACCCCTGCTTGTAACGCGGCTTGTAGCCGAGGTTGGGCCGGTCCGGCGTGCCCTCCTGGCCCGTGTTCCAGGCGCCGGCCTCGGAGTCGATGAAGTAGTACCCGGCGTTGTAGGTCTGGTCGAAGCGGATCGAGTCGAAGAAGAAGAACTCCAGCTCGGGCCCGATGAAGATGGTGTCGGCGACGCCGCTCTTCTTGACGTAGGCCTCGGCCTTCTGGGCGATGTAGCGCGGGTCACGCGAGTACCACTTGCCCGTGATCGGGTCCTTGACGTTGCAGATGAGGACCAGCGTCGGCACGGCCGTGAACGGATCCATCTGCGCGGTCGTCGGATCCGGGATCAGCAGCATGTCGGACTCGTCGATGGACTGGAAGCCGCGGATCGACGAGCCGTCGAATCCGAGGCCGTCCTCGAAGATGTCTTCCCTGAGCTCCGACATCGGGATCGAGAAGTGCTGCCACAGGCCGGGCAGGTCGATGAAGCGGAGATCGACGATCCGGGTGCCTTTCTCCTTGGCGAGCTTCAGAACGTCCTTCGGGGTCATGCCTCCTACTCCTTCTCCTCTACGTCGAGGAATCGATGGTTGTGCCGCCGTACCTTACGGAACCCGCGGCACCGCGTCAATGGGGCACCGACCGAGCTTTGGCCTCGGCCGCCCGCATCGCGTCCGCGAAGGCGCCCGTCTGGCCGCCGCCCGAGAACTCTCCGTACGAGCCGCCGCCGAGCGTGTAGGCCGTCTCCGAATGCTGCGACAGGTCGAGCCCGGCCACCTCGTCCTCCTCGGTGACGCGCAACCCGATCACCGCGTCGACCACCTTCAGGATGATCAGCGTCATCACCACGGCCACCACGTAGGTGGCGAGGACGGCCACGAGCTGGGTCCAGAGCTGGCCGGGGTTGCCATAGAAGAGCCCGTCGCCGCCGCCGTCGTTGATGGCCTTCGACGCGAAGAGCCCGGTCGCCAGCGCTCCCCACGTCCCCCCGACCCCGTGCACGCCGACGACGTCGAGGGAGTCGTCATAGCCGAGACGCGATTTCAGATTGCACGCGCTGTAACACAGCACGCCGCCCAGGCCGCCGATGACGATGGCCGCCACCGGGCCGACGTACCCGGACGCCGGCGTGATGGCGACGAGGCCGGCGACGGCGCCGGAGGCCGCCCCCAGCACCGTCGGCTTGCCGCGGGTGCTCCACTCCGTGAACATCCAGCCGAGCGCGGCCGCCGCCGCCGCCGTGTTGGTCACGAGGAAGACGTTGACGGCCAGCGCATTGGCCTCGAGCGCGCTGCCCGCATTGAATCCGAACCAGCCGAACCAGAGGAGCCCCGCCCCCATCACCGTCATCGGCAAGTTGTGCGGCTGCATGGGCTGGTGCCCATAGCCGCGGCGCCGGCCGATCACGAGCGCGCAGACGAGCGCCGAGACGCCCGACGAGATGTGCACGACGGTGCCGCCCGCGAAGTCCAGCGCCCCGAGCTTCTTGAGCCAGCCGCCGTCGCCCCACACCCAGTGCGCGAGCGGGTCGTAGACGAACGTCGCCCACAGGAGCGTGAAGAGGATGAAGGACGAGAACCGCTTCCGCTCGGCGAAGGCGCCGGTGATGAGGGCCGGCGTGATGATGGCGAACATCATCTGGAACACCATGAAGGCCGAGTGCGGGATGGTCTTGGCGTACGCTTCGTAGGGCTCGCCGCCGACGCCCCGGAGCCCGATCCACTCGAGGCCGCCGATGATCCCCCCGTGATCGGGCCCGAACGCGAGGCTGTAACCCCAGAGCACCCACTGCAGCGAGATGATCGCGATGATGATGAAGCTCTGCATGAGGGTCGCCAGGGCGTTCTTCTGACGCACCATGCCGCCATAGAAGAGCGCGAGCCCGGGGGCCGTCATGAGGAGCACCAGCGCGGAGGACATCAGCATCCAGGCGGTATCGCCCTTGTCGATCTTCAGCGCCGCGGGCGCCGCCGTCGCCGGCGCGGGGGATACCCCGGGGACCGCCGGGGTCTGCGCGAGGACCACGCTAGACGCGACGATCAGGACGCAGAGCACAGTGAGCAGCAGGACGACCCGCTTGACGCTGATTGATCCCACCATCACCTCCAGGGCCTAGAGTGCGTTCTCGTCGCGCTCGCCGGTCCGGATCCTGACCGCCGATTCGACCGGGTGCACGAAGATCTTGCCGTCACCGATGTTGCCCGTCTTGGCGGCCGCGGCGATCACCTCGACGACCTTGTCGACGATGCGGTCGGGGACGACGACCTCGACCATCATCTTCGGCAGGAAATCCACGGTGTACTCACCACCCCGATACAGCTCGGTGTGCCCCTTCTGCCGGCCGAACCCGCGGACCTCCGAGACGGTCATGCCGATCACGCCGATCCCGGTGAGCGCCTCCTTGACGTCATCCAGCTTGAACGGCTTGATGATCGCTTCGACCTTCTTCATGGCATCCTCCCGGGCCGCACGAGCACAGCAACGCCCATGCCGCGCCGGCCCCACGTGCTCGCCCAAGAAATCAAAGATTTGCAGGAGACTATCACGCCCTACCGCGATGAGATTGCCTACGGAACGAGCAACCGCTCTGGCCGCTGCCCGAATTTCATGCTCAACCTCGCGCTCAGCGGTCGGGTAGCGGCGGGGAGAAGCGAGCATGGCGAGGCCCGACCGAGGAGGCGACCGGAGCGTACCCCTGGTACGTGAGGATCGCCGACGAGGGACAACGAAGCCAGGCGAAGCTTATCGCCGCCGCTACCCCGGCCGCTGGGGGATGTTGTGCTTCCGCATCTTGGAGTACAGCGTCGGGCGTCGCAGACCGAGCAGGGCCGCCGCCGCCTGCTTGTTCCATCGCGTCGACTCCAGCGCCTTGACGATCGACGCCCGCTCGATCTCCTCGAGCGAGCCCGCGGGAACATCGGCGGGCGCCACGCTCGCCCCGACCTCTCCCGTGCCTTGCTGCAGCGCCTCGGGCAGGTCGGTGACCACGATCTCACGTGTCCGCGACACGAGCACGGCGCGCTCGAGCGCGTGCTGCAGCTCGCGCACGTTCCCCGGCCACGCGTAGGCGAGCAGCCGGCGGTACGCTTCGGGCTCGATGGACTCCACCGGCCGCGCGTGTCGCGCGCGGTAACGGTCGAAGAACGCCCGCACGAGGATCGGAATGTCCTCCCGACGCTCGCGCAAGGGCGGGATCTGGATCGTCACCGTGTTGATGCGGAAGTACAGGTCCTGTCGGAGCCGCCCGTCCTTCACCGCCGCCTCGGCATGACGATTCGTCGACGAGACGAGGCGGAAATCGACGGGGACCGACTTCGTCCCGCCCAGCCGGCGCACCACGCGCTCCTCGAGCACGCGCAGGAGCTTCGCCTGCAGGTCGATCGGCATCTCGGTGATCTCGTCGAGCAGGAGCGAGCCCCGGTGCGCTTCCTCCAGGAGGCCCGCCTTCTCGGTGGTGGCCCCGGTGAACGACCCCTTCGTGTGCCCGAACAGCTCGGATTCGATCAGGTCCTTGGGCAGCGCCGCGCAGTTGATCTTGACCCAGGGCCCCTCGCGGCGCCGGCTGCGCTCGTGCAAGGCGTTGGCGATGAGCTCCTTGCCCGTGCCGCTCTCGCCCACGATGAGGACGCTGGCGTCGGCGTCGGCCACGCGGGCGACGGTCTCCATCACCCGCTGCATCGACGGCGCCGCCCCGAGGACCTCGCTGTCCGCGACCTGCTCGCCGAGACGCCTCTTGAGATCCGTGTTCTCGGCGATCAGCTTGCGGTGCTCGAGCGCGTTGCCCACGAGGGCCAGCACCTCGTCGGGCTCGAACGGCTTCTCGAGGACGTAGAAGGCGCCCGCGCCCTTCGTCGCCTCCATGGCCTTGCGGACGGAGCCGTAGGCGGTGACGACGATGACCTCGAGCGCCCGGTCGCGCTTCTTGAACTCGCGCGTGAGGGCCAGCCCATCGCCATCGGGCAGCATGAGGTCGACGATGGCCACGTGGATGTCGCTCTGGGCGAAGGCGGCGAGCGCGGTCTGCACGCTCCCCGCGATGCGCACGGCGTAGCCCTCGGCCTCGAGGGTGAGCCGCAGGCCGTCCCCGATCGAGGGCTCGTCGTCGACGACGAGGACCGTCCGTCCGCCCGGTCTCACGCGGTCACGACTTCCTCGCCGGTCCGCTCGCCGACGGGCAGACGCACGCGGACCCGCGTCCCCCGACCGGGCGTGCTCTGGACCTCGAGCGCGCCGCCGTGGAGATCGATCACCGAGCGCGTGAGCGCCATTCCCAGCCCCGTCCCCTCCGGCTTGGTGGTGAAGAACAGATCGAAGGCCCGGGCGAGGACCTCCTCGCTCATTCCCGTGCCCGTGTCCTCGATGAGCAAGGTCACCGTCCCGCTCGCCGCTTCGTACGTCGTGCGCACGGTGAGACGACCGTTGGGCGCGAGAGCCTCGAGACCGTTGAGCAAGAGGTTCAGGAGAGCCTTCCGCAGCTCGCGGGGGTCCACGCGGATGTCCGGACACGAGGCGTCATAGGCGCGCTCGATCTCGATCTCTTCGGTCGTGCACCGTGCCCGCGCGAAGGTCAGACACTCGTCGAGGAGCGCGGGCAGGGCCGTCGGCACGCGGTGCAGCTCCGGCGGGCGTCCGAACGCGGTGATCTCCGAGACGACGGCGGCGAGGTGGTCGACCGTGGAGGTGATCTTGCGCGCGAGGCCGGCGGCGTCGCCGTCGCCGCCCGCGTCCAGGCGCTGTTCGAGGTGACGGGCATAGAGCCGGAGCCCGGCCAGCGGGTTCTTCAGCTCGTGGGCGACCTGGGTAGCCATCCGCCCCAGGGCGGCGAGGGCGCCGCTCCGGAGCCGACTCAGCTCGTGGGTGTTGCGAATCGCCACCGCGGCCTGCGCCGAGAAGAGGGCGAGCAGCTCGAGGTCATCCTCGGTCGGCTCCACCCGGGCCGGCGCCTCGATCACGAGCGCGCCCGCGGGACCCCGCTCCACGACGAGCGGTGCCGCCACCAGCACGTGCCCGTCGCCCCCGGTCATGGTGGTGGGCACGCCCTTGTCCATCGCGAGCGAGGCCGCGGCCTCGAGCGTGCTCCACAAGGCGGGCGGCGTGCCCGCGTTCGCCATGGGCACCAGCCGTCCATTGGTCAGCTGGAACACGACACAGCGCTCGGCGTCGATCGTCTCGACGGCGGCCTGCGCGACCGCGTCGAGCACGCGCTCCATCACGCCCGACGAGGCCAGCGTCTCGCCGACGAAGAGCAGGCGCTCGCGGTCGCGCGCCCAGCGCCGCGTGCTGAGCGCCCGGCCGATCTTCGCCCGCAGCTCGTCCCGGACGAACGGCTTGGTGAGATAGTCGAAGGCGCCGCGCTGGACCGCCTCCACGGCGGTCTCGATCGTTCCATGGGCGGTCATGATGAGGACCGGAAGCCGAGGCTGGTGGGCGTGCAGCTGCTCCATCAAACGGATGCCGTCCATGGGCTCCATGCGGAGATCGACGAGGGCCAGATCGAAGCGATCGTCCTGGGCGGCGCCGATGGCCGCGTCCGGATCGGACGTGGCCGTGACGGCGAACCCCATCGAGGCCAGCCGCATCTCGAGGACCTCGAGGATCGCCGCATCGTCGTCGACCACCAGCATTTTCCGCATTATTTACGTCTTCGCTCCATGTCGATGTCGATGCGCTTGAGCTGCTCGAGATCGGTGCGGAGACGGTCGGCGTCGGCGGTGAGGCGGGCGATCTCGGCGCGGGCATGCACGAGCTCGCCGGTGCGGGCGGCCGCTTGCTGGCGCAGGCGAATCAGCTCGGCTTCCTGGGTCTTCATGCCGGCGGTGAGACGGACGATCTGCGCCCGGGCCGCCAGCAGTTCGGCGATGGCTTCGCGGCTGATGCGGGCACGAGCGGCCTCGTTCGCATCCGGGTACTTCGCGAGGACCTGTTCATACGCGGCGAGTGCATCCGCATACTGCCCCTGGACCACCAGTCGGTCGGCGTTCGCGAGGAGCGTCGCCGAGGGCCGCGACCCCGGTGACCACGAGGCGCAACCGGCGAGGGACACGATCATGACAGCGAGGACAACGCGGGTCAAGTCGCCTCCTTCCTTCGCGGGAGCAGCACGCTGAAGCGGGTGCCCTTGCCTTCCTGGGATTCGACCGTCACCCGCCCGCGGTGGGCCTGGACGATGCCGCGGACGATGGCCAGGCCGAGGCCCGTCCCGCCGCGTTGCTGGTGCGCCTGCTGCCACGCGTCGAAGATGTGCGGCAGCGCGACGGCCGGGATGCCGACGCCGGTGTCCTCCACCTGCACCTCGATCTCGCTCCCCGCCTCGAGCAGGCGGACGGTGACCCGGCCGCCCCGGACCGTGAAGCGGATGGCGTTGGCCACCAGATTGACGATGACCTGGACGAGACGGTCCTCGTCCCCCTCGATGACGAAGTCCGTCCCCTGGCGCTCGGCCGTCAGCGCGAGCCGGGCCTCCTCGGCCTGGGCCCGCAATTCGTCCAGCGCGCGAACGGCGACTCGCTCGAGGTCCACGGGCTGCTGGTCGAGGGCGAGGGCCCCGGCCCGCAAGCGCGACAGATCGAGCACCTGGTTGACCAGGCGCAGCAGCCGCTCGCAGCTGGCGGCGATGATGTTGACCAGACGTGCCTGTCGCTCGCTGAGCTCGCCCCCGACCCGGTCGCGGAGCAACAGCGCCGCTTCTCGCATCGACGTCAGCGGAGAGCGCAGCTCGTGGGAGACCGTCGCCAGGAACGCCTGCTTCAGCTCGTCCACCTCGCGCAGCCGCAGCGCCATGGCGTTGAACGATCGCCCCAGCTCCGCGACCTCGTCGTTACCGCGCACGACCAGCGGGTCCCGGAAGGAGCCCGCGGCCACGGCGGCCGTCGCGGTCGACAGGGTGCGGAGCGAGCGGGTCAGCCGGATGGCGATGACCGCGGTGCTGGCGAGGCCGAGCGTGAGGGCGCCGGCCAGCGTGGCCAGCACCCAGGCCCATGTGCGCGCCTCGAGCCGCGCCGCCTCGGCCTGGGCGGCCTGGGCCGCGGCGTGGATCGCCTCGCTGAGGGTGTCGAGGTCCGTCTCCACGCGCTCGCGCAGCAGGCGCGCCGACGACTCGCCGAGGGCCTGGGCCCGCCGGCGCTGGCCCTGCAGGACGAGCGCCTGCTCCTCGGCCACCGCCTCCTGGTACTCCTCGAAGCCTCGCAGCACCGAAGCCAGCAGCTCCCGCTCCCGCGGCGTCGACACCAGCTCGCCGAGGCGGTCGAGGTCCTCGCGAGTCCGTGTCGCCCGCTCCGTCCACAGCGCCGCGAACGCCGGATCGCCGAGCACGAGAAACCGGGCTTCCAGCCGCGCCAGCGAGAGGACGGCGTCGTGGGCCGCGGCGGCCCGCCGCACCGCGGGGACGCTGCGGGTGGTGATCGCGGCGTTGACGGACACGAGCCGGCCGACGGCGCGCAGGCTCAGCGCGCCCACGCCCAGCAACACCACGACGACGAGCGAGGAAGCGAGGAAGATCTTGGCCCCGAGCCGCATGGGCCTAGTGTGAACAGATCGGCGGAGATTGCAATGGTCGATGCCGTGGCCTACGATAAGTGCGGTTTTCCGCCGATCCCCGAGACCCGGAGGGACTTCCGCTGGAGTTCGGATTCTCACTGCCCGGTCGCGGCCCGCTCGCCAAGCCCGACCTGGTGCTCAAGATCGCGCTCAAGGCCGAGGCGCTGCGGTATGCCTCGGTCTTCGTCACGGACCACGTGGTCCTTCCCGTCTCCTCCGCGCGCTCCGTGTACCCCTACGCGCCGACCGGCCAGTTCCCGGGCGGTGCCCAGCAGGACTACCTCGAGCCGCTGGCGATGCTCGGCTGGCTCGCCCACGCCACGACGCGGATCCGCCTGGGCACGAGCGTCCTCGTGATTCCCTACCGGCCTCCGCTGGTGGCCGGCAAGATGCTGGCCACGGTCGACGTGCTCTCGGGCGGGCGCGTGATCCTCGGCGCGGGCACGGGATGGCTCCGCGAGGAGTTCGAGGCGCTCGGCACGCCACCGTTCGAGGAGCGCGGCGCGGTGACCGACGAATACCTTCGCCTGATGCGTCTGTCCTGGACCACCGACCCCGTGACGTTCGCCGGTCGTTACTGTCGCGTCGACGGCGTGCACGCGCTGCCCAAGCCGCTCCAGCGCGGCGGGATCCCGCTCTGGATCGGCGGACACACGCGCGCCGCGCTCCGGCGCGCGGCGACGCTCGGCGACGCCTGGCACCCGATCGGGCTGCGTCCGCCCGCGATGCTCTTGCCCGACGAGTATGCCGCGAGCGTCAAGCAGCTTCAGGCCTGGGCCGTCGAGGCGGGCCGCGACCCGGCCTCGATCGCGCTCACGTTTCGCGCGCCCATGGAGGTGCGCTCGACGCGCGCGAAGGCGCCCGGCGGTGACCGACCGCTGTTCCAGGGGACGCCGGCCGAGGTGCTCGGCGATCTGCGGCGCTACGAGGCGCTCGGGGTGAGCCACGTCGTGTTCGATCCCGTACGGCCCGATCTGCGCGCCGTCCTCGACAACATCGCCCGCTTCGCCGAAGACGTCCGGCCCAAGCTCGCCAAGGGCCATCGCGCTTCGAGGTGATGCATCGGTGATCGCTCACGACGAGGCCTGCGCCCTCATCGAGGGGCCGCGCGACGGTCTCGATGACGTCATCGCGCGCGCCGGCGAGCTGCGCGATCGAGGCCGCGGCCGGACGGTGACGTTCTCGAAGAAGGTCTTCGTCCCCCTGACCACGCTGTGCCGCGACTACTGCGGGTACTGCACCTTCCGGCGCGACCCCGGTGAGCCCGGCGCGCACACGATGACCCCTGAGGAGGTGCTCGCCCTCGTGCAGGCCGGTGGCCGCGTGGGAGCGAAGGAAGCGCTCTTCTCGCTGGGCGACAAGCCGGAGGCGCGCTTTGCCGAGCAGCGCGCGTTTCTGCGGCGCCACGGCCAGCGCACGACCCTCGGCTACCTGTGGGCGATGTGCGCGCTCACGCTCGCGGAGTCCCCGCTCCTGCCCCATGCCAATCCCGGCGTCATGGGCGAGCGCGATCTCGCCGCGCTGCGCGAGGTCACGGTCAGCATGGGGATCATGCTGGAGACGGTCTCGGAGCGACTCCTCGGCCCGGGGATGGCTCACGACAACGCGCCCGACAAGGTCCCGGCGCGCCGCCTGCGGACGATCGCGCTCGCCGGCAAGCTGCAGATCCCCTTCACCACCGGCATCCTCATCGGCATCGGGGAGACCGCGCGGGAGCGCGTCGACGCGCTCGTCGCCATCCGCGACCTGCACGAGCGCTACGGGCACATCCAGGAAGTGATCATCCAGAATTTCCGAGCGAAGCCGAGCATCCCCATGCGGGGGGCCCCGGAGCCGTCGTTCGAGGATCTCGTGCGGACGCTGGCGGTCGCGCGGCTCGTGCTCGGCCCCGACGTGAATCTTCAGGCGCCGCCGAACCTGTCGCCCGGGGTCTACCCGCGGCTGCTGGCGGCGGGGCTCAACGACTGGGGCGGGATCTCGCCCCTCACGCTGGATCACATCAACCCGGAGCGGCCGTGGCCGCTCATCCCCGATCTGCGACGCGCCACCGAGGGCGAGGGCTTCGGCTTCCGCGAGCGCCTCGCCGTCTATCCCGAGTTCGCGCGACGGCCGGAATTCGTCGCTGAAGCGCTGCGGCCCCGCGTCGACGCGCTGGTCGACGATGGGGGCCTCGTCAAGGAGAGCCATGAGCACTGGCGGAGCTGGTAACCCGGAATCCCTGCTCGCCTGGGCGTCGCCCGACGTCCGTCGCGCGCTCGGCCGCGCCCTCGACGGCCACGAGGTCGGAGTCGACGAGGCCCTGCGGCTGGCCGAGGCGCGGGGTCGTGACCTCGCCGCCGTCGGCGTGGTGGCCGACGAGATGCGACGGCGCCAGGCCGGGGACGTGGTCACGTTCGTCGTCAATCGCAACGTGAACTTCACCAACGTCTGCATCAAGCACTGCACCTTCTGCGCGTTCAGCCGCGACCATCGCGAGGAGGAAGGCTACTTCCTCCCCGTGGAGGAGGTGGTGCGGCGTGCCCAGGAGGCCTGGGACCTCGGCGCGACGGAGGTCTGCATCCAGGCCGGGCTGCCGCCGAAGCTCGACGGGCGCTACTACATCGATCTCTGCCGAGCCATCAAGCGCGTGCTGCCCGACATCCATCTGCACGCCTTCTCCCCGGAGGAGATCCTCTACGGCTCGGTCCGTTCCGGCCTGCCCATCAAGGAGTACCTCACCGAGCTCAGGCAGGCGGGGCTCGGCACGCTGCCGGGGACGTCCGCGGAGATCCTCGACCAGGACATCCGCGACGTGATCGCCCGCGGGCGCATCACCGTCGAGCAGTGGCTGGAGGTCATCACGACCGCCCACGCGCTCGGCATCCGCACGACGTCGACGATCATGTACGGGCACGTCGAGACCCCGGCGCACTGGGTGCGGCACATGGCGCTCCTGCGCGACGTGCAGAAGGAGACGGGCGGCTTCACGGAGTTCGTCCCGCTCTCGCTCATCCACTCGGAGGCGCCGATGTACTCGAAGCAGCTCGTCCCCGGCGTCCGCCCGGGAGCCACGGGCGTCGAGGTCGTGCTGATGCACGCGCTGGCGCGTCTCATGCTGGGTCCGACGTTCCGGAACATCCAGGCGTCGTGGGTGAAGGAGGGCCCCAAGCTCTGTCAGCTCCTGCTCACCGTCGGCGCCAACGACCTCGGGGGCACGCTCATCAACGAGTCGATCTCGACCTCGGCGGGGGCGCAGTACGGCCAGCTCGTCCCTCCCGCGGAGCTGAAGCGACTCATCCGCGACGCCGGGCGCGTGCCCGCGCAGCGCGACACGCTCTACAACATCGTGCGTGACTACGCCGAGGGCGACGACGAGAGCTCGCCGCTCGACACCGTGCAGGACGCGGAGTCGCGCTTCGGGTCGTATCGCCGCCTCGTCGCTTCGGGAGCGTTTCGCTTCACGCAACGGTAGCCGTGCCAGACGGCCTGTGGTATTAATGCAGCCCACATTCCATCCGACCGAAGGAGGGCGACCTGTGGCCAAGATGATGACGAAGTCCGCGACACTCGGACACCTCGCGCAGAAGACGAATCTGTCGAAGAAACAGATCGCGGAGATCTTCGAGGAGACGCTGAACCTCGCGACCAAGGAAGCGAAGAACGGCTTCGTGCTGCCGGGCTTCGGCAAGCTCGTCCTCGCCAATCGCAAGGCGCGCATCGGACGGAATCCGCAGACCGGCGAGCCGCTCAAGATCCCGGCCAAGCGTGTGTGCAAGTTCCGTCTCGCCAAGAGCCTCAAGGACACGGTGCTTGGCAAGAAGTAGATCGGGGCGCCGTCCCGCGCCCGGGCGGGACGCTGCCCCGGATGTTGGGACCTCCACATCCGGAGTCGGGCTCGCGCCCGGCCCCTCGCTCGCCTCCGCGACGCTGCCGCGCGTCTGGCAGGGTCTGGGCTACCGGCCGCTGCCCGACGCGTCCACGGCACGTCCACTCTTCGACTTCGCCGCCGTGCGCTGGCCGGACACCGCCACGCTCGCGTTCGCATGGGGCGCCCATGGCGCGGTGGCGGCCGGTGAGCGACTCGTGGCCGCCCTCGTCGCGGAGCGAGTGGAACGGGCGGTGATGCTCTACGGGCCCGTCGTCGGCGCGGCCACCGACGATGCGTTCGAGGTCGCCGCGCAGCTGGTGGCGGTGGCCCTCGACCACGCCACCGCCCTCGGGGGCGAGACCGTGTTCACTCGCCCGCAAGGCCTCGACCGCGTGTGGATTCGCTACGGGTTCATTCCCGTCCCGGAAAGCGCGTTGCCGCCGGCACTGGCCGGCCGGCCGGGTGCAGGACTCTACGCGTGGCGCGGGGGCAGCGCCCTGTGGACGTTCCGCGAAGCGCCTCGCGTTCCGTAACGTCGGGGGCCTCGACGTGCCCCGCGGATCATCCATGCGGCTGACGGCGCTCGCCGGCGGCACGGGAGCGGCGAAGTTCCTGCGCGGCCTCATCGCCTCGGAGGTGGCGGATCTCACCGTCATCGTCAACACGGCCGACGACACCGACGTGTGGGGGCTGCACGTCTCCCCTGACCTCGACACCATCACGTATGCGCTGGCCGGCCGTCTCGACGTCGAGCGCGGCTGGGGGCGCGCCGACGAGACCTTTCACTGCCTCGAGTCGATGGCCGTCCTCGAGGAGCCGACGTGGTTCGCGCTCGGCGATCGCGATCTCGCCACGCACCTCGCGCGCACCCAAGCCCTGCGGGCCGGCCGCCCGCTGTCGCAGGCCACGGCGCAGATCGCCCGGCGTCTCGGCGTGCGCCCGGCGCTGTTGCCGATGAGCGACGATCGCGTTCGCACGCGCATCCGGACGCCCGCGGGCTGGCTGTCGTTCCAGGAGTACTTCGTGCGCGACAAGGCCCAGGTGGACGTGCTGGAGGTCGTCTACGAAGGCGCCGCGGACGCGCGCTCGGCGCCGAACGTGCTCACGGCGATCGGCGACGCCGACGTCGTCGTCGTCTGTCCCTCGAATCCCGTGACGTCGATCGGGCCGATCGTGGCGATTCCCGACATCGGCGCCGCGCTGGCGGAGACACGGGCGACGGTGGTGGCGGTGAGCCCGATCGTCGGCGGCGCCGCGGTGAGCGGGCCCGCAGGACAGCTCATGGCCGCCCGGGGGTTACCGGTCTCCGTGCTCGGCGTGGCGCGCGCGTATGCGCCATGGCTCGACACGCTCGTCATCGATCGACGCGACCGGGACATGGCGCCCGCTCTGCAGGCCACCGGGGTGCAGGCGGTCATCGACGACATTCTGATGACGGACCGGGCCAGCGAAGCGGCGCTCGCCCGACGCGTCCTCGGCGCGGCGGCTCGATGAACGTCGTGGCCGTGCCGGTCAAGGACCTGGTCAACGCCAAGCAACGGCTCGTCGGCGCGCTCTCGCCCGCCGAGCGGATGGCGCTCGCGCGAGCCATGCTCCACGACGTGCTGCGCACCCTCGTGGCCGCTCCGCTCGACGCGCGGTGGGTCGTGACGCGAGACCCCGAGGTGGCGGCGATCGCGCGCGATTTCGGCGTCGAGGTGGTGCGGGAAGAGCTCAATCGCGGCCACACGGCCGCCGTGGCCGCCGCGCAGCGCGAGGCGACCGCGCGCGGGGCGCGCGTGTTCGCCACCATCCCGGGCGATACGCCCTGCGTGACGGCGGAGGAGATCGGCATGCTGGTGGCGCGCGCCACGGGCGGCCCGCCGGCCGTCGTCTTCGCGCCGTCGCGCTCGGGCCTCGGCACCAACGGCGTGGCGCTGGCACCGCCGGCCACGATGCCGCTCACGTTCGGCGAGCCGTCGTTCGAGAACCACCTGCGGGCGGCGCGCGAGCGCGGGCTCGCGCCGTGCGTCCTGACGTTGCCCGGTCTCGGGCTCGACATCGACGGTCCCGACGATCTGGCCCTGCTGCTGGCCAGCGGCCCGACGACGGAGAGCCGCCGCCTGCTCGCGGGCTGGAGTCTGGGCGACCGCTTGACGGTATGACGGCGGACCGAGTCGCGCGATCGGGTCCTCCCCGCTACGAGATCGTGGGCGTCCAGGGACTGCCGGAAGTGCGACCGCAGGACGACGTGGGCCGCCTCATCGTGGAGGCCGCCGCGGGCCAGGGCACGCCGCTCTTGGCCGGCGACATCGTCGTCGTCGGCCAGAAGATCATCTCCAAGGCCGAGGGCCGGATCGTCCGCCTCGACGAGGTGCACCCCTCGGCGATCGCGAGCGCCATGGCCGCCGGCCTCGGGCGCGACCCGCGGCTGCTGGAGGTGATCCTGCGCGAGTCGCGGCGCGTGGTACGCATGGACAAGACCGTCGTCATCACCGAGACGCGCCACGGCTGGATCTGCGCCAATGCCGGCGTGGATCAATCGAACATCGATCACGATTGCGTGGTGCTGCTCCCGGAGGATGCCGACCGGTCGGCACGCGCGCTGCGCGAGCGCGTCCGGCAGCTGGCCGGCGTGGACGTGGCCGTCATCATCACCGACACGTTCGGCCGTCCGTGGCGTGAGGGCCTCACGAACGTCGCCATCGGCGCGAGCGGAGTCGCGACGCTGCGGAGCTACCTCGGCGAGACGGACCCCGCGGGCCGTCCCCTCACCGCCACGATCCTGGCCATCGCCGACGAGCTGGCCGGTGCCGCGGAGCTGGTGATGGGCAAGCTCGACCGGGTGCCGGTGGCGATCGTGCGCGGTCTCCGTCTGGAGCCGGGCGAGGAGGGCTCGAAGCCGCTGATCCGCGACCCCGCCCGCGACTTGTTCAGGTAATTCTGCCGTATATTCAGGAGCGTCATGAATATCGCGATTCTTGGGGGGACGGGCAAGGAAGGGGCGGGGCTGGCGCTGCGGTGGGCGCAGGTGGGGCATTCGATCATCATCGGATCGCGCGACGCGGAGCGGGCGCGCGCGAAGGCGGCCGAGCTGCGCGAGCTGAGCAAGCGTTTGCCGATCATCGGTCACGCGAACCGTGAGGCCGCCGAGCTCGGTGAGGTCATCGTGCTGGCCGTGCCCGCCATGGGCCTCGCCGCGACGCTGCCCGAGGTGCGCGACGCGACGCGCGGCAAGGTCGTGATCAGCGCCGTGGTGCCGCTGACCTTCGGCGGTCCGCGGCTGTTCACGCCGCCGCCCGAGGGCTCGTCCGCCGAGCAGGCGCAGGGGCTGCTGCCCGACGCGCGGGTGGTCGCGGCCTTCCACCACATCGCCGCCCACGAGCTCGCCGAGACGGATCACGACATCGCGTGCGATCTGCTCATGTGCGGCAACGACGCGATCGCCAAGGAAGCGGTGACCGTCCTCGGCACGTCGATGGGCTTGCGCGTGCTCGATGTCGGTCCCCTCTCCAACGCAGGGCCGCTCGAGGCGATCACGGCCGTCCTCGCCACGATCAACCGGCGGTACAAGCTCAAGAACTCCGGCATCACGATCACCGGGCTCTGAACTCGGAGGGGGGCTTTGCCCCCC
>Ga0137373_10003366_pt1 | contig 17508 bp, 12 predicted proteins | sample SagtaG_5_FD_104912 | JGI IMG/M metagenome (GOLD analysis project Ga0137373, IMG submission 104912) | Vadose zone soil microbial communities from Sagehorn Ranch, Mendocino, California, USA - Sage1_R_80_16 metaG | ecosystem: Environmental > Terrestrial > Soil > Vadose zone | place: USA...
CGTTCAATGCTTGGCTCGCCGCTTCGGGCGATGGGCAACGCCATTTCCATCATGATTGTGGATCTCAGTTCTCATCGGTTTTGTCTTATTAGCGTGGATTAGCGTAGATTAGCGGTTCCGAACCAGAGGTGACAAACTCCAAGCCAGGCGGCAAGAGAGATAAGGATTTTTAGTCTCATCGGCCACGTCTCGCGTCGCCGATCTTTCAGGATAACGGGTTGAACGTTGTCTACCGACCAGACATCGTGGTGATACGCGAGTTGGCAACCCCGCTCTCCAGTAAAGATTTGTGTGCTAATTCGCCAACGGTGAACGATTTTTTCGTACAGTAGATAGCCGTCCCCGTCCTCTGGCTCAGAAAGCTGCATCCCTCTCCTATTCAGCTCGAGTTTCTAAGAAAAGGGAAGTCCTGGTCGATCTCCCGCCGGAAGTCACCCAGCGCCCAACGATAGTACCGGAGGTCGAACTCGCGCTGTAACATTTCACGATTCATTCGCGGCCTTTCCAGTAGTACGGGCGGCGGTGTAGGTGCATCAGGGCTTTGATGTAAATGGCGTCGGCACGCACGCTGTAAACGATGGCGAAGGGAAAGCGGTGAAAGTTGAGCTGGCGATTGTCGCCCCGGACTTTGCGCCAGCGTTCCGGCTCGTTTACGATGCGGCGCAGCGTGCGTTCAAACTGGTCCAGGAAGGCGTCGCCCAAGCCCGGTTGCCGTTCCTCATACCACAGCGCGGCGGCTTCCAGTTCTTCGTCGGCTTCAGGATGGCGGACGACGCGCATGGAGCTTGTCGCGGATGTCCTGGACGACTTGCTCCACCGGGCGGCAACTGACGTTGCCTTCCTCGATCTCGCGGGAGCGCCGGTCGATGACTTCCTGCCACTGCGTTTCCGCGTCAGCGTCCACGGTGTCGTCGAGGCTGGCAATGAGTTGACGAGCCAGATACGCCCGGTCCTGCATCGGCAGGGCCAGCACTTCGGCGACTTTTTCCGCAGGAATGCTCATGCCCTCTCAGTATCGTCTTTTCCGGTCGCTCAAGCAAGCTTCGTTGACTCCAAGAATCGTGAAATCCCCATGGCCATTCGGGTCAATCCGGTTAATGGGATCGCCCTGCGCGAAAAGCCCAGGATGCCACGGTCGGTCAGCAAACCGGCCAATGGATTGGTCTCGGCGCACAGAAGTTGGGATTGCACGCGGGCCAGACGGTGACACGGGATGCGTTCCTCCGGCTCTGCGATAACCTCCATCCCGAAACCGGTCAACGGTTGACTCAACTGACGGCTAAAGAAAGGCGTGTCTCCCCGGTTGATCCAACAGTTCTCCAAACGCTCCAAGGAACGAGACCTGGCCGTCAAACGTCAGGAACAAAAGCTCGGTCGCAAACTCACCCGCAATGAAGTCGCCCACCTCGTTCACCAGACCCGTCCCAAAAAATTGCCGGGCGCAACCGAGCATCAAGTTCGTGCCTCCCAACTTGGGGAACTCGGATTCTTTGATAAGCGGTCGCTGCGAAAGGTGATCGAGTCTGCCACGGGTCAGCCCCAGGATTTGCCGCAACGGGTGACGACGGTCGACGCCATCGAACACGGCATCGCTCATGTCTTCGAGCGCCACTCCGTCGCCCCCCAACACCTGATTTTGGAAGCCGGCTTGATCAAGGGTTGCGGGCAACTCGACTTGGAACAGCTAAAGGAAAAGCTCGCCGCTGACGCCACTCTGGTCAGTGTCGGTTCGGAGTTCTCCACGTGGGACATTCTCACCAAGGAGCTGTTTCTGATTCACTCGGTCAACGCCGGTCGGGACGCTCTCCCGCCCATTGCCGACCGTTACGTACCACCGCAAAAACTCGGCCCCGACCAGCGCAACGCCCTGCGGCATGTGCTCACCAGCCGCGACCGCTTCGGCGACCGACACGCTGCGAAAGGATTTGCGTTCGCTTCGTCAGGAACCGATGACCGTTGCCAAAGTCATTTCCGACCCGACAGCGCAACATCAGTTGTCCAGCCGTTCCGTCCTGGTCGTCGATGAAGCCGCCGCCGTCGGCCTCGATGACATGCGCAAAATCTTCGAGCTGGCCCTGACCCACGACGCCCGCGTGGTGTTGTCGGGCGACACCGGCCAGCACGCTTCGGTCGCTCGTGGCGATGCTCTCCGCATCATCGAGGAACATTCCCGTTACCAGTTCGCAGAGTTGACGACCATCCGCCGCCAAAAACCCGAAGCCTTCCGCGACGTCGTCGAACTCGCTGCCGGCAAGCAGCCCGACAAAGCTTTCGCTAAACTGCTCGAACTTGGCGCAGTGACCGAAGCTCTGACCGATGACGGCCAGCTGTATCAAAAGGCCGCCGACGCCTACCTGTCCGCCATCAAGCAGGGAAAGTCCGCCCTCCTGGTCTCCCCGACCTGGGCCGAGATTGAAGCGGTGACCGACAAGGTGCGCCAGACCTTGAAGGCCGACGGCGTGGTCAGCCAGCACGAGGAAGCCGTCACGGTCTTTGAGTCACTCTCCTGGACTGAGGCCCAAAAGAAAAACCCCGGCCAGTTCCAGCCGGGGCAGAGGATCCGTTTTGTCCGGGCAACGAAGACATTCGCAAAGAATGAGGCGGCTGAAGTAGTCGGCATCGACCAGGCGGGGCCTGGACCCATTTCGCTTCGCCTGCGTCGTCCAGATGGTTCCGAAGTTTTCTTCAACCCCAGCCGTTGCGCCGCGTCGTCCATTGATGTCGGCGAGGCGCGTGAACTGAAAGTCGCTCCCGGTGACTGGCTCCTGCTCCAGGCCAACCACGGCAGAGAGTTCGTCAACGGCGAACTCGTCCAGGTCCGTCGCCTTGCCGGCGGGGCCATCGTTCTGGCAGATGGGCGGGTGCTCCCCAGCACCTTCAACACCTTCACCCACGGTTACGCCGTCACCTCTCATTCGTCGCAAAGCAAGACCGTCGATGTAGTCCTGCTCGTGGCTTCTTCCCGCTCGTTCGGCGCCGTGAACCGCCAAGAGTTTTACGTGAGCATTTCCCGCGGCCGCGAGCGCGTCCACGTCTTCACCGATGACGCCGACTTGCTCGCCCGCCGCGTCGCCGATTCGCAGGAACGCAAAGCCGCCGTCGAACTGCAAGCCCTCCGCGATGACCTGGCCAAACTCGGCTTCGTCCCCCAAGAACGACTAAAGGAAGATGCTCCGCAAATCCCATCGCCGGCAACGGTGGCCGTGCGCCAGCACCACTTTCGCACCGTCCGCCCGATGCGTGAGACCCGGTCGCTTCGCGCAACGCGCATTGGGTCCAGGCTCCGCCTGGTCGTGGGAGAAGTGGCCCGCTGGCTTGGCGATAAACTCGGCATCGAGGGACGGACACACAGCCAGCAAGCCGAGGTCGTCGCGGAGAAGGTCGAGCAACAAGCGCAAACCGAGACGGTGACGCCGCCACGCAACCCGACCGTCCGGCAAGCTCTCCAGCAAAAACAAAAGATGGGTCCAGGCTCCTCTTGGCGACGTGCCATCAAACCCCAGCCCGGCGGCCAATCTCGCGGCGTCGGCGTGTAGTCCCTCAACTCTGAACCCCCAATCACACACAACATGAGCCTCCATCAATTCAAAGAAAACGAATGCCTCCTTACCACCCAAAAACACTGCCCCTGCCTCGAGTTTATCCTCGCGGAGAACGAACGCCACGGCTTCCACACGAGCCAGCTTCTCCATTACCGCCGCGAAGCGAACGAAGGCGACAAGGATGCACCACCGGAAAAGTTGACGCTGGCCTTTGCCACCGCCGACGTGACACTCACCGGCTGGCGCCTGGACAGGATTGCCGATGACCTCCGCGACGGCGACCTCCTCGCCGTCCGCTCTCTGCCCTCCCGCTACGCCAATCTCGACAAAGCCAAGTGCTTCGTCGCCTCCATCTCAGTCGAGCCTGTGGTCAAAGGGTGAAACGCCTCGTAGCGACGGGAAACCGGATGAAGCCCCCCATCGTTGCGGTAGGCTCGCCGTGTGTTCTCGTTGTCGATGTTGGCGAACCACTCCGTTTCTGGCGGCACCTCGGCCAACCGGTGGAACTCCGCCCGCCTCACGAACCGACTCTCAACACCAACTCCGTTTTGCTCCACGGGGAAACTCTCCACTCTCCCTGACTACCACGAACGCCGGCTCCGCGGAACTGGCGGTCATAAAATACATTATCAGGGTGGAAGCGGCAGCAACAATCTCGGTTGATCTTGTTCGCGCTTCAGAGACCGAATCCGTATCTGTGGAAAGTCTCCTGCAGGATCGCGTGCAGACGAGAAATCGCCGTGGGATCCAAGCCCAACCGGGCCGGTTCAAACTCTTTGAAGAAGGTTACGAGGGCCATCCGAATATCACCAAGGAGTTGGACCAACGGTTCTCCAATTAGCCGATCTTCCACTTTGGCCCTAACAACCGCCTCTGCGATCCATTTCTCCGGAATGTCGCAATAGTAAGGGGTAACAACGTCCCGGAGGTGGTCATCAAAAAAGCGGAGCCAAGTCTCGGACGAGGTTTCAGGGATCTGAGCAGCGCTGAAGACGAACTTCAAGCGCTGGAGATAGTCCGCCTTTCTGTCTCCAACGGCGACTTGGACCACTGGAAACGTGGCAAACTCATCTGGAATCTCGGAGAGCTTACCGTCCTCGGCTAACGACGTAGTGACCACAATTTCCGAACCATTGGCCAGGGTCCCAGTTACCGCGGTTACTTGTGGCAGATGCGCCAACCGATTTGCGAGAACGGCCGCTGCCTCCCTCACAATTCTCAGAAGTTGCAATGGGTCTCGCAGCTCATAACACCACTGGGCGGCAAGCTTGTCGCGGGTAGCTTTGTCAGTCGAGATCCATTCATTTAGATTCATACGTCATTCTGCTATTGGCACTGCGCCTACAAAGTTCAAAGTCCTGAGGGCCCTGAAGCTTTCGAACTTATACTGCGTCCCAAACCCTCTGGAGGATAATGGGCCGAAGACGACGTCATGTCCAGTTAAGCCATTGGCCCGAATCAGATTGGGTTGGAATGGCACAGCGGGGTATCTGTCGAGTGTCTGCCAGTCTATCTCCTGCACAGCGAAAATGGCGATTACTCCAACGCGGACACCGTTAGGCGTCTGCCGTGCCCAACCGAATGCATCTGGTAGCCCAGTTGGATCGCTTAGTCGCCAAGCGTAGAAGCCAATCCCGAAGTCATTTGGCATGTTGAACTTTTGTGGATCGATATTCACGCCTCTTCCGGTCTTGAGCGCCGGCCACAAGTCGAACGTCGTTGAGTGAAGAAAAATCCTGGTGTTTGCTGCACTTGCCAACGATCCGACTAATTCATCAACATCGACCTTTACCTCTTCCTCAGTCCTCACGCGGGCAACTGCCGTTGCAGCGGCTGAAGTAGTGAAGACGGCCTCTGCTGTCAGGCTCTTGTAGGTGGAGGCCAATAGACTGCCTATAGCGTGGGTCTTTGCTTCGACGATCGACGCGACGATAGCCGTAGCAACTGCCCCGATGACTAGCGTGGTCCCAAGTTGCCCAACGGCGGTTTCTTCGTGCCCACTCGGGTCCACCATGCCGACCGGATTGGCCTGCGCCTAGAGGCAAATGTCAAACGTGATGACTTGATCCTACTTCAACAACGCCTGGGCGGCTTCCATCATCTTCGCGGCGGTCAGGCCGTGATGTTCGTAGAGATCTTCCGCGACGTAAGCGGATTGGCCGAATTCGCCGCGAATGCCGAGTGTCTTGATGCGATGCGGCATGTCCGCCTGCGACAGCGCGTGGGAGATCTGCGCGCCCATGCCGCAAATCGCCTGGTGATCCTCGATCGTGACCAGCCGGCCCGCGCAGGACTTGACCGCGGCGCCGATGGTGTCGAGGTCGACTTTGTTGATGAACGGATTGTTGATCACGGTGGCGTGGACGCCTTGCTCCGCCAGTTTCCTGCCGGCCTCGATGGCTTTGCCCAGGAGCGGACCGGTGCCGATGAGGACGACATCATCGCCCTGCTGCAAAACTTGCGCCTTGCCCCAGGGATACTTTGCGTCCTGGACCCAATAGACCGGGTAATTTTCGCGGCCAACGAAAAAGATATAAGTCTCGCCGTCCTTTCCGTTGGTCCGATCTTCGGCCTGGCGCTTGATGGCTTGATACATGAGGGCCTGGGCTTCGTCGGCGCAGGAAGGAGAAATGATCGTGGTGTGGGGAATGGCGCTGACGGCGGCGAAGTAGGTGGTGGCCTGATGGGAAGCACCGTCGGCCGCGTCCTGGAAGCCGACGTGCGAGAACATGGCAATGACCGGCGCCTGCGAGAGGGCAGCCATGGTCAGCGGCAGATTGCCCTTGGTGACGCCGAACTGGCCGAAGGTATCGACGATGGGAATGAACCCCGCTTTGGCGAAACCGGCGCCGGTGCTGACCATGTTGGCTTCGGCGATGCCCACTTCGATAAAGCGGTCGGGCAAACTTTTCTGGAAGGCGCTGATGCCCGTCGAGCCTTGCACGTCGGAGGAAATGGAATAGACGGGCAAGCCTTCCTGCGCCGCCTGGATCGCGGCCTTGGCCAGGCCGGATTGAATTTTGTCCTTCTTGACGGAGGAAGCGGGAGGCGGGGCGTTGGCCGCCTTGGCTTTTTTGGCGGCCTCCTTCTGCTCCCAATCCGCGCGCAAAGATTTTGCCCAGTCGGCAAACTCGGGGGGCGTCTGGCCTCCGTAGATTTCGTTGACGAACTCGACGATTTTCTCGCCGTTAGCCAGCGGGAAGCCGTGGCCGCCGGCGCGATCCTCCTCGGTTGCCTTCACGCCGTAGCCTTTGATGGTTTTGGCCCAGAGACAGACGGGGGCATGAGGGTTCGCCCTGGCTTGTTCCACGGCCTTCTCCACCGCCTGAAACACGGCCTGCAAATCGTGGCCGTTGGGGACATGGATGACATTCCAACCCAGCGCGCTCATCGCCTGGAAGGTGTTCTGCATGGAAAAGGCGTCTTTGCTGATGCGCCCGGAGAGCTTGGTATCGTTGTCCGAGAGCGCGAGCACGAAGGGGTTTACCCGACCCTTGGCGGCCAGGCCGGGAAGGGCGGCGAAGGCTTCCTTGGCTTCGCCTTCCATCGATGCGCCGTCGGAAATGGTGACGAGGGTGAGGCGATCGCGTTGGGCGACCATGTCGGCGACGGCGAGGCCCTGGGCCTGGGCGAGGGCGGAGCTGAGGGGCCCGTTGCTGAGCAGGACGCCTTGCGGATTGAGATGGGATTCACCATGGCCGGTGAGCTTGCTGCGGATGCTGCGGAAGCCCTTCAAATCCTCGAACGTCATTCCGTCGAAGCCGTAGTTGGCGCGCAAGGCGTAGATGCCATTCTCCGTGTGGCCGGCGTCGTTGACGAAGTTGTAAGCTTCGTGCCAGGGACGTCGTGGCGTGGCGAACATGAGGCCGTGGATGGCCGCCATGATTTCCGCAAAGGCCGCCGGGCCACCCCAATGGCAAGCGGCGCCGCCGTTGACCGCATGCACATCCATGAGCGCGACCAACGCGCGCGTGGCCCGTGGGTCCGCGAGCACGACGGGCTGGCCCGCGGTGTTTTTCACCGTTACGGCATACTTGGGAGCGCGGGCGGGCGTGGCGGCCAGCTTGGACTTGATGGGGAGCGGGCGCAGAGGAGGAGCCTCGAGCGGTTTTACGACGGAAGTGTCTGCAGCCATAAAATACAACTAGTTGTTCAAATACGAGCGACGAAATTTAGAAGGCGCCCGACAAAAGGGAAGGAAGAATTTCGGTAAGTATTCACGTATGAGTTTGGTTCCCCACCCCGGCCCTCTCCCCCAGGGGAGCGGGAGGATGTTGCTTGAGCGCTGGAGTGCTCAAGGATCCATGATTAATTCCCGCGCGGCATTATTCTCCTCCCTCTCCCTCGGGGGGAGAGGGCCGGAGTGAGGGCGGGCCTCATTCACTCCTGAATAGTTACGAATTCCGAAAGGTTCAATGGTGAGCTGATCCCTTCATAGGCTGGCGACGGACATTTCGTGGGCGCCTTTTTGTGCCGAGGGCGGATTTCTCAGGAGGACATGGCACGCTCCCTTCGGCTTTCCTGAGTTCGACTTTTCCGGTGAACCCGTCCACGTAGTAACCGGCCAAGGGAATCTCCCCGGTCGCCCGAGGCAAATGGAAATGATAGGCGTTGCCGACGAGGAGGACATAGTTTCCGATCGCCGACTTGATGCTCGGGTCGGCATTGTGCCTGGTGCGCCGAATATGCTCCGCAAGAATCTTGAAAGCCTCTTCGGGTTGCACTTTGAGGCGGCGGACGTTTTCCTCGTATTCCGGAGTTCCGAGATAGCAGATTGAGTTGGTTTCCATGCGGGTAGAGAGCGGTGGTGTACCGCGGCCGTGGCTATTCAGGAGTGGAAGAGGTCCCCCTCACCCTGGCCCCACTGCCGTTGAATTAAGGCCAATGAGGACCCTTGACTCCCAATGACCAATGACCAATGACCAATGACCAATGAATGACCAGGCCCCAATGCCCAAAGCTCGACCAAAACAGCCGCAGGGGCCGTCGTGAGCCCCGCTTGGTCATTGGTCATTGGGCATTCTTTGGTCATTGGTCATTGGTCATTGGTCATTAAGGCCACCGAGAGAACGTCAGGCTTAATTCAACGGCAGTGCCTCGGCCCCCCCAGGAGAGGGAGGCGATTGTCCAGAGGGGACTGCCCCGCGTTGATGGAGCTCTCCAGCGAGCCGAACACGCTCTCGCTCTCCTTGGGGTGAGGGCGCAATCGGACTCATACCTGAATAGTTATCCGCGGCCAGGCGGGCCATGTTCCATGCCGGGCGGGCCGGGGCGGCCGACTACTCGATCGCGCCGCTGACGCCGTTGACTTTGATACCGTGCAAAGCCGCAGTCCTGGTCGGGGCCAATTCGCCGAAGGTATCCGCGATATAGTAATGGCTGCCGTCCCGGTAGCAGCTCCACTTGTGCTTCACGGACAGCTTCTGACTGTCGGCAACCGCCCGATAGGCTTCTCGAGGCGTCACTTTGAATCCTTCAGGAGCCGGCATTTGCGCCGGAGGCCAACTGGCCGATTTCCAAACTTCGATGAGCATAGCTTGGGGTTTTCCGTTGGTTGAGACCGCACAGGAGGTGGCGCCCAGGGAGAGCGTCAAACTCGCCAGGATGCGCGCGATAGCTTGCCATTTCATGCTTTTAAAACTTTCACAGTTGGAGTCATCACACCTATTTTGTCAGGCAGCAGGACCTCAGCGCGGAGGCCTGAAAGCTGTGGCAGTTCTGGCCCCAAGGATAGGACCAGCGGCCATGGTATTGTCTGGCAAAGGTGCGGACGCAATCCTTCGTTTCGTCCTCGGTGACACATTTGCAGTTCGTGCCGACGGCGGAGCCATGCTGAAGTTTCGCTCCTCCCAAGAGGCCCATCCGGCGCCTGGGATGGAACTCTTCGTCGCCAGAATCGCCGTGATGTCCATCCCGAGTTTCCGAAGCCAAGCCGTCGGCATGCATGTCGTCGGTGCCATTGAGTCTTCCGGGGACACTGGTGAGGGACTCGATCAATGTCACGCCGTTTTTCGGCCACCAACCGTAACTTTCGCCGTCGAATTCCAACCACCAGTGGCCGTACGGGTCATCAGGGGAAGGCTTCTTGCCCAGCTTGCTTCTGAGCAAGGCGAGCCACTGGACTCGCTTGCGTTTGACCGTGATGGAAGTGAACTCTTCACGTCCCAGCGGATCGATGGCATTGAGGGGGTCGTTGCGGACGAAGGCATAGAGGTTGGCGCCGCCCGATTCCTCGGCGGGATCGCGGCTGAGCCAACAGCCCGTGCCGGGCTCATACCAGCGATGGCCGAAGTAGACGAAGTCCGTCTCGTCATCCTGATACTTGGTGGAAAACCGGAACGGGTTCTCCCTGGCCATGGGCCCGGTGGCACGCAGCAATTCTCCGAATGGGCCATAGTCATATTGGGCCGCGTCAGCGCCGGTGGTGGCGTTGATCAGGGCCCGCACATGGCCAAGGCCGTCGCAGGCGTAGAAGTAGGCGACGCCTCCGTGGCGATGGTCCACCATGGCCAGAAGGCCACCGATGCCGCCCGCTCCTTCCAGCGTCCCGCTCAGGTCCGCCCCCCAGACATAGGAGCGGAGCAATCCATTTGTTTCATCGAGTTCGGCGAGCAAGCGCCAGTCGTCATAAACAAACCTCGTCTGTCGCACGGAGTCGTAAGAGCCAGTCCGGGCGTTCCAATTCAACACGGTCTTGTTAATCCGGCGGCCGCGATGATCGTAGTTGAAAGTTAATTTCTTGCGCGCGTCGTCGGGGATGTCAGGGCGGGTCTCGAGTTCGACGAGGCGGTTTTCCGCGTCCCAGGTCAATGTCCAGCGTCCGTCGTTAATGCGATTGCCGTCCTGGTCGTAGGTGAAGGATTCGGGCGTGCGGGCCAGGAAGAGGTGACCGGCTTCGGTTCGTGAGTTGTTCAGCAGGACGGCCTGGTTGGTGACGGTCGGGTAAGCTGCGGCCGCGGTGTTGTGGAAGGGCAAGGCCAGTTGGAAATAATTGTTTTTGCGGTAGGGGCTCAGGTTGTTCACCGTCACCGTGGCCTGGGCCGGGGCCTGGCCGAGGATATCGACTACTCCGACCACCTCGCGGCTGATGTATTGATTAAGGAGGTTCGGTGTATAGGAGGCGGGCCGGAGGCCCGCTCCGGTTGAGTCACCGCCGCTCCTGGTGACGGAGCGATTGCCGATCGAATCAAAGAAGTAATCGAACTGTTGGCCGGCGACAGGCGTGCCATCGTTCCAGAACTTGCGGCCCCTGGTCAGTTGTCCCAGTGGGTCATAATCATAAAGCCAATGTGATCCATCGGCTTCACTTGCGTAGGAGAGTTGACTGGCGAGGTTATACCGATAAGCGAAAACCGAGGCTGGCGCGCCGGCGGGAGCGGACGCGATACTGGTGAGGCGGTTCAACGGATCGTGTGTGCGGGTGGTGATCATGAGCAGTCGACCATGGAAGCGGAAGGTGATGTCCTGGATGAGGGTGGACTTTGGGAGATAACGGTAAAGCACGCTGACGGGTCCAGCGTTGACCGTCTGGAGGCGGGATGCGCCGTCATAGGCGAAGGAGTATTGGAGCAGGGCGGTGGTGGATTCCCGGGCGCGCAAGATGACGGATTGCGGACGCAGAGAAGCGTCGAGTGCATTGGTTACGGTGAGGGGGCCGAACGTTTCACTAATCAACGGACCGGCTTCGTGGTAAGCCAATCGAATGGCGTTGGTGCCGATCCTGACTTGGGCAGGGTGGCCAAGGCGGTCGAAGTCCAGAAACTCGACGTTGCGGGCGGGGTCTTCGTAGTCCAGGGATTGAAGGTCTCCCGCCTCGTTGTAGGTGTAGGAAGTGGCCAGACCCCGGGCCGAGGCGCGCGACTCCAACTGTCCGGATGGGGTGTAACTATAAGTGGGGCCGGTATCATCCGCATACCATTTGCGTTTCAACCAACCGCGTTGCTCATCGTGACTCCAGCGCGTGCTGGCCGAACCGAGAGCTGACCAGGTCGTCAGGTTAGTCAAACGCCCCTGAGGATCATAGGAGTATTCCACCGGGTAAGTGCGCGCGCCGAAGGTTTTGCGCAACTGACCTGCGGGCGTGTATTGATTGGTGACGTTGCCGCCATCCGGGGACGTGACGCCAATCATCCGGCCAAGGTCATCGTAAGCTATGGTGGTGGCGGCACTGGGAAGGCCGGTCCAGGCGGGTGTGATAATCCGCGTGACCAGGTCTGCGTCGTTATATTGATAGCTCGTGGCGGTGCCGGTGCGGCTGTCGGTGACGGCTATCAGCCGGCCATGGGCATCGTAATGGCAGGTGGCGGCGCCCAATTCCTCGCCATTGGCGCCGGTGCGAATGACCGAGAGCAGCAGGCCACTGTGATAATAGCTGACCGTGCGGGAACCGTCGGAGATGAATTCGGTGACGCGTCGGACGCCGCTGCCCAGGTATTCTGCTCGCGTCGTCGTGTCGAGGCCGAAGCGTGATTCCAAGCTCAGGCGTCCATCGGGGCTGACTTCTCGAGTCGACACAAGGAGGCTGTCGGCTGCGCCGATGGTGGGCCAAACAAACGTCCGGGTGCGCACTCTCCCGCTAGCGATGTCGGTGACTTTGCGCGTGACGCGGTCCGCTCCGTCCAGATCGATTGAGTCTGACTGATCCACATCCAGCGCGGTAAATTCCAATTCACCGCGGGCGTTGTAGGCGTAGAGGGTAATGCGTCCGTCGGGATCGCGTTTTTTGCAGAGCTTTCCGGAACGGTCGTAGAAGGACTGACGATAGGTGCCGTCGGCGTACAACGTCTTGCAAGGGCGGCCGAGCATATCAAGATAGGTTTTGGTCCATTCCGAGGAATCGGTCTCACTATCGGTCCGTTTGATTTCCTTGGTAAAGAAGCGATACTCGCCGTCATCCTCGTCCACGCCGTATTCGTAGCGGCTGGGGTTGGAAGCGCTGCCATAAACTTCCATAAGCGACCCGTCGGTCGCGTAAATTTCCGTGCGGAAGCTCCCGTCCGGCATGGTGGTGATTTCGAGGTTGTCCACTTCACCGGGCAAGGTGCCCGAGAAGGTCAGGGTGGTGTTGCCTAGGGCGTCGGTGGAACTGATTTGGCGTCCGGCCGAGTCGTAGGTGGCCTGGTTAACGAGCATCACGGTGCCATTCGTGCCCTGACGGCGGGTGAGGATCAGGTTGTCCGCGGCATCGTAGGCGTAGAAGAGGGTTATTCCGTTGCGGGTGGAGGAAGCCAGCCTTCCCAGTTCATCCCGGGTGTAGGATGTGACGGTGCCATCCCGGTCGATCGTCGCGATCACGTTGCAGCAATCGTAGAGGGTAGTTACGGAGGTGGCGTCCAGGTAAGTTACACGGGAGGCGGGGCTAAACGGATCTGGGTAATCGTAGACTTCGCTGGAGAGCACAGTGTCGGAGCGAATATCGAGGATGTCCCGGGATGCGAGGCGTCCGGCGCCATCGAATTTCGTGCTGGTGCGGGTGCCGTCGGCAATGTCGGCGCCGGTGGCGTCCGGTTGGCCGACGGCGACGCTCTGGATCCGGGGAACGCCGGGCTGAACGGTGGGACGGCGGGTCATGCGCAGAGTGCCGTCAGGGTAAGCGGTGCTTTCGATGGTGCCATCAAAGCCCGGGACCGCGTAGGCGCGATTGGTGGTGATCAGGTTGTTGGGATCGTTCCAGGCCGCTCCGGCCGTTTGGCATTTGATTTCGAGTGTTTCGTTGGGGCGCACGCTTCGGTAATCGCGGCGGATTTCGTGGCCGAGCAGCTGTTCGATCGTGGTGCGAGGAGAGTCGCTTTCCCTGGTCCCGTCATCGAGCGGGTCAACCGGGACGTAAGAATATTGGATCACTCGTCCACCCGGAGTGTAGACGAACGTCGATCGGATGGTGCTGAGGCGTCCGGAACTGTCGTATTCATAGGATTCCTCTCCGCCCAGGGTCCGGGTGATCGAGCGCACTTTTCCGTAGCTGGACCGATTGAGAGGGTCGTCGTAGTAAAGCCAGGAAGTCACGAGGGGATTGTCTTGGGATCCGATCTCTTCGTAGACCAATCGATCGCCCAAGAGGCCGCCGTATTGTTTCCAGGTATGGAGTTCCTGATAGGCGACGCGGTCGTCCAACTCTTTGATGGCGAATGTTTCGGTTCGAAATCCGTTGGCCTGCGAGGAGGATCGGATTTCTTTGCGGACCTCGCCGGTCAAGAGCGCCCACGCTTGATCGATGGCGGACCACTGGAAGTCGCTGAGGAGCGGCTCGCCCGCACCGGTCTGGATGACGCGGAGGCGGTTGGGATCCAGGCCGGGGCTTTCGATGCGCCAAGTGAGATTGGGTTGACCGATGGGCAAGTAATAGCCATTGACGTCCTTGTTGGTGGCCTCGGCGTAGAAACGGATGTCGTAGCCTGACAGGTCTGGCACAATTTGCGCGAGGGTTTGAGGTGCCTTGATTTGGCGCAAAACGGCTCCATCCTTGATCACTTCCACGTCATGGTTGACGAAGTAGTGCAGTCGGGCGGGGTTGGCCAGATCCGGGGCGGGCCGTTCTTCCTGGATGGAGAGGGATCCGGCGGATTCACCGGAGGGAGTTTTGCCGAGGCTAATGGTGACCTCGATGCTGCCGGTGGAGACTTTGCCTTTGCCGGGCTGGCAGGTCTGACCATCACACGCCGCCGCGGTCATCAGAAGCACTTCGATTTTGCCTGTGCGGTCAGGGGGCTGGAGGATTTTGCCCTGCTCGGCGCCGGTGGCCAGGAGGAACTGTTCCTGACCGGTGAAGGTCACTTCCTCGGTGAATTGGGAATCGAGGACGGGCCCGCCACCGTTGGGCGTGAACCGCTCGATCCAGGCGATGGTGTGCTTCTGGTTTTGGGGACCGCGAACGGCGATGCGATACTTGAGTTTGGAGAGCGCAGCGCTGAATTCAGCGCGATCTTCGCTGACGTAATTGATGACGTTGCGACCTCCCCGTTCGGCGCTGGCATTTCTCGTGGCGTTGGTCCAGTCGGGCCAGGGCGCGGCTTGCAGCGCGGCGGAGACGTTGTTGAGGAAATCGGAAAGGGCATAGGGATGGCTCAGGTTAATGTCCCGGCTGGAGGACTCGGAGACCTGGTAGACGGCTGAGCCTTCGCTCGTCGTGATCAACTCGTACTCGTCCCTGGTCAGGGTCAGGGAGTAGGCAGACATGGTTCGATTGGAGACGGCGACGTCGGAGGGGCTGGGATGGACGGGTTCGCAATCCGGATCGCTCCACTGATTGGGTCCGATCCGGGTTGAGGAACAGTCGATGGTAGTCTGCCCGTTGGTTTCGGCGTGATAGGTTTTGGAGCCGGACCAGGCGAGGAGGGTAGGGCCGGCGCCGGTGAGTTCGTCGTAGATCCAGGTGTCGGAAACCGTGTAGCTTGCGCGTTCGTGGCAAATGTAGCAGGCATTGTTGACGGATTCGTTAATGTCGACCTTCTTGCGAAAAAAGATGGTTGGATTTTGATGGTCCGGCAGAAGCGGAGGGAAACCGGTTCTCGTGCTGTTGGAGGAAACGGTCAAGGCATCCAGACGGATCGCGATGTCGCAACTGGACGTTGCCCGGGCAACGGGAGCCGAGGCGATCAGGAGCCCGAGGAGAAATGAAGCGAAACGCCATGCAGGATGGCTGACCGATGCGCCGGGCAAAGGGTGGGGCGTGCGGCCGATTTTTGATACTGCACGAATTTTCATACTGACCTGGATAGATGGGGGTGAGCGGACGATCGGTGCTACTCGAGCGGGGTATAGACCTGGAAATTGACTTCATTAGTGGTGGTGCTCGCGGGAGGTAATCCGGTAACCGGGACCGGAATCGTGCTGGTGGTTTGCGAACCGTTCCCCAGCTGGCCATAATTGTTTGCTCCCCAGCTCCAGACGGTGCCATCCGACTTCAAGGCAGCGGAGTGAGATGATGCGTTCAAACCACCCGCGGTGATGGTCACGACGCCGCGCAGTGCGGAAAGAGAGTCGAACGTCGTGGAACTGAGATCTCCCCACGCCACGACGGTGCCGTCCGCTTGCAAAGCCAAGCTGAGAGAAGCACCGGCGGCGACAGCCACCGCGTCGACGACGGAGGATGGCACGTCGGTTTGTCCGAAGTTATTGAGCCCCCAGGCGACGACGTTGCCGTTGGCGAGCAGAGCCAGGCCGTGATAGGAGCCGGCGGCGATCGCTCGGACACCGGTCAGACCGGCCGGCGGGCGCGTCTGGCCGTAATCGTCATCGTAGGCACTGATGCCCCAGGCGACGATCGTGCCGTTGGCTCTCAAGGCCAGACTGAACCCGTGACCGGCGGCCAGCGCGGTCACCTCGGTGAGGGCGTCGGGCGGTGAGTAGTTCGTGAAAGGATCGCCCCAGGCACGGACGGTTCCGTCCGAGAGCAAGGCAAGGCTGTGGCCTGTTCCAGCGGCGATGGCGACGACTCCGGAAAGACGAGCGGGAGGTGTGGTGCGGTAGTTTTCGAGGTATTGACCCCAGGCGGCGACGGTTCCATCGGCCAGCAGCGCCAGGCTATGCCAGGCGCCGGCGGCAATGGCAGTGACGTTCGACACACCTGGGACCGGGAGTGGAGTCGAGCTGTAGGGAACGGTGATGCCGTTCCCGAGCTGGCCCTCGGTGTTACGCCCCCAGGCGAGAACGGTGCCATCCGCCAAAAGGGCGAGGGTGTGCTGGCCTCCGGCCGAGATCGCGACGGGCTTGTTTTGCAAGACCCAGCCGTCGACGGGGCCGGCCGTGGACTCCGCGAAGGTGACCTGGGCGAGATTCGAGGCGGCGCCTGCGCTCACGTTGACCAGGCTTAAGACAGCGGAGGCCCGCGGCAATCGGACGTGGGCTGCCGCAGTGCCATCGTTTTCCGTGTTCAGATTGAGGGAGGCCGCCCAGGGGCCGTTGGTCGAAGAGGACAGCATGCTGCCTCCTTCGGTAACGGTGAAAGTGACGGGCAAGTTGGACCGGAGCACACCGTCGGCATTGGCCACTTGGAGGATCAGCGGTTGTGGCAAGACGGTGCCGGGGGAGCCAGACTGGTAATTACCACCGATAGGGATGAGAACCGGCGGGATGCCGTTAAAAAAGTCGCAAGGGTCGGTCCCGTTGAGTGCTTCGAAGGCGTCGCTGACGCCGTCTCCATCGCAATCAGAACTGACGGTAACGGCGACGGGCGGCGAGATCCCGACTGCGCCCGAATCGTCGATCGCTCGGGCCGTGAGGATGTGATTACCCAGCGTCGCACCCTGCCATGCGAAGGTGAATGGGGCGCTGGTTGCCGCGCCGAGCACATTGGAATCGCTGAGGTATTCCACCCGGACGATGATGCCGTCGTGGTCGAATGCCGCCACCGCCAGGGTGACGATGGTTCCCGCGGCGATGGCTGCTCCATTCGGAGGATTGGTCAGGCTGACCTGGGGGGCGTCGTTGGCGGGGAGCACTGTGATGGTAACAGTGGCGACATTTCCGTCGCTGGCGCCATCGGTGGGGCGATAGGTGAAACTGTCTGTTCCATTGAAGTTGGCCTCGGGCTGGTAGCTGAACGAGCCATCGGGATGGAAACTGACGAGGCCGTGCGTCGGGCCGGAGAACATGGCGGCACTCAGCGGATCACCTTCCACGTCGTGATCATTGGACAGCACGCCTGGCGCGGGCACGAACAACGTCAAATCTTCCGTGATGCTAAAGTAGTCCGGCCCGGCTTCAGGGGGGTCGTTGACCGGAGTAACGATGATGCCGACTTGCGCGGTTTCCGCGATGGCTCTGCCCGGCCCGGCGCTGGTTAAGAAGATCGTCAGGGTGTCGGGCCCGTAGTAATTCGTGTTTCCCTGATAGCGAACGTTTCGCAGCGCCGAATTAAGGTCCTCCTCAGTGCCGGTGAGGGTGAGAACGGTTCTGCCATTGCTCCTGGGAAGCAAGACTTTGTTGGTGGCGATCAGTTCAAGAGAGCCGTTGCTGACCGACAGGC
>Ga0137373_10003388_pt1 | contig 17436 bp, 16 predicted proteins | sample SagtaG_5_FD_104912 | JGI IMG/M metagenome (GOLD analysis project Ga0137373, IMG submission 104912) | Vadose zone soil microbial communities from Sagehorn Ranch, Mendocino, California, USA - Sage1_R_80_16 metaG | ecosystem: Environmental > Terrestrial > Soil > Vadose zone | place: USA...
CGCATACCTATCCTTCATCCATCAGGCGGAACGCGCCCCGCACGCATACAGTCACCCCACCAGCATCAAGTCCATCACCGGCCACGTCGGACGCGGGCTGCCGGGTCTGCTACGCGGCCGCCGGGGCTGCTACGCGACCGGGGCTGCCACGCGACCGGGGCTGCCACGCGACCGGGGCTGCTACGCGGCCGCCGGGGCTGCTACGCGGCTGCCGGGCCTGCTACGCGGCCGCCGGGGCTGCTACGCGGCTGCCGGGGCTGCTACAGGCGCTCGATGACGTAGTCGATGCAGGCGGTCAGCGCCTGCACGTCGGCCGGGTCCACCGCGGGGAACATGCCGACCCGCAACTGGTTGCGGCCCAGCTTGCGGTACGGCTCCGTGTCCACGATCCCGTTCGCCCGCAGCACCGCCGCGAGCGCCGCGGCGTCCACCTCGTCATCGAAGTCGATCGTCCCCACGACCTGGGAGCGTTGCTCCGGCCTGGCCACGAACGGCGTCGCGTACGGGGCCTTCTCCGCCCACTCGTACAGCCCGGCCGACGAGTCGGCCGTCCGCGCGACGGCCCAGTCCAGCCCGCCCTGGCCCAGCAGCCAGTACACCTGATCGGCGAGCAGGATCAGGTCGGCGACCGATGGCGTGTTGTACGTCTGCTGCAGGCGGGAGTTGCCGATCGCGACCGGCAGCGAGAAGAACTCAGGGATGTACCGGCCGCTGGCCGCGATGTGCTCAGCCCTGGTCAGCGCCGCGGGCGACATCAGCGCGATCCAGAGGCCGCCGTCAGCGCCGAAGCACTTCTGCGGCGCGAAGTAGTACGCGTCGAAGTCGCCGGCCAGCACCGGCAGCCCGCCCGCGCCGCTGGTCGCGTCAACCAGCAGCAGCGCGCCCGGATCCGCGCCCTCGACCCGGCCGACCGGCATGGCCACGCCGGTGGACGTCTCATTGTGGGTCAGCGCGTAGGCATCGATGCCGGCCTCCGCGCGGGCCTCCGGATGCATTCCCGGCGCGGACTCGATCACCGCCGGCGAGTCCAGCCACGGCGCGGCGGACGTCACCTTCGCGAACTTGGACGAGAACTCACCGAACGACAGGTGCAGCGACCGGTGATCCACCAGGCCGAACGCCGCGATCTCCCAGAAGGCCGTGGTGCCGCCATTGCCCAGCACGACCTCATAGTCATCCGGCAGGGAGAAATAGTCGGCCAGGCCGTCCCGGATGCGCTGTACCAGGGAGCGGACCGGGGCCTGGCGATGCGAGGTGCCCATCAGCGCGGCACCGGGCCCGGCCAGCGCGGTCAGCTGCTCGGGCCGGACTTTGGACGGGCCGCAGCCGAACCGGCCGTCGGCCGGCCGCAGGCCCGCCGGGATGGTAATTCCGGCCGCGGGCGGCCCCTGGCTGGGCAGGCTGGGCGCCCCGGCCGTCCCCTGGCCTGCTGCCCCGGTGCTGCGTGGCCCGGCCCCTGCGGCGGTGGCCGGCCCGGCGTGATCGGGCCGCTGGTCAGACATCCTTGTCCAGCACGTCGGCGGCACCGGGCACGTCCCGGACCGGGCGGCTCTTCGGGCCGACGTAGCGGGCACTCGGCCTGACCAGCCGCCCGGTCTGCTTCTGCTCGAGGATGTGCGCCGCCCAGCCGGCGGTGCGCGCGCAGGTGAACATCGAGGTGAACATATGCGAGGGAACCTCGGCGAAGTCCAGCATGATCGCCGCCCAGAACTCCACGTTCGTCGCCAGCACCCGGTCCGGCCGCCGGGCGTGCAGCTCAGCCAGTGCGGCCGTCTCCAGCGCCGCGGCTACCTCGTACCTGGGCGCGCCCAGTTCCTTGGCCGTCCTGCGCAGCACCCGCGCCCGCGGGTCCTCGGCCCGGTACACGCGATGGCCGAAGCCCATCAGCCGCTCGCCGTTGTCCAGTGCCTGCTTGACGTACGCGTCAGCGTCCCCGGTCTTCTCGACTTGCTCGATCATGTGCAGTACCCGCGCGGGCGCGCCGCCGTGCAGCGGGCCGGACATCGCGCCGACCGCCCCGGACAGCGCGGCGGCCACGTCGGCGCCGGTGGAAGCGATCACGCGCGCGGTGAACGTCGAGGCGTTCAGGCCGTGCTCGGCCGCCGAGGTCCAGTACGCGTCGATGGCCTTCACATGCCGGGGATCCGGCTCGCCGCGCCAGCGGATCATGAAGCGCTCGGTAATCGTCCTGGCCGCGTCCACCTGCCGCTGCGGGACCATCGGCAGCCCGGGACCACGGGCGGACTGCGCGACGAAGGACAGCGCCATCACCGAGGCCCTGGCCAGGTCCTCGCGGGCCTGCTCGTCACTGATGTCAAGCAGCTGGCGCATCCCCCAGGCCGGCGCGAGCATCGCGAGCGCGCTCTGCACGTCCACCCGGATGTCCCCGGAGTGCACCGGGATCGGGTAAGGCTCGGCCGGCGGCAGCCCGGGCGCGAACGCATTGTCCACCAGCAGCCCCCACACATGCCCGTAGGGCACGTGCGCGACGAGCTCCTCGATGTCGACCCCCCGGTAGCGGAGCGAGCCGCCTTCTTTGTCGGGTTCGGCGATTTCCGTCTCGAACGCGACGACGCCCTCGAGTCCCGGCGTGAAGTCAGACATCTGGCGTTCCTCCATCTCCTCATCGATGGCTGGCCGGTGGCCTGGCCGCCGCCGGATCAGCGGTCGTGCCAGGCGGCCGGGACGGCTATCAGATGGCCAGCCGGTCCATTCAACCGCGCGCGGGGCGCAATAAGCCAACTGCGCCGTGCACCGCCCTGTCATGGCCAAGCTAACCAGCGCGGATAACCGGGCTGCCGCGGGCCTGTCCGGTGAGATCACTACCCTTGGATGTCATGCGGCACGCAGATGATCTAGCCGGGCGGGTGACGAGCCGGCTGACCGAGCAGGAGGCCGCCCGGCAGGCCGGCCTGGCGGGCGGCCGGGTGACCGGCCTTGACGCGAGCATGCTGGCCGACGACCCGGTCACCCAGTTCTCCCGGTGGCTGGCGGACGCCGCGGCGGTTCCGCTGCCGGAGCCGACGGCGATGGTGCTCGCGACGGCCTCCGCCCAGGGCTGGCCGCGCGCCAGGATGGTGCTGCTCAAGAGCTACGACTCGGGCGGTTTCACCTTCTATACCAACCGCACCTCCAGGAAGGGCAAGGACCTGGCCGCCGTACCGCGGGCCTGCCTGCTCTTCCCGTGGCACGCGATGCATCGCCAGGTGATCATCGAAGGGACCGTCACCGCGCTGTCCACCGAGCAGAGCGAGCCCTACTTCCGCAGCCGCGCGCGCGGATCGCAGCTGGGCGCGTGGGCCAGCAGGCAGTCGTCGGTGATCGGGTCCAGGGAGGATCTGGACGAGCGTTACCGGCGGCTGGAGGACCGGTGGCCGGAGGGAACCCCGGTGCCGATGCCGGACTTCTGGGGCGGGTACCGGGTCGTGCCGGTGACCTTCGAGTTCTGGCAGGGCCGGGCGAACCGGCTGCATGACAGGTTCCGGTACCGGCGTCCCGGCGGCCAGTGGGTCATCGAGCGCCAGGCTCCGTGATGACCGGGGCCTGACGGCTCGTTCTCCCGTCAGGCGGCTGCTCACCCGATCGCGAGCGGTCCCTTCCCCGCTAGCCCGCGCCCTGGCGGAGTTCTTCCTGTTCGCCGGGGGGGCACCCAGGCATAGCATCGGTGCTGAAGGGAGGAACCTTGACCGCTCATGGGCTGATCGACACGACGGAGATGTACCTGCGCACGATCTTCGAGCTCGAAGAGGAGGGCATCGTCCCGCTGCGCGCGCGCATTGCCGAGCGCCTGTCGCAGAGCGGCCCGACCGTGAGCCAGACGGTCGCGCGGATGGAGCGGGACGGGCTGGTCCGGGTGGAAGGGGACCGGCAGCTGGCGCTGACCGCGACCGGCCGCGCGCTGGCGGTCGGCGTGATGCGCAAGCACCGGCTGGCCGAGTGCCTGCTCGTCGAGGTCATCGGGCTGCCCTGGGAAGAGGTGCACATCGAGGCATGCCGGTGGGAACACGTTATTTCCGACAACGTGGAGCGCCGGCTGGCGGAGCTGCTGGAGTATCCCGTCCACTGCCCGCACGGAAATATCATTCCCGGGCTCGACGAACTAGGGATACCGGCCGATGCCAGCAAGCGGGCACTGGCGGCCGGGCTTGAGGATGCGGTGGCCATGACCAAGATCGCATCAGCCCGCGCCGAGCCGGTGGTTATCCGCCGGATAAGCGAGCAAGTCCAAAGTGATCAGGACTTGATGCTTAAACTAAAGAATATAGGGATACAGCCGGGACGTGAGGTGACGCTCCTGGCGAGCGACAACGGCGTGCGGGTGACGAGTGAGGACAGGGTTAGCGGTGCTGCGGCGGAACTGCCCCGCAACGTCGCCGTGCACGTGTTCGTTACGAGGTCGTGAACTTTGCGGCGGCAGGTACGCCAGCGATGGCATCCGTGGTCTGGCAGCGGTCCGGTGAAGCAGCCCGGTGACGCCGTGCTTGGCGACATTGCGTCACGGCTGGGCAGCGATGCGGTCCTGGACCAGGCGGAGGCCGGCGTCGTCGTCACCGACAGGCTTGGCAATCTCCAGTACGCGAATTCGTTCGCGGTAAGGCTGTTCGGATTTCCCGATGACCCCGGTCACCTCGTCGGCCGCTCGCTTCTTTCGCTCGGATTCGAAGAAGGCGATCTGCGAAAGGCCAATCACCTGGCGGGCCAGGTCCTGCGCGGCCGCGCATGGGAGGGAACCTTCGCGATCCTGCGCACGGACGGTTCCCGCGTCTTTGTGCGCGCGCAAGCCGTGCCGCTGCGCCCGGCGGGCGGACAGATCACCGGAATCGTGATCATGGCACGGGAGGCGACCAAGCGGGGCAGCGCGCGGGAGCGGGAGCAGATGGGCCTGCTTGAGCGCATCGGGGAGCGGCTGGCCGGGTCCCTGGAGTTCGGCACGACCTTGCGCCAGGTGGCGGAGACGCTGGTGCCGCAGTTCGCCGACCACTGCCTGATCGACCTGATCCAGGGTGACAAGCTGGTCCGGCGGGCTCAGCTGCACGCCAGGGGCTGGATGCCGGAGCCAGGGACCTGGGCGATGGTTGGCCAGCCGATCAGGTACCCGGAAGGTCACTTCTGCCAGCAGGCGATGGCCCGGATGGACACGGTCATCCTGGAGGACGTGGAGAGCGCGCAGTTCCCCCCGCCGAGCCCGGCGAGCCAGCAGGCCTCCGATGACGTCGGCCTCAGGTCGGTGATCGCCGCGCCGCTGATCGCCCGCGGCGAGCTACTCGGCGTGATGAGCCTGGCGCTTTCGCGGCTGACGGAGCGCGAGGAGCCGTATTACGGGCCGGACGATCGCGACTTCCTCAGCACGGTCGCCAGCCGGGTCGCCGTCGCCATCGACAACGCGATGCTGTTCGAGGAGGAGCGCCGCACCGCGCTGGCGTTCCAGACCAGCCTGCTCCCGCAGAATCCGCCGGCGGTGGACGGCCTCGACGTCGCCTACAAGTACGTGCCCGCCAAGCCGCTGGAGACTCATGGCCAGGGGATCCAGACCCAGGTGGGCGGGGATTGGTACGACATCATCGCGCTGTCGGCCGGGCGGGTGGGGATCGTCATCGGCGACGTGGAAGGCCGCGGGGCACGCGCCGCCGCGATCATGGGCCAGCTGCGGGCGGCCCTGCGCGCGTTCGCCCAGGACGACAAGCCGCCGGCCGAGATACTCCGCAGGCTGGACGACTGGTGCCGGACGCTCGGCCCGTCGCAGGCGCAGTCGCACGGTTTCCCGGCCGCCGATCCGCCGATCGTGAGCTGCACGTATCTCGTCTATGACGCCTGGTCCCGCAGCCTGTCGTTCGCCAACGCCGGCCACGATGCGCCGCTGCTCGTGACCGGCCTGGACGTCGGCCAGATGGAGATCGAGCACAAGGGAGTGCTGCTGGGGGTGCGGGGGAAGGGCATCGCCGGCGTTCCGCCCTACCGGGAGGAAACCCGGCACCTGGCGCCCGGCTCGACGCTCGTCTTCTACACCGACGGCCTGACCGACCGGCGCCAGCGGGCGGACGGCACCGGCCACTACACCGAGGCGGAGGCGCTGGAGATGCTGCGCCAGGCGGTCCGGTCGGTGGCGCGCGGCAGCGTCGAGGACATAGCGCAGGCTGCCGAGCAGGCCGTTCCCGGGGATATCGACGACGACATGGCCATCGTCGTGGTCCGGACCTCCGCCACGGATCTCGCGTCCTGGGAAGGCAACTTCCCGGCCGAGCCGATCCGCGTGTCCGAGGCCCGCAAGCTCGCCCACGACACGTTCGTCCGCTGGGGCATGGAGCTTGAGCAGGTCGACCTGGCCTGCCTGCTGGTATCCGAGGTGGTCACGAACGTCGTCCTGCACGCGGCGATCTCGCCGAGCCCGCGGAATGAGTTCGTGGCCGGGGCGGAGGCCTCGGCCCTGGGCCTTGCCGCCGGCTCAGCGGGGGCGGCTGCCCCGGCTGCGGAGGAGCTGCTGGACGAATGGCCTGATCTGCCGTTCGGCATTGGTCATTCCCCGGTCGGCAAGGAGTTCACGCTCCGGCTCCGGCGCGGGACGGCCTCGACCTGGGTCGAGGTCTTCGATGCTGACCTGCGGCTGCCCAGGATCCGCAGCGCGGGGGAGAACGACGAGGGCGGCCGCGGGCTGTACCTGGTCGACCAGCTGGCGACCCGGTGGGGATCACGGCCGACTCATGACGGCAAGGCAGTCTGGTTCGAGGTGCCGCTCAGCGGCGGTGTCGGCGGGTTATGACCGCAGCCGGGCGGGATCAGTGCTGGGAGGACGCCCACATGCCGAGAACGATGATCACGAACACCGCGATGATGACGGCCCAGGTCCCGCCCGTAACGCCGAGCCCGAGCCGACGCCGCATCCTGGTCAGGAAGAACGCGACGAGAATGGCCAGAAACGCCAGCAGGATCAGCCCTGTCGTCATCGCTGCCTCCCGGGATCCGTTCCTTCGAGCATAAAGCCGGGCGGGGATGGCGCCTACGGCTGGTTCTGCCAGCCCAGGATCTGCTGAGCCGGCTCGCCGCTATGGCACCGGCCGATTGCCGGAGTAATCTCGGAGTAACCGTGCAAATTCCGCGGGCGAGGGACCACGGGCAGGCCCGGGCGGCCGGCTGATGGAGGGCGCAGTGGCGGAGGCATTCATCGTCGGGGCGGTGCGTACGCCCGTCGGCAGGCGGAACGGCGGCCTGGCCGGAGTGCACCCCGTCGATCTGGCGGCGCACGTGCTGACCGAGATTGTCGCGCGGACCGGCGCCGATCCGGGCGCCGTCGACGATGTGATCATGGGCTGCGTGTCCCAGATCGGCCCGCAGTCGATCGACATCGCGCGCAACGCCTGGCTCTCGGCCGGCCTGCCGGAGAACGTGCCCGGCGTGACCATCGACCGGCAGTGCGGCTCGTCCCAGCAGGCCGTCCATTTCGCCGCGCAGGCCGTCCTCTCCGGGACGCAGGATCTCGTGGTCGCCGCCGGCGTGGAGAGCATGAGCATGGTGCCGATGGGCTCGACCGTCACGCTGCCGCTGGCCAGCGGCATGCCGCCGCCGTTCGGGCAGGGCTGGAAAGACCGCTACGGCGACCAGGAGATCTCCCAGTTCCGCGGCGCCCAGCTGGTCTGCGAGAAGTGGGGAATCAAGCGACTGCAGCTGGAGGAGTACTCGCTGGAGAGCCACCGGCGGGCGATCCGCGCGATCGACGAGGGCAGGTTCGCCAGGGAAATCACCCCGGTCGGCGGCGTGACGACGGACGAGGGCCCGCGCCGGGACACGTCGCTGGAGAAGATGGCCGCCCTGGCGCCGCTGCGGGAAGGCTGGGAGATCACCGCGGCGACCGCGTCGCAGATCTCGGACGGCGCGGCTGCGCTGATGATCGCCTCGCAGGACGCGGTCGAGCGGCACGGTCTAACCCCGCGAGCGCGCATCCACGCGCTGACGGTGATCGGCTCTGACCCGGTGTTCATGCTCACCGGGCCGATCCCGGCGACCGAGCAGGCGCTGGCCCGGGGCGGGCTCGGCATCGAAGATATCGACGTGTTCGAGGTCAACGAGGCGTTCGCGCCGGTGCTGATCGCCTGGTCCGCGGACACCGGGGCGTCCCTGAAAAAGACCAACCCGAACGGCGGCGCGATCGCGCTTGGTCACCCGCTCGGCGCCACCGGCGCGATCACGATGACCAAGCTGCTGCACGAGCTTGAGCTCACCGGCGGTAGGTACGGCCTGCAGACCATGTGCGAGGGCGGCGGACAGGCGAACGCCACGATCATCGAGCGCCTCGCCTAGCCAGAAGCACGGCAAGCTGCCCGTTCCATGATCACGGAGGATCCGGGCGTCCGTCCCCAGAATTCTCCGTGATCATGAAATTCTGGCCCCTCTCCGTTCGCCGCCCGCCGCCCGGCCGTCCGCCGTGCGGCCAGTCGGCTCGCAGGGAATATACAATTCGAGTCATAGGTTCTCTCTTGTAGACGACAGAGGTTACCTGGACCGCGAGATCCGGATCCGGGTACTCACACGAGAGGTGAACTGCAGTGTTGCTGACATCGTTCGACCCATTCGCGGAATTCGACCGGCTCGCCCAGCGGGCGTTCGGCACGGCGGGCGCTGCCATCGCGAGGCCGCACGCTGCCATGCGGATGGACGCCATCCGCCGGGAGGGTGACGTCCTGCTCCGGTTCGACCTGCCCGGCATCGACCCCGACAGCATCGAGGTCACCGTGGACAACGGCGCGCTGACCGTCAGCGCGAAGCGGTCCGAGGAGTACACCGAGGGTGACAAGCCGTTCATCCGCGAGCGGGTGATGGGCACCTTCACCCGCCGGCTGTACCTTGCCGACACAGCCGACGCCGACAAGATCGAGGCCGACTTCGAGGCCGGCGTCCTGACCGTGCGCGTCCCGGTCCAGGAGAAGGCCAAGCTGCGCAAGGTCGAGGTTCGCACCGACGCCAAGGCGATCACCGCCTGACGCGGCAGCGGGACCTCGGAGATACGCTGTCCGGGCCCGGCGGCCGCAATGACGAGCCGTCCGGGCCCGGACCCATCCATGGAGTGAGCCGTGCCGTCATTGCCACTTGATGACGAGAACCTGCCCCTGTTCACGGTCGGGCAGGTAGCCGAGTTGCTGGAGATCCAGCAGGCATTCCTGCGGCGGCTTGACGAGTTCCGGGTCGTGCAGCCATCCCGGTCCGCGGGCGGCCAGCGCCGCTACACGCGCAATGAGATCACTGTCGTGCAGTACGTCGTGGAACTGGTCAGCGAGGGCATGACGCTTGCTGCCGTCCGCCGGGTGCTTGAGCTTGAGGCACGCGTGAAAGAACTTGAAGATGAACGAGCCCGCCTCCGTGCTGCCCTCGCCGAACGTGATCAGCGCCCCGGGCTGCGGCGCAGCCAATGGTGACCAGCCCGCCGCCGGACCCGCGAGACCGGCAGGCGGGTGAGCGGCGGCGGCTGCGTTATCGATGGGTCTGCTGTTTTCGGCCGGCCGCCGTCAAGGCCGGTCACCCGGCGTGCCGGTGCACATTGTCGTGCTTCGACGGCCCTGGTTCCGCCGCCGCGACCCACGGACCCGGCGTGGACGGGTCGATGACGCCGTCCTCCAGCCAGGTGTAGCGGCCGGCCAGGACGCGCCGGGAGACCGCGACATCGGCGGCGTCGCTGTTGGCCCACAGCTGGCTGAACAGCTCCTCGCAGCGCAGCCTGGCCTGCGTGCAGAACGCGCTGGCCAGCTCGAATCCCGTCTCGCCGCGCCCGTCGGCGGTGGCGTCGGCCGCGTCCTGCTGGGCGCGGGTGCAGGCGGCGCTCATCGCGTACAGCTCGGCGCCGATGTCGACGATCCGGCCGAGGAAGCCCTGCTTGCGCTCCAGCTTGCCCTGCCAGCGGGCCATGCCGTAGAAGGTGACGCGGGCCAGCTTCCTGCTCGCCCGCTCCACGTACCGCAGGTTCCCGGCGAGCGGGCCGAACTCGGCATATGCCCCCGGCTGCTGCCCCTTGCCGGTGACCAGGGTAGGCAGCCATTTCGCGTAGAACCCGCCGGCCTTCGCGGCCGCCCTGGCCTTGCGCCCGGCCGGCACGCCGGGCTCGATCAGCTCGCCGGCCGCCGCGAGGTGCGCGTCCACGGCCTCGCGGGCGATGAACAGCCGCATGATCTCCGACGAGCCCTCGAAGATCCGGTTGATCCGCATGTCGCGCAGCATCTGCTCGGCCGGGATGCCACGCTCGCCGCGCGCGGCCATCGAGGCTGCCGTCTCGTAACCGCGCCCGCCGCGGACCTGGACGAGCTCATCGACGATCTGCCAGCCCATCTCGGAGCAGTACAGCTTGGCGAGCGCCGCCTCGATCCTGATGTCCTGCCGCTTGCCGTCGGCCAGCTGGCTGGACAGCTCGACGACGGCCTCCAGCGCGTAAGTGGTCGCGGCGATGAACGAGAGCTTCCTGGCTACCGCCTCGTGCTCGCCGACCGGACGGCCCCACTGGACGCGCTCGGACGACCACTCCCTGGCGATCTTGACGGCTAGCTTGCCGGCCGCCGCGCAGCTGGCCGGGAGCGACAGACGGCCCGTGTTCAGCGTGGTGAGGGCGATCTTCAGGCCCCTGCCCTCCTCGCCGATCCGGTCGCTGGCCGGCACCCGGACCTGGTAGAACCTGGTGACCCCGTTCTCGAGCCCGCGCAGTCCCATGAACTTGTTGCGCTGCTCGACCGTGATGCCGTCGGCCTTTGCCTCGACCACGAACGCGGTGATGCCGCCGCGGTGACCATCGCTCCTCGGCACCCGGGCCATCACCACCAGCAGGTCAGCGACTACTCCGTTGGTGGTCCACAGCTTGACGCCGTTCAGCACGTACTCGGAGCCGTCGGCGGACGGCTCCGCCGTGGTGCTCAGCCGGGCCGGGTCGGAGCCGACATCGGGCTCGGTCAGCAGGAACGCGCTGATCTCGCCCCGGGCGCACCTGGGCAGGTAACGCTGTTTCTGCTCGTCGGTGCCGAACTGGGCGATCGGCTGCGGCACGCCGATGGACTGGTGCGCGGAAAGCAGCGCGGCGATGGCAGGCGATACCGACCCGGCGATGATCAGCGCGCGGTTGTAGTAGAGGTAGCTGAGGCCGAGCCCGCCGTACTCGGGCGAGATCTTGATGCCGAACGCGCCGAGATCGGCGAGGCCCTTGACCACCTCGTCCGGGATCTTCGCGTCCCGCTCGATGACCGCGCCGCTGACGGATGTCTCGCAGAACTCACGCAGCCGGGCGCAGAACTCCTCGCCCCGGCGGGCCAGGTCGTCGTCCTGGCGCGGCTGCGGGTACACCAGGCCGAGCTGGAAGTCGCCAAGGAACAGTTGCTTGCCGAAGCTCGGCTGCAGCCAGGCCGACTCCCTGGCCGCCTCGGCGACCTGCCGGGCCTGCCGCTCGTCGACAAGGCGGGCAGGCCCCGCGGCGTGCTGGCCGGATCCCGCGGCGTGCTGGCCGGATCCCGCGGCGTGCTGGCCGGATCCCGCGGCGTGCTGGCCGGATCCCGCGGCGTGCTGGCCGGATCCCGCGGCGTGCTGGCCGGGCTGCTCGGGGTGCTGGCCGGATCCCGTGGCGTCCTGGCTGGGCTGCTCGGGTTGCTGCTGCGCGCGCTCGCTCATGAGGCCGTCCTCGTTCTCGCCGGGTCACTGGAACTACTTCCCAGTAATACCGGCCGGTAACGCGGGCGGCGGGGACCGGACGGGCCGCTGGTCCCCGGTCAGCTACGGCGGGGTCAGTCCCCGGGCTCGTACTTGAACGAGACCTGCAGCTTGGTGCGGTAGGTGATGGCCCCGCTCTCGTCAAGGTGGATGTCCTGCTCGACAACCTCGGCGACCCGGAGATCACGGATTGTCTGGCTCGCGGTCCTTATCGCCTCGGCGGCGGCCTCTTCCCACGAAGTGCTGCTGGTTCCGATGAGGTCAATTACCTTGTACACGCTCATGAGGTCTCCTCTTAACGGCGTCGCCGCCGCACCTGATATGCGGTGCCGGGCGTCGGGCTGATTCCGCCAAATTAGTAAATCATGATTCACTTTCCTGGTGGCGCGACCGCGCGGGATCGATGACGAGAGGCTGCTGTCTGCCGCCCAGGCGCTGCTGTTCGAGGTGGGCCCGGCGGCCTTCACGTTGCAGAAGTCCGCGCGGCGGGCTGGCGTCTCCGCGGCCACGCTGATCAAGCGGTTCGGGTCCAAGCAGGAGCTGCTGCTGGCGTTGAACCGGCGGTGGGCCGCGTCGATCGAGCCGGGGATGACGGCGGCGGCCGAGGGCCATGACACGCCGCTCGGGCGGCTGCGCGCCGCGGCCCTGTGGGGCTACGCGGACCTCGACTCCCCGGCTAATGCGGCCAGCCAGCTCGCGGCGCTCGCGCTTGACCTGCAGGACGAGAAGATGCGGGAGTTGCTCGCCGCTGGCTGGGGAACGGCCCAGCACCACCTCGCCCGGCTCGCACAGGAGGCCATCGACGCTGGCGAGCTGACCGGTCAGCCGCCGGCCGGGCAGGCCGCGAGGATTCTCCTCGCGGCCGGCGAGGGCACCTGCCTGGCCTGGTCGGTCGCGCCGAGCGGCTCGCTGGTTTCCCGGGTGGAAGCTGATCTTGACGCGATCCTGGCCGCATGGAGTACGGGGACCGCGTTTAGCGGGCCGGGCCGGGCTGGGCCGGGCTGGGCGGGGCGGCGCTGCGGTCCTGCCCGGCCCGGCGGGTCAGGGGCCGGCCGCTAGCGGTAGCCGAGTTCGGTCGCTGGCCTGCCCGGATCCTGGATCTCCACGAGATACCGCCAGCAGTCCGGCTGGGTGCCGTCGGCGTCGGTGACGCCGTAGGTTCGCGCGAGCTGCGCGCTGGAGACGATCGTGCCCGCGTAGCGCGCGGCCCGGGGGTCGGCGGCCAGCGCCGCGATCGCCCGTCCGACGTAGGCCGGAGACTCCGAGATGCAGAAATGCGGCTCGTCCGGCAGGGCGTCCCGCCAGTTCTGCTCGGTGACGCCGAAATGCTCCAGCATCCGCTCCGATCGCAGCCAGCCGGGGGTGACCGCGACAGCGGTGCAGTCCAGGCCGTCGAGTTCGGCGGCCAGGCCGATGGTGATCCGCTCGACCGCGGCTTTGACCAGGTCGTAGTAGAAGCCGACCTGCTGCCGGAAGTTCTTGTTGTACTCCGACGTGCCGTCGGTCACCTCCACTACCAGGCCGCCGTCGTGACGGAGCATCAGCGGGAGGGCCTTTGCGCTGGTGATGAGGTGGGTGTCGATGCCCATCCGCAGCATCCGCAGCCCGCCGTCCAGGTCGTGTTCCCACAGCTTCTTGTCCCACTGCGCGTAGCGGTCGCCGCCGAAGATGTCGTTGACCAGGATGTCGAGACGGCCTTGTTCGTGCCCGATCAGGTCGACGAGGGCTGCCACCTGCGCGAGCTCGAGATGATCGACCCGCAGCGCCTTGCCCTTTCCGCGGGCGGCACTGATCAGCTCGCCGGTCTCCTCGATCGTCTCCGGGCGGTCCATGTCCGAGCGGCCGGCGACGCTGCTGCTTCGCCCGGTGGCGTAGACGAACGCGCCCGCCCGGGCGAGTTCCACGGCGATCGCCCGTCCGGCACCTCGCGTCGCGCCGGCCACCAGGGCGACCTTGCCAGCCAGCGGCCGGCCGGTGATTGTCTCGTTGGGCATAGCGTCTCCCGTGACGTTGTGCTGGCCTCGCCGTTAAGGGCTGAGTGCCGGGCTTTCATTAGTAAATCTGTGTTTACTAACTCCGTCAACTGGCTGGCGGAGCCGACGCCGGAGACTTGCCCTGGCGCGGTCGGCTGCCGCAGGGACCTGCCAGCGCGCCGGCGGTAGTCGGTTCGGCCGCCCGGGAGCCCGGCGTCCTTGGGCCGGCGGCTCGGCCGGCTGGGGAGTTCTGCGACTGGGGATTCGGCGGCCGCGAAGGCCGTGGCCTCTGCCGGGACCGGGCGGCTGATCAGACGTCGGCCCGGTAGAAGTTCAGGAACGACCTCGACGGCGTTGGCCCGCGCTGATCCTGGTAGCGCGAGCCGTAAACCGGCGAACCATACGGATGCTCGGCCGGCGAACTGGTCCGGAACAGGCAGAGCTGGCCGATCTTCATCCCTGGCCATAGCTTGATCGGCAGCGTGGCCACGTTGGAAAGCTCCAGGGTTACGTGGCCGGAGAATCCCGGGTCGATCCACCCGGCCGTCGAGTGCGTCAGCAGCCCCAGCCTGCCGAGACTCGACTTGCCCTCCAGCCTCCCGGCGACGTCGTCCGGGAGCGTCACGACCTCGTACGTCGAGGCCAGCGCGAACTCGCCGGGATGCAGCACGAAGGGCTCGTCGCCCGCGGTCTCGACCAGCCGGGTCAGGTCGGGCTGCTCCACCGCCGGGTCGATGTGCGGGTAGCGGTGGTTCTCGAAGACCCGGAAGAAGCGGTCGAGCCGCACGTCGACGCTGGACGGCTGGATCAGCTCAGGCGCGAATGGGTCGATCTTGACGCGGCCCGACTCGACCTGGGCCCGGATGTCGCGGTCGGAGAGGAGCACGCTGGCAACCTACCGGTTCCGGTAACATGTCGTGTCGGACCAGCCTGGCCCGTGGCTCGCGCAGTGTAGCGGGAGGCGGCTGGCGGTCACGCGGGTGTAGTTCAATGGCAGAACGTCAGCTTCCCAAGCTGATAGTGCGAGTTCGATTCTCGTCACCCGCTCCACGCAGAAACGCCATGTCAGATGCATGATCACTAGTTTGCTTCGCTGGCATCAGGATGCGTCCTGGCGTCCGCGTGCCCGATACGTGCCCGATGGGCTCTCGATCTCGTCTAGTTCCGTCTCGACGATGTTGCTCATGACGGCAGCGATGAGGCGGTCACGCTCGGTCGTGCGGTGCTGGTAGATCAGGGCGGCACGAGTTGTGCTGTGACCCATCCGGCCCATCAACTCCCGGAGGCTGGCACCAGTGGCAGAAGCGATGTGGTTGCCGGTGTGTCGGAGATCATGAAAGTGAAAGCCGGTTAGTCCGGCAGATTCCGTAGCGCGCCGCCAAATGCGGCTGAAGTTCGGTCGGCGCAGCGGGCCATTCTTCGGCCCGACAAACACGAGACTGTCCTCATCGGACGCCGTGAATCGCTCCAGATGCGTAATGATCTCCGGTAGCAAGAATGCGGGCAGGAACACGATGCGCTTGCCTGCCGTGGACTTGGGCGGCCCGGTGACGAGCGAGCCGTCTACCAGTTCCACGACGGATACCTCTACCCGAAGCGTGCCCGTGGCCGGATCGATGTGGCGTCGGCGAAGTGCCGCCAGTTCTCCCCATCGCAGGCTGCCGAAGACCGCAAGCAGGATGAGCGCCCGGTAGCGCTGTTCGATCGCGTCGGCCAGGTCGAACACCTGGCGAATGGTCAGCACGGGCCGTTCGGGTGACCTCTCCTGCCCGGCACCCTTGATACGGCATGGGTTACGGCGGATCAGCCCGTCATCGACGGCAGTGTTGAGGATGGCCTTGAGTAGCCGGTATGCCTTCGCGACCGTGACCTCTCCGGTCCCGGCGTCCAGCAGGTTCTTACGCCAGCGCCGGACATGCGGTTCGGTGATGTCCTGAACCCTCAGCATGCTGAATGACGGGGACAGGTGCAGACGCACCAGGCCGTCATATAGCTGCAACGTCTTGGGTCGCAGGTTCGGCCTTTCAGCCACCCACGACCGCGCGTATTGGCCGAACTGCACCCGGCCTGCGTCGGGGTCGATCCAGTCACCCCGAATGATCTCTGCCTCGGTCAACGCGAGCCATCGCTCAGCATCGGTCTTGCTGGCGAAGGTACGGACGGCAGCACGGTCGATACCGTCAGGTCCCTTATAGCGAGCCTGCCAGCGGCCAGACGGCAGACGGCGAACACGGCCGAAACGGCGCTTGCCCGCCATCAGGCAACGCTCCGGGGACGGTAGCGGGTCAGGATCGCGGGCTCGACCGTCCCAGCGTTGATGAAGTCGCTCAGCGCGGACTCGGGAATGCGAACGTGGCGGCCCACGCGGACGAACCGAATGCGCCGTTCAGCGATGAGCCGCCGGGGGAATCGTTCGCTGGTGCCAAGCAGGTCGGCGACCTGTGCGACGGTCAGCAGGTGGTCAGCGGAATTCATGCATGCATCGCTCCTTCGCTCGGTCAGGGATTGGTCAGGCGGCACAGTCGGCCTGGTCGTGCTCGCGGGCGCGGGCAGCGCTGGCTATGGCTTGCTCGGCGCCGGAGGCGATGGTGTAGCCGGTGCCGTCATAGGCCCAGGTCTTGAGGACCAGGACCACGGTCTCGTCGAGGGGCCGTCCCCAGGGGTCGCGTTCGCCGTCCGGGTAGCGCAGTTGCTTGCGGTGCTCAAGCCGGGCGCGGCGGAGCTGGCCGAAGGTGACGGAGTAGCGGCGGGATTTGGTCAGGAAGTGACCGCCCCAGCCGAGGGCGTGAGCACATCGGCGGAGCCGGTCGTTGCCGGTAGCGCGGGGCGAGGCGAGCTGCCAGGCGGCTGCCATCATCTGCTTGTGGTGCCGGGAGCAGTGCAGGGCGTCGATCTCGGCGCGGAACCGCAACGGCCGATTCGGCAGGCCGGGTGCTTCCAGGGTCTTGGTGGCGTACTTGGCGATGTAGTTGGCCACAGCCTGGGCGCTGAGCTTGCGCCCGGTGCCGGGCAGGTCACCGCCGCCGGGCCGGATGGGCCGGGGGTCTACCTGGTCACCGAACCGCAGCACCATGACGGCCCGGTACTCGGCGAGGCTGACCGGCCAGCAGGCAGCAGCGGCGGCGCTGGTGATGGCATCGGCCAGCAGTCCGGCGGTGAACCGAGACGGCGGGGGCTGGTAATCGTCGCCTGCGGCGTCCAGGCGGATGACGGCGTGAAAGTGGATGACGCCGCGGGCCTGGTACTCGGCGACCTTGACGTAGCGGACCGCGAGCAAGTCGCGGAACTGCCGCTGGGTGAGCCCGGCGAGGCGGGCCAGGTGCCGGGGCAGGTACGTGATGAACCGTGCCCACAGCCGTCCGGCGCAGGCGTTGAACAACACGGCGGCCTGGTAGTCGTAGCAGTCCGGGCACAGCGCCCGGCCGAGCCGGGGGTCGTCCTCGCCGTGGCGTTTCGGGCAGGAGATGTCGCGGCCGTGCGGGCAGCGGCGCTCCTTGTGATCACGGCGAGGACGGCAGGGCAGCACGGTCCGGCCGCGCAGGCGGCGCGAGTGCACCGGCCCGAACGAGGGGGCGGTGAAGGTGGCGAACACGCACGGATGATCTGTGATGGTCTCCGGGACGCCCTTGCCGCCGGTCAGCCCGGCGCGGACGAGCTGCCGGGCATCACGCTTGTAGACCTGGGAGCAGGGCGGGCAGACGGTCTCGCGGCGGTTGCCGCATGCGGTCAGCAGTACCCCGCCGGGTTCGTCGCGGGTGGAGTACATGGGCCGCAGTTCCCCGGTGGCCAGGTCCAC
>Ga0137373_10003392_pt1 | contig 17432 bp, 18 predicted proteins | sample SagtaG_5_FD_104912 | JGI IMG/M metagenome (GOLD analysis project Ga0137373, IMG submission 104912) | Vadose zone soil microbial communities from Sagehorn Ranch, Mendocino, California, USA - Sage1_R_80_16 metaG | ecosystem: Environmental > Terrestrial > Soil > Vadose zone | place: USA...
CGCGCCTCGGTCAGGAGCGTGCCGTTCGTTCCCACCACGACGGTCGCCCCCTTCCCGGAGGCGTAGCGCGCGAGCTCGGTGAGATCCTCCCGGAGCAGCGGCTCGCCCCCGGACAGGATCAGCATGGGCGCGGGGTTCACGGCGAGCAGCTGATCCACGATTCCGAGACACGTCGCGGTGTCGAGCTCCGCCGTCGCGCTCTCGCGGGGGCCCGCCGAGATGTAGCAGTGGGCGCATTCCAGGTTGCAGCGCCGCGTGAGGTTCCAGGCGACCACGTGCGGAACGTACTCCACGTCAGTCGCCCGCCTGCTCCTCGAGCAGCCGCTCCATCGCGGCCTTCGCCTCTTCCGGCTTCATCCCTCCGAAGTCGACCGGGCACTTCCCGATCTTCGCCTCGATGTCGCGGATGGGGCAGCGCGTGATCCCTTCCGCCTTCGCGGCTTCGATGAACGCGCCCAGCTCGAGGCTGAGCGCGTCCCCGCCCTCGGCGTCCGCCCGGATCTGCCGGGCGCGCAGCTCGGTGAACATCACCATCATCGTCTCGGCGTCGAACTCGTCGGCCTCGATCATGGCCTGCTTGTTCTCGTCCATCACGCGCGTGGTGACGCGCCACATGCCGCGGCTGCGCGCGAACCGCTCCACGGTGTTGCGCGCCAGCGGGCGGGCGATGAGCGGCACGAGCTGGAGCCGTTGCCACGCCTCCTCACTCCAGACGATCGGATCGGTCGCGACGCGGGGGCGCCTGCTGACCACCCCGGTGACCGGACACCGCACGTCCATTTCCGGGGTCGCGGGCTCGGGGTCCGCGTCATGCCCCTCCACTTTCGTCGCCTTCAGCTGCTCCTGCGCTTTGACCTCGGCGAGCGCGACCTCCTCGGCCGTGCCGATCCCCATGATGAGCTGCATGTGCGTGGGCAGGAGCTTGCGGATCGCTTCGTCGAGCCACCGGTTCGTGACCGTCGCGGGCTCGCCGTTCGTGCACTCGAGCACGTATTCCTCCACCGCCCGGCGCGCGATCCCCTGGGCGAACGGCGGGACGCGCAGGATCCGCACCTCCGCGTCCGGCGCCCAGGGAAGCCCCGCGACGCCGTCCTCCTCGATCCAGGGAACGTCCTCCGGGCGGACGCCCACCGTGCCGATGAGCAGCGTGTTGCACGGCGCGATTCGCACGAGATTCTCGGCCTGACTTCCCAGCTCGGTACCTTCGATCCGGTGGGCGCCGTGGCGGGCGAGCACGAGCAGCGACGGCCGGACTTCCTCGGCCCACTGCAGGATGACCTGGAACGGCTTGCCGACCAGGATCTGCGTCTTGCGGGGGACGTCCGGGTAGGCCTGCGCCATGACCTCGGCGCGCTTCAGGTTCGCCTGGCACAGCTTCAGGAGCCCCTTGTCGATGATGTTGTTGTGGAGCTCCTCCTGCTCCTCGAACTTGAAGACCTTCGCCGCCTGGTAGGACAGCACGTCCTTGATGTTGTGGAACACGACGTGGTGGTACTCCACGTCGAACGCGCTGCACAGATACAGCGACCCGCCGAACGCCTGTGCCAGCTCGAGCGCGACCTGCACCGCCCGGTAGCCATAGGACGACCCGTCGACGCACACCAGGTAGCGCCCGCCCTCGAACGGGCGGTCGTCGCGCACGACCAGCACGTCCTTCTCGACGCCGCGCAACACGCGCGACACCACGCCGCCCAGCTGCGAGTAGGGCTGGCGGCCCAGGCCGTGGGCGCCGACGGCGAGCAGGTCGTACCGGCGCCCGGAAGAGCCGACCACCCGGGCGGCGGCGTCTTCCTCTTCCGCCACGAGACGGCCGTTCTCGCCGACCTTCACGTCGCTGCGCACCTTCTCGCCGCCATCGTAGCCCGCGGCGCGGTTGGGATCGAAGCCGATCAGCCCCGGCAGCCGGCCGGCGCCGCGGTTCACCTCGTTGACGATCTCCTCGTAGTTGATGCCTTCGAGGAGCTGGCGCGTCAGGGGAACGCCTGCCGCTTCACAGCGCCGGCCGAGCTGATCGAGAAAGCTGTCCGCGATCAGCTGCAAGCCCTTCTCGATCAGCTTGTCGTGGATCTTGCGCTGCTTCTTGATCTCCTCGGGGGTCTGGAAGCGGGCCGGGAGGCCGGTCTCGAGCTGACGGAAGCGGACGTCATGGAGCCGCGCAGCGTACACGTGGTTGCCGGTGATGTTGCCGCCGGACTTGCGACACAAGTCGATCGCCCGGTCGACGGCCCACTCGGAGTGCTGCGAGTTGTCGACCGGAACGAAGATCTCGCGGTACACCGCCACCTCCGTCTCCGTGGGGCGGGCCGGGCATACACGCCCCTCTCGCCGGGCCCGGTCTCACCGGCCGGGTTCGGTGCCTGTAAAGAAACCGAGGCTTGAGAGTGTATGTCCGACGTCACGGCGGGCGGCGCCCGCCAGGGTAATCCATCGTGCCGGGGCGATTATGCGGACGGTGCGGGAGCGTGTCAAGTTGGCGATCCTGGAACGATCTGTCTCCCGTCCCCGTCGTACACGGTGATCGCATCCACCGGGCACGCGTCGCACGCGCGCAGCAGCCGCTCGCGCTCCACGGACGCGGGATTTCCGAAGACGACGACCGTATCGTCGTCCATTGTGAAACCCTCCGGCGCCTCCTTCACGCAGTCGCCGAAGCCGACGCATTGGTCGCGGTCGATCACGATGCGGAGCCCGTGCGCGAGACATTCCCGGAGGTGGCTCACATCCCCTCGAGCCCCAGCTCGCTCCGCGCCGTGTCCATCACGGCCGGCGTGATCTCCGCGATGCCGTGCTGCTTCGCGTAGTCTGCGTAGATCCTCTTCACCATTCCCCGCACGAAGCCGGGGACACGCGCCAACCGCTCCCGCGCTTCGGCCGACCACTTCGGTCCGCCCGTCCGCCCGTCCGCCTGACCGCCTGCCTCATCAGGTCCGCCCGTCCGCCCGTCCGCCTGACCGCCTGCCTCGTCGAACGCATCGCCCTTTCCGGTCGCGACCATGCCCCGCACCGTCTCGAGCGGCTGCTCGGCGATCGTGCGGCCACCGATCTTCACGCCGAGCGACGCGACGAGCTGCGTCTCCATCGGGTTCGTGAGCAGCGCGACCACGCGGCCGCATTGCGGGCACCGGAACGCGGCGGCGAGGGTGCCGTCGCCGGGCAGCCGCCGCTCCTCGAACGCCATCTGCCGGTCGCATTCGACGCACAGGAACTTCATCCCAGCCGTCCCGCCAGCCCCGCCCAGGTGTCAGGTGTCGGGTGCCAGGGAATACGGGCGAGCACCGGAACCCGGAATTCGGCGGCGAGGTCGTCGGCCGCGCTCCCCGTGAACGGGCCACCGACCATGTTCTCGACCACGCCGAGCGGCGTGGCGCCGCACTCCAGCGCGGCGCGCAGCGCCCGGCGCACGGCGTCCCGCGACTCCGCAGTCGGGATCGTCACCGTGAGCGCGGCAGGAGGCGCGGGGAGCAGCTCGGCGAGCTCCGTGAAGCGCTGCAATCCCGGCGGCAGGTCGACGAGCAGCACGTCGAGCGCGCCCCACGCCACGTCCGCGAGAAACTCGCGCAGCGCGGCCGCCTCGAGCGCGCCCCGCCAGACGAAGCTCTCGCGCTCGGGCCCCCGGAACGCCAGGGGCTGGCCGTCCTCGAGCAGCTGGTCCATCGACACGACCTTCACGCCTCCCGCTGCGGCGGCGCGGAGGCCGCAGTCGCCCGCGATCGTGAGGCGGGCCTCCCGGGCTAGGAGCAGCCGAGCCGCGGTCGGCCCGTTCAGGTCCGCGTCGAGCACCCCGACCGCACGGCCGCCCTGCGCCAGGGCCCGGGCCACGCCCGCAGCCACGAAGCTCTTGCCCACGCCGCCCTTGCCGCTCATCACCGCCACCACGCGGCCGACCGCGGCCAGGCGTTCCGCCACCCGGCGCCGCTGGGCGCCAATCTGGGCGGCGAGGCCGGACCGGTCCGGCTCCGCCAGCTCGTGGTAGGTGCGGATGTTGAGGGGCATGGCTGACAAAAGATGCGTTGCACGAAGCCATGACGCCACGTTGCACGACCGGTGGAACGTGGCGTCGTGGCGTCGTGTGACGCTATGTTTCGCGCTCCCATGATCGACGCGCTCAAACGCAGACTCCAGGCCGAGGTCGAGCGCCTCAATCACGAGATCTCGTTCGTGCTTCCGAAGGAGATCGAGAAGGCGCGCGCCCATGGTGACCTGCGCGAGAACTCCGAGTTCAAGGCGGCGCTCGAGCGACAGCAGTTCGCTCAGGCGCGGCTGTCCCATCTGCGGCTGCGCCTTTCCAAGCTGTCCAGCGTCCGGGAGGAAGACATCCCGCGCGATCGCGTGGGCTTCGGCTCGCGCGTGACTGTGGAGGACCTCGACACGAAGCTGAAGGAGACCTACGCGTTGACGCTCGGCGAGTTCATCGAGGGCGACGACGCTCCGGTCGAAATGCCGGTCTCCATGGCGTCGCCGCTCGGGAAGGCGCTGCTCGGTGGCAAGGTCGGCCAGACCGCGACGATCACGCTCCCGATGGGACGGCGGCGGCTCAAGATCGTGGAGCTCGAGACCGTCCACGACCTGACCGAGAAAAAAGAGGACTAGACCGCCTACAGGCTCCGGTGGAACACGAAAGGCCCGTGCGGCTCCGTGGAGCCCGCGCGGGGCTCGATCGTCATCGCGGCACCCATCACCTTCCCGCCGTTCGGCGGCATGTCGAGCGCCATGACCATGGGGCGCTCGTGATCCATCGCCATGAGGGCGGCGCTCTTCATCCCCTCCTCCGTGACGAACCATATCTGGTACGCCTGATCGGGTGCGTTCCGGGTCAGACCGTCGCACCGCACGAGCCAGCGGTGGCGTAAGCTGTCCGCGAAGATCGTCACACCGCCCACCCGGCCGCCCGTCGTGACGGGAATCCACACCACCTTCGCGCTCGCGCTGTTGACCAGCGCGAGGCTGTCCCGCAGGGAGGCCACGACGCCCGCCAACCGGTCGCGCTCCGCGCGCAGCGTCGTGACGGTCCGGTAGGACCAGTACGCGCCCCCGACGGCGAGCACGAGCACGGCCGCCGCGGCGAGCCACCACCGCCGCCGGGGCCCGGCGAGCGCGCGCGCGAGCACCCGCGCCTTCAGCTCTGGGGGCGGCGCTCGCGGGTCCGCGGCCATGCCCAGCCAGTCGGTCATTCTAGCCAATCCTTGAGGTGACGGAGCGCCTCGGTCAGCTTCTGGTGCGCGAGCCGCAGCCGTGTTTTTACCGTGCCGAGCGGCTGGCCCGTCCGCCGGGCGATCTCGCTGTGGGTCAGCCCCTCGAAATACGCCAGCAGCACGAGCTGCCGCTGCTCGGCGGGCAGCGCCGCGAGGGCCGCGTGCACCTGCCGGTGCAACGGCCATCCCGGCACCGCCGCCTCATGCGGCGCGGCAGCAGGCTCGGGATCGCGCGCCTCGGCCGCGTGCGCGTGCTCCCACCGGTCAGCCTTGCGCCACCACCGCCGGCGCCGCCGCAGCAGGTCGAGCGCCCGGTTCCGCGCGATCGAGAGGATCCACGGCACGAGAGGGCCCCGGAGAGCATCGTGCTGGTCGACACGACGCCAGACCTGCGCGAACACGTCTCCCACTACTTCCTCGGCCTCGTCCTCGTCCTGGAGGATGCGACACGCGAGGCCCAGCACCCACGGCGCCAGCAGGTCGTACAGTTGGCTCAGCGCCCGCTCGTCCCGCGCCTTCAGGCGCCGGACTAGAGAGCGCTCCTCTTCTTGACTAAGACGTTTCGGCTGGGTCACTTAGATTTCCATTCGATTCCCATAGTAGCATCGATACGGGGTGAGGCTAGCCCCTTTCCCGCTGCGCGAGGCACCTTCCCGATGCGTGCTACCAGGCTGCTGGCCGCCGCCGCCTTCGTGCTGCCGACGCCGTGCCCGGCAGCCCACGGGGCCGGGGTCGCCCAGGATCGCGCCCCCGACGCCAGTGTCGCTGGGGGTGGGACGCTCCCGCCCGGTTGGCACGCTCGGGCGGACAAGAACAAGCCCCTCGCCGACGCGATGATTGTGAGGAAGGGGGACGGCATGCACGTGACGCTCGGTCCCGCCGTCGTCCTGTGGCGGGACCCCCACAGGGCCTCTGGCAACTACCGCGTGGTCGCGACGTTCACGCAAAATGCGAATCCCCGTCACCCAGAGGGGTACGGCTTGTTCATCGGCGGCAGCCACCTCGCCGACGCGCAAAATCGCTACACCTACTTTCTGGTGCGCGGAGACGGTAAATTCCTCGTCAAGCGGCGCATCACCGGGGACTCCACCGCCGAGGTCACCAACGGCTGGACCGACAGCGACGCCGTCGCGACGGCGGATTCGGCGGGCAAAGCGACGAACGAGCTGGGCATCCTCGTCCGCAAGGGCAAGGTCAGCTTCCAGGTCAACGGCAAGGAAGTGTTTTCAGCGAAGGCGGCGGACCTCGATGCGCAGGGGATGGTGGGTTATCGCGTCAATCACACCCTCGACGTGCAGCTTGGCGCACTGGGGATTCGCAAGCTTTGAGATGGAGGAGGTCGCATGACGGCTCAGGCGCAGGGCGAGAGCGAGCGGTTTTCGTTCGAGGCGTTCACCCGCCATCCGTTCTTCACCGAGGTCAATCGCTGGATCGTGGAGCGGGTGATCTGCCCCGGGCGCCGGAGGATCGTGGACTTGGGGTGCGGGCCGGGCGCGGTCACCAGGCTCATCCTCGAGCGGCTCGGCCGCGAGGCTCCGAACGCCGAGGTGATTGGGATCGACCCGTCGCCGTCGGCGCTCGTGCGGGCCCGGGCCGCGATTCACGACAAGGTCGTCAAGTTCATCGAGGGCAGCGCCGAGTGGGCCTCGCGGCTCGTGTCCTCGGCCGACGCCGTCGTCTTCCTCAACGCCATCCATCTGGTCCCCGACAAGGCCCAGGTGATCGCCGAGATCCGCAGGACGCTCAAGCGGGGCGGCGTCTTCGCCTTCAACACGACCTTCTTCAACGGGGCGTACGTGGAGGGCACGTCGGGCTTCTGGCGGCGCTGGATCGTGCGGGCGGTGCAGGTGCTCCGCGAGCGGGGCGTCGAGGTGCAGCGCAACGCTCACGCGGTCGCGCGGGAGTTTCTCTCCGCCGAGCAGTACGCGGAGCTGTGCGTCCAGGGCGGGTTCGCGCCGCCCAGTGTCGATCTGGTGCGCATCGAGATGCCGCCGGAGAGCCTCGAGGACATCGGTCGCTTCTCGCTCTTCATCGAGGGCGCGTTGCCCGGCGTGCCGCTCGCGCAGGGCGCGGAGGCGCTGAAGGAAGGACTCCGCCGGACCATGGAGGAGACCGGACTGGCGAAGGTGCCGCGCAACTGGCTCGAGTGTCTGGCGGTGGCGGTGTGATGGCGCGTCAGTCGGTGGCCTCGACGACAAACTGCAGTTGGCGATGGGCGGCGCGCAGCGCCGCTTCGACCGCCGCCGCTGTCTCCCCCCGCGCGAAGATGAACCCCGGATAGCGCGACCCTTCGGGCCAGGGGACGAGAGTCTCCCCCGGGTGGGCCGTGATCGCCACCTCCTCGACGAGGGGGACGGCCTTGGCCGCCGCGACTCCCCGTACCTCCCGCAGCACCCCGGCTCGGGGCACGGGAACCATCATCACGCCGGACGCCTGGTGCTCGCGCTCGAGCGAGTGGATCGGCAGACCGAGCGCGTGCCGGATGATGATCTCCTCGAGCGGCACGCCGTTCCCGAAGCGCAGCGCGGCGCCGCAGCGCCCGCCGATCGGTCGCGCGGCGAGCTCGATCAGCCACGGTCCTCGATCATTGAACCGCAGCTCGGCGTGCACCGGCCCTTCCCGCAGGCCAAGCGCGGCGACCGCCGCCTGCGCGCACCCGGCGATTGCCGCCTGCGCCGCGGGGGGGAGACGCGAGGGCGTCACGTAGATCGTCTCCTCGAAGAACGGACCGTCGAGCGGGTCGGGCTTGTCGAACAACGCGAGCGCGTGGAGCCGGCCCTCGACGACGAGCCCCTCGAGCGCCACTTCCGGGCCGGGCACGAAGTCCTCGACCAGGACGCGCCGTGCGGGCTCCCCGCACGAGGCCACGTCCGGCTGCGCCAAGATCCGCTCGAGGCGCTGGAACGCGGCGACGAACTGGGCGGGCGTGTTCGCGCGGATCACGCCCCTGCTGGCGGAGAGTCGCTCGGGCTTGAGCACGCACGGATAAGCGGCCCGCGCCGCGATCAGCTGGGGATCCTCGTCGATCCGATGCTCTGCGAACCGCGGCACCGGCACTCCCGCCGCAGCGAGCATGACGCGCTGCTCGCGCTTGTCGCGGGCGGCCAGCGCGGCCGGAAGGGGATGCCCGCGGAGCCCGAGCGCAGTGCCGATGCCGGCAGCCACGACCGCCGTGTCGTCGTCCACGCCCACTACGCCCTGCAGGGGATGCTCGCGCCCGAAGGCGGCGGCCTGCTCGACGGCGCGCTCAGGGCTCGAAAGGTCGAGGGTGAGGAGGCCGGCCGGGTTCGCCGCCTCGAACGTGCTCGGCCGCTCCGACGCCACGGTCAGCGCGACGTCCATTCGGCGCGCCGCCTCCACGAACGCCGCGGTGCGGTACGTGGCGGTCGGCAGGAGGAGGAGGAGTCGGGGTGCATCGGGGCGCGGCATGCGCGCCCTATTTCTTGGCGCCCGTGAAGTAGGGATTCGTGCCGGCGGTGTGGTCGGTGATGTCGACGATCCCTTTGACCTCCGGAACGTGCTGCTGGAGCATGGCCTCGATCCCCTGGCGCAGGGTCACGTCAGCCATGCCGCACCCCTGGCAGCCGCCCGCCATCCGCACCATGACGACCGCGTCCTGGACGTCGATCAGCTCCACCCGGCCGCCGTGCCGAGCGACCATCGGGTTCACCTGGGTGTCGAACAGCTGCGCGACCCGGTCGTAGAGGGCGTCGTCGCCCGCGCCGCCCCCGGCTGGGGCGGTGGGCTTCGCGGTGACCGCCGGTCGTTCGCTCGTGAGGGCGGACCGGATCGCGGCGCCGATCGGCTTGCCGACGGCCTGCCATGGCGCCCGGCCCTGCTTCACGACGGTCACGAGGTTCCCCGAGACGATGATCTCGCTGACCTCCGCTCCCGGGATCGCGAAGATGGCTTCGGCCAGCGGTGACCCTCGCGCCTCGGCGGGGGACGCGAACCGGCGCACCCCGGCGGAGTGCACCGGCTGGCTCACGATGAACTTGCAGCGCGCCTCGTCGATCGGCTCGGCCGTGATCCTGATCTCGGCGGGGTTCATAATCCCAAACCTAACCTGGGGCGACCGGCTCCGCAGCCTCTGTCTGCCGCGGGGCTGACCCCGGGCGCAAGCCCGGGGCCGGCGGCTCACGCCCTCGCGCCGGTGGCCGCGGGGGTCGGCCGCAGCTGCCGCGCCGCGTGCACCATGTTCCGCAACGACGGCAGCGTCTCCTCCCAGCCGCGCGTCTTGAGGCCGCAATCGGGGTTGACCCAGATTTGGCGGTCGTCGAGCACTTCCCGCATCCGCGTCAGCGCCGCCACGATCTCCTGCACGGCCGGCACGCGGGGGGAATGGATGTCGTAGACGCCGGGGCCGATCTCGTTCGGGTAGCGGTACCCCTTGAAGGCTTCCAGGAGCTCGGAGCCCGAGCGCGCGTTCTCGATCGAGATGACGTCGGCGTCCATCTTCTCGATCACCCGGATCACGTCGTTGAACTCGCTGTAGCACATGTGGGTGTGGATCTGCGTCGCGTCCGACACCCCGGCGGTCGCCAGCCGGAACGCATTCACCCCCCAGTCGAGGTACCCCGCCCACTCCCCGCGCCTGAGCGGCAGCCCCTCGCGCAGCGCCGGCTCGTCGATCTGGATCACGCGGATCCCCGCGGCCTCGAGGTCCTTCACCTCGTCCCGGATGGCGAGGGCGAGCTGCTGCGCCGTGTCGGCGCGCGGCTGGTCGTCGCGCACGAACGACCATTGGAGGATGGTCACCGGCCCGGTGAGCATCCCCTTCACGGGCTTGGAGGTCTTCGACTGGGCGAACGTGCTCCAGCGCACGGTCATCGGCTTGGGCCGCCGCACGTCGCCGTAGATGATCGGCGGCTTGACGCATCGCGTGCCGTACGACTGCACCCAGCCGTGCTCGGTGAAGGCGAAGCCTTCGAGCTGCTCGCCGAAGTACTCCACCATGTCGTTGCGCTCGAACTCCCCGTGCACCAGGACATCGAGCCCGAGCTCCTCCTGGAGCTTGAGCGTCCGGGTGATCTGGTCGGCGATGAACGCGTCGTACTCCCGCGGCGTGAGCGCCCCGTCATGGAGCTTCTTCCGCGCGGCGCGGATCTCGGCGGTCTGCGGGAACGAGCCGATCGTGGTCGTCGGGAAGAGCGGCAGGCGGAGCTGCTGCTTCCGCCGCTCGGGGTACGGGGCAGCCCGGCGCATGTCCCGCTCGCCGACGCCGGCCGCCCGCTGCTTCACCGCCGGGTTGTGGATGCGCCGCGACGAGCGCCGGCCGGCGATCGCCCGGGCGTTGGCCTCGAGCTCGTGCGCTACGCTCTGGCGGCCCTCGCCGACCGCGCGCGCGAGCGTCTCCACCTCGGCGAGCTTCTGCTTCGCGAACGCGAGCCAGCCCTTGAGCTCGACATCGAGCCGGCGCTCGAGGTCGAGATCGATCGGCACGTGGAGCAGCGAGCACGACGGCGCCACCCACAGGTGCTCGGCACCGATCCGGTCGCCCGCCCGCTCGAGCGGCCCGAGCGCCGCCGCCAGATCGGCCTTCCAGATGTTGCGTCCGTCGATCACGCCGAGCGACAGCACCCGGCCGCGCGGCCATGCCTCGAGCAGGGGCTCAAGCTGGCCGGGCGCGCGCACCAGGTCCACGTGCAGCCCCGCCACCGGCAGCTCCAGCGCCGTCTCACGGTTGTCGTCGAGTCCCGCGAAATAGGTGGCGAGCAGGATCTGCGCCGCCGGGGCGCGCTCGGCCAGGAACCTGTACGCCCGGGCGTACGCCGCACGCTCGTCCGGGGTGCGGTCGAGCGCGAGGCACGGCTCGTCCAGCTGCACCCACGTCGCCCCCGCCGCGGCCAGCCGCGAGAGCACGTCGGCATAGACCGGCAGCAGCGCATCGAGCAGCTCAAGCCGGTTGAAGCGCGCCGTGCGCGTCTTCCCGAGGAGCAGAAAGGTGACCGGCCCGATGAGCACGGGCTTCGTCTGGAACCCGAGCCCCTTCGCCTCCTGGAACTCGTCGATCACCTTGGTCGACGAGAGGCGGAAGGTCTGCCCCGCCCCGAACTCGGGCACGATGTAGTGGTAGTTCGTGTCGAGCCACTTCGTCATTTCCATCGCGACGACGTCGCGCCCGCCGCCCTGCACGCCGCGCGCCATGGCGAAGTAGGTGTCGAGGTCCACCGGCTCCCGCCCCGGCCCCCCCGACCACCCGTAGCGTGCCGGCACCGCGCCCACCATCGCGCACGCGTCGAGCACACGGTCGTAGTGAGAGAACTCACCGGACGGAATCAGGTCGAGCCCCGCGTCGCGCTGCAGCCGCCAGTGCGCGGCGCGCAGCTCCGCGCCGACCTTCAGCAGGTCGGCACGGGACGCTTTGCCGCTCCAGTAGCCTTCGGTGACGCGCTTCAGCTCGCGGTTGGCGCCGAGGGGAGGAAAGCCAAGGTTGTGGGCGACGGGCATAGGTAGTGCAATCTACCCAGCCCGTCGCGCGGCGGGAGTAGCGACGCGGTCAGGGCCCCGCCACGCTCTCCACAGTCGCGTGCAGAACCGGCTTGAAGAGCACGCCGTGGGGCCCCGACCGCTCGCCCAGGAGGACGAAGTTCTCCGCCACGTCGAAGTCGACGACGAGGTTCGTCACTCCCGGCTCGATATGCAATGGCCCGCCCAGCTGCACCTTGATCCCGGACTGCGTGCCGCTCGGCACCTTCAGGGTGTGCGAGCTGGAGCCGTCGCTGAACGTGATCCCGGGCGCGAGGGTGATCGTAGCGTCGTCCACGACCAGGCGCAGCTGGGTGTAATGGCCGGCGGGGATCGACGCAGTGCCGAGGAGCGCCGTCACGCCGTCCTGCAGCGTGAGCAGATCGTAGTCCTGGGGCGTCTCGGTGATGGTGTAGCGATTACCGGATTCCTCCGACCCGCCGATGAGATAGACCTGGGAAATGGTGACCGTCGCGCTGGCCACGTCCGCGAGGGGCGCGTCGCTGAGGTACACGTTCAGCGTGCCCAGTTGCGGAGCCGTGCTGTCGCAGGCCAAGCCGGCCAGGAGCGCGAGCGCGCTCGACGATGCGATGCCAGAGTGGTGCATGGGGTGCGTCCTCCTGATGAGGTGTCCCCTAGGGCTTGTGCGGATTCGTCTTGGTCTTGGTCTGTCCGGGCGGGAGTTCGCTCCCGTGAGCCCAGGGCGCGTGTTCCGCCCCCCGTCCGAGTCCTCGCGCCGCCTGGGCGGGCGTCTTACCGCGGGCCACGCCCTCCTGGACCTGGGTGGGAAGACTGAGCAGGTCGTTCGGTGTGCGGCCCGCCTGCATCATGGCTTCCATGAGGTCGACGGTTTGTTTCGGGGGGACGCCGAGCGAGGCGAGCGTCGCAGCCACGCGCAGCGTCACCGCCGGGTCGTAAGGCACCTTGCTGGTGCGGGCGAGCTCGCCGATCTGTTCGGCGTCGAGGCCCGCGCTGAGCGCCTCCGCACCGCCCTCGATCACGCCGGCGCCCGGGTGCTCGATGCCGCTCGCCCGGAGGGCCGCCGCGGCCCCCTCGAGCTGTGTCGCGAGCGCGCGCACGGCGGCGATCACGCGGTCCGCCGCGACGCGCTTGGCGCCGCCCTCAATGGCCTTCTGAACGAGCGGTTCGACGGGCAGCCCGCGCGCCGCCGCCCCTGCCGCGATCTCCGTGACCGCGCGCGCGACCGGGGGCGGGACACGGCGGTCGAGCCGCGCCGCCACGTCCCCTTGGGCCGTGAGCCGGGGCGCCGAGCCGGCGACGAGCAGCAGAGCGACGAGCAGAGGCCTCACAGCGTCCGTGCCCCCTGTGCCGTCACCGCGATCACGCTGTTCCGCTTGCCGAAGCCGTCGTCCACCGCGGGAGCCGCCGGGTCGGCGACCCAGCGCTCCCCGTCTACGATGAACGCGTACTGGTGCTGGCCCACGGGAAGCGCGAGGGTGACCGTCCAGACGCCGCCCCTGCCCGCGTGCACCAGCGGCGCGGCGTCGGCGTTCCACTCGTTGAACGTGCCCGCGACCGAAACCCGCCTGGCGCCCGGAGCGAACAGCACGAACCGCACATAGACGCTGTCGCGCGATGCCGTCTGGACCGCCCGAACGGCCGGCGGCTCGCGCACCCGAGCGAGGAGCAGCGCAAGGCCCGCGGCCGCGGCGAGCGCGCCGCCCCATGCGGCCCACGGCCGGATGCGCAACCGCAGCTCGATCTCCCGCGGCTCGACGAGCCGGCGCCAGGCCCGCCGCAGCGGCGACGCGGCGTGCCGCCGCACTTCGGCCATTACCCGAGACTCGAGCGCCGCCGGGAGTGTGACGGGCGCTCGGTCCACGAGGCCGAGCAGCTGCAGCGCCTCTTCGCCTTCCGCACGGAGCTCCGGCGGCAGCTCAGCCAGCGTGGCCTCGCCGTCGAGCAGTCCCTTCACCAGCGGATGAAAAACGTCGCTCATACGTGCTCCTTCAACAGCTCGCGCAACCGGTCGTAGCCCCGGTGCATGCGCATCTTCAGCGACGCGACGGTCGCGCCGGTCAGCCGCGCGATCTCCTCGTACGCCAATCCTTCCACGTGCTTCAGCACAAATACCTCACGCTGCTCCGGCGTCAACCGCTCGAGCGCCCGCTTGAGCGCGCGAAGCTGCTCCGCCTGCTCCACCGTCCCATCGGGCCGATCCGGCCCCGCGACGGCCTCATCCCCCTGCTCGAGCCGCCGCCCTTCCCGAGTCTCGCGCCGCCGCTCGGCGAAGCAGCGGTTGCGCAGGATCAGGAACAACCACCCCGCAAACTTGTCGGGCTCCCGGCACTGCGCCAGTTGGTCGAACGCGCGGACGAAGGCGTCCTGGACCGCGTCCTCGGCCGCATCGAAGGACCCGAGCATCCGCGCCGCGTATCGGGCGTACCGGTCGCGGTACCGCCCCACCAGCACCGCGTACCGCTCCACGTCCCCCTCCAAGACCGCCCGCACGACCTCGGCGTCCGGCACTCTTTCCCGCAGACCCACCAGCACCTCGCCCGCCGGAGTGTTGGGAGGATCCTTGAGCGGCGGCCGGGCGCCGGCAACCACGTATCCCCATGAAGAGTCGCCGGCCGGGGTCCCGGTAACGCTCGGTCCGGCCGGGACTTCCGGCGCGGGGGTTACCTCGTCGCCCCGCCGACTGTCTTTAGAGCGATCATCGCTCATGGAGGTAGCTTCATGAACCGAGCACTTCTCCTCTTCGCAGGTGCGTTCGCGCTCCCGGCACTCTTGGCGGCGCAGGCACCTGAGATTCCTAACGAGCACGCCGCGGACACGGCCAAATCTAAGGTCTCGTTGCACTCCCAGGGGGCCCAGCACCGGGCGACCCAGGTTCGCGGCGAGCTGGTGGGACTCGAACACCGCCCCACCTGGATCGCGGTTCCGCCTGTCGGACGGGCGGCGCCGCACGAGGGTGGCGCGACGAGGCCCGCCGCACCGCCTACGGGTGACCCGCCGTACCCGGCCGTGCCGGCGCAGCCACCGGGGAAGCCGTTGAGCCCGGGCCAGTCGGGAAGCCACCGGCCGTAACGTCCCGAGGATACGTTCGGCTGAGTGGGGTGGGGGAGCAGCGTGCTGCCCCCCACCCTGTTTTTTTGCCTTTTCTCAGACAGGCGCCCACGACTACCTTTCTGCTCGTGCAGCGGCTGCTTCTGCTTGTCGTCTGCGCCGCCGGTTTCGGCCTGGGGCCCGCGACGGCTCAGACACGTCCGTCCCTGGGCCTCGGGGTAGGGACCGTGCGGTACGGGGGCGGGACGAGCTTCAGCTCGGCCGCGGTCTCGCCCGCGTTCCAGTACGCTTCGGGAATCCTCCTCGCCGACGTGTCGGGCTCGTTCGCGTCCCTGCCCGACGCCGCCTGGTCGAGCCAGGGGCGGGGCGACCTGTGGGTCGCCTCGCCGGCGATGGCCGACCGGTGGCGGATCGGCGTGGAGGCTATCGCGTCAGGCACCAGACGCACCGCCGGCGCATGGACCGCAGCGGCCCACGGCATCGGCGAGCTGCTCTGGTCGCAGGCGCGGTGGGGGGTGGGGCTCGGCGCCGGGCCGTCCGTCGGCTGGATTGCCCACACTCCCTCGATCAGCGCGCTGCACGTGCGGGCCCGCGCCTGGTGGCGTCCGGCCGCCCCGGGCGCGAGCGAGTGGCAGGCAAGCATCGAACCCACGCGATTCCCCAACGGGTGGTTCACGGACGTGAGCGCCGGCGTGACTCTGGAGCGGGGCCCGCTGGTCGCGTCGTTTGGCGCGGCGGGGCGCCTGTCCGATATCTCGGAGTCGACGGGAGCCGGCAGCGGCTTCGTGCAGCTCTTCGTGTCGCCGAGTGTCTCGCTCGAGCTCGCCGGAGGGAGCTACCTGACGGATCCCTACCAGGGGCTTCCGCGCGCCGGCTTCCTCGCGTTCGGCGTGCGACTGCACGGCACCCGGCGCGCGCTGCCCGCACGCGACCCCAGCCTTCCCCGGCGGGCCGCCCTCGTCCCCGCGTCTCGGGGCGACAGCCTAGTGGTGCGCTTCCGGTTCGACAGGGTCCGGTCGGTCGCGATCGCCGGGGATTGGAACGAGTGGCACGCGATTCCCCTCCGCCCCCTGGACGGGGACCTGTGGGAAGGGACGCTCGCGCTGCGCCGCGGGATCTACCACTTTAATCTCCTGGTTGACGGCAACGACTGGGTGGTGCCGCGCGGCGTAGCGACGGTGTCGGACGGGCTGGGCGGGATGGTCGGGGTGCTGCTCGTCCCGTAACGGCTAGACGCGACGGCGCTACGCCGTCACCTGATTGACCTGTGCCCTGCGGGTCGAAACGACTCGGGCAGGGCGCGACTCCGACAGCCGGTGGGCAAGGTCGAGGGCGGCCAGCGAGAAGAAGGCGAACGCCGCGAAGAGCTCCCAGATCTCGTCGTCCAGCTGCGTGTAGTAGCCCCACAGGGAAAACGGCGAGAAGCCGAGCGTCCCGAACCGCAGGCCGACGACGATCCACGCGACGAGGCCGATTCCATACACCCGCGCCACGAACGGGTCCACGATCGGCGCGTTCAGCCGCCGCAGGTAGGCGCGCCAGTCGGGCGCGCGGCTCAAGAGCCACGGGATGACGAGGCAGCAGACCGTCGTGAACACGAGAAAGGCGTTCTCGGTGACGCTGATGCTGCCGATGTCGTGCAGATTGAGCTCCCGCTGCCGGTTCATGGTTTCCACGGCGGTGGGCGTCTGGAAGTGAAAGATGCGCTGTCCCCAGCTGATCTCCTCGCCGCCCGCGAGCACGCACAACGCGATGAGTGGGGCGTAGCACGCGACCTTGAGCCCGAACCGGCGCCGGTCCAGGAACAGCGCCGCCGCGGCGCACGCCGCCGCGGCGAACCAGGACAGGCTCGACCCGTACTCCACGATCCCGTCTTCCGCGATGAGGGCCCTGAACGCCGGGGTCGAAGTGAAGGCGACGCCCACCGACACCAGCGCTGCCCCGAGCCCGACTGTCGTCAGGATCCGCGCCAGCGCCGGGGTGGCCAGCTCGGCGGTCGCTTCCCCACTCGCCGCCACCGTGCCCCGCACGTACGCGTTCAGCCGCTGGATCAGCGCGTCGAGCCGGTGACGCAGCACCCACAGCAGCGCGAGCGCCGCCAGCGCCGCTACGCAGCTCGCCCGGACCAGGCCCAGCGGACGGGCATGGCCATGCGTGTCGGGGCGGGCCATGAAGCCCGGAAAGAAGGTCAGCGCGAGGACCACGAGAGGGACGAGGTCCGCGGCGGCTAAGGCGACGAGGGCGCCCTTCAAGACCGGGCTGCGCAAGGCCCGAATCGGGCGTGGTGTTGTGATCATCGCAGAGGCGCCAAGGCAGGGAGCGTGCCGTTCTGCGATGACTGTAGTTATGTGTCCGGCTTGTCGTTACGATGCTCGCGCCAGCTTCTGGCCGGGCAACTGTGCATTCCTTCCACAGAGTTGCGGTGGGACGCCGCGCGCGCCGGCCTAGTGCGTCAAGGGGATCGACGCCCTGGTATAGATGTACCGCCCGTTGTACCCGAACGGCGACGCGGCCGCCCAGGGGAAGGTGTTGTCGTTGTTGTTGAACTCCGCCTTCATCTTATCCGGGTACGTGTCGAAGATGTTCCGCGCTCCGATCGACAGGTCCGCCTGCGCGAAGCGATACCCGATTTCGGCGTCGAACAGAGTCTTCCCGCCGTAGTGCTCCTCGTCGGTGAAGCTGGGCTGGGCCGAGGAGAAGCCGCCATAGTACGAGGCCCGGCCCAGCGTGTGGAACCGGCCG
>Ga0137373_10003402_pt1 | contig 17403 bp, 16 predicted proteins | sample SagtaG_5_FD_104912 | JGI IMG/M metagenome (GOLD analysis project Ga0137373, IMG submission 104912) | Vadose zone soil microbial communities from Sagehorn Ranch, Mendocino, California, USA - Sage1_R_80_16 metaG | ecosystem: Environmental > Terrestrial > Soil > Vadose zone | place: USA...
CGATCTGAAGCGGATCATCGCCTACTCGACGATCAGCCAGATCGGCTACATGGTCGTCGGCGTCTCGATCGGCGCCTACGCGGCGGGGCTCTTCCACCTGATGACACACGCCTTCTTCAAGGCACTGCTGTTCATGGCGGCGGGTTCGGTGATCTCGGCGATGGCGGGGACGCAGGACATCGACCGGATGGGTGGCCTTCGCCGTGCCCTGCCGTTCACGTCCACCCTGATGATCGTCGGCGCCCTCGCGCTCGCCGCCTTCCCCGGCACCTCGGGCTTCTTCTCCAAGGACGAGATCCTCGTCTTCGCGGCTCAGCGCGGCGGCTTCTACTGGATCTTCGCGATCGGCGGCTACCTGGCGGCGATGCTGACCGCCGTCTACGCCTTCCGCATCGTGTTCCGCGTCTTTTGGGGAGAGCCGGTGGAGGAGGCGCGTGAGCTGGACCAGGGGCACCTCGCCCACGCCGAGCCCGAGAACCCCATGACCGGCGAGAAGGAGGACACGGACGTCGGCTTCCCGGGCCCCGAGCACCACATCGCCGAGCGGGACTGGCCGATGCGAGGTGCGATGGCGGCGCTGGGCTTCCTCGCGATCTTCGGCGGCCTGGTCCAGGTCCCTGAGGTAACGAGCGTGATCGAGAACTTCCTGCGGCCGACCTTTGCGGCCTCGCCGTTCGAGAGCATCGTCCCCTCCGGCGGCGACGCCTATCTCGGTCTCCTGGTGGGCTCAGTCCTCTCGCTCGCCGGAATCGGGATCGCCTACTTCGTCTATGTGGCGCGCCCGGGGACGTCCGGCGCCCTCCAGCATCGGCTGCGCCGGGTCCACGCCTTCCTCGTCAACAAGTGGTACTTCGACGAGCTCTACGACGCCGCCGTCTACCGCCCCGTGATCGTCGCCGGGCGCTTTGCAGACCGCGTGGTCGAGCGCTTCGTCGTGCAGGGCATCGTCGCCGCCACGGTCGATGCGGTGCGCGGCGTCGGCGTCATAGTCCGCGGGGCCCAGTCGGGCTTCGTCCGGGCGTACGCGCTCCTCTTGATCGGCGGCTTCGCGGCCCTCGGCCTCTACTTCCTGATCGTGAGTTCGTGATGGCCAGGCAACGAGGGAAGTGCATTGACCGGAAGCGGAGCGCGATTGGCGCATTAGTGGCGGTATGCGCCAGGAAAGCGCCAATCGGGGGAATCTTGTGCTGAACGCCCTGCTCTGGCTACCGGTTGCCGTTGGCCTCCTCTGCTTCGCCGTGCCGCGAAAGGCTGTTCCCGTTATTGCCATTTTCGGAACCCTCGGCACGCTCGGGCTCGCCATCGCGCTGGTCGCCGACTTCCAAACGGGCACCGCAGGCCTCCAGCACGCGGTCGACGAGAGCTGGATCCCGGATCTGGGGGTCCGCTACCAGCTCGGTGTGGATGGGATCAGCCTCTTCCTCGTGCTGCTCACCGCGCTGCTGTGGGCGGGGGCGACCGCCTTCTCGGCCTTCCGGATGCCCGAGCGCCGACGCATCTACTTCTTCATGCTGGGGCTCGCGGAGACCGCGTCGCTGGGCGCCTTCCTCGCCCAGGACCTGCTGCTGTTCGTCCTGTTCTTCGACCTGATGCTGGTGCCGTTCTGGTTCCTGATCGGCGCCTTCGGGGGCGAGAACCGGATCGCCGCGACCACGAAGATGATCGTCTACACGCTGGTCGGCTCGCTCCTGATGCTGGTGGGGGCGATCGCCACCGCGGTGCTCGCCTCGGACCAGGTCGGACACCTGAGCTTCTCGCTCGCCGACCTGCGCGAAAACGTGCTCGGTACCGGCAGCCAGTACTGGATCTTCTGCTTCTTCGCCGCCGCCTTCCTGATCAAGATGCCGGCCGTCCTCGTCCACGGCTGGCTGCCCGACGCCTACCGGGCGGCGCCGCTACCGGTGCTCGCTCTGCTCGCCGGAGTGCTGTCGAAGGTGGGCGCCTACGGCTTCCTACGAGTCGTGCTGCCGCTCTTCCCGCAGGCCACCGTCCACTTCCAGGAGGCGATCCTCCTGATCGGCGTCGCAAGCATCCTCTACGGCTCGGTGATGGCGTTCACGCAGACGAACGTCCGCCTGATCGCCGGCTACTCCTCGATCGCGCAGCTCGGCTTCATCACGATCGGGATCTTCTCCCTGCGGCCCGACGGGGCCGACGGCGCGGTGCTCCAAATGGTCAACCACGGGCTCGTGGTGGCGCCGATCTTCCTGATCGTCGCCCTGCTGTGGGAGCGCTCCGGCACCGAGGACCTGACTCGCCTCGGCGGCCTCGCCATGAGGGCGCCCGTGCTCGCCGCGCTCTTCCTCATCGTCGCGCTCGGGACCCTCGCGATGCCCGGCTCCGCCAACTTCGTCGGCGAGTTCTACATCCTGATCGGCGTCTTCCAGACGAAGATCGTCTACGCCTTAGTGGCCGCGATCGGCGTGGTGCTGGCCGCCTTCTACGCGATCCGCCTCTTCCAGGGCACCATGCACAACCGCTTGCCCGAGGGCAGGGAGTCGCGGGAGATCGCCCCTCGCGACGCGGCCGTCCTCGCGCCGCTCGTCGCCTGCATCCTCGCCCTCGCGCTCTATCCGGGCCTGATCCTCGGCCGCGCGAACGCCTCGACCCAGGAAAAGATCGACGCCGTCTGCACCAAGGGCATTTACACCAACGTGGCGACGGGCGAGTCCGCCTCGAGGTGCCCGTGACCTTCCAGGCTCCCCACATCGACTACGCGGGGCTGTCGCCGGTGATCGCGCTCACGGCCGGGATCTGCGTAGTGTTGATCGGCGGGTTGGTCGGGCCGCGGCGGCAGCGCGGCGTCGTCTCGGTCCTCTCGCTGGCGACCCTGGCCACCGCCGCGGGCCTCTGCATCTGGCAGTGGGGCGAGCGCAAGGACCTGGTGGCCGGTGCGCTGCGCCTGGACGACCTTGCACTCGCGGTGGCGCTGATCGCGATCTTCGCCGCCGCGTTCTGCGTCCCGCTCTCGTGGCGAGAGGAGGCCGCCGAGCGACCGGGGGCCGAACCCCGGCACGGCGAGTTCCAGGCGCTGCTGCTGTCCTCGGTGCTCGGGATGGTCCTGCTCGCGCAGGCGCAGAACCTGATCGCGTTCTTCGTCGCGCTCGAGCTGCTGTCCGTGCCGCTGTACGTCCTGTGCGGCTCGGCACTGCGGCGTGAGCGCTCGCTCGAGTCGGGGCTCAAGTACCTGATCGTTGGCTCGCTCGGCTCCGCGACGCTGCTCTACGGGCTCGCCTTCATCTACGGCGGCTCGGGCTCCACGGACTTCACGGCGATTCGCGACGCGATCGGCGGGGGCCTCGCCGACGACCCACTCGTCCTCATGGGGATCGCGCTGGCCGCCACCGGCCTGGCGTTCAAGATCTCGATCGCCCCCTTCCACCAGTGGACGCCCGACGTCTACCAGGGCGCCCCCACGCCGGTGACCGCGTTCATGGCCGTCGCGACGAAGGCGGCGGCGTTCGCCGTGTTCGTGCGCTTCTTCGAGGTCGCTTTGGGGCCGTCGGTCGACAACTGGCAGCCGGCGCTTGCGGTGCTGGCCGCCGTCTCCATCGTGGTGGGGAACATCGGCGCGCTCGGCCAGGACTCGCTGAAGCGCCTGCTCGGCTATTCGGGCGTCGCCCAGGCCGGATACATGCTCGTCGGGCTGGTGGCGGCGTCACAGCTCGGCGTCAACGCGCTGGTCTTCTATCTCGCCGCGTATGCGCTCATGAACCTGGCGGCCTTCGCCGTGATCGTCGTCCGGGAACGCGAGACGTCGTTCGGCGACGACATCAGGTCCGTCGAGGGGCTCGGGCGCGAGCGACCGATCCTCGCCTGGCCGCTGACGATCTCGATGCTCGCCCTCGCCGGTCTGCCGGCCACGGCCGGGTTCATGGGCAAGCTCTATCTGATCGAGGCGGCCGTGGACGCCGACTACACCTGGCTCGCGGTGGCGATCGCGATCGGGACGATGATCTCGCTCGCCTACTACCTGCGCGTCGTCGCCGCTGTGTGGATGCGTCCTGCGGCCGAGCCGGCAGCCCGCGAGACGGAGCCGATGCCGGCGATGGCGGGTGGCGCGCCGGAGGCCGATGCCGTCGGCGAGGAGCCCCCTGGCCGCTGGCCCCCGCTCGGACGATCCGGACACCCTCTGGGCACCCGCTGTCCATCTATCCTCGGCCTCACGGTCCTCGCCGCTGGCGCGACGGTCTTCTTCGGCGTCATTCCCTCGCCGCTGGTCGACTGGGCATCGAACGCCGGCCAGGCGCTTTCCGGCGTCATCGCGTAGCCGGGCCCCCGGGCGCCGGGTGGTTGCCGTTCGTCGGCGGGCTACCATCGGCTGCGGCAGGAGGAGCGATCAGACGGCAGGCGACCACCCTTCTATTGACCACCGTTGCCGCCACGGTCGGCGCTTCGGTCTGCCCGGGCTTGGCTGCCCGCGCCGCCGGGCACAGGAGGCCGAACATCGTCGTCATCCAGGCGGATGACCAGAACTTGGACCAAGCCAGGGCTCGGTTCATGCCGAAGCTCAATCGGCTGATACGGCGAAGGGGGACCGAGCTCCGGAACTACTACGTGAGCACCCCACTCTGCTGTCCCTCGCGAGCGACGTTGCTGAGCGGGCGCTATCCGCATAACCACGGCGTGCTCACCAACGATCCCGGGTTCCCCCTCTTCGATCAAAGCGCCGCGGTGAACCTCTGGCTCCACCGGGCCGGCTATGAGACGGCGCTGATCGGCAAGTACATGAACTTCTACGGCGTGCGCGACCCGACCGAGGTCCCGAGGGGTTGGGACGAGTGGAACAGCCCACCCGGGCCCAGCATGTACCTGATGTACCGGTACTACCTGAACCACAACGGCCACCTGAACTTCTATGGCTCACACAACTCCGACTACAAGACCGACGTCTACCGGCGGCTGACCAGGCGATACATCGAACATAGCTCCGGGCACCAGCCCTTCTTCCTCTATGTGAATCCGCTGGCTCCCCATGACGAAAACGACGCGGTGCAACCGGCGAACTGCCATGGCCCTCGCCCTGCACATCGCGATCGGCGTCGCTTTCGCCATCTCCGCGTGCGAAAGACCCCGTCCTACAACGAGCGCGACATCTCCGACAAGCCACGTTGGATTCGCCGCCAGCCGCGGTTCTCTAATGCGATGAAGAGGGAAATCGGTTGCTCGTACCGGAGGACCCGGCGAAGCCTGCTGGCGGTGGACGACCTCGTCGGCTCCACCGTCAAGGCGCTTCGCCGAGCCGGGGAGCTGAAGCGGACCTACGTCTTCTACGCGTCGGACAACGGATTTCTCGAGGGCCAGCACCGACTCGAGGAGAAGGCCGCGCCCTACCGCGAATCGGTCCAGGTGCCGCTCATCGTTCGCGGGCCGGGGGTCTCGCGTGGTGGCTCGACGCGACAGCTCGGCTCCAACGTCGACCTCACGCCCACCTTCCTGGACATCGCGAATGCCCGCGGCCGGGCCACGAAGCCCGTCGACGGGATCTCGCTGCTCCCCTATCTGCACGGCCGAAGCTCACGGCGCCGCGGATACGTCCTGCTCGAGTTCTTCGACCCTCACAAATACCACCCCTATCGCGGGCTACAGGGAAACCGCTACACCTACGTTCAGTACCCCGGGGAGGGAGCCGACCAGACGGAGCTCTACGACCTCGCCAACGATCCTTTCCAGCTGGAGAACCTGGCAGGGAAGCATCGCTACAGGAAGGTGCAGGACCGGTTGCGCAAAGAGCTCCGTCGAAGGCAAGACTGCAGCGGGCGCAGCTGCCACCGCATGCGCTGAGCGAACGGGCTTGCCTAGGTCGGGATCTCGCCGCCGAACATCTCGGGCAGCCGCCCGGCGAGCGCGTAATCGCCCTCCATCGTGAGCGAGCCCTCGAGCAGGAGCTTCGGCGGGAAGGCCTCGCGGGCCACCATGCGCACGAAGTCCGGCACGCTCGTGCGCAGGATCAGCGCGGGATCGGCTGCCGGCCCCCGCCGAACGGCCGCGCGGCCATCGGAGATCCGCACCGTCCAGGGTCGAGATCCGTCGCGGCCACGCAGTTCGTACAGGATCTCTCCCTCGAAGCCGCCCGACTTCTCCGGGGCGAACGCGCGCTCCATGCCCTTGAAGATCACCGCCAAGCCCGGGCCACGGTCGAAGAGGCGGTGGAGCTGGCTGTCCGTACGTCCACGGACGAGGGCTGCAAGCCCAGCCTCCCCCGCGCGCGCCACGAGCTCGCGAGCCGCCTCGCGCGCTCCCACGCCGTTGGCCCGGGATGCCGGGCCGGCGCCCGCGGGCTTGGCGGGTGCGGGCTCTCCGTCGGGCTTTACGAGGTAGGCCTCGTCCGAAGCCCGCGCCGGCGCCCGCCGTGCGAGCGCCTGCTCGACCGCGCTCTCCAGCCGCTCCCGTTTTTCGCGCTCGCGCTCCTCCGCGCGCTCGGCGAAGCTAGGCATCACCTCTGACGCGAACAGCTCGAGGCTCTCGCAGATGTGCTCGTGGCGATTCGTGCCGGCCTGGGAGACGAAGATGACCTGGTCCACGCCGGCGGCCTCGTAGCGCTCGAGCAGGCTCGCGATCTGCTTCGGGGTGCCGATCGCCCCCCGGAGGCTGCCAAGGCCCTGCTGGAGGAGGCGGACCCCCAGCGGCGCCTCGTCCGGGGTGACGATCTCGCGCGCGAAGCCCACCTCGCCGCGCCGTTCCTGGAATTCGCGCCACACGTTCGATCGCCCCGGACGGTGCTCGCCGAACGCATAGTAGTAGGCAAGCGAAAAGCCGAAGAAGTGCGCGCCGTCGATGCCGCGTTCGATCGCCGTCGCCTCGTCGGAGTGGCACATCATCGGGAGCACGACGGCCAGGTTTGGGTTGACGGCGAAGCCGGCAGGCACGCATTGTTCCGACGCCAGCACCTCGTAGTAGGAATCGACCCACTCCTTCGCGTCCTCGGGCTCGACGAAGGCAAACGAGAGGGCCCCGATCCCCCGCTGCGCGGCCAGGAGGATGGTCTCGCGGCGGCTGCACGCCACCCACAGCGGCGGATGCGGCTTCTGCTTCGGCTTCGGGACCACGTTTCGCGGCGGCATCGAGATCCAGCGGCCGTCGTAGCCGGCAAAGGGTTCCTCGACGAACATGCGCGTGATCGCGTCGAGTCCCTCCTCCCACTGCGCGCGCTTGGTCTCGCGATCGACGCCGAAGCCACCCAGCTCGATCTGCGAGCTTCCCTCCCCGGTGCCGAACTCCACCCGTCCGCCGGAGATCAGGTCGAGCGTGGCGATCCGCTCCGCTATCCGCGCCGGATGGTTCACGGCCGGTGGCACCTGGACGATCCCGTGGCCGAGGCGGATCCGGCTCGTTCGCTGGCTCGCGGCGGCCAGGAACACCTCCGGCGCGCTCGAGTGCGAGTACTCCTCGAGGAAATGGTGCTCGACCTCCCAGACGTAGTCGATCCCGAGCCGGTCCGCCAGCTCCACCTGATCGAGGGCGTCAGACAGCAGCTTGCCCTCGTCGAGCTCACCGTCGGCACGGGGCAGCTGGTGCTCGTAGAAGAGGCCGAACCTCACGGTGGGCGAGGATATTCGCTGACGTGATTTGCTTCCGGCGTGCTGCACCACGTCTCACTGGAGGTGGCGCCCGACGACGTCGAGCGCTCGGCCGAGTTCTTCGAGCTGCTCGGGTTTCGCCGGCTGCCGGCGCCGGAGCCGATCTCGCCATTCGTCACCTGGCTCGAGCGCGGCCGAAACCAGATCCACTTCATCCACACGCCCGAGCCCACGACCCCGCTCCTCGGCCACCCCGCCCTGGTGGCGGAGGACTTCGATCGAACGGTCGCGGCCCTGCGAGGGGCCGGTTTCCAGGTCGAGGACGCCGACGAGCTGTGGGGGGAGCCGCGGGCCTTCGCGCTGATGCCGGGCGGCCAGCGCGTGGAGTTGATGGCGGCTCCGCCGCCGCCGTCCGGGTAGCGACGGGACCCCGGGCATCCGCCGCCCGCGGCGTATCCTCGTGGCGTGACGAGCTTTCCCACCGTTCGCGTGGCCGCGGTCCAGGCGACCCCGGTGATCCTCGAGGCCGAGGCGACGGTCGATAAGGCATGTGGTCTGCTCAGCGAAGCCGCCGAGCGCGGTGCCGAGCTGGCCGTCTTTCCGGAGACGTTCGTGCCGCTGTACCCGTCGAATGCCTGGGCGAACAATGCGCCCTCGTTCGCCGGATGGGACGAGCTCTGGGAGCGGCTGTGGGAGAACTCCGTCGACGTCCCCGGACCGCTCACCGACCGGATTGCGAAGGCGTGCGCCGAGCTCGACGTGCACTGCGCGATCGGTGTCAACGAACGTGTGTCGGAACGACCCGGCTCGCTATACAACACACTGCTCCTGTTCGGGCCGCAGGGACTCTTGTGGAAGCACCGCAAGCTGATGCCGACGATGCAGGAGCGCGTCTTCCACGGAGTCGGCGCCGGGGACGACCTCGGCGTAACGGAGACGCCAGTTGGGCGCATCGGCGGCCTGATCTGCTGGGAGAATCGGATGCCCCTCGCGCGCTATGCCGTCTATCGAGGCGGCCCACAGATCTGGCTTGCGCCGAACGCCGATGCCACGGACGGCTGGCTCGCGAGCATGCGGCACATCGCTATCGAATCGGGTGCATTCGTGGTGTCCATCGCTCAATTCATCCCCGCAAGCGCCTTTCCCGACGACTTCCCGGTGCCCCTCCCCGAGGGAAAGGATGTCTTCTGTACGGGTGGCGCCGCGATCGTCGAGCCGGATGAGGGGGCGGTGATCGCCGGGCCGCTCTACGGCGAGGAGGGCATGGTCGTCGCCGACTGCGATCTGCGCACCTCGCTGCATGCCAAGCGCTGGTTTGACGTGGTCGGTCACTACAGCCGCGAGGAGGTGCTGGCCCGGCTCGTGGCCGAGCCCGAAGGAGACGGTGTGCCCATGGTGCCCCGAGCCGATACCGTCGAGAGCGACCGCGGCGACTTCTAGAGGAGGCCCCTGCGCCTGCCGCCGCCGAGCCGACGGTTTGTCACGTATGGCGTGCATAACCGCGGGTTCGATGATCGGCCGGGAATGTGCCGGGGGCACCACTACGATCAGGGGCCCGTGCGCTACCCGGTCGAGACGTTCACCCCCGAGGAGGAGGCTCTCCTCCGCCCCCACTTCACGAACCTGGACCGGCCTGTCTTTTGCCTCGTCAACCTCCCCGAGACCGTCAAGGGAGCGATGTTCGCCCGCTACTCCCGCTATCCCGGGACCCTGCGCCGGCTGTTCCTGGAGGAGTTTGCAGCGGAGGTCCCCGACGATGGGCGGCCGTTCGACGGCGTGGAGGGGGAACGGGCCGCCGGCCTGTACGAGCGGGTGTTCATGGGCTACGGCGACGACTCGATCGCCCAGGTCGGCGGCGCGCATCTCGCCTGCGAGTGGGCCTCGAACGTGCTCACCAAGGTCCTCCAGCGCGGCCGCCTGGCCGCCTACCTCGAGCAGTCCACCCGCTACATCCCGTACGACCAGCCGATGCCCGACGGCGCCGGCGGCGGCTACCGCTACTACTCGGACGAGCGCCTCGGAGCGCCGTACCGCGCGGCGATGGACGATCTGTTCGAGATCTACTCGCGCGGGCTCGAGGCCGTGCAGTCCTGGGCGGCGGAGCGCTGGCCGCGCGGCGAGGAGCCGGAGGTGGCCTGGCGACGCTCTATTCGAGCCAAGGCGCTCGACCTCCTGCGTGGGCTCCTGCCCGCCTCGACCCTGAGCCACGTCGGGATCTTCGCCTCGGGCCAGGCCTACGAGCAGCTCCTGCTGCGGATGATGGCCTCGCCGCTGCCCGAGGCGCGGGAGTACGGCGGGATGATCCTGACAGAGCTAGCGAAGGTGATCCCGAGCTTCGTGGCCCGGGTGGGGAAGCCTGATCGCGGCGGCGAGTGGATCGCGTATCTGAGCGAGCGGCGCGAGACAGCGGAGCGCATCGTGGCGAGAATCGGCCTCGATCGCCCCGCACAGGGCGACTCGCCGTCGGTCGAGCTCGTCCACGTCGACGGAAGCGAGGAGGACCTCCTCGCCGCGTCGCTGTTCGAGTCCGCGGCGGTCTCCGAAGGGGACATTCGCGGTCGGATCGAGGCCCTGGATCCGCTCGAGCGTGCCGAGCTGATCGCCGAGCTGGCCGGGGAACGCGCCAACCGCCGCCACCGCCCCGGCCGGGGCTGGGAGGCAGTGCGATACCGGTTCGAGATCGTCTCCGACTACGGCGGCTTTCGGGACCTCCAACGCCACCGACTGCTCACGTGCCAGTGGCAGAGGCTAGGTCCGCATCTCGGCGCCGGGATCCCGGACGAGGTGCGCGAGGCCGGCGTAGGCTCCGAATACCAGCGCGGGCTGGAGATCTCGCGGGCCGAGTTCGAGCGCCTGGAGAGCGAGGGGCTCCACGAGGCCGCTCCCTACGCGCTCTGCCTCGGCTACCGCATCCGCTACGTGCTCGATCTGAACGCACGCGAGGCGATGCACCTGATCGAGCTGCGCTCCGGACGCGAGGGACACCCGACCTATCGCGCCGTGGCCCAGGCCATGTACGAGCGCATAGCGGCCGTGCACCCGGCGATCGCCCAGGCGATGACGCACGTCGACTCCTCGCGCGAGCCGCGCCTCGAGCGCATCCTGAGCGAGATCCGCACCCATCGCAAGCGCCTCGCCGCCGCCCGCGGTTGAACCCGCCCGCCACGACGGCCGTATGCCCGGATACTTGGCTCCCCGGCATCGCTCGTCTAGCCTCCCAAGCGTGCATGGACGCAATCTCGTCCTGAGTGCCGCGGTCTTCGCGGCCTCGCTGGCCCTGCCGGCGACGCTGGTCGGCGCCCAGGAGCCGCCGACGGCGACAACCTCGACCACCGCCCAGGAGCCGCCGTCCGGCGACCCAGCCGGCGACCCTTCGACCACCCCAGCCACCTCCACCGACGGGACCGAGCAAACCGTGGACGCCACCGTGGTCAGCGGCCGCGACGCAGCGACCAGGGGCGCGGGCGGATCCACCTCCGTGACGACGACGCCGGCGGTAGCCAAGTCGTCGACGGCGACCGCGGCCGGGTCGACGTCGGTGTCCATCCTCGACGGCAACTCGACCAGCCAGTACCGGTTCTCGCCGGCCTCGATCACGGTCAATGCGGGCGACACGGTGACCTGGACGAACAACGGGCACGTCCCCGAAGGCCACAACGTGAAGGGCGATGGGTTCGAATCGGGCACGCTTCAGACCGGCCAGACCTACTCGCACACGTTCTCCAGCGAGGGGACCTTCCCCTACATCTGCTCCATCCACCCGTTCATGAAGGGGACCGTGACTGTGCAGGGCTCGGGCGGAGGAGGCGGAGCGAGCGGTGGCGGGGATGGCAGCGGAGGCGCATCGCCGGGAACGAGCAACTCGGGCGGCACGCCAAGCGGGACCGCGCCGACCAGCGGGGTTGGCTCGGAATCCGCCGCGGGAACCTCGCCCGACGCCGCGGGAACCGCGACTCAGCTGCCCTCGACGGGCCTCCCGCTGCTTCCGATGCTCGGCGTGGCCGGCGGCCTGGTGGCGCTCGGGCTGCTGCTTCGCCGGCGCGTGACGCGCTTTAGCTAGCCGTTGCGGGCTCGCCGGCTTGGACCGCCACTCCGATCAACGCCCTCATGAAAGCCGGTAGGTCCGGCGGGCGGCGCGACGAGACCAGGTTTCCGTCCACCACGACCTCCGAGTCCTTCCACCGCGCGCCTGCGTTCCGCAGGTCGTCCGCGATCGCCGGGACCGAGGTCACGCGACGCCCCTCGACGATCCCAGCCGAGATTGGCACCCATCCCGCGTGGCAGATGAACGCGACCGGCTTGCCAAGCTCGTCCATCCCGCGGACGAGAGCCTTGACACCGTCGTTGGTGCGCAGCTTGTCCGGCCCGAAGCCGCCCGCCACCACCAGGATGTCCAGGTCCTCCGCGTTCAGATCGGCGGCGGCGCGGTCGGTCGTCAGCTCCACCCCCTGCTTGCCAGAAAGCGACGTTCCGCCCTCGTTTCCGATCAGCTCCACGCTCGCGCCGGCCTCCTGAAGGCGGTAGTAGGGATAGATCGCCTCGGCGTCCTCGAACAGAGGGCCGATCATCACCGCGGCGCGCTTGCCGGCGAGGGGCTCGTGGTCGTGGTGGGTCATCTCAAACCTCGCTTTCCCGTTGCGGGAGATCAGTAACATGACTTTACTTTCTGAAGCTACGCTATAGGAGGTTCGCGTGGACGTCGTCTTTTTGATCGGCCGCATCCTCTTCGCGACGCTGTTCGTCTTCTCCGGGCTCACGGCGCACATGGGCAGTCAGGGCGTCCAGTACGCCAAGGCCTATAACGCCCCCGCCCCCGAGCTGCTGGTTCCACTCAGCGGCGGCGTGATCGTGGCCGGCGGGCTGATGATCGTGCTCGGGATCTGGGCGGATCTCGGCGCCCTCCTTGTGGGTGGCTTCCTGCTTGCGATCACGCCGATCATGCACGCGTACTGGAAGGAGCAGGACCCGCAGATGAGGGCGATGCAGCAGGCCATGTTCATGAAGAACTTCGCCCTGATCGGAACCGCGCTGATCCTCTTCTACGCCTACAACCAGCTCCAGGGCGGCGCCGGGCTCTCGATCACCGATCCGCTGTTCAGCCGCTGGGGGTAGCGCGAGCGGCCACTAACGGCGGCGCTTTCGCTTTCGCTTCTCCGCGCCCTCCCGAGCGGTCTGCGACGCCGTGGCCTCGTCGCCCGCCTGGACCTCGGTCGCATCCCCGGGGATCGGGCCGGCGGCCGCGCTGGGCGCGGGCGGCTCCTCGCCGGGCTTCGGCCAGGGCATCGCCTCGCCGCTCTCCCAGGCCGGAGGGCGCCCGCCGGGGGCCCAACCCGCGTACAGCAGCCCGAGGTATGCGATCCAAAGCAGGGTCCCCAACAGCGCCACCGGCAGGATGAGGATCATCGAGGCGCCCAGCGCGATGCCGAGGCTGCCGGCGAAGCGGCTCAAAAGCCCCGTGCGTAGCGCCTGAAGCGGCACGTAGATCATCATCACCACGAGCCCCAGCACGGCGGGGAAGAGCAGCCCAGCGGCGACTTGGCGCTCGGAGGAGTCGTCCACCAGCTCGTCGGCCACCGCCTCGCCCGGCTGGCCCTCCGAGTCCGTCGTGGTGTCGACGCCGGCGTCCCGCAGATCCGCCTCGATGCCGTCCTCGGCCTTGGACGGGTACTCGGTCGAGTAGAAGGTGCCGTTCGCTTGCTCCGCATCCAGCGCGTCCCGGCTGGTGTAGAGCGTGACCTTCTCGATCGATCTCGGATCGCGCTTGATCTGGTCCTTGAACTTCGCGTAGGACCGGGACTGCTCGGCCGCGACCCGCGCCGGAAAGTCTGAGGCGAGCCGGTCCTGGGCGGACCAGGCGACGACTCCCTGCACGGCGAGCAGGACCGGTCCGATGAACACGAAACCCAGCATCGCGGGCTGCACGCGAGGGTTTCGCGCCTGCGCGGCTCGAAACAGGTAGAGCATCGCCACGGCCATGCCGAGGAAGCCGAGGCCACGGATGACGGCAGCGAGGAGGAGCGGTCCGGAGTGGCCCTGAAGCGAGCGGAGCTCCTCGACGGTGGTGCCCCCCGTGTCGACGTTCGCGCTTTGCTCGATGAACACGGAGGCCACGTAAAGCACCAGCGGCACGATGGCGGCGAGCGCAGCCGGTGTAGCCCAGCGGCGCTCTCGCTCGATGATCCGCTGGCGATTCATGGTTGGTTAGTGGTGCCTCTCGTGAGGCCCGTCATTTCCGGTGAAACGTTGGGGGAGGTACCACTAGTCGACCGGCTGGCCGGCCCGCCGCTCGACTTGGCGCCGCTCAGCGTCCAGCTCGAAGGTCTCGCCCGCCGGGCGGATCGGGTAGTAGTCGGTGTCCTCCGGGTAGAGGACGCGCGAGACGCGCTCCCCGGCGTTCACCAGGAGGTCGAGCGCCGGCGCGGCGAGCCCGATCAGGCCCTCGACCCGCTCGCGCCAGATCCGCTGCTGTGGCGTCTCGCCCATCGCCGTCATCCGCGCTCGTGAAAGAAGAATCCGGGCAGCGCCCCCTCGATCACGTCCTGGGTCATGCGCTGGGCAACCTCCAGATTTCCCGTCCGCACGGCGATGTCGTCCAGCGTGACGATGCCCGCGAGGCCCATGTCGCCGACGACCGGTAGCCGCCGGATGCGGTGCTGCACCATCAGCGCCGCGGCCTCCTCGAGGTCCATATCCGGTTCGCCGGTGACCAGCGGGCGCGAGGCGTGCTCTCCCACGGGCGTGGAGACCGGGTTTGCGTCCGCGAGCGAGCGGATGGCAAGATCGCGATCCGTGACCATCGCGGCCGGTTCCCCCTCAGGGTCGCAGAGGATGACCGAGCCGACGTTGTGATCTCGCATCAGCTGAGCGACCTGAAGGACGTCGGCATCGAGTCCGGCGGTCACGACCGCCGTGGTCATGATCTCGCGAAGCTGCATCGGCTCGTACGGTAACGCCCGCCGCGCGACGGCCGCGGGCCGCTCGCCACGCGGCCCGCCAGGCCGCCCTCAATAGCATTGTCCGGTGAACGAGAGTCCCGTCCAGGCCGGGCCGATCGCCGTATACGGAGCCACCGGCTATACGGGCCGCCTCGTCGCCGGCGAGCTGCGGCGCCGCGGAGCCGAGCTGGTGCTCGCGGGGCGCAACAGGGCGAAGCTCGAGATCCTTGCCGAGGATCTCGGCGGACAGCCCTCGATCCAGGCGGTCTCGCTGGACAACCCGCAGGGCCTGGTGGAGCTGCTGGAGCCGTGCGCCGCCGTCATCGCCTGCGCCGGCCCGTTCGCGCTCCATGGGGAGCCGGTCCTCGCCGCGGCGATCGAGGCGCGCACCCACTACCTCGACACCACGGGGGAGCAGACGTTCATGCGCAAGGTGTTCGACGAATACGGGCCCGCGGCGGAGCGGGCCGGCGTGGCGCTGGTGACGGCAATGGGATTCGACTACGCGCCCGGCGACATGATCGCGGCCCTCGTCGCCGAGGGCCTGGGCCCGCTCGACGAGATCGTGCTCGCCTATTCCGTGCACGGCTTCGGCCCAACCCGGGGCACGGCGCTGTCGGCGCTGGGCGTCATGGCCGGCGGCGACGTCGAGTGGCGCGATGGCGAGCTGGTCCCGGGATCGCGGGGGGCCGGCGGGGGGAGCTGGGACTTCCCGGCACCGGAGGGGCGCACCCGGATGCTGCGCTACCCGGCCGGCGAGCACATCACGGTCCCACGCCACGTCCGGACGCAGCGCGTTCGGACCCTCATCGCCGCCTCCACACTGCTGCCGCTGCCGCTGGTGCCCCGGGTGGCGGGGCTCGTGATGGCTCCCGCCCAGCTCGCGATGCGAACGCCACTGCGGCGGGCCGTTGCGGCTCTCCTTCCCCGTCTTCCGGAGGGGCCCAGCGAGGAGAGCCGCCGCAAGGCTCGCTTCCTGATCGACTGCGAAGCCCGCAAGGGCCCGAGCGTGCGGCGGGGGGCGGTCACCGGCTCGGATCCGTATGGGCTCACGGCCCGGGCGACGGTGGAGGGCGCGTTCCGGTGTGCGTCACCGGACTACGACCGCAAGGGAGCGCTCGCCCCCTCGCAGGCGTTCGATCCGCGCGAGTTCCTGGACGCGCTGGCCGACTTCGGAGTCGAGTACGACGTCGGCCCCGGCTAGACGACTAGAGCGCGCGGCCCCAGAGGCGCTTCACGATCGGCAGTGCGAGCACCCGAGGCGCGTGCTGCCCGCTGAGCGACCCGGCGCGGTTGAGGAGGCCGGGGACCACCACGCGCTTTCCGCTCTCGGCGCCCTTGATCGCCGCGGTTGCGACGTCCTCGGCCGCCAGCCAGAAGACGCCCGGGAGCCGCTCCTCGGCCTGCCCGATTCCGGCCGCCTCGGCGAACTCGGTCTTCACCGGCCCGGGACACACCGCGGTGAGCTCGACGCCGGTTCCCTTCAGCTCCTCGTGGACCGCCTCGCTGAGGCTGAGCACAAACGCCTTGGTGGCAGCGTAGGTGGCCGTCCCCGGGATCGGCTGGAAGGCGGCCGTCGAGGCGATGTTGATCACCGCGCCTCTGCCGCGGTCCACCATCGCCGGGAGGTACCGGGCCTGGAAGTCGAGCAGCGCGACGGCGTTCAGCTCGACCATCTGGACGAGTCGCTCGCCGTCGCTGTCGGCGAAAGCCCCGGAGCCCCCGAAGCCCGCGTTGTTGACGAGGATCTCCACCACGAGGCCCAGCTCGTCGATCCGGGCCGCCAGCGCCTCCCGTGCGGCGGCACCCCCGAGATCGGCCGCGATCGCCTCGGCCCGCACGCCGTGCTTCTTCGCCAGCTCATCGGCGAGAGCGCGAAGCCTGTCCTCCCGGCGAGCCACGAGCGTGACGCCGTGCCCCCGCGCGGCGAGCTGGCGTGCGATCGCCTCACCGATCCCGGCCGAGGCGCCCGTGACGAGGGCCGTCGAGGAGTTCGAGGGCTCCGGAAGCGCCACGGGCGGAGGCTACTAACATCAGTGAGGTGGAAGGAAGCGAGGGCTTCAACATCTTCGGCGACCCGGACGAGCTGCGCGAGCGCCTCGGCGAGCTCGCCGATCAGATGCAGGGCGCCCAGCAGGTCGCGTGGGCGGACAACGCGATCAAGCTCGCGGTCGACATGACGGTCGCTGCGATCAACCGGCTCGACCTGACCGGCGGCAGCGACGAGCAGGCAGTCCAGGTCCGCGACGCCATCCGAGTCGTCTTCCCCGAAGCGGTGACCCTCGTGCGCGAGGCGCGCGAGGGGCTCTCCTAAGCCGTCACAACCTAGTCACTCGGTGCGCACCTGCGGCGCGCCCGCCGTGCCTACGGTGACCGCGTGCCGTTGGACGAAAAGGGCGCCGCCACGGTCGAGCACGCCGGTCTCGTGCTGCTGATCGCACTGTTATTCGTTGCCGCGATCTCCGCCATCGCGGCCGTGCCGCCGCGAGAGCAGGGCCGAGAGCTCGGCTCGGCGATCGCCCGCAAGCTTCGCTGCGCTCCCCGTCTACCCGGCCCGTGCTGGCAAGACCCGCTAACGGAGGCCTACGGCAGGCCGCTGGGAGGACTGGTGCGGGCTCTGGCACCGGATCCGGTCCCGGCAATCGAAGGCGACGGCGCAGCCCTAGTCCCGGTCGACTTTCGCTACTGCCGCCAGCCCAGTTGCGCCGTGCCTAGCGGGCGCCCCGGGCTGACCACGTCCAACCGCCGGGTCACGGCGTTCACGTCGGTCGTCGACCATCGCCGCTCCGACGGGACCGTCGAGGTCACCTACTGGCTCTACGTGCCAGGGATGGGTTGGGACCGCATCGTCCGCCAGGCGACCTCAGCCGACGTTGCCGCGCATGCCACGACGCCTTTGCTCGAAACGGACAATCCGCGGCTCGTCCCGCTCGAGACCCTCCCCGGCC
>Ga0137373_10003405_pt1 | contig 17397 bp, 18 predicted proteins | sample SagtaG_5_FD_104912 | JGI IMG/M metagenome (GOLD analysis project Ga0137373, IMG submission 104912) | Vadose zone soil microbial communities from Sagehorn Ranch, Mendocino, California, USA - Sage1_R_80_16 metaG | ecosystem: Environmental > Terrestrial > Soil > Vadose zone | place: USA...
CCGCCCGAACTTCCCCTTCGGCAGGTCGATCAGGACCGGATGTGGCGAGGAGCCGGCGGTGATGTCGACGTCGAGCCCGGTCTGGTCGTGGATCTTGGCTGCGACCGCCTTGATCCGGGCGATGCTGAGGGAGTCCGGGCCTTTGACGCCGGCCACGCGAACGCGAATGGCGGCGATCGGCGCCTTGCGCATGCGCGGCGAGACGTTCGAGAAGTAGTGCGGATTGGTGAAGGCTGGAATGGACTTGAGGGTCGTCAAGAGCAGGGGCGGTTGTTGGACGTAATCGCCCAGGTTCTGCGTCGGCAGCAGCGGCTTCCCCTGGAGCAGGCGGCTCGTCCTCGCGTTGCCCGGCTCGAGCAGGGGCGGGTAGTACGTCTCGAGCGGCACGCGCGATAGCGGGGAGAAGCCCGGGAGCTTGTTGGGGTCGAAGCGGCCGACGATCCTGAAGCTGGACGCGTTGTAGACGTTCGTGTACTTGTCGAACACGTTCGAACCCTCGTGCTCGGTGAGGCGGCGGAACTGCACGTCCTGGTTGTCGGGAGGCGCCGGGCGAAAGCCCAAGTACTGGGCGGAGCGCCAGATCGACACCGGGTTCTTCGTCGGCAGCGGTGCGAGACGGTCGTGCCCCAGGTGCCGGTAGCGGACGGGCGACGTGGTCCAGTAGGTGGCCGCGTCGTTGATCGTCGTGACGTGGATTTCGGGCTCCGTCACCACCGACCTGCGGTAGAAGCCGCTGGCCGGGTAGCGCTTCGTCTCGAGCGTCCGCCCGGGCAGGCTGAGCAGGAACGGCCGCGCATTGACTGCCGCGAGGCGGAACGGAACCTGCTGCGGGTCCGGCGGCCGGAGCCGCACCACGGGGGCGACGAGGGACTCGTCCGCGAACGAGCGCGCGCTCACGATGGCCGGAACGAAACGGTGTTTCTGGCCGGTGCCTGGATACGTGACGACCTTGGCGCCTTCGTCGGGGGGGAGGTAGCGGCCCGAGAGAAGAGTCTTGTCGAGGTGGAGCAGCTTCGCCTCCTCGTCCGGATCGATCCCGGAGATGAAGATAGGGAACTCCACGTAGACGTTCGTCCCCACCGCGCCTCTACGATGTGGGATCCCCGACCAGTACGAGTCGGTAACGTCGGGGGTTACCCTCGACCAGCAAAGGATCCGCTCGGTCTCCAGCGGATCAAAGGGGCCTTTGATCAAAGGGAGTTCTCCCGCCTCGCCGGGCTGGAAGGGAGTTGTGCTAAACCCGGGGCAAACGGTGAGCGGCGTCGCGTGATGCGGCAGGTACTCCGCGATGTAGTTGTTGCAGCAGTCGAAGCGGTCACGGGTGTTGTAGTAGACCCATTGTCTCGCCGCGGGGTAGCGCGAGAGCCCCCGCTGCGCGACCCAGCTCATGTCAAACCTGTAGAGCTGGATCGGATCGTTGCTCACCAGGTCGTTGATGAAGACAGGGATTCTCTCTCCGACGAGCGTGTAGCCGAGGTTGGCGATCGGCGCAGCGACACTCACGCCGTGGATGCCTCGGATCTGCCGGTACTGCGCGAGCGTGATGCCGCCGAAGATGCCGCTCAGGTAGTTGGGCCGGAGGAGCCCCTCGGTTTGCTCCAGCGGAGTCTTCGAACCACGCGGGCGGACGAGGACGTCGTAGGCGGGGCGGAAGGCGCCGCGGACGGAACCTTCAACGCGAACGTCAGTCGTTCTTCCTGCCGAGGCGAGCAGGAGAAAGCCGGCGGTCGCGGCTGTGAGCGCGGCCATTAACGCCGTCGCGCGGCCCGGTCGGCGCCGGACCTGGCCGAGAACGATGCTGAGCAACGGTTAGGACGCCTGCGATCAGCCTCCGCAGAGACCGCAGCCGAGGCTGATGCACTGCGTTCCGTAGTTATGGCAGGCGCAACACGTGCTGCCGTCGCAGTCGGTGCACAGATAGCGACTGTTTACGTCCGAGCATCCCGCACTGCAGCGATCGCCCGGCTCGCGACAGCAGTGTCCGTTCTGGGCCCAGGCCGGCCTCGCGAGCGCAAGCGCGCCGCCGAGGCCGATCGCGGCCGTCAACGCGGCCTTCTTCAGAAAGCCTCCGCGCGACGTCCTGCGCTCCTCGAAGACGTCGATGTGGGAGGTCGTTCGCGTAGGGCTATCCATCGTCATCCTCCTCCAGTCTGAGATTGGCGCCCCTTCTCGCCGGCGCAGCACTCGAACGCCTCCGGGCGAGGCCGCGTTGCTTGGATGCGCGAGTGACGGCCATGCGCGGCGAGATTGCCTGGCGACAACTTACCTTGCCTCAACCTAATACGCAACGCCCGTACAGCGAGGGCTACTCCTCGGCCAGCACGGTCGGCACGCTGAAGCGGCCGATCTGGCTGAGCGGCAGCAGCGAGGCGACCAGGGCGACGACGATCCCACCTGCCCCGGCGGCGACTGCCGCCCAGAGCAGCGTCAGCAGCGGCAGGCCGACCAGGCCGCCGATCAGCAGGGCGAGCAGGGCACCGGCAACGCTGCCGAGCAGTCCGAGCAAGCCGGCCTCGAGCGCGACCAGGCGGCGCAACTCGGCGTCGGCCCAGCCGAGCGAGCGCAGGGTGACCAGGTCGGCCTGGCGCTCCCTCAGGTTGACGTAAAGCAAGTCGCTCAGGGCCAGCGCCGAGAGCGCGACCAGCAGGCCGACGGCCAGGTAGTCGAGCCCGCGCACCTGCAGGGAGACGACCCCGCCGAGAACGGTGCCGACGAGCGTCCCCTGGAAGGCGCGGTCGATCGCGACCAGCAGGGCGAGGGCGGTGACGCCGACGGTCAGGCCGGCGACCGCGACCAGACTGCGGACGGGCACGCGGCGCAGGTTGGCGAGGGCAAGGCCGGGCAGGTGGCGCACCGGCCGCCCCTCGACCTTGCCGGAGACGGGTGGGCGGACGGCGTCGAGCGGCACCAGCCGCGAGGCCTGCCAGGCCGGCAGCAGGCCTGAGACCAACGCCAGCCCCAGCGCAAGCGGGACGACCAGCAGCGGCTGCCACCAGGCCAGGCTGAGCGTGCTCGCCGCGGCGCCGATCGCTGCGAGGGCCGCGCCGAGGAGACCGGCGACGAGGCCGAGCAGGGCGAGCTCGCCCAGCAGGCTGCGGAAGACCTCGCCGGGCGACCAACCCAGGCAGAGCAGGGTGCCGATCTCGCGCCGTCGCTGGCGGACGGTGGCGAAGGCGCCGTTGGCGACCACGAAGGCCGAGCTGAGCAGGATCACGACCAGGAAGCCGAGCCGCTTGTTGTCGAGCGCCGAGAGGAAGGAGACCGAGACGCCCTTCTTCGACCAGCCCTCCTTGAGCGTCAAGGGCGGCCGGCCGAACTTGCCCTTCGGCAGGTCGATCAAGACCGGGTGCGGCGAGGAGCCGGCGGTGATATCGACCTCGAGCCCGGTCTGGTCGTGGATCTTCGCGGCGACCGCCTTGATCCGCGCGATGCTCAGCGCGTCCGGCCCCTTTACCCCCGCCACGCGCACGCGGATGGCGGCGATCGGCGCCTTGCGCATCCGCGGCGAGACGCTCGAGAAGTAGTGCGGGTTGGTGAAGGCGGGCAGCGCCTTGAGCGTCGTCAGCAGCATCGGCGGCTGCTGGATGTAGTCGCCCAGGTTCTGGGTCGGCAGCAGCGGCTGGCCATGCAGCAGGCGACTGGTGCGCTGGTCGCCCGGCTCAAGCAGGGGCGGGTAGTACGTCTCGAGCGGCACTTTCGAGAGGGGCGAGAAGCCGGGCAGTTTGGCTGGGTCGTAGCGACCGACGATCCGAAACGAAGGAGTGTTGGCGATGTTGGTGTACCTGTCGAACAGGTTCGAGCCCTCGTGCTCGCGCAGCCGGCGGAATTGCACGTCCTGGTTCGAGGGAGGCGCCGGCCACCAGCCGTTCCATGCCGCACTCCGCCACACCGAGACGGGGTTCTCCGTTCGCAGCGGCGTCAGGCGGTCGCGGCTCACCTCCCGGTACCGCACGGGCGAGGTCGTCCAGTAGAAGCCGGTTGTGACCGACGGCACATGAGTACCCGGCCTAGAAACGACGACCAAGCCGTAGAACCGACGAGCCGGGTAGCGCTTGGTCGCGATCGTCGTTCCGCGAAGGCTCGACAGGAAAGGCCGCGCGTTGGCGGCCGCCAAGCGGAAAGGAACTTGGGCCGCTTGCGGCGGTCGGAGCCGGACGACCGGTGCGACAAGGGCCTCGTCGACGAACGAGCGCGCACTTACGATCGCCGGAACGAAACGAGTCCCGTAGCCCGAGCTGTTGTTTCGGACGACCTTGGCACCTTCGTCCGGACGAAGGTAGCGCCCGGAACGAACAGTCTTGTCGAGGTGGAGGAGCTTCGCCTCTTCTTCCGGGTCGATCGCGGAGATGAAGATGGGGAAGTTCACGTAGGCGTAGGTCCCGACCGCGCCAGGACGATGCGGGATTCCCGTCCAGTACAAGTCGGTGATGCTCGGTGTGACCTTCGACCAGCAAAGGATCCGCTCGATCGTCAGGGGGTCGAAGGGCCCCTTCACCACGGGAAGCCCTTGCGGCTCGCCGGGTACCAACCCGCCGCCAAGCCCTGTGAACCCTCGGCAGATCACGAGCGGCATCGCGCGGTGTGGCAGGTACTCCTCGATGTTGTTGCCGCAACAGTCGAAGCGATCTCTGGTGTTGTAGTAGACCCACTGCCTAGCGGCCGGAAAGCGTGAAAGCCCATGCTGGGCGACCCAACTCATGTCGAACCGATAGAGCTGGACTGGATCGCTCGTAACCAGGTCGTTGATGAAGACCGGGATCCAAGCGCCGATCAGCCCGTAACCGACGTTCGCGATCGGCGCCGCGACATCGACGCCACGAATGGCGCGGATCCGCCTGTACTGCGCGAGGGTTATCCCGCCGAAAACACCGCTCAGGTAGTTCGGGCGCACCAGGCGTTCGTCTCGCTCTAGCGTGGTCGTGGATCCCTGGGGGCGAACCAGAATGTCATAGGCGGGCCGAAAAGCGCTGTGGACAGAACCCTGCACACGGACATCGGTTGTTCTACCGGCCGAGGCAAGTAGGAGGAAGCCTGCAGTCGCGGCGATTAGCGTGGCAGCCAGCGCAGCGGCGCGGCCGGGCCTGCGCCTGAGCTGCCCGAGGGCGATGTTGAGCATGCGTTACGCCGCGCGGGACGCGCCTCCACAGAGCCCACAGCCGATGCTCTGGCAGGTGACCCCGAAGTGGTGGCAGTCGCAGCAGGTGCTGCCGTCACAGTCTGTGCACAGGTATTGATCTCCAGTCGGGCAGCCCGGGAGTTGACTCGCACACAAGGTGGTGCGGCAGCAGTGCCCATTCTGCGCCCATGCCGGCCTCGCGAGCGCGAGCGAGCCGCCCAGACCAATCGCGAGTGTCAGCGCGGCTCTGCGGAGGAGACCTCCGCGCGAGCTTCTGCGCTCGTCGAAGATCGCTTCCGGAGCGGAAATGTCTTGACCATGACCATCCATCTCTACCTCCTTCTGAAGCTGTGCATTTACATCAGCCTTTGCAGTTGCCGGAGCCCGGTACCGGCGGCGCGGCGAGCAAGAACCTGTAGCTGGCCTACACCGTTCGGAACGAGGCGGTCGAGAACCAGTCCGGTCTCGTCGACGAGAAACGCGAGCGGGCTCGCGCGCCAGCGGAAGGCTTCTACGACACGCTCGTCGGCCGGGTAGAAGATCCGCATCGACGCGGGCAGCGCCAGCCGCCGCCGCTCGTGCGCTTGTCCCACGACGGCTACAAGCTGCACGCCGTCCACGCTCTCGCCGACCTCCTTCATCGCGAGCTCCTCCGCCAGCGCGACGCACGGGTCGCACCATTCCTCGAGGAGAAGGAAGATCGTCGGCCCACGGCCGATCAGCTCGTCCGACACTACGCCCGCTCCATCGTCATCCCTCAGCTCGAAGGGTTCGAGCGCCGTGCCGGGCGGCGCTCCCTTTCCCGCTGCGTCGCTTCCCCCCTGAACTTGTTCGAGAACAGCCACGGCTCGGCGAAGCAGACCGAGCACGACAACCGCAGTGGTGAGCGTCACGAACGCGAGGGCGGCGAAGGCCGCGATCCAGGCCGAGCTCATCGGGCCGCCCGCGCGTTCACGACGAGGTTGAGCGCACGCCACAGACGGAGCGCCTGCGAGCCTAGGGCGAAACCCGCAAGCGAGGCCGCCGATGCGAGAGCAACCGCAATCGCCTCGCTCGATCCGACGCCTCCGACCCGGCCGAGCTCGAAGACTCGGTCGAGAGCGAGCGCCGCCGGAGACTCAACGGCAACGACCACTGCGGCCGCCGCCAGAGCGACGTTTCGAACGACCGTCCAAGGGCTCAGACGGCGCTCAGTGCTCGCACCGAAGCAGCCGCAGTCGATCTCGCGACCGCGGGCGAGGTTGACTGCGACCGCGCCTGCGAACACAAGGAGGAGCAAAGCCAGCACTGCCGAGACTGGCCGGATTCCCAAACCGAACAGGAGAAGAACAGCGCAACCGATTTCCAACGCTGGCAAGAGCCGCGCAACTACGACGGACGCTCTTGCTGGGAGGAGGTCGTAGTTCTGAACGGCGAGGACAAACTCGTCTGACGAGAGGAGCTTCGCGAAACCGGCTAGAAGGAAGACGCTCGCGAGGATGAAACGCAATGAGACGGCGGCGAGTACCATAACCCCTTCTGGCTAGTTGCCCGGTGACAGAATACTCTGTCAGCAGGTTCGTTTCAACGGCCTGCGATTCGTTGCCACGTCGGGTCGCCTTCGCTCCAAGCGGTGTCCGTAAAGCGGTTGCGGCGCGAGCCGTCAGGCCGCATGCGGTAGAGATCGAAGGGGTCGCCGACGGTAGTACCCTGGCTCGCGTAGACGATGCTCTTGCCCTCCGGCGCCCAGGAAGGACCAAGGTCCTGACCGGCGACTGTGGTGAGGCGCTGCGGGCCGCGGCCGTCGGCCCGGATGACGTATACGTCGTAGTTGCGGTCGCGGACGACGACGTAGGCGAGGCGCTTGCCGTCGGGAGACCAATCCGGGTCGAGCGCGCTCCCCGCTTCGTGCGTGAGCTGGCGGCGCCCACCACCGCTCGCTCTCATCTTGAAGAGCTGTTGCGCACCCGGAGGCCCAGCGACGAAGGCAATCCAGCGACCATTGGGGGACCAGGTCGGATAGGCGCCCTCCGCGGAGAGGCGGTGGATTCCCCTACCACTCGCACGCATCACGTAGATGCCCGTCCCGGCCGGCGTCTGCCGTTGGAAGACGATTTGCATTCCGTCCGGCGACCAGCGGGGCGAGCTGTCCCAGGTCTGTGTCGCGTGGGCAGTGAGCCGGCGCATCCTGCCCGACGGGAAGGCGACGACGCTGATTCCCTGCAGAGAGCCTCCCCGCAGCTCGGAGAAGACGATCGACTTGCCGGCCGGCGACCACGAAGGCTGCGCAGCCTCTCCGCTTCGGGCGACGCGCGCGACGTGCGTCCCGTTTGGCCGCATCACGTAGAGCTGCGGCGAGCCGGTGCGGTCCGAGACGAAGGCGATCTTGCCGTTCCTCCCGGGGAAGGCCGCGCGAGTCGGCCCGGCCGCGACGAGCAGCGCGAGAGCCAGGAGTGCCGTTAGAAGCGTGGTGCGCGTCACGGCTCGATTCGGCTGATCCGCTCCAGCACCGCTTCGGGTTCCTCGTGCCCGGCCACGTCGATCTGGTCGACCACTCGGCCGTCCAGCAGGCGGACGACCCGGTCGCAGCGGGCGGCGACGAGCTGGTTGTGGGTAGCGACGATCAGGGTCATGCCACGCTCGTCGCGGAGCCGGAGCAGTAGGTCGACGATCTCGCCGCCGGTGTGGGTGTCGAGGTTGCCGGTGGGCTCGTCGGCGAGCAGGAGCCGGGGCTCGTTGATCAGCGCACGGGCGATCGCGACCCGCTGCTGCTCGCCGCCCGAGAGACGGGATGGAAGCGCGTCCTCCCGCCCCGCGAGCCCAACGGCGGCGAGCAGCTGCGCGGCGCGCTCGAGCTTGTCGAAGTCGGTGTCACGGGGGAGGACGGGCGCCGCGACGTTGTCGAGTGCGGTCAGGACCGGCAGCAGGTGGAAGTGCTGGAAGACGAAGCCGATCGTCCGCCGGTAGGCGACCTGCTGCTTGCGGTCGAGCGTGGTGACCTCGACGTCACCGACCCGGACGCGACCCGCGTCGGGACGGTCCATCGCCCCGACGACGTGGAGCAAGGTCGACTTGCCCGAGCCGGAGGGGCCGACGACGCCGATCGCCGTGCTCGCCGGGATCAAGAGCGAGACGTCGTCGAGCGCCGTGATCGAGCCGTGCCCGGTCTGGTAACGCTTGCTCAGACCCTCGATCGCGACCGCGGCGCCCTCGGACATCGCGGCCAAAATACATTGCCGCAATTCAGAGGGTCAAGTAGGATTCTGCGCCATGCCGATCCACCATGCGGTTCTCGCCCTGCTCGCGTAGGGGCCGAGCTGCGGCTACCAGCTCAAGGGGATGTTCGAGGAAGCGATCGGTCCGCAATGGGGCGAGCTCAACATCGGCCACCTCTACCAGATCCTCGAGCGGCTGGAGCGGGACGGGCTGGTGACCAAGCGCGTCCACCAGCCAGGGCGGCGTCCCGCCCGGAGCGTCTACCGTCTGACCGCGGCCGGCCGGCGGGACCTCGAGGAGTGGCTCCAAGCGCCGTTCGTGCGCGAGAGCGGCTACCGGGACGACTTCTTCCTGAAGCTGTTCGCCGCGGCCCGTGTCGGAGGAGAAGCGCTGGATGGTGTGATCGCGACGCAGCGCGAGGCCTACGTCCAGGAGCTGGCGGCCCTTGCCGACCTGCGGGCGCAGTTTCAGAGCGATCCACTCGTTCGCCTGTTGGTCGAGGCGGCGACGCTGCATACCGAAGCAAACCTCAGGGTTGTCGAGCTCGCGGAAGCTTCACGCACGGAGGTCGCGAGCCGGGCCGTACACCGGCAGAGGGAGGAGCGCGCAGAAGGCATGGACAAGGCGGGCGCGGAGAGGAACGCGGGATGAAACGCCTCATTGCAGTCTCAGCCGTCTTGGTCGTGGCGCTCACGGCGCCCGCGGCTTCGGCCGTTAAGCACAACCGGATCGCCATGTCCGCGATCGGGCCGCTGCGCCTCGGGATGGACCAGGCAGCCGAAAGGAAGGCTCTCCGCCAGCTCCGACCCGGCTCGTTCCGCTCCTACCAGGACACGGACGTCAAGGGCGGCCTCGTCTACCGCGAGTACAGCTACTACCGGGGCTACGGCGTCGACTCCTACGACGTCGGCTTCCTCGGCCAGCGGGGCCACCCCCGCAGCATGCGCGTGGCGCGGATCATCACCTTTGTCGCCGCCGACCGGACCGCGGTTGGGGCACATGTGGGCACGTCCGAGGACTCGGTCAGAAGGATGTACCGAAGTGCGATGCACTGTGGGCAGATCATCTACGGAGCATCCCGCGTCGTCTTGTACAAACCCTGTCCCGTGGGAGCGGCGAGCAAGCGACACATCGTGGTGCTTCTATCGAGAAACGTCGTTGACTCCGTTTGGAAAGTCGATCGGATCGCCGTCCAGGAGCCCGGCCTAAAGGTTCCGATCGTTCAGTAGCCGACCAGCCAGGACTGACGTAAGACCCACGCCGTCCGCAAGGATTCCGGTGTCTCGAACCACCCGCGCCGGGATAAGAGAGGCAGTCCTTGCGCTCTTCGTCGTCCAGATAGTCAGCGAGACGCAGATGCATCCTGATGCTTTCGTTGCCTCTCTCAAGACACCAGCACTTTCAAAGTGCATCTGTGTCTCGCCGGCTATCGAGGTGAGTAGTTGCTGTACGCCGGAGGTTCGAGGGGAGCCACTCAGAGGTCGATACCGAGGCCGCGCTCGGGCACGAGCTGGCGTTCGAGCTCCATCAGGCGACGGAGTCGTTGCAGGCGTTCGGCATCGGGCTCGCGCTCGCTCGCTTCGAGCATGCGCACGCAGTCGACGAGTGAAGCAACCTGCGGCCTGGCGCCGCGGCCGAGGTTTTCGCGGAACGCACGGATGCGCAGGTCGTCGTAGCCGCGCGTCCCCCAGGGCTGGGGCACGATCCGCAACTCGCCGGCCCGCGTCTGTGCCGTGACCGGTTTAGACGTGGCGAGCACCTCGGCGAGAGCAGGCTCAGCAGACTCGAGCTCCTCCAAGGCCCGGCCGAGGCGGCGCAGGTTCTCCTCGCGCAGCGACGGAACGACGTCGAGCCCGTCAGTCGTCTCGGATGTTCCGTGCACGACGCGGGCGAAGCCACCGACCACCAGGTAGCTGACCCGCTCCCGCTCGAGCGCCGAGAAGAGAGCGTACGGATCGAACTGCGCCTGCTTGCTCACCTGCTGCCGCCGAGGCGCTCGAGGAGGGCCTGGACGCGCTGCTGAGGCGCCTGCGGCACACTCTCTTTGAGCTCGGCGTCGAGGTCCGGCGTCTCCTCCCGCTCGGCGATCTCGACCCTGAGCGCGAAGCCACAGGCCTCGACAACCGAGCGCAGGTTCGCGAAGCTCGGCTCCTGCGCGCCGATCTCCCAGCGTGCCACCTGCGCCCGCTCGCGCCCCAGGCGGGCGGCCAGCTCCGCCTGCGTTAGACCTGCCCGCAGGCGGGCCTCTCGGATCAGCTGTGCCGCGGTCACAACGGGGACTTTACCTCCGTGTTGACCTAGCGTCTCGTACCTGATAAGTTACGCGATCTCCATGAAGCCCGCGTCGAGTCAGCTGTCGCTCTTCGACGAGGCCGTTCCCGATGAGCGCGCGGCCCACGGGGCTCATGCTGAAGGCGGCACGAAAGCGCCGGCTCAGCCTGTCGCTCCCAGTCGCCCCCAGTCACACCCGTCCGAGGCGAGCGCCGAAGTCGCGCTTCTCACGACCCGAGAAGCGGCCGCGCTGCTTCACGTCCATCCGCGCACGGTCCAGCGCCTAGTCGAGCGCGGCGAGCTGGCCGCAGTCCATGTTGGGACTGCCGTCCGCTTCGATCGCGCGGACCTCCTCGATCTGACCGCGCGTTTCAAGAGCCGCGCGCCGGGACCACCCTCCGCCCGTGCGGAAGTCACGGCGGACCGAGCCCGCGCTCGCGTCTCGTTTGCAGAGCGGCTACGGTCGCAGCGAGATGAGCATCGAGCGGCATAGGCGAAGCGACGGCCGGACCGTCTACATCGTTCGCTGGTACGAGAGCGGCCGCGACAGCACCAAGCGCAAGCGCACCTTCGACCGTCGGCGCGACGCCGAGCTATTCGAGGCCTCGATCCGGCGCGCCCGCCAGCTGGGCCAGCTCGCCTCCGAGGTGATCGGCTCGAACGCAACGCTCGAGGAGTTCCTCGTCGAGTGGTGGGACACCTACGCCGCCACGCACCTACGCTCGAACACGCTCGCGACCTACACGACGCTGCTCGACAAGTGGATCGTCCCCTACCTCGGCCGCAAGCGCCTGCGCGAGATCAGCCGCGAGACGATCGACACCTACGCCGCCCGCCTCCACGTCGATGGGGCCGGCGCCCCGACGATCAACCGCGCGCTCGGGGTTCTGCAGGGTGTCTTCCACCGCGCGGTCGAGTGGCGGCGGCTCGCCTGGAACCCTGTCGTTGGCGTGCGTCGTGTCGCGCACAGTCGCGCCGAGACGATCGACGCCCGCACGCCGGAGACGGTCGAGGCGATCCGCCTCCAGCTCGACCCGCAGAATACTGCTCTCGTCAGCGTGCTCGCCTACGAGGGGCTGCGCCCGGCGGAGGCCTACGCGCTCGTCTGGGGCGATGTCATGGACGAAAGGGACAAGCCACGCAAGCGTCTGCGCGTGCAGCGCGCGATCTCGGGCGAGGAGATCTCGACCACCAAGTCGCAGCGTGGGCGCGAGCCGGAACTGTTCAGGCCGGTCGCGCGCGAGCTCGTCGAGCTCTACCTCTCCCGCGGCCGCCCGCAGGCGGACGAGCTGGTCTTCCCGAACAGCCAGGGCGGCCACCTGCGTCGCCACAACTGGCGGCGCCGCGTCTGGATCCCCGCCCTCGAGCGCGCCGGCGTCCCGTATTTCCGCAGCTACGACCTGCGCCACACCTGCGCGACGCTGCTGCTCTACGAGGGCCGGACGCTGAACGAGGTCGCCGAGCACCTGGGCCACGCCGACCCTGGGTTCACGGCACGCACGTACGCCCACGTGATGCGCGATGCCCCGCGCCGGCGGCGCATCACGATCAGTGAAGCGATCCGCAAGGGCCGTGCCGCGGCCAGTCGTAGACCCCAGGTAGACCCCTCGGACGCGAAACGGGCGGCTCGCGCCACCCGCTCGGAGACAAAATCCCTGCAAATCGAGAGAGCCGACGCCCGGACTCGAACCGGGGACCCCTTCATTACGAGTGAAGTGCTCTACCAGCTGAGCTACGTCGGCAGGGTCAACCAGTGTATCGCCGCTCCCTTAGACTCACCTGGATGCTGCGGTTGCTTCTCGCCTGGGGGATCAACGCGCTGGCGCTCTGGATTTGCGACGGGCTCTTCTCGAGCGTCGACATCCACGGCGCCTGGGCCTACATCATCGGCGCGGCGGTGCTCGGGATCGCGAACGCGATCCTGAAGCCGATCCTCGCGCTGCTGACGCTGCCGCTGATCATCGTCACGCTCGGCTTCTTCCTGCTCGCGATCAACATCGCGATGGTCGCGCTCGCCGAGTGGATCGCGCCGAACTTCTCGATCGACGGCTTCTGGACCTACGTCGGCGTCGTGGTGATCATCTGGGTCGTCAACTGGGCGGCCTACCGGCTGATCGACGACCTCGAAGACCGCTTCCCGCGGGCGCGGGTCGTCGGCTAGGGCCGCTCGCCGAGCCGGCCGACCACGGCGCTCGTGACGTAGGTCGCGTATCCGGAGACCGTTCCCGCGGGGTAGCCATCGGAGTTGCCCTCGAGCTCGACGTACTCCTCGCCGAGCAGCGCAGCCGTCTTCCGGTCGAAGATCAGCTCGTGGCGCAGGCCGATCTTCGAGTCCACGGAGGCGACGGCTACTCCGTGCCTGCCGATGCGGTCGACAGCCGGGCCGACGAGATCGACTCCCGGGATGCGCGCGGCCACTTCGTAGAGCGCGGCGCGCAGCGCCGGCGAGGCGTCGCTCTCCCGCAACGCGTCGCCGACGAGCGTGAACATCTCGGAGTCGGTGCCGTTTCCGTGGCCGACCGCCTGGTCGTGGAGCTTGTCGTAGAGCGCATCGGGGTCCGTGGGCAGGTCGAGCGGACGCGCCGGCGGAAGGTTCGCGGAGTCCTCGGGCGGGTTCACCTGGGGGCGTCCGGCTGCGATCCAGTGCGCTCGATCGGCGGCCGTGAAGAACCTCGGCTTGCCCCACTTCTCGTGAATGCGCCCGCCCGTCGAACCGAACCAGGTCTCGCGCACGCCCGGGGAGAGCGCGGTCCAGCCGTTCCCTCCGGAGGTGTACGCCTGGAGCGACTTCGTGTAGCGGAATTGGCCCGGCTTGACGACCGTCGGCGGCGCCTGGTCGCGTGCGATCTCGGCGAACTCGCGCAAAACGGGTGCGGCGGACGCGCCGTCATGGTTCCCGACGTTGACGAGCGCGGCGAGCACGCCGGCGGCCGCTAGGCCGATCACCGGCACAAGCAGCCGGCGCCGGCGATCCATTCGGTTGCGCCTGATGTGACGCAGGAGCCGGCCGCGGGCGCGGTTGCGCGCCTCCTCGGTCGGCGCGTCGATCTCGAACGGCAGGGAGCGGAGGAAGTCGAGCTCAGACACTGTTCGCAGCCTCCTTGGGCGTTTCGGACTCAATCGCCGGACCGCGCAGCCGGGCGCGGCCGCGCGAGATCCGGGAGCGGACGGTGCCGACGGGCAAGTCGAGCGCGAACGCGATCTGTTCGTAGCTCAGATCCGCCCAGGCGAGCAGCAGCAGCGCTTCGCGCTCCCGGCGCGGCAGCCGCTTGAGCGCTGCGACGAGCTCGGCGGAGACGCGCCCCGACGGCTCGGCCTCGGCCCCGCCGGTGCTGCGGGCGTAGGCATCGAAACGGCGGCGCTCGGTTCGCCAATGGCGACGAAGCAGGTTCGCGCTGATTCCGAGCAACCAGGGCCTCGCGTCCTCGCGGCTGCGGTCGTAGCGCCGGCGGTGGTCGAAGGCGCGCGTGAACGTCTCGGCAGCCACCTCGTCGGCGAGATCCGGCCCGACCCGTCGCTGGGCGTAGCCGTGGACTGCGTCGAAATGCCGGTCGAAGAGTACTGCGAAAGCCTCCGGGTCTGACAGCGAAGCGGCGATCGCCTGCGCGTCGGTCACGTCTCGGATTGCCCGCAGGCGGCTCGAAAGTTCCCTCAGGCGGCCGGCGCGCCCGCGAACGCACGGCGGAGCGCGACGAAGAGCGCTTCCAGGGCCAGGCGGGCCGACAGCTGGAACTCCTCCAGGTTCCGCCAGGTCTCGCGGACGAGCTCGGCAGCGCGCTCGGCGCCCTCGAGCCGCTCAAGCGTGCCGTCCTCCAAGAGCTCACCGGCCCGGTCGGTGTGGGCAAGCGCCCCCTCGGCCCCGGCCGCCGCGGCGACGAGATCCCGGTACCAGGCCGCGAGCTCCTCCAGCGCGGCCAGCAGCTCCTCCCGCTCCGCCCCGCGCCCCGCCCGGCGCACGCGCTGCTCGGCCTCGCGCGCAGGCAGCTCGAGCCCTTCGAGCGCGGCCTCCTCGCGCTCCTTTGCCTCCGCCGCCCGTGCCCGGGCCGCTTCCAGCAGTCGCTCGGCAGCCTCGCCCGGGTGGAAGCCCGGGTCGGCGTAGACGGCCCGCGCGGTCGCGAGGAGGTCCGCCCGCCGCCCGGCAGACGCCGGATCGAGCAACCGCTCCGCCCGGTCGAGCCGACCGCCGGCGACCCGCGCGATCGACGTCGCCTCGTCCTGCGAGAGCTGCGGCGCGCGCGCGTGCACCTCTTCCCGCACCGCCCGCTCCGAGAGCCGCCGGAAGGGAACGTGCTGGCAGCGCGAGCGAATCGTCTCCGGGAGCGGCCCGAGCTCGTCCGCGACGAGCACGATCACGGCGTACGAGGGCGGCTCCTCGAGGTCCTTCAGGAGCGCGTCCGCGGCCTCGTCGTTGAGGACCTGAGCGCCGAAGACGAGATACACGCGCCGGTCCGCCTCGAACGGGCGCATGTGCAGGTCGCGCCGCAGCTCCCGGACTGCGTCGATGCGGATCTGGTCGCCGAGCGGCTCGAGCACGTACAGGTCGGGATGCGTGCGCCGTTCGACCCGCGGGTCGCCGCCGAACAGCTCTGAAGCGAACGCGAGCGCGGTCCGCCGCTTGCCCACTCCCGCCGGCCCGTGGAACAGGTAGGCGTGCGCGGGCCCGTCCGCGAGGGCCGCCGCGAGCAGGCGCTTCGCCTCGGCCTGCTCAGGAACGCTGTCGAAGGCCGTCAAGGATCTCGCGCCCGATCTCTTCCGCAGGGCGCGTGCCGTCGATGGTGGTGATCCGGCCCGGGAACGCCGCCGAGAGCTCGAGATAGGCCTCGGCCACGCGCGTCCGGAAGCCGCCCTCCTCGCGCTCGATCCGGTCGCCCGGCTCGCGCAGGCGCCGCGCCGACTCCTCCGGCTCGATCAGGAGCAGGTACGTCCGGTCGGGGAGCAGGCCGCCGACCGCGTGCAGGTTCAGCTCGAGCACCCGCTCGAGCCCGAGCCCGCGGGCGATTCCCTGGTAGGCGAGCGAGGAGTCGATGTAGCGGTCGCAGACGACGTCGGCGCCGCGCGCGAGGGCGGGGGCGATCACCTCCTCGACCAGCTGGGCGCGGGCCGCCGCGAAGAGCGCGGTCTCAGCCCAGGGCGCGACGTGCTCGCCGCCGAGGATCAGCTCGCGGATCCGCTCGCCCAGCTCGGTCCCGCCCGGCTCGCGCGTCAGGACGACGTCCCGCCCGTCCGCCGCGAGCGCGTCCGCGAGCAGCCGCGCCTGCGTGGACTTGCCCGAGCCGTCGATCCCTTCGAAGGTGATGAACATCCGCGCGACCTAGGATATGAGGCTTGCGGGCGATCGTGACAGGGGGCGCCGGGTTCATCGGCTCGTACCTCGTCGACGCGCTCGTCGAGCGCGGTGACGAGGTCGTCGTGGTCGACGACCTCTCGTCGGGGAAGCGCGAGCATCTCAACCCCGGAGCGCGCCTCGATGAGCGGGACATCCGCGAGGGGCTCGACCTGGACGGCGCGGAGGCCGTCTTCCACCTGGCTGCGCAGGCCGACGTGCAGGTCTCGATGCAGCGTCCGGATCACGACGCCGCCGTGAACGTCGTCGGGACGGTGCGCGTGCTCGAGGCGGCGCGCGAGGCGGGGGTTCCGCTCGTCTTTACGTCGACCGGCGGCGCAATCTACGGCGAGTGCGATGGGCCGGCGGCCGAGGATGCCCGGCGCGAGCCGCTGTCGCCGTACGGGATCGCGAAGCTCTGCGGCGAGGAGTACCTGCAAGGCTGGAACCGGACGTACGGGACGAGGAACGTGGTCCTGCGGCTCGCGAACGTCTACGGGCCGCGCCAGGACGCCGGGCTCGAGGGCGGCGTGGTCGCCATCTTCCTCGAGCGGCTCGCGCACGGCGAGCAGGCCGCGATCTTCGGCGACGGCCTGCAGACCCGGGACTTCGTCTACGTCGGCGACGTGGTCTCAGCGCTGCTCGCGGCCGTCGGGCTCGACGGAGGTGTCTTCAACGTGGGCACCGGGATAGAGACGACGATTCTCGACCTCCACCGGGCGTGCGCGACGGTCACCGGGACGAACGCCGAGCCTCGTTTCGAGGACGCGCGGCTCGGCGACGTGCGCCGCTCCGTGCTGGACGTCTCGCTGGCGGAGCGGAAGCTACGCTGGCGCCCCGAAGTCGGCCTCGAGGAGGGACTACGGCTGACCTGGCAGTCGCTCCACGCGTAGTCCTCCAGCACCGGGCGCGCCGCTTTGCTCTGGCCGTTGGCGCGCTCATCGTTCTTGCCTGCATCGCCTTCCTGCCCGCGGTCTGGTCCGGCTTCCTCTCCGACGACTACCTGCTGCTCGGCAACCTGCATCACGCGGGGATCGGCTGGGTCTTCACCCACAACGACGCGGGCGAGGCCGGCGCCGCGGGGCACTTCTACCGGCCGGTCTGGACGCTGTGGAACCTGGGGCTCTTCAAGGCGTTCGGCGCCTCCGCGATCGGGTTCCACCTCGCGAATGTCCTGCTCTACGCGCTCGTCGTCGTCGGGGTGTGGGCGCTCATGGCGACGTTCGTCGACGGCTCGCGCGCCTGGATCGCCGCAGCCGCGTTCGCGCTCTATCCGCGCCACGGCGAGTCCGTCGCCTGGGTGTCCGGCAACACCGACCTCCTCGCCGTAGCCGCGGTGCTCGCGGTGTTGCTCCTCGTCCGGGCGCACGGGTCGCTCGCAGCCCGAGCCGCCGGCATCGCCGCGCTGACCGCGATCGCAACGCTCTCGAAGGAGATCGCCTTCACGATGCCGGTTCTCGCGTTACTCATGCTGCGGTGGAACCCCGGCCGG
>Ga0137373_10003414_pt1 | contig 17378 bp, 22 predicted proteins | sample SagtaG_5_FD_104912 | JGI IMG/M metagenome (GOLD analysis project Ga0137373, IMG submission 104912) | Vadose zone soil microbial communities from Sagehorn Ranch, Mendocino, California, USA - Sage1_R_80_16 metaG | ecosystem: Environmental > Terrestrial > Soil > Vadose zone | place: USA...
AATAGTGTGCCAGATACCGCCTCCTCCCCAGGCTTGGGAAAGACTCGTGGAAGCACCCGCCGGACTGCCCAGCTACTTCAGAGACTTATCGGTCCGGTCGGGCTTGGTGCGGAACCCCTGCCCTGTGGGTGGCGGGAGGCCCGGTTCCAGGAGTCTTGGCACCGGGCGGGGAGGTTGGTTTCCTCTTGCCATCCGGACAGGAGGGCCCTACGCTGCCGAACGAAGGGCAGAGCTGTTTGAACGCCGCACTTGGGGACGGCGCGGCACAGCTGGCTGGTCGCCCGGCATCGCAACCGTGCCATCGTCTTGAGGAGGTTGCTCGACGGTGTCTTCAACCGTTGGCCGATTAGCAAATGCGGGGCGGGTGCTCACCTGGGAGCCCGGCCGTGGACTCGTGCCCTGTGCACACGAGGACGACCAGCTACTCATCGCCGACTCCTGGCTGGTCTCTGACGGCCGCGTGCGCGGGCTCGAGCGGCATAGGCAGCGTTTCTTCCGCGCATGCATCGAGGTTGCCCACATTCCCCAGGATCACCTGCACGCATTCTGGCGGGCGACGGTCCGGGAACTGCCGCGACACGAGCGCTGGTTCCCCCGGGTGGAGCTGTCTGCCCGCCCTCGGGCCGAGCTGCGCTTGAGGATCAGGCCAGCCCCGCCGCAGGGCGCTGCGGTTCGGCTGTGGGTCTGGGACGGGCCAGACCCCAGAACCGCACCGCGCAGGAAGGGTCCCGACCTGGCCTGCCTGGCGGAGGTGCGTCGCCGCGCGTCAACCGCAGGCGCTGGCGAGGCACTGCTGACCACGCGGTCCGGCCTGGTGTTGGAGGCGACGAACTCCAGCGTGCTGTGGTGGGAAGGCCCGTGTCTCTGCATACCGTCCCCGGGGTTGAGGATCCTGCCTGGCGTGACCGCAGACCTCATCCAGGAGAGCGCCGTACGGTTCGGTACGCGAATGGGCCACCGGCGCCGCCGCGTGGCGGATCTCGACGGCTCCGAGGTGTGGTTGGTCAACGCCTTGCATGGCATCCGGACGGTGTCGACGTGGGTGGGCACATCGGTTGTAGCCGGCCCGGCCCTCCGGGCGCCGGAGTGGCAGGCTCGGCTCGAGGCATGCGCGGAACCGCTGCCAGAACACGGTTGATCGCGAGTACGTCGGCTCGTAGCAGCCGGGTCCGTCGCGGGAGCATGAAGAGTCTCTCGCTGACTGATGGCCCGTCGCGCCTCTTGGGAGAAGGAGGGGGAGAGGGCGGAGAGGGAGCGCGAGGTGGATGAACTGAACACAGAAAGAGCTGGCCTAGCAATGCCAGTGAAATGCCGGCCCGGCTGAACCTTCAGAAAATGGGGTGGCTGACGGGATTCGAACCCGCGGCCTCCAGGGCCACAACCTGTTTTTAGGACCTTTGCGCGACCCGCGTCAAATGCGCGTTTCCTCCCTCAACTCGCTGTCTGGCCTTTATATAAAGGCGTTTCAACAGGTCTCAGACCGGACCACCCAGTTTCAGCGAGTTTCACCCTCGTGGAACCCATATGGAACCCACGGGCACTTTTGGGCTAAAATAAAAATCGCGTGGGTTCCAGCAATTTCGAACCTCCGGCACACAGGTTCGAGAGGGTCGAATGCCGAGGGTGAAGCTCTCAGACCGGATGGTCGACGGCTTGAGGGCCAAGGCTCGGGTCGACTACTGGGACGCCCTCGTGCCCGGGCTCGTGCTGCGCGTGTCGCCGGACCGCAAGGCATGGTGCGCCGTCTACAGGATCGCGGGAAAGAAGGACCGGCTCACCTTCGGCACCTACCCGTTGACCCCCGTCTATGACGCGCGCATGCGGGCCGCGGAGATCCTCAAGAAGGCCCAGCACGGGGAGGATCCGAAGGCCCTTGACCCTCGTCCTACGCTCCCACTCGAGGAGCTCGCGCGGCGCTTCCGCGAGCAGGCCTTCCCCGACCTCGCCGCCTCGACTCAGAAGGAGTGGGGCCGGCTGATCGACGTGGAGATCCTGCCCGCCCTGGGAGCCTTGGACGCCGTGGACGTCCGCGGTGCCCGCCGCCAGATTCGCGAGGCGACCGACGCGATCAAGCGCCGGAGCCCCACCACCGCCAACCGGACCTGGGAGATCGTCCGGCGGCTGATCGGGTGGGGGATCGAGCGGGACCTCCTCGATCCCACCGCGAGCGCCGTCTTCGCGAACTTCCCGCGGCCGGCCGAGGAGAAGAAACGGGACCGGGTCTTGACCCACGACGAGATCCGTAGGGTCTTCGAGGCCCTCCGGAGCGAGCCAAAGGTTACGGGAATCTTCTGGCGGCTCGCCTTCCAGACGGGTCAAAGGCGGGGGGAGATCCTCGGCGCGAGATGGGACGCCCTGGACCTGGATCGGGCCCTCTGGACGTTCAGGACGAAGGGCGACAAGCCGCACGTCCTCGGCCTGCCGACACAAGCGGTCGCGGTCTTGCGCGAGGCCTGGCCGCTCTCCTCCCACACGCCCTACGTCTGCTCGGGACCCGCGGTGTGCGGCCACCTGTACAACCCGCAGAAGTCCGCGGAGAGGGTGCGCGAGCGCTCCAAAGTTGCGTTCCGGATTCATGACGTCCGGAGGACCGTGGCCAGCGGACTGGGGGAGCTAGGAATCGAGGAAGGCCTCATCTCGCGCATCCTGAACCATTCGACCTCGTCGACGAGCGGCGCGTCCGTCACCGCGGCGGTTTACAACCAGTACCGTTACGTGGAGCCCATGCGCCACGCCCTGCAGGCGTGGGCCGATCGCCTCGACGAGATCCTCAATGCCGCGCCGGCCGAGGTGATACCCATGAGGACGGAGAGCGGGAATCGCCGAGCCGTGGGGCGGTCGTCCGCGCGGCGCCGGAGAGGCTAAGAAGGGCCACCCTACCGCAACACGGGCAGCATACGCGACGCTCGAAACACCGTCACGACCCCTACGACTCCCGGCGGGTCACTCTGCCAGGACGGCGGCGTGGCTCTGACGAACACGTCGCCGTCGCGTGCGCGGTTCGTAGCGGCTACGAAAACCTACCGTCCGCGTGGCTACGTCCGGAGCACCCCGACCTCACCTGCGAGGGCCGCCCCGCCTGGCCATCGCGGACCTCAGGTGCATTGTTCGACGGCCTTGCGCTCACGCTCGCTCCGGGGCCCGCGCTACGGCAGCAGGGTAATCCCTGTAATCGCAAGAGATCGAACGTCCTTCGCCTGCGTTTCCAGGCGCAGCATCATCCCCGCCACGGCGATGCGAAAGTCTCCGGGAAGGCCTTCTGGAACTCGGTACGTGCTCGCGTCGTGAAACGCCTTGAAGTCCTCGGAGATCATGTGCCTGCTCACGAGCTGCCGTGCGCGCTCGGCTTGGGACCCCTCAGACAGGTTACAGCCAGCCAGCTTGTGAGCGCAGTCATTCCGCATCCGGCGAACAAGATCCAATGCGTCCCGAAACGGCCGATCGATCAGGCCGAGTCTGTAACAGGCCTCGATGCGGGCGCTGAAGGTGCCAAGTGGTCGCTCGACGTCGAGGAGACTGTCGTCGGACCCACTTGCCGGCGGAAGAAGCGCCCTGCGCAGGAGGCCTTCAAGCGCGAGATCCAGCCGGGCAGCACCCAGTACGATGGAGGCGCGGTCAGACTCACCCTCGAACTCCTTGAGGAACGGCAGCATCGCGTCGTAGTGCGCGTCGAACTCGGAGTCTGTCGTCTCGGTCATCCCCCTCGAGATTCTGTGGGTCTGTCGAAGACCAGCTCAGCTGCGGCGCTCGCTCGCCGTCAGCTTGATGCGCTTGTTAGCGGGCTACGTCCTCTACGCTGCTTGGACCCAAGCCCAGCCACCGCGCCAGAACGCGCTCCACTTTCAGCAACTCGGACGGTGGTAGCCGACCAAGAGGCCGAATCAAGATCGATAGGGGGAAGGAGGCCACACCCTGGCAGTCGAACGCGCCGGGTCGTAGGAAGGGCGTGGCCACAGCCACCTCGTAGGCGGTCCCGCGAACCGATGTGGTATGTGAGACGAGTGTCACAAGGGCTCTGTCCGCGTCGCCTGGAGGGGAGCTCACGATCAAGGCCGGCCGAACCTTGCCCGCCATGCCGAGGTCCACAAGCCAGACCTCGCCACGCGCGAACCGCTTCACTTGGGTTCTTCTTGCGCGTCCAGGCTTAGGAACAACTCACGCCCCGCAGCCATGAGCTCCTCGTCCGTGAAGGCCTCGTAGTCCACGGCGGCGGCGCGACGTAGCAGCTTACGAAACACCTCTTCGCGTTCGGCCGCGGAAAGATGCTCGAATGCCTCGATAACGGCTTGCGCTGCATGCGACATAGCAAGCCCAAGCGTGTCACCGCCGAGCCGCCTCGTCAACTGGCTGCTCCATGAGAGGGTCCCAGCCTGACGCTAAGACCAGGTCCCCGGCAGTGACTGGGTGACCAAATGAGCTTGGTCACAGGCCAGGGCGCCGCTTGACCTCCTCGTGAGGGATACCCTTGCCGGCATCGAGCTCTGCGAGGCCGGCGTCGATCTTCGCGAGGAATACCAGGCGCTCGATCGCATCGTCGAATGTGGCCTCATCCGGCAGATCCTGGACGGCCTCAAGAATGCGCTCACGGGCAGTGGGAGTCGGCATACCGGGCTATTCTAGCTCCGACCGCCCAGGTCGGTCATGGCCCGCTCGCTTACTCTCGTATCGGCCGAACACCGCAGTTGACCTCGAAGTGCGAGGCACGAGGGTCACCAGTGGATGCTGACCGACACTGTCATACACACGGGAACAGCCCTGCCAGCCACGAACGTGGGGGTGTACCGCCACTGAAGAATCGCGTCGGAGATCGCGGCACTGAACTGCGGGAAGGCCGGCTCGAACTTTAGGTCTTGAAGTACTGCCACCTTGCGGACGCGACCGTCGGGCCCGATCAGAGCTTCGCCAACCCAGACGCCAGAGCCGACCGTGCCTCGTGGTAGCTCGGGATACTTCGCATTCACGTGGTGAACCTTCTTCGGCTCGTTGACCCGTGATGCCGGACGAACTGGGTCCGCTCCGAAACCTTCCAGGGCCCCTGCTTCGCAGGGTCTTGTCTTGGGCGTGGGCGATCGGGCGGCGGTCGGGGGCATGGAGAATGACTCGCCGAAAACGGCGATCGTGGCCACCAGGGCGTAGGTGAGCGCTGCTGTTTGTCGTGCCCAGTTCATGCTCTCATGTCCGCCGAAGACCGGCGAGGCTGCTAGGCGAAGCCCGGCTCCGTCCGCTTCAACCCATTGTTGGGCTCTTCGCGCCTCCTCCGGGTAGTATAGGACATGCCCACGGGAAGTCCTCCTCTCACGTGGGAGGGGCGATACGCGCAGGCGGTTGCCCAGCTGACAACGCCGGGCGGACCGGCCTTCTACGTTCTCGCGGTCGCGGCCAAGGCGGCCTTCGAGCTTGGCAAGATTGACGAAGCAGGGCGGTATGCACGGGACCTGCTCAATGCTGCGCCGCAATTTGCCCATGACTGGAACTATGGCAACGCGATACACGACGGCCACATGGTGCTCGGCAGGATTGCTCTGAGGCAAGGCGACGCCGAAGCTGCGAAGGAACACCTGATACAGGCGGGGAAGACACGTGGCTCGCCTCAGCTGAATAGCTTCGGCCCGAACATGAGCCTGGCCAAGGACCTCCTCGAGCGGCATCATCCCGACGCCGTCATCCAGTACTTGGAGCTCTGCTCAACCTTCTGGGAAATGGAGGGTGGCAAGCTCGTAGAGTGGGCTGCGCTCGCTCGAGCTGGCTCACTGCCGGACTTCGGGCCGAACCTCGTATATTGATTCGAGCGCTGGCCTCGTCCGCTCAACACCGGGTTGATCGGCAAAAACTCCGGTCTGGCCACGCCTCGTCCGCTCCAATTGTTGGACGGCGCTCATGAGTGGATCTGTGCATCGATCCAGTCATCGTACTCAGCTACGGCTTGGCTCACGTCATCTTCGAGTGGACGCAGGCGCCGGTCGATTCCCCAGTAGTGATCGAGGGCTCGCACGGCGGAGGCGCTGCGGCCGATGGCCTCGGCTTGACGACGCCAACGCTGAACCTTGTGCAGCGTGTACTTCGCGTGGCCGCCTGACTGCCACTCTTGGAAGGCCTCTTCAAGCTTGGGTTCCCGCACACCAGCCTTGGCCAGGTCAATTCCGACCTCCCGCCAGAACTGGGTATATTGGAGGTTGCGATCGATCTCCGCGTCAGTGCCAGTCTTCGAGAGATACGAGAGGCCACCCAACATCTCGTCGATCCGTTCGAGCAGGTCCTGGGAAAGCCCGGCGGCCACCGCGGAGACCTGTAACTGAAGGCCGTGGAGCAGATGATCAGCGAGCTGCCGCCTGCCTTTGTCGGTCGGGAGCAAGAACGCGTCCTCGACGCCGAACCTCACCATGAACGCAGCTTCCTCGTTGGAAGGCCGGCCCCGAACCGTGATCGGTGGAGCTGAGAGCTTCCGAGTAAGCTCCACCACGGTCAGGTACAGCACTCTTACGACGATCTCGAAGACGCCGGGCCGAAGCCGCCCCTGGTGGAAGGCTTCACACCGCATCTTGTGACACACGCTTAGAACGAGGCGATCATCCGCTGAGATACGGCCGAGCCGATGCCCAAGAATTCTGGTCTTGGGCTCAAACTCGCGCTCAGCAGCCGCACGCTCTTCAGCGGTGTACTTGGGACCCAGTCCACCCTGGATCCACTGGCTGTACGCCGGCTCCCATTTTGGCTTGAACCGGTCCTCGAGGGCGAAGTACATTTGAAGCTCCCGGTGCATCAGAAGCTCGGCCACGTTGTCAAGAAGGATCAGAGCAAGACGGTAGCCGAGAAGAGAGCTGCCGAGCATCTGCGCCTTGGCGGCCTCAATTTGTTCGTAGATCAACCGGAAATGCAGCATCGTCCCTTCGACTCCACAGGACCCCGGTCTCGCCTACGTCCGTCCAAGACCCTCGGACCAGCTGCGAGCGTCCGGTGTTCGCTGAAGCGCGAGCATACGAGGTCCGTCCGCTTCATCCCGTTCTTGGGCGGCGTCTTGATCTGTCGCCCGGGTCCCTATCCGTGAAGCCCAGGGGTCCCGCATATAGACCACCCCCAGGGCCGGCATACAGGCCACCACCGGGCCCTGCGTACGAATCCCTCAGCCAAGTGTCCTTCCTCATGGCTCAAGACTACAGCTGTCGGCTATCAAGCCAGGTCCCTCCCTTCTGGCTGGGTGGCGCGAGGAGCCGCGCACACGCGGTCGTCCGCCGGACACCACGGATGCGGGGCCGGTGGCCGCCCAGTAACACTAGGCGCCACTCCCGTCCCACACCGGATCAGGCCGACAAGCGCCGTCAGCTTCATCCGCTCGTTCCGGCGGCAGCCGAGGACATGCTACCCCTCCGGGTCCGAGCGCCCCTCCCGCGACGCCGCCTGCCGCGCCTTGCGCAGCTTCGCGTCAAGCTCGGGCGGTAGCGTGACCAGGTGGAACTCAATGCCGGCCGGGACACGCCCGCCGTCCTGCTCCTTCAGACACAGCGCGTGCATGTCAGCTTCCGTGAGGACCATGAGGCGACGGTCAGCATGGGCCATCGAAAGGAAGAGCATGTCCGAGCGCAGCTTATGAAGCTTGCCGACCGCCAGCTTGCCGGCCGCGGTCTTCGCCCCGCTTGTGGAGATCGAAGCCACGATGCGGTCGTCCGAGGACACGGCGTCGAAGTCGAATCGCCCTCCAGACGAAAGGAGCATGCGTTCGCGGCGGAACTGCTGCCCGAAGGCCGTGGGCATCCATTCGCGCCTGACCCAGTCCTCAACCGCGGTCTGCACCCGAGTGTCAGCCACGACTATGCCTCACGCGGGGCCCCTCCGAACACCGCGTTGAGCCGCGACCGCCCGGCGCGCGAAGTCTCACGCGGAGCCCCGCCTTTCCCGTCTCGGGCGGCTCAGCGTTAACCATCCGACGTCAAGCTCCGCGTGGATTCCGGACGACCCGAGGACGGCCGAAACGGCGTTGTGCGATGCTACCGCCGAGAATCCGACTGTCACGCGTCAGCAATTCCTCGATATCCAAGACAAGGCCAAGATCCATGCGGCGATCGCGAAACTCTGCGGTATGGTGCTTCAAAACCATGCCTACGATCATGGGAGATCCGTCCGCTCGTTCAACCAGCGCTGGAGCCCCTGACAGGCCGGGCGGTGGGACAAAAGACACCTCGTATCCGGGTGGCGCTCCGGGCAAGTCGGCCAGGCTCCGCCGCGTGACGACATGGCCCTTGAACGCCCGTAGGTGGTAGACGGGCGGTTCGAAGCCGAACGCGAAGCCCATGGCGAAGACATCGTGGAGGTAGTACAGGGGACTGAAGTGGAACGGCAGGATCTCGGCTCCGAGGTTGGGGCACACCATGATCGCGAGGTCGATGTCATCGAATAGTTCGGAGTCCCGCACGGTCTGCGCCTGATGGTGCCCCGGTGTGAGCCGTGCCAAAGCCACGTCACCATCGCCCTCAGCGTCTCGGAAGACATGCCCGGCGGTCAGAAAGACTTCGGGCGCCAAGCAAAAGGCTGTGCCGTGAAAGACGCCGTAGTTCAGTTCAAAGACGTTCTCGTCACGATTCCCTTCGCCGGCTATGACGGCCAGGTTCACCGCGTGTGGGTCCATCGCCTGCTCTTTCGCCCTAATCGGCCGCTGAACACACAGACAATCTGCGAAGCTCCATCGCTAGCGCCGCCCTCGTCAGGAGGGTGGCAAGCTCGCAGAGTGGGCTGCGCTCGCTAGAACTGGAAGGCTGCCGGATGTCGCTTCAACCTCATCATTGATTCCATCGCTCCCGTCGTCCGCCCAACAAGCGTTGAGCGGCCAGACGGCATCATTGGCGCCGCTCCAACCGGTTGGTTCGCGGCACACTGCCCTCTATTGGATTCCCGCGCCCGGCAAAGAGTCTGGTGCAAGGAGGAGACGCCGCTCGAGTTCGACAATGAACACCTCGTACATCTGACGCGCCTGTCTGGCGCGAGCCATGCCTTCCAGCTTCCCGAGTAGTTCTGCAAACTCCGCATTCGACCAGAGCCTCACCCCGAAGGTGCAGCGCTTGAGACCGTCATAGAACTCGCCCCAGGAGTAGTGTCGAGGTGTGCGCCGCTCTTTCCGCAGAACGGCAGGACGGTACCTGAAGGACGCTCGGTAGATGCGAGCCTGGTGCAAGGCAGTCCGCTCCTCGGTCGGGTCGGTCAGCTCGGAGCAACAGTAGTAGATTCAGGGAAAAGCCGTGAGGTTCCTGTGCTGATCCTCATCAAGAGGCCAACGATCCTCGCCGTTGTGGTACAGCGTCTTGTATTGGAATCCGAACACTTTCCACGTACCCGGGTCGAAGAAGAGGCGATCGGCCGGGAGGTCTCGCTCGAGGTGCTGCGAAACCTTGTATGTCGCCACGCGGAAGCCGGCATCCCGAAAGAAGTCGCGCAATCCCTGACTCGTCCAATCCGCGGTCTGTTCTTCAGGGACATAGGGACCGGACGCCACACTACATCACTCCCAGTCGCTACTCATCCTGTCGACAAGCACAGGCACCGAGCTGCGAGGCCATCGCCGTCCACATCAGCTTCAGCCTTGTTAGCCCGAGCCGCCGCTCGAGGTCGTGGCTTCGAGTAGTTAGCGCCATGCGTTGTGGCAGCGGGGACACTCAACCTCCAATAGGCCAGCGTCACGAGAGCGACACGCTGGACATCCCCTCCCGGCGACAGGCCAGGCCTTGTCGATGTTGTCGATCTTGTCCTTGAACCCAGGATCGGTGAGCGCTTTCCGGAGGATCCGTCGGAGCAGCTCATCGAGGTCGGTCAGGGTCTGACTAAACTCGTCGCGCCGAGCCTGACGGTCGGCCTCCACCACCGAGTGCAAGACCGAAGAGCCGTGTGCCAGCTTGGACCGCAGCTTGTAGACCTCGTCAGCCCAATAGGCGTCGAACTGGGGAAGGCCGACCTCGGCAGCAAGTGCGGGGACCCTTGTGGTGAATTGCTTCACCGCCCGTTCTGGCATCGTGCTTACAAGGCCTTCTAGCGTCGTAGTGAGCAAGAGGCCCCTCGGCCTGCCGTGGAAAACGAAGGGCGATTCGCCAAACGTGGAGACAGCCAGGCCGAGCCGGGTGTCGGCTAGGGCAGGATGGAGACGATCGTAAGCCTCGACGAGGTCGCGCAGCAGTGTGGCATCGGCCTGCGTCAGCCAGCGGCGGCGTGATGCCGTGCCACAGTACGCACGCGCGAAGGGAGGGGCGATGTCCCCAGGCTTGAGGTCCACGAGCCGACTCTTCTCGTCTGTCCAGATGCGCGCCGTAAACTCAAACCCGCCTTCGTTAGCGCGGACGAAGTGCGATAAAAAAAGCACCTTCGTGATCGCCTGATCTTGATCCCACGTTGAGCCTGGTGGGTCGTAGCGAACGAGGCCATACATTACGGAAAGGTCTGTGGGATGAGGCGATCGGAAGCGGGTGTTGGCCACAACGGCTGCGGCAATCTCATCACGCACTCCAGCCAACTGGATGCCCGGAGCCACTTCAAATGCTCTGGATAGTGGGGGCGTCGACTCGCGCGCTTCTGGATCGAGTCGAAGTGGATTCGCGCCGAAGAGCAGAACATCAGCAACCGGCATTCTCTCGCCCTCGTCCTGGAGGTTAGCACCGTGTAGAGCTGCGACGGCCGAGCCGCCCGCTGTCGCGGCGTGGACCCTCGTTCGCCGCAAGGGGTTGTTAGACACCCTCTTTTCGCTCTCGGATCAAGCCCTTGATTCGCAAGGCTACGCGAGCGAAGTGTGAGGAGTCTGTGGCCCGCCATTCTCTGTCGGGCGCGTCCGTAACCATGCGTGAGGTGATCGGGTACCGGCCGATCTCACCGAACCTCCTGAGTCTCCTCAGCGTCTCGATTTCCTCGTCGTTGAGTGCCACGCCCAGGGTGCTGGCCATTGCCACGAGATCGTGGTTGTTCACGCCCGGTATACCCCGGAATCGGTTGCCGACAACGAGTAGTTTGCCCTCGGCAAGCCACAGTGCCTTCAGGAGGCACTCGAGAACAAAGACTCGAAGCAGGATGGACGCCAAGAGCGCGTCGCGCCGTTGCTGAAGGCTCGGCCCTCGCTTATCCGGCCTTGCGTAGACGTGGATCAAACGACCGGCTGCCCACATGATTGAGTTCGCCTGCTGGTACCACGCCTCGAGACTATTTCCGTGGCTGGCGTACCATGAAGGCCCAGACGGCATCCCACTCTCCTCAGGTGTGTCGAACACTGAGTCGAGTAGCGGAGGGGAGTCTCACCCCTCCGCCCTCACAGAACCGGACGTGAAGCTCTCGCCTCATCCGGCTCTTACACTCCGGCCGCGGGCCGAACGCCGAGTTGCCAGTGCACGAACAGGCGAGGCTCCCGCCGCGCGATGCGGCCGAGCCAGTGCACCGACGCACGTTCACGGCGCCGGAACCGCTTGAATTTCCGCCGCACCCATGCGGCAAGGGCCTCGTCAAGATGTCGAAGGACTTGGACGCACCAGGACCGGTAGAACCGACCGTAGTAGTTCATCCAGCCACGGACCACCGGGTTGACGAATCGCGCAAGATCCTCGAGTCGGTGATTGCTCCAGCGGGTGGAAATGCGCCAGTCTCGGATCGTCTTGCGTATTGCCTTGGCAGCCTTGGTGCTGATCGCCGGCAGAAAGCTCACGAAGAACTTCCCCCAGCGATTCTTTGCCAGTCGAGGTTGGAAGGTGTACCCAAGGAAGTCGAACTGCACGTGTTCGTACTCCCCAGGCCGGCCGTCGTCCTTGCAGTACACGATGCGGGTCTTGGTGGGGTGCAGCTCCAAATGGCACTGCGCGAACCGACCCCGGATGGCTTCCACGACCGCCTGCGCCTCCTCCTTGGTGCGACAGTGCACCACCGCATCGTCCGCGTAGCGCTCGAAAGGACACCGCGAGAACGTGCGCCGCATCCAGACGTCGAATGCGTAGTGCAGGAAGAGGTTGGCCAGGAGCGGACTGATGACGCCGCCCTGCGGCGTGCCTCGGGTCCGCGGTTCCAGGGTACCGTCCGACAGCTGAACGGGGGCACACAGCCACCGCGAGATGTACAGCCGGAGCCAAGGAACCTCGGTATGGTGAGCCACGGCGCGCTCGACCAGATCGTGATCCAAGGTGTCGAAGAAGGCCTTGATGTCAAGATCAACGACCCAGTCGTACTCCCAGCAGCGTTGCCTCGTCACCCCTACCGCATCGAGCGCCGACTTGCCGGGTCGATAGCCGTACGAGTCGGGCTGGAACACCGGCTCCACGCAGGGCTCGAGGACCATCTTCGCGACCGTCTGCGCCACTCGATCGGCTACCGTTGGGATGCCGAGTGGGCGCTTGCCGCCGTTGTCCTTCGGTATTTCGACCAGCCGCACGGGCGGTGGGAAGTACGAGCCCGACGACATCCGATTCCAGACCATGTAGAGATTTCCCTTCAGGTCCTCCTCGAACGCCGCCAGAGACTGCCCGTCGACCCCTGCCGCTCCGTGGTTTGCCTTCACCCGTTGATACGCTTCCCAGACGAGTTGCTTCGGAATGTCATAGGCCTTGCCACAGGCCGTAGCTCCTCCCATTGCTGGTTGGCCACAACCCGGGGCCAGAGTGTCGGGCCCCTTCGCTCCACCCGCGTTACCGGGCTTCATCGCTCCTACGAGCCCGTCCGTCCCTGAGCCACGCATCGGTACTCGGCTCCTCGTGGGTCCGCCACTTGGAGATCTCCCTTGACATCGCGGCACAGGTTCCCGCGTTCCGCACAAGAGCCTGCGCTGGGCTCACGCCGCCTTTGTGCCGGCCACCACCCGGGCAGCGAAGCAGGACCTCCCCCGGGCTCCTCCCAGGCCACTGATCGGAGCCTGGTTTCGATGGCCTCCATTCGCTTTCGACACGTTGCCGGCGGTTCACTCTCGTTCGTCTTCCCAGCACTCACCTGACGGGTTCATCCCGCCCTTTCCGTGAACGCTCACCACCCCGGCCGTTGTGCCGGAGCAGCTTCCGGTGGTTTGGGCCCTGACCCTGCCGTCCGAGCCCGAGGGGCCATCCCTCATCTCTTGTGCAGCAGGCACTTCAGTTCGGTCGGTTGACCTCCCTTTCGCGCCGTCGCGGCGCACGATCAGCGGCGAAGCTCCATTCGGGCCGTGCCTCGTCCACTGCATTCGTTGTTAGCCCGCGACTCAAGGCGCGTCAGCCCAATGGCTCGTGATTGCGAAGAGCGCCATGTCGACATCGGCGGCGTACCAGGCACCCCGTGGGCGCGGCACAGGGTTCCAAGTCTTGCGCGCCGTGAGTTGTCCAGCAAGTCTACAGCAGAGGTCCGAGTACTGGGCGAGACCGTCTGGCGTGCTCGGGAACCCGGTCGCAGCAGCCATTCTCGAGTCCAAGATCGCGCACGAGCGCGGGGCGAGGAAGCGCAGATGCTTTGACGCGAAGGAGACTCCGAACCCACTGATCGACACCAGCGGCCGAATCGCGGTCTTGACAGGGAGACCCTCGGAGGCGTCCGTGGCCGCGCGGCGGAGCGATGCGGCAAGGTCCGTGAGGGGGTTGTCACGAAATACCCTGCCGGCGATGCCGGCGTATCCGCCCCACTTGCACACGGCTCGGATGAAATCGGCCGCGTCGGACTCCCGAAAGCCAGCCGCTGAGAGATTCGTCGCCATGGCCTCGATATGCGCGGTGCCTGGCACACGAGCAACATGACTGTGTACGTAGGCCGGGAACCGGGCGAACTGGACGTCCTCCCCGCCGATCGTCAGGGTGCCTGTGTCGTACTCGATCACGGTCCCCCTCGTCGGGCTAACTCACAGTTCAGCGGCGAGGCTCCATCGCTGGCGCCGGCCTCGTCCCCCTGCAACTATTTGTTCGGCGCCTCTCATCGTTGGACAGGATACGGAAGGCTGGGAGGCCACGTGCCGCCTTCCCAGATGTGCTCTTCGCACAATCCGGCAAGGGCCGTGAGCTTATCCTCGTACAGCTCCACAGCCGCCACGGACATCTCGAAGCCAACCGCGACCGCCTGGAACGCCACCTCGACCGCGTGTATCGCATCAGCGAACGGCCGCTCCCGTGCGCGCGACTCCCATTTGACGGGATCAAGATCGCGGTACACAGCCTGCATGCCCGCATGGTTGGGATGAGCGAACTCGCACAGTAGGTCGTACAGCCCACGAAGGTTCCCGACGTCCGACTTCGTGATTCTATCGATGATGGTGAGAACGTTGGGGGCCGGATACTGCACCGGGTCCGTAAGGGCCTCCTTTGACTTCGCCCCGAGCAGAACGTTTACCAAGTGTCGGTCCAGCTCTGGAAGGTCGTTCTTCGCGCGTGCTGCGAGGATCCGGTCGGCGCGTTTGTAGGCGTCCCATGCCAACGCACCTGTTTCCACGATCGCTCGCCCAAGGACGAAGGCCGGGACGAGGAGTTCTTGATTACAGACGCTGACGAATCCCTTCGTCAGTTCGATATTGCGGTCCAGGGCAATCTGCAAGAGGTCACGAACCTTAAGCGGTATCTTCGCGATCGGGGAGACGGCGTCAGCACGCGACACGCGAACTTGTGCGGCCGCGGCGCGCCCGAGAAGCTCCTCCACCGAGGTCGCGTCCAGCGCTGGATATCGCGTCTTAAGCTCATCCGAGACGTGCATCATCCCCGCACCCCGCCCGCCCAACATTCGCGCTGAGCGGCGAGGCTCCATCGCTTGCGCTGGCCCCGTCCGATCAAGCACGTTGTTGGGCGGCCCACCCACCTCGGAAACCCTGCTCCGCTACAAGAACCGCTCGACAATGACCTCATCCACGTAGCGTCCTCCGAGCTTCGCCTGCCGTTGCGCAGTGCCAACGACGCGGAAGCCCTGGTGCAAGTATGTGGCCAATGCGGGCGCGTTGTCTGCCCGGATGTAGGTCAGGAGCTTTTCGTACGCCTTGGCCCGGCCCCCCGCGCCATCTATCCCTACCGGTGCGCCGTCTGCGCGAAGCGGCGACTGTCCCTTGTTTACCGGCGGGCGGTCAGCCGCAGATGCTCGGAGTGCCGGCTCGAACCGGCAAAGAATCAGCCATCGCTATTCGACCTTAAGATACCGGCAGTTCCCCGATAGGGAGGTTCGAAACGTAAGATCCTTGGCTTCGCTCGCCAGCATACGAGCTATTCCGCTAACCTTCTCGGATTCCAGCCGCAATCGCTTACATGCCGCTTCGACGTCTGGAGTCATCTTGAACGCTTCGAAGGCGCGGACACAGGCCACAATCTCGGGTGGCGGGGGAGCAGGCCCGTTGCCACCCTGATTCCCGAGGCCGAACCAATAGGAGCGCGCGTCTCCACGAAGGAAGACATTCGGTGCCCTTCCCGTGCATTGCTTCACTGCACCCAAGGCTGCCTGCTGGCGGCCCGAGAGCTTATCGAGGACGGTGAACTGTTCGTTGACCTTCGCATAGAGCTTTCGGAGGTTTGCGGTGTAGGCGTGAACCGCGCCACGCAGCTTGCTTCGCCTCACGGCGTAACTCTCGAAGTGGTTTGCGAGGTCAAAGGATAGGGGACTCTCGTCCTGGAAACGGTCCTTGACCTCGGCTTCTTCCTGTTCTTTCGGACTCTCAGGCTCCACGACAACGCCGTCATCCTTGAGGCGTCCCGCGAGATTCTTGAATTGGCGGTCATCGCCCTCCAGAACCTGTCGAAGGTCAGACAAATGCTTTTCTCTCGCGGCAAGCGCAGCCGGATCGCTCTCGCTCCTTGGTGTCGCTGCCGACGTACGGGGTGGCGGTGATTGGACCGATGCGCTTGGACTCTGCTGCCGGTTGTCGTACGCCACCTTTGATGCGATGACGTTGTTAAGGACGACCCCCATGAGAACTCCGAGTAGGCCCATCGGAACGGTGAACTTGGCCGGGGCCATCGGATCGTCTGGTTTCTTCACTCGTCGGTACCACCAAATCCCCAGTGTCGATACTGCGGCCAGCGATAGGACGATGATCAAGGTAACGGTCCACCAGCTCTTCATGGTCGAGCACAGTGTATCGAACCTTGACTCTGGGGGCTCCTGGACCCAACGTAGCGACTGCAGATCACGCCGGCGGCCGGCGGGCGCACCGGGCTGACCGTTTCCGTTCCCGGCCTTCAGGCCGTGCCTCCGCCGTCCGTTGCTGCGATTCCCCGAGCGACGTCAACGGTCCTCGTCACGCGGCTTACGGACGATGAGCGGCGCGACCTGCCGGTCGCGTATACCCTGTGCGCCCAGCGTTCCGCCGGTGGCGCGGCGCCAGCCGAGGGTTGGTCAAACAGCGTAACTGGATAAGCGGGTCCAGGCGGTCGCGAGTCGGCCAGGGCCGCGCCGCCGGCGACGGCCACGACGGAGAGCCTGCGGCACGTCCCTGGCACGCGCCCCGCTCGCGGGATAGCCCGGCCTCGGCCCACCTCGTGCCCCGCGGGCTCCCCTGATTTGCGAGGAGCCCGCGGGGCGGGGCCGTGGTTGTAGCTCTTCTCAGTTCTGAGAATGGTCCTTCTCATTCTTGAGAGCCGGCCGCTCGAAGCGTTCGTCCCAATCCCTGCGTTGAGCGAGGCCGTAGACCGTGCCGGAGACGTCGCCCGGTAATGCAGAGGCCCGGCCGCTGGAACGCCTTGAAACAAACCCTGGGAGTCGCTCGGACTTTCTGTCCTCGCTCCCACGCGGCACAGATCCCCCCTCGACGAGGGATCTTGGACCCGGTCTGACCGGCTCTTGGGCGACGCTGGAAGCGTCATGCTACGCGCATCGCCGCCGCTGAGCGCCACCCAGGCGAGCCACTACTACAGGAGCGAATTCTCGCTCGGGGACTACTACACGGAACGGGAGAGCGATGGCATCGTGGCCTCGCGCTGGCACGGCCGCGGGGCCGAGGAGTTGGGCCTTTCCGGGCGGGTGAAGGCGGACCACTTCGCGCGCCTTCTGGAAGGGGAGGACGCCTCGGGCCAGAAGGTCCTGGTGGCGCATCGCGAGGGCCTCTCTGAGAGGCGCGCGGGGTGGGATGTGACCGTCTCCCCGCACAAGAGCGTGAGCCTTCAGGCACTCGTGGGCGGGGACAGCCGGCTCCTCGAGGCTCACGACCGCGCGGTGGAGAAGGCGCTGTTGGAGTTGGAGCGCCATGCCCAGGCGTGGGTCCACGGCGGGCGCGACGTGGAGACCACGGGCAACGTGGTGGCGGCGAGCTTCCGCCACGAGACGAGCCGGGCTCTCGACCCGCAGCTTCACTCCCACTGCGTCATCCTGAACATGACCCGGCGGGAGGACGGCGAGTGGCGGGCGGTGAACGCGCGGGGAATCTTCCGCGCCCAGCGCCTCGCGCGGGAGATCTACGAGGCCGAGCTCGGGGAGGAGCTGCGCTCTCTCGGCTACGAGGTGAAGACCTA
>Ga0137373_10003425_pt1 | contig 17357 bp, 10 predicted proteins | sample SagtaG_5_FD_104912 | JGI IMG/M metagenome (GOLD analysis project Ga0137373, IMG submission 104912) | Vadose zone soil microbial communities from Sagehorn Ranch, Mendocino, California, USA - Sage1_R_80_16 metaG | ecosystem: Environmental > Terrestrial > Soil > Vadose zone | place: USA...
CGAGTCGCTGCCCGAGTACATGGTTCCCTCGGCCTTCCATTGGCAGAGAAACCTGCCGTTGACGGACAACGGCAAGATCGACCGGAAGGCTTTAATGGCGCTCGCCGGAGGACTCGATTCTGCCGAACAGGGCCACGACGGGCCGAGTACGGCGACAGAGCACCGATTGGCCGCCGCATGGGCAGAGGTACTGGGCATCCCGCAGGACCAGATCGGCCGGCGGGATCACTTCTTCGAGCTGGGCGGCACGTCACTGTCGGCACTGAAGCTGGCGATCACCCTGGAGCGCGCGGTGTCCTTCAAAGACCTCATCAACCACCCGATTCTCGCCGATTTGGCCACGCTGGTCGACGATAAGGTCCGTGTGGCGATCCAAGCGACTGCAGAACGGTTGCCTCGTCTTGAACAGGAGTTCTGAAAGGAAATCGACATGTCGTCCTCCTCCCCGACCTCAACGCTTAACGTGGACGTGCGACCCGGAAAGCCGCCGATGCTGCGGGTCGCTGCAATCGATGACGGGCCGCGCTGGGCGGCCGAGCACCGCGACGCCTTGCGTGCCGCCGTCGTCCAGCACGGCTCGCTGGTCGTTCGCGGTCTCGGGTTGCGCGACGTAGCCGGGACCGAAGCCGTCTTTCGGCAGTTGGGCAGTCTGATGACCGAGAGGGAGGCCTTCGCGCCCCGGCGGACGTACTCCGACGGCGTGTACTCCGCGTCGAAGTGGCCGCCCAACCAGCACATGTGCATGCACCACGAGCTCAGCTACACGCTCGAGTTTCCTTCCCTAATGCTGTTCGCATGCCTGATTGCGCCGACTGACGGCGGCGAGACCCCCTTGGCCGACTCGCCGGCCGTACTGCACGCGCTGCCCAGCGAGTTGGTCGAGCGCTTTGAGCGGGTGGGCTGGCTGCTAATCCGCAACTACAACGACGACATTGGGGCGTCGATCGCTGAAGCTTTCGGCACCGACGACCGTCGCACCGTCGAGAGTTACTGCCGTCACAATGCGATCCGGTTCGAGTGGCAAGCCGACGGTGCGCTGCGCACCTGGCAGCGCCGTAGCGCCGTCGTGCATCACCCGCTTACCGGGCAGCAGTGCTGGTTCAACCAAATCGCATTCCTCAACGAGTGGACGATGGACCCGGAGGTGCGCGATTACCTCGTGGACACCTACGGCGAGGATGGGCTGCCGTTCAATACTCGCTTTGGCAACGGCGACCCGATCGGCGCGGACGTCGTGCAGTTGATCGACGAAGTCTACGAGGCAAACACCACACGCGAGCGATGGCAGGCTGGCGACCTGATGCTTTTGGACAACGTCCGCACCGCGCACGCCAGGGAGTCCTATGAGGGACCGCGCGAAGTGCTCGTCGCCATGGCCGGCGCCGTGCACCTGGCCGATTGCTCGCCGACGATCGAGGTGACTGCCGGCTGACGACGACCCCAATGTCTCCCAGCTCGTCATTACCGAGCTCTTTTCAACTGGCGTCCGACGAGGTTCATTGCTGGCGCGCCAGTCTCGATGTTCCGCCTGAAACATCGGCCCGCTTCTATGCGACCCTGACGCCTGACGAACGTACCCGGAGCGCACGTTTTCAATTCGAGCGCGATCAGCAGCGTTTCATTGTCGCGCGCGGAGTGCTGCGTGACCTTTTAGGGCGCTATCTCCAGATCCAACCCGGCAAAATAAGCTTTGTTTACAACGCATTCGGCAAGCCTGATCTTGGCCCTGAATTCGCCAGCCGGCTCAAATTCAATCTCTCTCACTCGGCCGGTCTTGCCCTCATCGCCTTCGCCACTGCTTCGGACGTCGGCGTTGATCTCGAGCACATCCAGCCGCAATCTGATTACGCCGATATCGCGCGGCGTTTCTTCTCAGCAGCTGAAGTTGACTATTTGATGGCTCTCCCGAGCCATCTCTACGCCGAAGCCTTTTTCAGTTGTTGGACGAAGAAGGAGGCTTACCTTAAAGCCTATGGCGAGGGTCTCGCGCTACCGTTGAATAGTTTTTCCGTTCCCCTGACAACCGATCCTGCGCAAACTCCTGCAGATCTTTATGTGGCCTCGAAGGGTATCGTTCCAGCCAGGCGTTGGTCGCTCTACACCCTCCGGCCCGCTCCGGGCTATGCCGGGGCACTGGCCATTGAGGGAACTGGCTGGCGCTTACGTCAATGGCAATGGAAGAGCCGCATTGGACCAGCTCCGACAGTCGATCCACGAGGCCACTGCGCCCCTCCTCGGTCGTTTCGCGCGGTCCCGGGCCGTCCACAACCGGCAAGTCCGCACAGGCCACGGGCCAGACCAGGCGCGGGCAATCGGCAAGACGCAACACCAATCGTTCGGAAGCCCCGCCGAACCCCGAGCCGACCAACTGACTTCCCGTGTCCCTGATGGGCTCACCGTGACCGTAATGCGAAACGTTTTCTTCGGTCTGTTGGCCCCGACCATGCTCGCGATTGCCGCAGACGTAGAACCACCGAGTGCCGGCAAACCGGCAGTTGACAAGAGCGTGTTCAATCTTTTTAACCCCACGCCAACGGAGTATCTTCGCGCGATGGACAGGGATGGTCCCGGCACCACCGAAAGCCCCTATACCGTCGATGCCGGCCATTTTCAGGTCGAGCTGACGCTGGTCGATTACACCTACGATCGCCAGTCGTTCGGCGCGATGACGAAACGATTCGAGGCGTGGGAGATCGCGTCGATGAATTTGAAGCTTGGGCTGCTCAACCAACTCGACGCCCAGCTCGTGCTGGAGACTTACAATTTGCTTTTCGAGCGCGAGGACGGCAGCCGGCTGACGCGGCGCGGCTTTGGCGACACCAGGTTCCGGCTCAAATACAATTTCTGGGGCAATGATGGCGGGCGTACGGCGTTCGCAGCGACGCCATACGTGAAGTTTCCCACCAGCCAAGAGGGCATCGGCAACCGCGGAGTGGAAGGGGGCCTCGTCCTGCCGCTGGAAGTGGAACTGCCTTCGGACTTTTACCTGGGATGGACGACCCGCTTCGACGCCGTGCGGAATGAAGGTGAATCCGGCTACCACGCGGAGTTCGTCAACAGCGTCGAATTCGGCCACGACCTGTTCGGGAATCTCTCCGGCTACGTCGAGTTTTTCAGCGCCGTGAGCACGAAGCGCGACGCGGACTGGGAGGGGACATTCGACCCGGGCTTGATCTACAAGGTTACAGAGAACCTTCAGTTCATCGTCGGCCTGAACATCGGTCTAACCCGCTCGGCGGATGATTGGAATGCGTTTGCCGGGATGACGTGGCGGTATTAGCGCGCAGGTGATTCGGATCCGTACTGACACCTCCAACCGTTTCCAGATCCCGGACTTCACCCAGCCGTAGGAGATTTCCAGGCACACCAGCCAGGAGATGGGCACGGACATCCAAACCAGGGCCATGGGCCAGGCGAGGTGAATGGCGGCGAGCTGCGCGAGTACGTGGTGGACGTCTACGGCGAGGACGGGTTGCCGTTCAATCCCCGCTTTGGCAACGGCCAATGACCCTCGCCGGTGGCGAGGTCCAGCGCCGCAAAGAGCGAAGTGGTGTGCTCGACCTCGGATTCGGCACTGGTTTAAATTGACTAGGAAGCGCAGCTTGTCGCAAGAGCTTGACCAGCTTATCCTACGTATCTCAGCCATGTATGTAGACTCGAAAGGCCCAGCCGTTTTCCAGACGACTCGTTGGACGGTAGTACTGGAGGCGGCACAGCAGGATTCTGCGTCTGGGCAGGCTGCGCTCGCTGCTCTCTATCAGACCTATCGCTACCCGATTTACGCCTTCATTAGGCGCAGCGGTCATCTGCCAGATGAGGCGGCCGATATTACACAGGATTTTTTTGCGCGGCTGTTGGAGAAAAACTGGCTGGCTTCGATTACCCGGGAAGGCGGCAGGTTCCGCTCCTTGCTACTTACGGCTGTGAAACATTTTCTTCTTAATGCGCGTGACTATGCCCGCACACAAAAACGCGGTGGCGGCCAGCCGTTACTCTCAATCAATGATGAATCTCCAGAGAGGCGCTACCAGGCCGAACCGGTGGAGCGGGTTACGCCTGAACTTCTTTTTGAGCGGCGCTGGGCTCTGCAAATACTCGAGAAGGTGTTGGAACGGCTTCGACAGGAATATGACCGGACCGAGAAAGCCGATCTTTTTCAGGAATTGAAGATATTTCTGTCCGGCAGCGCCGGTGCGGTTTCTCACGCTGAGATTGCGGCTAAATATGAGATCAGCGTGAGTGCGGTGGGCGTTGCAGTCCATCGGTTGCGGCGGCGATACGGGGAACTCCTCCGCCAGGAGATTGCTCGGACCGTTAATGACCCGCAGGAGGTCGATGAGGAAATTCGGCATCTCATTGCGTTGCTGGGAAATTGAATCGGTGAAACAAATCCCGACGAATTTCGGTAAGGTCATTCGATTTTTCCTTCGGTATTCATAATCGATGGTCACTAGTGCGCGCTGTTCGGATTGTGGAGCCGCGATTTCTCCCGGCACACCAGAAGGACTGTGCGCGAAGTGCCTGTTCCTTTTGGGCCTGAAATCCAAAGGGGGGCTTGGGGATTGCAGCCACGCAGATCTGGGACCTTTGCTGGCCAAACCTCATTCAGCGCTGGGGGTAAAGTTTCATTGCTTTGGCGACTATGAGTTGCTGGAGGAGATTGCGCGCGGGGGAATGGGTTTGGTGTTTCGCGCCCGTCAGGTCAGCCTCAATCGTCGGGTCGCGCTCAAGTTAATCCAGGGTGGGCGTTTGGCGTCCGCCGCCATGGTGAAACGCTTTCAAGTGGAAGCTGAAGCGGCGGCCAGCCTTCACCATCCACATATTGTGGCCGTTTATGAAACGGGCGAACTCCAGGGACATCACTACTTCAGCATGGAATTCGTGGAGGGCACCGGCCTGGACCGACAGATCGCGAGGTTCAAAGTGCCCCCTGTGGGACGTTTCTTCCTGGCAAACGATGGGCGCTCCATCTCGCAACCGGCGCGGACACGGAAGCGAAGTGCATTGCCTGGCCTACTCTCATGACGGACGTTTCCTGGCGAGCGGAGACAAAGCGGGTAACGTGCTGCTGTGGCGCATAAAACCTGAGTTGAACGAGGACACAATCACCAACGTTCTGGTGGACTATGCATATCCCCCGCCCGTGTTTTCAAGTAATGGCGATTTGATGGCGACCGTGACGGCTTCAAATCAAGTGACGATCTGGAATCTGTCGACATGGCAACCGGTCCAGACCTTTGACGGCGCAAAAGTTCCGCTCGCGATTTCGCCCGACAACCTGACCCTCACGGCGGCGGGTCCGGACTTCGCTTTTCAACTCTGGGATATTCCCAGTGGGGAAATTCAACACACTGCGCGATTCGTTGAACCGAAATACGTCTTTCGAGCCAGCCTTTCGCCGGATGGAAAGATCCTCGCCATTGGCAAGTCCGATGGCACGGTCGAGCTTTGGAACCCGCGGACCGGCCAAGCAATGTGGCGATCCCAGGGACATAAAGGGGCTGTCCGTGAATTGGCATTCTCCCCAGACGACCGCCTCATGGTAACTGCGAGCCGGGACTTCCTGGCTAAACTCTGGGACGTAAAAACGGGTAAGGAGTTAGCGACGCTCTCGGGGCACACGGACGGAGTTTTCTCAGCAGCTTTTTCGCCGGACGGGAAACTGATTGCCACCGGGGCTATCGATGGGACGGCGAGGCTTTGGGACGCCGCGACCCGGCAGCAATTGACTGTTCTGACCGGGCATAAGGAAGGGGTCTATTACATCTCCTTTAGCGGCGATGGCCAGACGCTCGCGACTGCCAGCGGCGATCGCACCGTCAGGCTCTGGAACCTGGCGACGAGGCGCGAAGTGGCCAGGCTCGATCACGGCCGCGATGTCGTCACTGTAGGATTTACGCCCCGAGGTGACGCTCTGATTTCGAGTGTGCTCGACGGCACCATCCGCCGCTGGAGCGCTCCGTCATTCGCTGAACTGGACGCCCTGGAACGGGAGAAATTGCGCCCGAGCAAATAAACCAAGCGGGAAAGGTTGTGCGAGAGAGCAATTGTTTGTAAGAATACGCGCGTTTCCCTGTGGTAAAGAGTCGACGCACACCGCAACTGAAGGCATGAGAAATGACGGTTGCCACGAAACGAATCATCTGTCTTGCGCTGTCCATTGCCGGAGCGCATTTACCCAATGCGCGTGCGGCTCTTCAACCATCCCGGCCGGCTCTACCCAACATCGATGCGCGGCCGAGAACGATGGTTCAACTACCGGCCGCTGAAAGGAGCCAAGCCGCGGCCAAACTTCGGGAACGCGTTCCCCAAGCGCAGATTGACTTCGATGAAATTACTGGCAGCCCGAAGCGCATCGCCGCGACCCGCGGGTTCTTGACCGGGCTGAATGGGGTCGGAGGCGCCGTCTCGGAAGAGAACGCGCGCAGCTTTCGAGCCGATGATCCGCATCGCGCCACCAAAGCATTTTTGCATGAGCACAAGCTGCTCTTTGGCCATGGACCGGAGATATTGGAATTTGCTCGCGTGCAGCGGGAACACACCCCGCAGCACAATGGACTGCGTACGGTAATTTGGGAACAGCAACTGGACGGCATTGCTGTATTCGAAGCGGTGCTCATGTCGCACACGACCAGGGGTGGTGAACTGGTGAGCATCTCCAGTCAATTCGTTCCGGACGCGGCCTCCGCTGCAAACAAAGGACAGCGGGACAAGGCGCGCCGACGCGCCGAGCCAAAGCTGCCCGGCGCGGATGCGATCCTCAAAGCGGCGCAGAACGTTGGCGAACCGTTGCAGCCTGCGGATGTTCAGGCGCAGGGCCAGGCTGGGGGAGCCGAGAGAAAACAGAAGTTCAAGGCAAAGAATCTCAACGGCGACACGGGAGTGAAACTGGTCTGGCTGCCGATGAGCGCGACTGAGATGCGCTTGTGCTGGGAAGTCATCCTGACGAGCAGTTCTCGCGGCGAAATGTTTCGCGTGCTCATTGCTGCGGATACTGGCGAAGCGCTGGTTCGCCACTGCCTGACTGATTACATCAGTGATGTCACTTACCGGGTGTTCACCGGTGACAGTCCATCGCCGTTTTCTCCGGCACATTCTTCTCCGACAACGCTTCAGCCACCCACTGTTCCCCGCCAGGCGATCACACTTTCTTCCTTGAACACGAACGCCTCGCCGAATGGCTGGATCAATGATGGCAACAACGAGACGCTCGGCAATAATGTCGATGCTCACAGTGACCGGGATCATGATGACGAACCCGACCTGCCCCGTCCGCAGGGAGTGCCCTTTCGAGTGTTCGATTTTCCGCTGGATCTTACTCAGCAACCAACCAACTACACCAAAGCCGCCATCGTTCAGCTCTTTTATTGGTGCAACTGGATGCACGACCGGCTGTATGAACTTGGCTTTACCGAGGCGGCGGGAAATTTCCAGGTGGACAACTTCGGTCGCGGAGGCGAAGGCAATGACCCGGTCAATGCGCAAGCTCAAGACGGCGGCTTCTTTTCGAATGCGAATTTTGCGACGCCACCGGACGGCCAGCCCGCTCGTATGCAAATGTTCATCTGGACCGAGCCTTATCCCGATCGTGACGGAGACCTGGATGCGGAAGTCATTCTTCACGAATACACCCATGGTTTGAGCAATCGGCGCGTGGGCGGTGGTCTAGGCATTTCCGCCGTGGCTAGTCGCGGCATGGGCGAAGGCTGGTCGGACTTCTACGCACTGGCTTTGTTGAGTCAATCGAGTGACGATGTGGACGCAACTTATCCAGTGGCCGGTTATTCAAGTTATCTCTTGGGTCACGCGGAGAACTATTATTATGGGATTCGGCGTTATCCTTACTGCACGGACACGAACAGGAATCCGCTCACGCTCAAAGATATTGATCCGACGCAGATAAGTTCTCATCCAGGAGTGCCGCGCAATCCACGAGGCGCCTTCAACACCAATCAAGCTTCCGAGGTCCATGCCCGGGGCGAAGTCTGGTGCAACACACTTTGGGAAGTCAGGGCGAATCTAATCCGCAAGCACGGGTATGCCACCGGCAATCAACTCACGTTGCACTTGGTCACCGATGCCATGACCTTATGCCCGCCCAATCCGAATTTCCTGCAAGCGCGCGACGCCATCATCCAGGCGGACTTCGTCAACACTGGCGGCGCGAACTTTCGCGAAATCTGGGCCGGGTTCGCGAAACGCGGCATGGGTTCCAGCGCGGTGTGCCCGCCCAGCACCGTGACCACAGGCGTGCGCGAGGCTTTCGATTTTCCGGACGATTTGTGGGCGACGCCGCGCACGGAATGGATCGCGAAGGGCAGAACCGGCGGGCCGTTCGAGCCGGGGACGCGCTCGTTCCTGCTGAAAAACGTGGGCGCGGGCACCATCAACTGGAGTGCTTTCGCGAGTGTGGGCTGGCTCACGTTATCCAACACGAGCGGCGCGTTGACCGCCGGTTCAGCGCCTGCCGTGGTGGAAGCATCTATCAATACAATGGCCAACTTGCTCACGGCCGGCACACACGTGGGAGAAATTGTCTTCACTGACCAATCGAGTGGCCGCTCACAAGCCAATGCGGTTACGCTGACGATCGGCCAACTGGATTTCCTGACGGAGGAGTTCGACCTTCGAGACAATGACTTGGATTATCAGAGCATCACGTTCACGCCAGACGGCTCACCGACGTTTTATTCGGTTTGCCGCGCCGCAGCGACGAACTTCCCGGTCGATCCCACCGGCGGTATTCAATTCGCGACGAACGCTCTTTCCGAACGAGCGCGACGAGTGACGCTCTCGCCCGGACATAGCGTGGCGCTTTTTGGCATGCGGACCAATTCGTTCCTCGCCGTTTCTGATGGCTCGATCGCTTTCTTCGAAGAGTCGGGCACCGCAAGCGGGAACCTCGGCAGGCATTTCGAAGGGCCGCGGATTTCATGTTTGAAGGACAATTACGCCAACGAAAACAGCGGACGCTCCTGGAAGGAGTTAAACGACCGAGTGGTGGTGACTTTCGAGAATATCGTATCGTTGCTCACCACCACCCCCGATCGGAACAGCTTCCAAATGGAGCTGTTTTATGATGGAAGGATTCGGTTCACTTATTTGAAGCTCGACATCCGCACGGGCATTGTCGGGCTTTCGCGCGGGATGGGTGTCCCGCCTGGCTTCGTCGAAAGTGACTTCAGCGCTTATCCAATCTGCCTGGCGCCCTTGACGGTTCGCGCGCCCAGGAATGTCACGGAAAGCACGGGCACGGTGACGGCGAGTGTGAGCAGACCGTTCCCCGATGTCTCGCCGCTTCTTGTGAATCTTGGCGTCAGTGATCCTCCGGAAATCAGCGTGCCCGCCGAGGTGGTGATTCCGGCGGGTGAAACGAACGCGAGTTTTCAGATCACCATTATTGATAATCGCGATCCGGACGGCCCGCAGGCGCCGATTCTTACTGCGTCTGCTCCCGGTTTTGCCAGTGGGCACACGACAATTTTCATTTCGGACGATGAGATTGGCAGCTTGGCCCTTCATCTTCCGGCCTCAGCCACTGAGGGTGAAATCGTGCAAGGGATGGTGGCCCTGCCCGCGCCCGCATCGAAAAACGTTTTTGTGATGCTGCGTTCAACGGACACTTCTGAAGCGCTGCCGCCAGGGTTGATTATTATTCCAGCGGGCCAAACCTCGGCGGTTTTCAACGTCACGATCGTCGATGACACCCTCATCGATGGCCCACAATCGGCCGCTATTGTCGCCCAGGTTACGAATTGGCCGGCTGCCTCCGCCAATATTCTTGTGCAGGACAATGACAACCTCTTGTTATCTTTGAAGTTGGCGTTGCCAAGCCGGGCGGGCGAGGCTTCAGGAACCATCAACAACGGCGGTGTGGTCAGCATCCCCGGAAAGCTGAGCTCAAACCTGGTTGTCTCGCTGGAGTCCAGCGACGTGTCTGAATTGCAGGTGCCTTCAACAGTGACCATCCTGGCCGGACAAACCTCAGCTTTGTTCAATCCCATCGCGGTCAATGACGCGATCGTGGACGGCGCCCAAACCGTCGTCGTGACCGCGCGAGCCTCCGGCTGGATCAGCGCAACCGCAACGATTACGATTCACGATGACGAAACGCCGCTGGAGCCGTTTGCGCCGAGTCCGGCCAATCTCGCCAGCAATCAGCCGGTCAACCTGACGCTTTCATGGAACTCCGCTTTGGGCAACGTGATCGCCAACGGCGATTTTGAATTGGGCACGTTCGCTGGGTGGACGCGAGATTTTTCCGCGCCTGAGATTGATTCATCCGGAGTGCGTTTCGTTATCAATGATGGCACTTACGACCCAAACGAAGACCATTACGACGCGCCGGGTCCATCACCACCTTACGCGGGTCTCTTCAGTGCCTTGATGAGTGTCGATTACTGTAATTTGGGATGGGGGCGGATGTTTCAGGATATTTATTTATCGCCGAACGCTTCTTCGGCCACGCTGAGCTGGGTGGACCGCATCGTGAATCTCGCGGCATACTCGCCCACGCAGTATTTCACCGTGGAAGTTCGCGACACAAACGATGTGCTGCGTGAAGTGTTGTTCACGACGTCATTGAGCTTCCCGTGGACGAACAATTGGACGACGCGCAGCTATTCGCTGTCGCGTTACCTTGGAGAGACCATTCGCCTGGTCTGGAAGCAGGAATATTATTGCTCACCCATCATCACGCATCTGGACAATATTGCGCTCCAGGTCACGGCTGTGACGCCGACGAGCTTCGATGTTTATCTCGGAACCAATGCGAATCCTGGCGCATCTGAGTTTCGCGGAAACACACCCAAGCCGAATTGGAACGCAACCAATTTGCAACTGGACACTGTTTATTTCTGGAGAATAGTCGCAAAACAAGGCGCGAGCCAGGCCGCCGGACCTCTCTGGCAATTCCGAACTCGACCGCTCATCGATCATTTTCAGTGGAGCGCAATCGCCACACAACAATACGTGGGCCAGCCTATCACCGTCATGCTGAGCGCCAAAGGGGCGGCGAACGAAACGCTCTCAAACTTCACGTCGCCCGTGACTCTGTCGGGAACCGCGCTCACCGGCAACCGGCAGCTTTTCATGGACAACTTTGAGGACGGCAACTCAGAGGGTTGGAAGGTGGAGAGAGGATTTGCCGGTCCCTACAACCAACAAGTGACTACATCATCGGCGGCCGCGGGCCAATACAGCTTCACGCTCGTTGGTGGCAATCAGAAACACGTGGACGGCTACTCTTACGCCTTTCCGCGCTTCAGCATGCGCCCTGATCAAATCAACTTCTCGGTGCGCAACAGCGCGGCGAACAAGGCGGGCGGATGTTTCGCCGTTGGCAATGACGGCCTGGGTCTGGGTGTGGGTGTCCGCTTTTACATGGGACCCTCAGGGCGGATGGGGCTTTTTGATCGGAACGAGGGGTTCCAGGGAACCAATTATGTTGCCAATCGCTGGTATCGAGTTTCACTCGTGTTCGATTGGACTCGTCGCCGCGTAAATTGTTTCGTCGATGGCCAACAGATTGCCTCGAACGTTCCGTTCCGTAGCCCGTACCTCAATGACGTGGCTTCATTGCATCTTTACAACTTTGACAACACACAAGCGTGGTGGGATGAGATCGAGATCATTGACGGCAGTCGCACCATTCCTATCGTGGTCTCGCCACGCACGGCATCTGATTTTGCGCATGGCGTCTGGTTCAGCAACGTGAGCGTGAACGAGCCAGCGGCCAACATCTGGCTGACGGCAACCACTACGAGTGGCCATTCCGGCGTCAGCAGCAACTTCACTGTTGATCCGAACACCGATCTGGACGGGGATGGCTTGCCCGACGCGTGGGAAGTCCGCTATTTCGCCTCGACCAATTCCGTTCCGGGCGCGGACCCGGATGCGGATGGTTTGACAAATCTTCAGGAGTTCCGCGCTGGAACAAATCCGAATAGCGCGAGCAGCACGCTGCGCATTTCCGCGCTCGTATCCTCGAATGGAATACTGCGAATGCGATTCGAAAGTGTGGCGGGCAAGGCCTATCAGCTCGAACATGCCGCCGCTCCGAACACGGTTCCCTGGGAACCAATTGGGTCGCCCCTCCTGGGCGGCGGACAGGCAATTCAAGTCACCGGACCAATCGAAATGACAAACCATTTCTATCGCGTGCGGGTTATCCAGTGACCGCCTCATCCTATGAAGTTTACGCCTCCGTTCCTGCTGATCATGCTGGGCTGTTGCTGTTCAGTTCGGGCGGGAGATGCGCCACCACAGCGTGGCGACATGCAGGAATTGACGGCCGTTTACCTGATCATGGACGGCGAATCAACAGCGCAAACCGCGCTGCGTTTGAAATCGTTGCCTGACAAAAGAGCAATGGCAACAGCAGTGCGGAATCGTGCCGCGCAAATCAAAGCGCGGCAGACTGAACTCGAAGCCAGGCTTGCTGAAAAGGGCATTCAGGCCGACGGGCGGTTTTACAGACTCGCCAACGCCCTGCGCGTTCATGTTCCACCTAATCGAATCGACGAACTGCGAAACCTGCCAGGCGTTGCGCAAATTCAAATCGTCCCACGACACCAACGACTCACAGCCAGCAGCGTCCCGTTCATCGGCGCGCCATCGGTATGGAGCGGTGTCAGCCTGATCGGGACGAACGCAGACGGCATGGGTATTCGCATCGGAATCATCGATACCGGAATCGATTACCTGCACGCAGACTTTGGTGGGTCCGGTAACCCGCAGCATTATACAAACAATAACTCAGCCATCATTGAACCCGGAAGTTTTCCCACGGCAAAAGTGGCGGGCGGCTACGATTTTGCCGGCGATGCTTACACCGGCTCAAACTCACCCGTTGGCGATCCCGATCCATTGGATTGCGCGCAAACGGGTCACGGCACGCATGTTGCCGGAATCGCTGCGGGAGTCGGCGTGCTCACGAATGGAACGGCGTATACCGGCGCTTATACACAAGGGATGGACTTTGCGCAGTTCAGAATCGGTCCCGGGGTAGCGCCTCACGCAAAACTTTACGCCATCAAAATCTTTGGCTGCAGCGGCAACACCCAGTTGCTCATGAGCGGTCTGGAATGGGCAGCGGACCCGAATGACGACGGTGATTTCAGTGATAGGCTCGACGTGGTGAATCTTTCCGTTGGCGCGGCCTTCGGATTCGCCGGGCCAGGCGATGCGGAACAGGAGGCGGTAAACGAGCTGGTCGATCTGGGCTGCATCGTCGTAGCGGGCAGCGGCAACAACGGAAACGTGCTCTACAACGTGTTCTCACCGAGTGTCGCCGAAAAGTGCATCTCCGTCGGCAACTCCATTGATGGGGGGTTCAATCCCGCGGTGGAGGTGCAGTCCCCTCCGTCATTCGCCGGACTCTACGAGGCGGTTGAAGGGCGTTTCACGAGGCTGTTAGCCGTTTCTGGCACTCTCACCGGGCGAGTCGTTTATGCTCGACCGAATCTGGCCTGCGATACCCTCATGAATGCTTCCGAGTTGAATGGCCGTATCGCACTGATAGATCGGGGGACTTGCGCCTTCGTGGGCAAGATTCGTCGCGCTCAAAATGCCGGCGCTATCGCCGTGATTACCGTCAACAATGCCCCTGGTTCTCCAGTCGCAATGACGGGAGACGCGCTCGATATCGTGATTCCCGGCCTGATGATCAGCCAGTCAGACGGGGACATTCTGAAACAAGCGCTCGCGTCCAATCTGGTGGTGCGAATAGGACCTGACGTTCTTTATCCCCGGTCACTCGCGGATCGCCTGGATACATCCAGTTCACGCGGCCCCGCATCACCGGGCAACGCGCTGAAACCGGAAATCGTCGCACCGGGCAATAACATCACTTCGGCGCAAGCGGGCAGCGGCACGAACACGTTAACGATTGGCGGCACCTCGATGGCCACCCCACACGTCTCGGGCGCCGCCGCGTTGATGCGCCAACTGCACCCGGAGTGGCCAGTCGAAGACATCAAAGCGGCATTGATGAACACTACCAGAGCAACACGTGATGGTTATGGGACCCTCTATCCGGAATCATGGACCGGCGCCGGGCGTGTGCAGGTGGACCGTGCTGTGCAAGCCAGCGTCGTGGCCAAGGCTGAGCATTCGGCTGGTCTCGTTGGTCTGTCGTTCGGTTCGCTGACGCTGACGAACTTCTACACGGAAGTGCGGCGGGTCTTACTCACGAATCACAGCGCGAACTCCGCGACATTTTCCGTCTCGGTAAGCAACACCGTCTCCGAAAATGGTTTTGTGCTCGTGCCATTGACAAACACGGTGACCGTTCCTGCGGGCGGCTCAGCCTTGGTGCCGGTGCAACTGACAGCAGACCCGGTGCTGTTCGAGCGGACGCCCGACCTTGTCAGCTCGCCGCTGATCAACGGCCTTCCCCGAAATTTTATTTACGAAGCCAGCGGGCAAATCTGGTTCCAGAACACGAATGGTTCGATTCACCTGCCGTACTACTGTAATCTTCGCGCTGGCTCCTCCTTGCATCTTGTCTCCACGAACGTGGGCACGCCTTCCACAAGCAACACGGTCAGCGTCACGGTCCCACTGGCCGGAACTTCGGCTCATCCGAATCCGCTCGTGGCCGCCTTTCAGTTGGGACTCATAAGTCCAAACCAGAACTTCACCGATCCTTGGCGGGCGACCGGTGATTTGCTGGCGATTGGCGCGGCGAGCGATGCTCCGAGCCAAAGTCAATTCACCAACAGTTCAGTCTACTTTGGAATCGCCACGGCCAACAATTGGACTACACCACAGAGCTTCGTGGCGCAGTTCGATGTGCTGATCGACGTGAACCGCGATGGCATCGACGATTATCGAGCATTCAATTCTACTCTCGGTAACTCGACCAACAACAGCGCCGTTCCGAATGCAGCCAACGATGCCTTTCTCAGCGTAGTTCAAAACCTTTCGTCGGGTGTTTTCTTCACGAACGTCTTCCTGAATGTGTTCCCTCCCGATGTGCGCGACACCGCGCCATTCAACAACAGCGTCATGGTGATTACTGCGCCGGTGAGATTGCTGGGTCTGACGACGGGCAATTCAAGATTCAATTATCGGGTTCGGACTCTCGCGCCGCGTGAACGCAGTTCACAAGTGATCGAAACCACGCCCTACGTGCTGTTTGATCCTTATCGGCCCGTGCTCGATACGACTTCGGGAGGCATCCAACGCTCGCCCTTTCACCCCGATGGTCAACCCGTGCGGGTAAACCTTGATCGGACAGCGGCGATAGCTCATGGGTTCTCCGCCGTAAATACTCCGGGTTTGTTATTGTTGCACCATTTCAACCAGTTGAATCAACGGGTCGAAATCGCATTTATCGAGCTGGCCGCCATCCAAATCACGTCGGTGGCAGTGAGTGGATCTGACGTGCGAGTCAGCTTCGCCACGACGGCGGGCAAACGATATCGACTGGAGCGCAATTCCGATGTGATCGCTGATGCATGGTTTACCGTCGTGGATAATGTCACTGGGACCGGCGGCATCCTTCAGTTGTCCGACACTATGGGCGCGTTGCAGCCAAAGCGATTTTATCGCGTGCGCCTGATCCCTTGACGGGTCATCATGCGTTGGTTCTATCGTGGGGACGATGAGCCGGGCGCGCACGCCTCTTTTGGGGGATGCCTCAGTGTGGACCGCTTGAAGAAAACTGCTCCTACGCGATTTTAGAGGGTCGATTTTTGCCCGAAGGCCCCCCAATCTGTAATTTGCCAGAAGAGAGCCCGTGACAGTTCAGCTCAAGGTCCCCCCGATTGGAAACTCACTCGGAATCATTCTGCCGAGCGATCGGAGCCAATTCACATCTGGAGACTCCTCGATCGGCTGGTCCAAGAAGGATCCCTGCCCAACCGCTCTGAGCCTTCGTTCCCTTTGTTTTCCTTGCCGGATCGGCTATTCGCGCCAAATCTTTGACCATGAAACTGCCCCTGCGTTTGCCCATCGCCACCGTCTTGCCCTCCTTGAACTGGTCGCGCGCCCTGGCCTGTTTGCTCCATCCGCTCATTGCAGGCGCGGCGCTGGCGGCGCAACCTGTCACCAACTGGCCACAGTTTCGCGGGCCGGGCGCCATGGGCACGGCCGACAATCCCGATCTGCCCGACCGCTGGAGTACCAAGGAGAATGTCGCCTGGAAAATCGAAGTGCCCGGACGCGGCTGGTCTTCGCCCATCGTGTGGGGCGAGCGCGTGTTCCTGACCACAGTCGTCAGCGATGGCGAAGTCGAGCCGCCGAAGAAGGGCCTCTATTTCGGAGGCGAACGCCGGGAAATCCCGAAAGCCACGCACCGCTGGCTGGTCCTGTGCCTCGACCTCAAGTCCGGTCGCGAGCTGTGGCGTCGGGAAGCCTCCCTTGGCACCCCGCGGAGCCCATTGCACGTCAAGAATACCTACGCATCCGAAACACCGGTGACCGACGGCGAACGGGTGTTCGCGTATTTCGGGAACGTGGGCGTGTTCTGTTACGATTTCGATGGCCGGAAACTCTGGTCCACCAACTGGCCGGCGCTGAAAACACGCAACGGCTGGGGTTCCGCGGCCTCGCCGGCGCTCCACAAGGATCGTCTCTTCATCGTCAACGACAACGATGAGAACGCCTTCGTCGTTGCGCTCGACGCCAGGAACGGACGCGAACTCTGGCGCGCGGACCGCGACGAAAAAAGCAACTGGGCAACCCCTTACGTCTGGCAGAACCAACAACGCACCGAACTGATCACACCTGGCACCCGAAAAGTCCGCGCCTACGACCTCGACGGAAAGCTGCTCTGGGAATTCGGCGGCATGTCCTCGATTGTCATCCCGACGCCCTTCTCGCAGTTCGGCCTGCTCTACGTCTGTTCCGGCTACGTGGGGGACAAGACGCGGCCCGTGTTCGCGATCAAACCCGGCGCCTCCGGCGACATCAGCCTCAAACCGGGTGAGACGAACAACGCGTTTATCGCGTGGTATCAACCCACCGCGGCCCCCTACAACCCGTCCCCGTTGCTCTATGGCGATTATTTCTATGTGTTATTTGATTTCGGATTCCTGGCGTGCCACGACGCGCGCACCGGCCGGCAGATCTACGAAAAGAAGCGCATCCGCCCGGAGCCGACCTCCTTCACGGCATCGCCCTGGGCGTCGAACAGCAGGATCTTCGCCTTGAGCGAGGACGGCGACACCTTCGTGTTCCAGGCCGGACCCGAGTTCCGCCTGTTGCACACGAACCCGCTCGATGAAATGTGCATGGCCACTCCGGCAATGGCGGGGGATCGTCTGCTCATCCGCACGCTGACGAAGCTTTACTGTTTCAGCAAAACCCGGTGAAGCGGGCAGCGAAGGAGTACGAACGGGTCAACCGCTGGC
>Ga0137373_10003430_pt1 | contig 17332 bp, 13 predicted proteins | sample SagtaG_5_FD_104912 | JGI IMG/M metagenome (GOLD analysis project Ga0137373, IMG submission 104912) | Vadose zone soil microbial communities from Sagehorn Ranch, Mendocino, California, USA - Sage1_R_80_16 metaG | ecosystem: Environmental > Terrestrial > Soil > Vadose zone | place: USA...
ATGGTCGCGCGCTGCAACGTGCTGTTTCGTCTCGCGCCCGAGGTCATGCTCGTGGTGGCCGGCGTCGGCGGCGCGACGGCGCTCTTCGCGGCCGTGATCGGCCTTGCGCAAAACGACATCAAGAAAGTACTGGCCTACTCCACGGTCTCGCAGCTCGGGTACATGTTCCTGGCCTGCGGAGTGGGCGCCTACGTGGCCGGCATGTTCCACGTCATGACGCATGCCTTCTTCAAGGCCTGTCTGTTCCTCGGCTCCGGCTCGGTCATCCACGCGATGGGCGACGAGCAGGACATCCGCAAGATGGGCGGATTGAAGGCGAAGCTGCCGATCACCTACTGGACGTTTCTGATCGCCACCCTGGCGATAGCGGGCATCCCGCCGCTGGCCGGGTTCTTTTCGAAGGACGCCATCCTGACGGGCGTTTTCGAGGCCGGCCGGCCGGTCCTCTTCGGCATAGGCCTCTTCACGGCCGGCCTGACCGCGTTCTACATGTTCCGCCTCGTCTCCCTGACGTTCTACGGCGACTTCCGCGGCACGCCGGAGCAGGAGCACCATCTTCACGAGTCGCCCGCCTCGATGACCGGGCCGCTCGTCGTGCTGGCGGGGCTCTCGATCGTCGGCGGGTGGGTCGGCCTGCCGGCCGTCTTCGGAAAAGACGCGAACCGGTTCGAAGCCTTCTTGCAGCCCATCTTCCTGCCGATCGGCCAAGCGCACGGTGCGGCCCGCGAAAGCCTTCCTCACGCGACCGAATGGCTTCTGATGGGCGTCTCGGTGGCAGTGGCCGGCGTCGGAATCTTGCTGGCCTGGAGCTGGTACGCGAAAAATGCGGGCCGAACCCCGGCGAGGATCGCGGCGGCCTTTCCCCGCCTTTACGCCCTCGTGGCCGAGAAATTCCGCATCGACGAGCTCTACGGCGTTCTCTTCGTCCGGCCGTTCGCCTGGCTCTGCCGGGTCTTCTGGAAGGTCGTGGACGTGCTCTTGATCGACGGGGTCTTGAACGCGACGGCTTTCTTGGTCGAGCTCGCGGGCGACATCCTGCGCTTCCTGCAGACCGGCAACGTGCGCAATTACGCGCTCTCATTCTTCTTGGGCCTCGTCGCTCTGATGCTGTTCGTCCTCGGGGCGGGGCGGTGACGGTGGAGGCGGTCTTCGCGGACCACCTGCTGTCTCTGCTGGTGTTCCTGCCGTCGGCGGGGGCCCTCCTGCTGCTGCTCTTTCCGGAATCGTACCCCCGGGCGATCAAGATCTTCGCGCTGGTGGTGTCGGTCGCCGAGCTCGCGGCGTCGGTGCCGCTCTGGACGCGCTTCGAGGCCGCGCACACGGGCTTCCAATTCGTCGAGAAAGCAGCGTGGATCCCGGCGCTCGGTATCGGCTACTCGCTCGGGATCGATGGGATCTCGCTGCTGCTCGTTCTCTTGACGACCGTTCTGACGCCGGTCTCGCTGCTCTTCTCGGTCTCGCACATCACGAACCGCGTTCGGGGCTTCTCGATTGCGTTTCTCGTGCTCGAGACCGGAATGCTCGGCAGCCTGGTCGCGCTCGACCTTGCGCTCTTCTACGTCTTCTGGGAGGTCATGCTCGTGCCGATGTACTTCATCATCGGCATCTGGGGCGGGGCACGGCGCATTTATGCCGCCATGAAGTTCTTCCTCTTCACGATGGCGGGCAGCGTCCTGATGTTCCTGGCCATCCTGTACATCGCGGCGCGGCACCGCGCTGTCACCGGCGAGTGGTCCTTCGCGCTTTCGGACCTCGCTCGGCTCTCCCTGCCGGCCGGGACCGAGGCGATTCTCTTCGGCGCCTTCGCCCTGGCCTTCGCGATCAAAGTGCCGGTCTTCCCGCTCCACACCTGGTTGCCCGACGCGCACACCGAGGCGCCGACGGCGGGCTCGATCATCCTCGCGGGTGTTCTCTTGAAGCTGGGGGTGTACGGCTACCTGCGCTTCGCCCTTCCGCTCTTTCCGGGAGCGGCCATGCACTATGCCCCCTGGCTCGGCGTCCTCGGCGTGATCGGGGTCGTGTACGGCGCCATGGTCGCGACCCCGCAGCCCGACATGAAGAGGCTCGTGGCCTACTCCTCTGTCTCGCACCTCGGCCTCGTCGTGGTCGGCGTCGGGGCGTTCACAGCCACAGCCCTCTCCGGCTCGGTGCTGCAGATGGTCAACCACGGCCTTTCGACCGGAGCTCTGTTTCTGCTCGTCGGAGTTCTCTACGAGCGCCGGCACACGCGTGAGATCTCCGCGTACGGCGGCATCGCGTCCGTGGTCCCGGTGACGACCGGCCTCTTCCTCGTGGCGACCCTGTCCTCGATCGGTCTGCCCGGCCTCAACGGCTTCGTCGGCGAGTTCTTGATCCTCCTCGGCACCTGGTCCGGCCCCGCGCGGTGGTGGGCCGTCGCGGCCGCGACCGGCATGGTCCTCTCGGCGATCTACATGCTCACGCTCGTCCAGCGCGTCTTCTGGAACCCGCTCGCGCACGAGGAGAACGAGAAGATTCCCGAGATCCGCCCGACGGAGCTCGTCGCGGCGGCCGTGCTGGTCGTCCTCATGGTGTGGATCGGGGTTCGGCCTAACGATTTCCTTTCGAAGATCGGGCCTTCGGTCGACGCTCTTCGCGCACAGGTCGCGGATCGGACGGCGGCCGTCGCGCCGCGGAGCGCTCGGTGAGCGGCGACCTGATCCGTTTCACCGACGCCGACCTGGCGTCCCTCTTGCCCGAGATCGTGCTGACGGCCGCCGGCGCCCTTCTCGTGCTGCTCGACGCTTTCCTGCCTCGCGCCCGGGCTTGGTTCGCGACGATCTCGCTCGCCGCCCTCGCCGCCTCGGTCTGGCTGCTCCTTCAAGCGCCCCTCGGCGTCACGTTCGGCGGGCGCTACGAGACGTCGGCCCTGACGTCGATCTTCGGCATCTTTCTCGGCGGGACGGCCGCCGTCGCGGTTCTGGTCGCCAAGAGCTACCTCACGCGAAACGGCGAGGAGAGCGGTGAGTTCTACGCCCTCCTGATCTGGAGCCAGGCCGGAGCCATGCTGATGACGCGGGGCCTCGACCTGCTCATCGTCTTCATCGGCCTCGAGCTGCTCTCCCTCGCCCTCTACGTCCTCGCGGGCATCTTCCGCCGGGTCCACGCCTCGGCCGAGGCGGGACTGAAGTATTTCTTGACCGGGTCATTCGCCTCGGCGTTCACTCTCTACGGCATCGCGCTGCTTTTCGGCAAGAGCGGCAGCGTGCGCATCGACGCGCTTGTGGAGCCGGGCCTCGCGTCCGATCCCGTCGTCGCCGTGGGCCTGCTCTTCCTGCTCGTGGGTTTCGGCTTCAAGATGTCGCTCGCGCCGTTCCATGCGTGGGCCCCCGACGTGTACGCGGGCATGCCCACACCCGCGGTCGCCTATCTCTCCGTCGCGCCCAAGGGGGCGAGCCTGCTCGTTCTCTACCGCGTCTTCTCGGCCGTGTTCCAGGAGGGGCTGCCGGAACGCTTTCGCACCGGGATCGCCGTCGTGGCGATTCTGTCGATGACCCTGGGCAACGTCGTGGCCCTCGCTCAGCGCGACATCAAGCGCCTGCTCGCCTATTCGGGCATCGCCCACATGGGGTACGTGACCGTGGCGCTCGTGGTGTCGGGCCGGGAGGGGCTCGCGGCCGCCATCGTCTACCTGTTTGCCTACCTGGTGTCGAATGCCGGCGCCTTCGCCGCGGTGGCCGCGCTCTCTGCCGACGAGAGCAAGCCGCATCCTATCGCCCTGCTCGCCGGAGAAGGCCGCCGCTCGCCCTTTGCGGCGGCGGTGCTGGCCCTCTGCCTTCTTTCGCTCGCCGGGATTCCGGCCACGGCCGGCTTCATCGGCAAGTTCTTCGTCTTCAAGTCCGCCATCGAAGAGGGCGGCCGCGCAGCCGGCGGCGGAGGCCTCTTCTATGCGCTCGCGATCTTCGGAGTCGTCAACAGCGTTGTCTCGATCGGCTACTATCTGAAGGTCGTCTACACCTTGTACATGAAGGATTCGGTCGAGCCCGAGGGCGCGCCGGCCCTGTCCGGGTCCGACGGGCTCGTGCTCGCCATCTGCGGCGCGGCGATCCTGGCTCTCGGAGTGTTTCCGGCATCCCTCTGGAACGTGGCGCGCCGCGCCGCTGAGACCCTCCCTTTTTTCGGGCCCTGAACCTGAACGAGTCTCGAGGCCGCTTCGCGGAAGGAGTGCGTATGGCAGCCAATCCCAAACCTTCGTCCCCGGAGAACCTCAACCCTTACGAATTCGCTCTGCGCCAATTCGGCCGCGCCGCCGATCATCTCGGGCTCGACCCGGGCACGCGCGACGTCCTGTCCACTCCGAAACGGCAACTCACCGTCTCGATTCCCGTCAAGATGGACGACGGACAGATTCGAGTCTTCCAGGGCCACCGCGTCCAGCACTCCATCGCACGTGGCCCTTCGAAGGGCGGCATCCGCTACCACCCGAATGTCACGCTCGACGAGGTCAAGGCCCTGGCGATGTGGATGACCTGGAAATGTGCCGTCGTCAACATCCCTTTCGGCGGTGCCAAAGGCGGCATCACGGTGGACCCCAAAGCGCTCTCGCTCGGCGAAAACGAGCGCATGACGCGCCGCTTCACCTCCGAGATCTCGATCATCCTCGGACCGGATCGAGACATCCCGGCACCCGACGTCTACACGAACTCCCAGACGATGGCCTGGATGATGGACACCTATTCGATGACCAAGGGGTACTCGACGCTCGGCGTCGTGACCGGCAAGCCGCTCTCGGTCGGCGGCTCCGCGGGGCGCAACGAAGCCACCGCCGAGGGCTGTTACGTGGCGATCGAGGAGGCGGCGAAGCGGCTGGGCCTGCCCTTGAAGGGAGCCACCGCCGCGGTCCAGGGCTTCGGCAACGCCGGCATGCACGTCGCGCGCTACCTCGACGACGCCGGGGTGCGCATCGTGGCCGTCTCGGACTCCCAGGGAGGCCTCTACGACAAGAAGGGCCTCACGGTCGACGCGGTGATCGCTGCTAAAGAGAAGAAGGGCACGGTGACCGCCGGCAAGGGCGAGAAGATCTCGAACGAGGAGCTGCTCGAGCTGCCGGTCGACGTCCTGGTGCCGGCGGCGCTCGAAGGCGCCATCACACGCAAGAACGCGCCGAAGATCCGCGCGAAGATAATCGCCGAGGCCGCCAACGGCCCGACCACGCCCGACGCCGACGACGTCCTGCACCGCAAAGGCATCGTCGTCATCCCGGATATCCTGGCCAACGCCGGGGGTGTCACCGTCTCCTACTTCGAGTGGGTTCAGGACCTCTACTCGTTCTTCTGGGAGCCCGACCAGGTAAAGACGCAGCTGCGCCGCACGATCCGGCGCGCCTACCAGGACGTCGAATCCGCGGCTCGCAAGCACGACACGGACTTACGCACGGGCGCGCTGATCCTCGCGGTGGGGCGCGTCGAGGAGGCCACGTCGATCCGAGGGATCTTCCCGTAGGAGGAGGAATCTTCCGTAGGAGATTGTTTGGCACGGAAGCCAGAGACGAGCGGCAGCGAAGGCGGCCTCGCCTCCGAGAATCGCGACATGCGAACGACTCGTCGCTGGTGGGTCGCCCTTCTCCTTGGACTCATAGCGACAGGCCTTGGTCAGGTTTACAACGGTCAATGGAAGAAGGGCCTGCTCTTTTACGTCCTCCTTCTGGCCACGATTCCGGGTTTATTCGCGCTGATGGCCGCACTTCCCGTCCGACCCTTCAACATCGTCGGCCCAATCGCCGCGTTTCTCGCTCTCGTTCTCCTGGTCCTTATCGACGCCGTTCGTACCGCGCGGCGGAGCAGATTGTTCCGACCTGACTACGATCGCTGGTACTTTTACGCCCTCATCGTTCTTGCACAGTTCTTGCTACTTCAAGGGTACGTAAAAGCGTATCGACGCATAGGCATGCAGACATTTCAAGTCTTGAGCGGGGGTATGTCGAATGCGATCTTGGTTGGCGACCATGTCTTAGTGGACCGGACAGTCTTCGGCGCCAGTCTTTTCGGGAGAGAGATATGGAAGGCCGCGCCACCCAGGCGCTCCGAGATCGTCGTGTTCGAATACCCGCCGAATTCCGAGAAGATGTTTCTGCAACGTATTCTAGGTCTTCCGGGAGAAACCATCGAAATACACGACTACCACGTTTCCGTCGATGGTCACGTGCTCGAAGAGCCCTACGTCAAATTCGACGCCTTCTCGTACACGCCGGCCTACAAGGACTTTGGACCTATGCGAATCCCCTCGGCCCACGTCTTTCTGCTGGGCGACCGGCGCGACGACAGCTTCGACAGTCGGTTCCGAGGCCCGATTCCGCTGGCCGGCCTGAGAGGCCGGCCAATACGCGTCTATTGGTCGCTCGACCCGATCGGAAAACGTCCTCGATGGGACCGCATCGGAACGTCGATAAGATAAACTGATAAGGATAAATTATGGTAAAAAAGGCATATTAGACTAATTTAATAAGGACTTTTAATTAATTTAACGAATGAATAGCAAGTGCGCGTCGTCGTAGCCCTCGGGGGCAACGCCCTCTTGCGCCGCGGCGAGCCGATGGCGGCCGCCAATCAGAGGGCGAACGTCAAGGCCGCGGCCGAGGCCCTGGCACCCGTCGCGCGGGAGCACCAGCTCGTCGTCTCGCACGGCAACGGCCCGCAAGTAGGTCTGCTGTCTTTGCAGGCCTCCGCTTACCCCGACGTCGAGGCCTATCCGCTCGATATCCTCGGGGCGGAAACAGAGGGAATGATCGGCTACATGATCGAGCAGGAGCTCGGAAATCTCCTGCCCTTCGAAGTACCGCTCGCTACGCTTCTGACGATGATCGAGGTGGACCCGAAGGATCCGGCGTTCGCACATCCTGACAAGCCGATTGGCCCGATGTATGCGGAGTCCGAGGCCAGGCGGCTGGCGGCGGAAAAGGGCTGGAGCATCGCGCCCGACGGCGACGGGTTCCGCCGGGTCGTGCCCTCCCCGCAGCCCAGACGCATCTTCGAGATCCGGCCGATCAAATGGCTCCTCGACCACGGCGTGATCGTCATCTGCGCGGGTGGCGGGGGCATTCCGACGATGTACGGTTCAGACGGGACTCTGCGGGGCGTCGAGGCCGTCATCGACAAAGACCGGGCTGCGAGCCTGCTGGCGCAGCAACTCGAGGCGGACCTCCTTGTGATGGCTACGGATGCCGAGGCCGTGTTCGTGAACTGGGGCCAACCGGATGCCCGGGCCGTCCGACGCGCTTCCCCCGCGGCCCTGGGCCGGTTTCCGTTCGCCGCCGGCTCGATGGGACCCAAGGTCGAAGCGGCCTGCGACTTCGCCGAGCGCACGGGCAAGACCGCCGCCATCGGGGCCCTGAAAGACATCGGGCTCATCCTCCGGGGCGAGGGCGGCACGAGCGTCACCAACCGCGTCGCCACGATCGAATGGGCCCAGGCAGACCAGCGGAACTTGGGCTTTTGAAGTGTTATTCCTAATATAGTTAGGATTAATTCTTAGATTACCTTATTTAATTTTGTGAAGCCGCCGGCACGCGCGACGGCGACTCCACCTGACAGCCTCAGCGTTCCGGCGCCAAAGCGGGCGCCATCGGCGGCCGGTCGCTGTTGTAGATCGCGTAGGCAATCTTCCAGTCGCGATCCGTACGCTTGACGATCACCGTGAACTTTCCGGTCTCCTCGATCGAGGCGCCCGAGCTCAGCCAGAGAGTCTGTCTGTAGGTGCCGACGTCGTATCCGACCTCGCCGGCCGCCGTCGATTCCGAATGGACGAGGGTAAAAGCGGTGATCCGCGCGGATCCCTTGAAAAGATCGCGGTAGTGCTGCTCGATCGCCTGACGCCCGTCGACTGCTGGCTCACACGGCGGCATCTCGACCGCATCCTCTCGATACAACGCTGCGACGCCCGCCGCATCGCCTGCGAGAACGGCCGCCTGATACGCGTCCGCCGCGCGAACGATCGAGGAATTGAGCTCCGGCATTCCGACCATTCCTCCGCGCAGCGGCGGCCGGGCCACGACCGGCCCCGAAAGAAAGAACATCATGACGTATCCGATCAGTCGCATGACAACCTCCTTTTGGAAACTCCAAACTCCACAGCCGGCCGGCGCCTCCGTCTTCCCCGTTGCCGCGCGTGCTCGACTCTCTGAGGTTGAGGCGGAGGTCGCCGGCATGGCAGAATGTTGGGGCTCAACGACGCGGCAAAACATGACGGCAGGCGTCAAGGAATTGACAGATCGCGCCAGCAACCGGCCGTCTCGGCCAACGCCGACGCTCACCCCCGCCCGCGAGCTCCGTGCTTTCACCGACGCTCTCCAGAGGCTGGGCTATGACGTTTCCGCGCTGCTTGCCGCTGCCGGGCTGGCCCCGTCCGACCTCGAGGATCCGGACGCCCTCCTGCCGTGCGCCGCCACGACATCCATCCTCGCCAGGGCGTGCCAGGAGCGTCCGCTCAAGAATTTGGCGCTCCGGCTCGCCGCCGAGACGCCGCTCGGCGCCTATCCGCTCCTTGACTATCTGGTTCTTTCGTCGGATACCGTTGGTCACGGATTCCGACAGCTGATCCGGTACTACGGGATCGTCAATGCTCCTGTCACACTCGAGGTCGTCGACGACGAGGATCCAATCCGGGTCGTCGCGGCAAGCCCCGGAAACCCGTTCGCCCTCGAATACGTTCTGTCTCTCAACGTGCTTCACTTCCGGAGGGAGACCGAGGATCGCTTGCATGTCGCGTGCGTGAGTTTCACGCATCGGCCGGATGACGTTTCCGAGTTCGAGCGGATCCTTCGCTGCCCGGTCGACGCCGAGGCGGGCTGGAGCGGCATCGCGTTGCCAGGGTCCTCGTGGCGCCTTCCGCTGCGTCGGCGCGACCCGACGCTCCGCGGCGTCCTCCAGAGTCAGGCCGACGCGGTCACAGCGAGTCTGGCCGCAGGCCGGGGGATCACGTTCGAAGTCCGCCGGCTGATGGCGACCCGCATCGCCGGCGGAGAGACGCGCATCGGCGCACTGGCGCGACAGCTCGCTACGACACCGCGTACACTGCAGCGAAGGCTCGCGGCCGAAGGATCGTCATACCAGGGACTGCTGGATCAGACGCGCCGGGAAGCCGCCGAAAGCTACCTGACCGATTCGACCTTGTCGGCCGCGGAGGTGGCATACCTCCTGGGGTATTCCGAGCCGGCCGCCTTTCATCGAGCGTTTAAGCGGTGGTGCGGCTCATCGCCTCGGGATTTCCGCGAGAGCCGGCGCCAGCGGCCCGGTCCGCGTTCTCAGTAGACCGCGGGCTCTTCGTAGGTCGCGAAGACTTCCCGCATCACATCGGAGATCTCTCCGACCGTGGCGTAAGTCTTGACCGCGTCGATGAGGGGCGGCATCACGTTCTTCCCATCCGCACAGGCCCGCTCCAAGGCTCCCAGGGCCGCCGTCACGGCCTTCCCGTCGCGTGTCCTGCGCAGCTCCCGCACCGCCTTTTTCTGCTCCTCTTCGACCGCTTCGTCGATGTACAGAGTCTCGATCGGCGCCTCGTTCTCCTCGACGAACTCATTGACGCCGACGACGATCTTCTCCCTGGCGTCGAGGGCTCGCTGGTAGGCATAGGCCGCGTCCATAATCTCGCGCTGCGGGAAGCCCGCCTCGATGGCCTCGACCATGCCGCCCAGATCGTCGATCCGCCGGAAGTAGTCGAAGCAGCCTCGCTCCATCTTGGTCGTCAAGTCCTCGACGAAATAAGAGCCCCCGAGGGGGTCAATCGTGTTGGCCACGCCCGATTCGTGCGCGATGATCTGCTGCGTCCGCAGGGCGAGTTTGACGGCGAAGTCCGTCGGAAGAGCCAGCGTCTCGTCGAGCGAGTTCGTATGAAGCGAGTTCGTGCTGCCGAGCACCCCCGCCAGCGCCTGGATCGTCGTCCGCACGACGTTGTTGTACGGCTGCTGGGCCGTGAGCGAGCAGCCCGCCGTCTGCGTGTGGAAGCGGCACATCCAGGAGCGGGGGTCCTTGGCGCCGAATCGCTCGCGCATCGTCTTGGCCCAGATACGGCGCGCGGCGCGGAACTTCGCGATTTCCTCGAAGAAGTCATTGTGGGAATTGAAGAAGAAGGAGAGCCGTGGCGCGAACTCGTCCACGGGCAGACCCGCCTCGAGGCCGTACTGCACGTACTCGACTCCGTCGCGCAGAGTGAAGGCGAGCTCCTGGAGCGCGGTCGAGCCGGCCTCGCGGATGTGATAACCGGAGATCGAGATTGTGTTCCACTTTGGGACGTGCTTCGCGCAGAAGGCGAACTGGTCCGTGATCAGCCGCATCGAGGGGCGCGGCGGGAAGATGTACTCCTTCTGAGCGATGTACTCCTTCAGGATGTCATTCTGGAGCGTGCCGCCGACCTTCGACCAGGGCGTGCCGTTCTTCTCCGCCACGGCGAGATACATCGCCAGCGCGATCGGAGCCGTGGAATTGATGGTCATGGAGGTCGTGACCGCGCCGAGGTCGATCCGATCGAAGAGGGTCTCCATGTCTCTCAAGGAGTCGACCGCGACGCCGCACTTGCCGACCTCGCCCTTCGACATCTCGTGGTCCGAGTCGTATCCATAGAGTGTGGGCAAGTGGAAAGCCGTCGACAGACCCGTCTGTCCATGCGCGAGCAGGTAATGGAAGCGCTGGTTGGTCTGTTTCGCGGTTCCATAGCCCGCGAACTGGCGCATTGTCCAGAGCCTGCCGCGGTAGCCGGTCGGATGGAGACTGCGGGTGAAGGGGTACTCGCCCGGCCACGAGAGATCGCGCTCGGGATCGAAGCCGGCGAGCGAGTCGGGGCCGGCCAACGGTTCGACGGGCGCCCCCGAGACCGTCGTGAAGTCGGTCTTTCTGGGCGGCCTGCTGGCGAAGGCCTTCTGGCTGGCCTCCCGCCACCGCCGGCGCCCCGCGCGGGTCGCTTCGGGCACGGTCGGGTCGTCGTTCTTCTCTTTGCTCACTCGGATGACTCCCAGACGGCCCAGAATAGCAAAAGCGCGCCTGCCCCGTATAATTTCGGCATCCGATGTCGAATCTGACACTTCCGCAACGTCTGGAGCTCTATCGGCTCCTGCGTCTCAATCGGACGGTCGAGGAGCGGCTCGTCCGCCTCTACCGCCAGGGCAAGATCGTGGGCGGCCTCTACCGGTGCCTGGGCCAGGAGGCGATCTCGGTGGGCACGGCCTATGCGCTCTCGAAAGGCGACGTCATCGGTCCGCTCATCCGCAACCTTGGCGCCGTTCTCGTGGCGGGCTTTACGCCCCGCGACGTCTTCGCGCAACACATGGGTCGCGCGACATCGCCCTCCGGCGGCAAGGACGGCAACCTGCACTTCGGAACGCCCGAGACGGGAATGGTGGCTCCCAGCTCGATGCTGGGCGCTCTCGTGGCCGTCATGGCCGGAATCGCGCTCGGGGCACGGATGCGAAGGACGCACGCGGTCGCCATGACCTGGATCGGCGACGGCGCCATGTCCACGGGCGCGTTCCACGAGGGCTTCAACTTCGCCTGTGTGCAGAGGCTGCCGCTCGTCGTCATCGCCGAGAACAACGGCTGGGCGTACTCGACGCCTTTGTCCAAGCAGACGGCGGCCCGGTCGCTGGCGGAGCGCGCCTCCGGCTACGGAGCCTTTGTCGAGCGCGTCGATGGCAACGACGTTCTCGCAGTCCACGAGGTCGCCAGCCGCGCCGTCGCCCGCGCCCGAGAGGGGGAAGGACCCGCCCTCCTCGAGGCCCTGACCTATCGCATGAAGGGCCACGCGGAGCACGACGGGCAGGCCTACGTGCCGCCGGAGGAGCTCGCGGAGTGGGGGCTTCGGGATCCGATCGCTCTCTACACCCGGTATCTTGTCGAGCAGCGTGACGCGACTTCCGAGACGCTCGAGTCGCTCGACCGCGCCGTTGTCGAGCAGGTGGACGCCGAGCTCGAAGCGGCCGAGGCGGCGCCGATGCCGGCCCCGCGCGACGCCTTGAAGGGCGTCTACGCCGGCGAGACGGCGGAGGCCGAGCCCGTCATCATCCGGAGGCTGCAGTGACCGGCACGACCTACGTCGAGGCGATTCGACAGGGTCTCCTCGAGGAGATGGAGCGAGACGACCGCGTCTTCCTCCTGGGCGAAGACATCGGGGTCTACGGCGGCGCTTTCAAGGTGACCGACGGTTTGCTCAACCGTTTCGGCGAAGAGCGCGTCATCGACACGCCGCTCTCGGAAACCGCGATCGTCGGCGCGGCCGTGGGCGCCGCCATGATGGGCCTGCGGCCGGTCGCCGAGATGCAGTTCGCCGACTTCATCTCCTGTGCCTTCGACATGATCACGAACTTCGCGGCGAAGGCCCGCTACCGCTCGGGCGCCGGCGTGCCCCTCGTCGTCCGCGGGCCGGCGGGCGGCGGTGTGCACGGGGGGCCCTTCCATTCGCAGAATCCGGAGGCTTACTTCGCGCACACCCCGGGCTTGAAGATCGTTCAGCCAGCAACGGCCTACGACGCGAAAGGGCTCATCAAAGCCGCCATCCGGGACGAGGATCCCGTGCTGTATTTCGAGCACAAGTTTCTCTATCGGCGCGTGAAGGAGGAGCTGCCCCCGGGAGACTGGATCGTCCCGATCGGGAAGGCAACGGTCCGCCGAACGGGCCGCGACCTCTCGATTCTGACGTACGGCGCGATGGTCTGGACCGCGTTCGAGGCTGCCAAGACGCTCGAGTCCGAAGGCATCGACGCGGAGATCGTGGACTTGCGCACTCTGTTCCCGCTCGACGAGGAGACGATCTGCTCTTCGGTCGCGAAGACGAACAAGGCCCTCGTGCTCCACGAGGCCACGCGCACCGGAGGCATCGGTGCCGAGATTGCGGCGGTTCTGGCAGAGCGATGCTTCGAGTATCTCGACGCTCCGCTCGTGCGCGTCACCGCGCCCGACACGCCGACCCCCTTCTCTCCGCCGATGGAGGAGTTCTTCCTGCCCAACCCCGAGAAGGTCTGCCGGGCGGCGCGGGCGCTGGCGGGATATTAGTCGGGGCAGATCTCGCGGAGGAAGTCGGCGACGCGGTCGATCGGCTCGATGCGCAGGTCGGGAAAGCCTGCTGCGTCGCCCGCGTTGCCGGCAGGCAGAAAAACTCTCGTAAAGCCCAGCGCAGCGGCTTCCTTGACGCGCGAAGCGGCTGCCGGTACCCGGCGGATCTCGCCCAAGAGACCGACCTCCCCGAAGAAAACCGAGCCCTCGGGCAGGGGCCTGCCCCGGGCCGAGGAGACGAGCGCGGCGACGATGGCGAGGTCGGCTCCGGGCTCGGTCACTTCGAGCCCGCCGGTGCACGATGCGAAAACCTCGCGGGAGGCCAGAGGAAGGCCGGCGCCTTCGAGCACGGCCAGAAGAAGCGCCAGCCGAGCACCGTCGAGGCCGATCCCGACACGTCGCGGCGAGCCGGCCGCCGAAGGTCCCACGAGCGCCTGGATCTCGACCAAGAGCGACCGCGTGCCCTCGCGTGCCGCCGTCACGGCGCTGCCGGGCAGGCCGGCGCGCCGCTCGGCGAGCAGAGCGGCTGAGGCGTTCGGAATTTCCGCGAGACCCTCGCCCGTCATTTCGTAGAGCGCGAGCTCGTCCACGCTTCCGAACCGGTTCTTCGTTCCACGCAGGATCCGGCGCGAGGAGCTCTTCTCCCCTTCGATCGAGATGACGGCGTCCACGAGATGCTCGAGGGACTTGGGCCCCGCAAGGTTGCCGTCCTTGGTGACGTGGCCGATCAGAATCACCGGCACGCCGCGGACCTTGGCGTAACGCTGCAGGACCGAGGCGGACTCGCGCACTTGCGAGACAGTCCCGGCGGACGAGGTCAGCGACGGCTCCCGGACCGCCTGTATCGAGTCCACGATGACCAGAACCGGCGAACACGCCTCGGCCTCGGCGACGATGCGTGCGACGTCCGTCTCGGCCATCACGCGCAGGCGCGACTCCCGGACCGCGAGCCGCTCGCCGCGCAGGCGCACCTGGCCGGGCGATTCCTCGCCCGTGGCATAGAGCACCTCGCCGGCACGGGCCGCCACCCCGCGACCCACCTGCAGCAGGAGCGTGGACTTGCCGATCCCGGGCTCGCCGCCCAAGAGCACGACGGCTCCGGGCACGAGACCGCCCCCCAGCACGCGGTCGAGCCCGGGCAAGCCGGTCGGCAGGCGGGCGTCCGTCGCCAACGGCGCCTCCGCGATCGGCGCCGCGAAGGCGGCTGCGGGCACGGCGCGCTCCGAAACGGTCTCCTCGACATAACTGTTCCACTCGCCGCAGTCGGGGCAGCGGCCCAGCCACTTGGGCGAGACCGCGCCGCAGGACTGGCAGGCAAAAACGGTCGTCAGCCGCGCGCGCACGGCGTCTACGGCCGAACCGAGACGAAGCCGATAAGATATTTCAAATCGTCGTCGCCCCAGCGCACGCCGGCGCCGAGCATCATCGAGTCCTGCTTGCGAGTGTGGTTCAAGAAGTCGTCCCAGCCCGCCGTGACATAGATCGATGGGCTGAAGAAATAGCGCCCGAAAACGCGGGCGTGCGGAGAGAGCTCGTCCCGGGAAAAGTCGTACAGCTCCGTCGTGAAGCGCAGCCGCCGCTTCAAGAGCTCGTAGTCGATGCCGACTCCCGCGCGCGACTCGATGAGGCCGGCACGACCGGTGAAGTCCCTGTAACGCCAGCCCACCAGCGCCGTGAACGCGTACTGATCCTTGAAGTCCACCGTCTGGGTCGTCTTGATCTCGGTGTGGCCGTCGGGAAACGTTGTCGTGACGACCGAGGTGTCCTTCGTGCGCCGGCCGTGGGGAAGAGTGTTGATGCCGAGCCGATAGAAACGGGGCTTGTTGCTTTCCGGGATGACGTCCACGTTGAAAGTTCCCTGGCCCTTGCCGTCCCGCGAGAGGTACTCGGTATGCAAGTCGAAGTCGAGGCCGAGCTTGTTCGCTTTCGAAAGCGTGCCGCTCAGGCTCGCGATGCCCGATTTGATCTCCTTCAACGCGTCGTTGAGGTTCTTGTGGGTCTCCTCGCTCTGAATGAGCTTGCCGAAGGTGCCTTCGCCCTCCCGCATCTTGGTGGTGATCTGATTCACGTTGTCCGCCGTGGTGTCGAGCTTGGCCGTCAGCTCTTTGATGTTTCCGATGCCCGCCGTGACGTTGCCCTCGTTGGCACCCACGAGCCGATCGACGCGATCTGTCAGCTTCGTCAGCATCGAGGAGAACTCGCGCAGGTTCGCGATCGTGTCGTTCACGCTGGCGCGGTTGTTCACGACGATCAGCTTCAGCTCCTCGGAGATGACCCGCACGTTCTCCACGATGTTGGTCAGGCGCTCTTCACCCAGCGCGCCGCCCAGCGACTTGTTGAGGTTTCGGCTGATGTCGCGCAGCTCGATTCCGATGTCGCGCGCGAGCTTCGTGATCTGGTCGAACGTGACGGGCACGTCGCCCTTGAGCCGCGACCCGTCCGGCAGCGAGTCCGCGCCGACAGGCCCGGGGATCAGCTCGACGTACTTCTCTCCCAGCATGCCGCGGCTCGCAATCGAGCCGGAGGCGCCCTGCCTCAACTCGACGTCGCCGTCGAGCTCGACCTCGACGATCGCCTTCCCCTCCTTGTCCAATCGAATCTTCGAAACGCGGCCGACCGGCACACCCGCCAGCCGCACGAGTGACTTTTCATCCAGGCCGGTCACGTCGGCGAACTCGACCGTGATGTGCCGGGGCTTGCCATGGCCGAACCGGAGGGCCTCGATCTTCCAGATCAAGAGCCCGGTCAAGACCAGGACGACGAGAAAGAAGGCTCCGACTTTCGCTGCCGTGTTCATGCTCCCTCCGCGTGAACGGACGCCACCCTGTCGAACTCTCCCGTGAGGGGCCCCTCCGCGCGCCCCTCCACGAACTGCCGCACCGCCGGGTCCTCGGCCCGCAAGAATTCGTCCGGCGAGGCGTCGTAGACGATGTGCCCTCCGGCCAGGAGGGCCACCCGGTCGCCGATCTTGCGCGCGCTCGGCATGTTGTGCGTGATCGTCACGATCGTTGCGTGCAGCCGCTCGCGCATTTCCAGAATCACCTCGTCAATGATATCGGTCATGATGGGGTCGAGACCCGTGTTCGGCTCGTCGAAGAGCAGGATCTCGGGCTGATGGGAGATCGCGCGGGCGAACCCCACGCGGCGCCGCATGCCTCCCGAGAGCTCAGAGGGCCTCTTTTCCCCCACGTCCGGCAAATGGACGATCTCGAGGCATTCCTCGACGCGAGTCTTGATGTCCGCGGCCGAGCGCCCCGAGCGCCGGAGCGGGAAAGCCACGTTGTCGAAGACCGACATCGAGTCGAAGAGCGCGCCTTCCTGAAACGACATCCCGAACTTCTTGCGGAGGTCGTTGCGGCCGAGGCCGGAGTCCGCCCAGAAGTCCTTCCCGTCGACGAACACTTTGCCCGAGTCGGGTTCGATCAAGCCGATCAAGTGCTTCAAGAGCACGCTCTTGCCGGTGCCCGACTGGCCCACGATGACGAGCGATTCGCCCGGTGCCACGGCGAAAGAGATGCCATCCAGAACCACTTTGGGTCCGAATCTCTTGTGGAGGTCTTCCACGCGAAGCTTGGGCGTCTCGGCCGTCATATCAATAGAGCAGCTTCGTCAGGAAGAAGTCTGCGAGGAGAATGGACAGGCTTCCCGCCACCACGGCTCGGGTCGTCGAACGCCCCACGCCCTCGGCGCCGCCTTCGGTGTAGTAGCCACGCACGCAGGCGATGAGCGAGAAGATCAGGCCGAAGGCGGCCGCCTTGATGAGGCCCGAGACGATGTCGTCGCCGACCTTCAGGTACTGAAAGGAGTTCTCGATGTATGTCACCGGATTCGCGCCGAGCAGTTTCACAGCAACCAGATAGCCCCCGAACATGCCGACCGCGTCTCCCATGACGACCAGAGGCGGCATCATGAGGATGGCCGCCAGGACGCGCGGCACGACGAGATACTGAACCGGCTCGGTCGCGAGCGCCGTCATCGCGTCGATCTGCTCGGTCACGCGCATCGAGCCGAGCTCTGCTGCCATTGCACTGCCCACCCGGCCGGTGACCATGAAGGCCGTCAAGACCGGCGAAAGCTCGCGCGTCAGTGAGAGCGCCACGACGCTGCCCACGAAGCTCTCGGCGTGAAAGCGCTGGAAGCCGTTGAAAGTCTGCAGCGCCATCACCATGCCGGTGAAGAGGGTCGTCAGGAAGCAAACGGGCACGGAGTCCACCCCGACCCGCACCATCTGACGCAGCAGCTCCGGGAAGTCGTACGGCGGCCGCACCGTCCACATGGCGAAACGGCCCAGCATTTGGAAAAAGCGGCCGAGCTCCTCCAGGAGGCGGAGGATGAGCCGG
>Ga0137373_10003454_pt1 | contig 17262 bp, 6 predicted proteins | sample SagtaG_5_FD_104912 | JGI IMG/M metagenome (GOLD analysis project Ga0137373, IMG submission 104912) | Vadose zone soil microbial communities from Sagehorn Ranch, Mendocino, California, USA - Sage1_R_80_16 metaG | ecosystem: Environmental > Terrestrial > Soil > Vadose zone | place: USA: California...
CCTGGAACTGCTCGAACCGTTCGTGGACGCCCTCGACCCGGCGATCGAGGTGATCCGGTTCGACCCGTCCGGGGTCGGCGGGTCACCGGTGCCGCCACTGCCCTACCCGTTCCCCCTGCTGGCCAGGCTGGTCGGGCGGCTGCTCGACACGCTGGGCTACGACAGGTTCGACGTCCTGGGGGTCTCCTGGGGCGGCGGCCTAGCCCAACAGCTCGCGTTCCAGAACCCGCGCCGCTGCCGGCGGCTGGTGCTGGTGGCCACCGCAACCGGCTGGCTGATGGTCCCCGCACGGCCCGGCGTGCTGCTGCGGATGGCCACCCCGCGGCGGTACCGGGACGCCGGCTACGCCCGGGGGGTCGCCGGCGACCTGTACGGCGGCCGGATGCGGAGCCGGCCGGACCTCGCCGGCGACCTGATCACGCACCTCGCCCGGCCGGCGTCCGGCCGCGGCTACCTCTACCAGCTCGCCGCCGGGGCGGGCTGGACCAGCCTGCCGTTCCTACCGCTGATCCGACAGCCCACGCTCATCCTCGCCGGCGCCGACGACCCGATCATCCCGCTGGCCAACGCCAGAGTCATGGCCCGGCTGCTGCCCGCTGCCCGGCTGCACGTCTACCCGGACGGGCACCTGGGCCTGCTGACGATGAAGGACGAGCTCGCGCCGCTCGTCGCCGAGTTCGTCGCCTGACCCTGAACGGTCCGCGCCGACCGGCTCAGGCTGCCCGGTCCGCGCCGATCGCGCGGCGCCGACCCGGGCGGCTCCGGGTGGTCAGCGCAGGCCGGCGGGTTGCCGTGCCCGGTAGGCGCGGGGGCCGACACCCTTCCAGCGTCGGAAGGCCTGGGAGAAGCTGGAGACCTCCAGATACCCCAGCCGCTCGGCGACCTCGGCGACCGACAGCCCGCTGGTGACCAGCAGCTCCTCGGCGATCTGCTCGCGGATCTCGTCCAGCAGGCCACGGAACGACACGCCCTCATCGGCGAGCCGCCGGCGCAGCGTCCGGTCGCTCATGTGCAGCGCCGCGGCGACGTCGTCCAGGTCCGGCGGGGCGGCCAGCCGGCTCAGCAGCTGATCCCGGACCTGCCCGGACAGCCCCGTCCGGGCATGCCGCCGGGCCAGCAGGTCGCGGCACTGTGCCTGGGCGGCGGCGGTCGTGTGCTCGTTGGCCTGCGGGAGCGGCAGGTCCAGCACCGCGGGATCGATGCCCACCGCGTTCTCCTCGGCATCGAAGACCGGCGTGACACCGAAGATCTCGGTGTACCGGTCGGCGTCGGCGGTGGGCCGCGGGAAGGTGAAGCTGACCTCCCGGATGGGAACGGGCGAGGCGAACAGCTCCTGCTGGATGGTCTGGATGGCCGCGCTGTCGCGTTCGACGGCGAATCGCCGCAGCGCAACCGGGATGTCCGGAGTGTCCAGGACCAGATGCATCTGCTGGCCCCGGTCGCGGGCCTGGATCCGGCAGAACGCGAACGTGAGGTCGATGTAGCGCAGCCCCACGTCGATCGCGCTCCGCCACGTCGGGCTGCTGATCATCGCGAAGCCCCAGATGCCGTAGGTGGTTAGGTGGTAGCGGATGCCCGCCTCGAGCCCGATGCCCGGTGGGTCGCCGAGCGCCTTCAGCAGGTTGGCGATGACCGTCAGCTCCTGCTTCGCGCTCACCGTGGCTGCCGGGTCGCGCAGGCCCTCCTCGCGCAGCCCGGTGCGCTCCAGACAGCTCTGCGCCGGCACGCCGTAGTCCGCGCCCAGCTTGATCAGCAACTGCACGCTCATGGGTGCACGCTCGACATCCCAGCGAACCATGATCGTCCCCGCACTCCCGCGGACGAGGCGAACCCGCGATGACCGAATCTAGTAACCGGTCGGCCCGCTGTCACCCATGCCCGACCCGGTCCTCCCCGCCACCAGCACCGGACGGACAGCTCGACCACGCCGTGGCCGGACCTAGTAACTCATCGGCCCCCCGACATCTGTGGCCGACCCCGGGTTCCCCCCACACTCATGCCAGAAAGCACCACGACAAGAGCAACGCCGACAGCGGCGGTGGCGTTCACTGCGGTCCGGAGCAGGTCGGCGACGGCCTTCGGCTGCGACAGCGCGATCGAGTGCGAGGCGTCAACCTCGATCGTCTCGGCGCCGGCCCGGCGTGCCATGTGACGCTCCGCGTCCGGCGGGATCGCCCTGTCACCGCCGCACGATCCGCCCCGCCGGCGGCACCGTCCTCGCTCTGTGGGACAGCGGTGTGCCGCTCTCGGCCAGTGCCTGCGCCAGTTCGAACGCGCACACGACCCGGTAAACGGGCCCACCTGGGCCGTTCGGCAGGGTGATCAACCGCCAGCTGGTCGCCTGGAGGTCGCTCAGGTTCGGGCCCTCGTGCCGCGGGTGGGCGATGATGCCGGCCAGCGCGGAGCCGTCGCGGGTGACGAAGACGTCGTTGGCGGTGGCCATGACGGGCAGGCCGGTCGCCTGGGCGAGGGCCTCGGCCGCGCTGAGCGGCGCCGGTGCCGTGCTCGGTCCCACCATGGCGGGCGCGCGGTCGCCGCCGCTGGTCACCAGGGCCAGGGTGCGGCCGGGCGCCAGGTTGTAGCGGCTGAGGACCTGCCGGTTGAACTCGTCCGCGGTCAGCGCCCGGTCGCCGACGATGAATTGCCCGTTCTCGTTCACCCGCACGTGGACCGCGAACACGTTGGGCGAGGACGGCATGGCGAACGCCGCCGAGACCGAGTCGGCGGTGTCGTCGGGGGCCCCGAGGTCCTGCCCCCGGCTGACGGTCGGGACGAAGACGCCGGACGGCACCGGAACGCCCTGCGGGTGGACCAACCCGAGGCTGAGTGCCAGCTCCGGGGACAGGCCGAGTTCCAGCGCGTGCGCGATGTTGAAGGACACCGACACCTCCCCTCCGGTCCCGTGCAGCAGGTCGCGCTCGTTGCGCGCGCGCAGCGTCAGGTGCACGATCGCGTCCACGTCGGTCCGCAGCCACGGCACCTTGCGGTTGGCGGCGACCGAACGCGGCATGGTCTTGAGGACCCCGGTGCCCTTGTCGGCGCGGTTGCGGCCGAAGGTGAGGTTCAGCCCTTCCTTATTGGTGCGGGGTGCGCTGGAGTACGGCGGTAGGTCCTTCTCCAGGCTTCCCGCCTTGATCTCCGTGCCGCCCCCGACGCCGAGGTTGCGGCCGTGGGAGACCTCTGATGAGGTGGCGAACTCGCGGAAGCCGTAGTCCACCGACTCCAGCCAGCCCTCGGTGTAGCCGCGTATGCGGGGGTTGGCGAGTTCGACGCGCATGGTCAGCTCGCCGATGTTGTCGGTGAAGGTGGCGCCCTCGCGAACCAGCGTGGGCAGGCTCAGCCCCTCCGGGGTGAGCAGGTGCTCCAACTGCCGGGTGAGCATGCCGTAGGACAGGGCGTAGTACAGCGCGTCCTGGGTGCGGGTTCCGGCCTCGACGAGGCGGCTGACCACGTCGCTGCGCTGGCCGCCGCGCGGGTTGATGTTGCCGGCCAGCCGGGGCAGCGCCTGGTCCAGGAGGATCCGCAGCTTGGCGTGGTCGAACCCGAATGCCACCGCGTTGTGCTTGAGCAGGTCCTCGGGCCGAAGCTCGAAGGGCTGCTGGCCCAGCTCCACGGCGGTCCGCCCCGGTTGGACCTCCGTGACCGCGTAGGTGCCCAGGGCCGGTGGGACCGGCGGGGCGCCGGGCACGGGCGCGGGGGCGGCGGGCGGCGGCTGCGGAACGGCGTTGTCGTGCAGCAGCTCGGTCGGGACCAGGATCCGCTCCAGCATCGGCACCCGGACCGTGGGCCGTTGGGCGGTGTGGTTGCCGGCGCCCTGGATCCATCCCATGGCGCGCCGCGGCAAGCTCAGTCCCAGCGCGTTGACCGCCAGCGACGGCACGAAGGTGCGGGTCAGCGTCGCGGACAGCTCGATCTCGCCGACGTACCGGTCCGCGGGACCGGCCGCGAAGTACGTGTCGCGGACCGCGTCGGTGACGGTGACGCCGGTGGACCTGCCCGTGGCGGTGCTGGCCTCGGTCGACGGCGTCGCGTTGCCCCCGTTCAGGCGCGGGGGGTGCGGCGCGTCGGTGACCGTGGTGGTGGTGCCGTGCGCCCAGCCGTACCCGCGCGAGCTGCTCGCGGTGTCGCCCTTGGAGTTCAGCCGGAACCAGTAGCGGGTGACGTTGGCGCTGTCCACGTGTTCCAGGTAGGCGTAGCCCCTGCCGTTGGGATCCCGGGTGGCGCGCAGCACCAGCTGCACCCGCTCGTTGTAGAGCGGCCCGGACCGGGTGGCGTGCAGCACCAGTCCCGGCCCGAGCAGCACGTCCAGCAGCGCCTCCAGGGAGCCCGGGTTGAGCAGGTTGGCGAGCTTCTGCGGGACCTGGCGCAGCCGGGGGTTGGCCGGGGCCGCGGCCGCGGCGGTCGCAGGCGGGGCCGCCTCCTGCACCGTCCAGTGCGACCCCAGCATCTCCGGCGCATGTTCCGTCAGCAGCCGCCGCACCCCGTCCAGCAGGGTGTTGCCCTCGCCGGTGACGTCGGTCGCGCCGGCCGCGGCGGTGCGCGGGATCAGCCGCTCCGACGCGGCGGTGGCCGGTACCAGCGGCACGATGGGCACGCGCGCGGCGTTGCCGGGGGCGGCCGGAAGCCTCGGGATGACCTGCGTGGGGCCGGTCGGCTGGGGGGTGCCGGCCGGCACGGGTCGGTCGCTGCGCAGCACCGCCGGCGTGTTGGGCGCGGGCACCGCGGTGCCTACCGCGCGCATGTCGGCGACCGGGTTCGCCAGCCGCAGGAACGTCAGACCGTTGGCGACCCGGAGCGTGGTGTGCGCGGAGCTGGGCGCCTGCTCGTGGAACATGTTCTGGTCGCGGACGGTCACCGAGATCTGCCACAGCATGTCGGCGGTGTGCTCCAGGTACGACCGGCTGCCCTGGGTGAGGCGGCCGGTGGTGGACGTCAGGCTGTGGGACTGCGACCTGGCGCTGGAGCTGTTGGCCTTGAACTCGGGCAGGCCGATGCCGCTGCCGACTGCGCCATGGCTGGTCGTGCCGTCGGCGGTGCTCAGCGGGAACAGCTTCACCGAGGCGGACTTCGACGTCTTGACCTCGTGGCTAGAGGAGACCGCGCCGTTGCCCTCGGCGACGTGCATCTGGAACATGTCCACCGGCCGGGTCCGGTCACTCTGGTCGTTGTGCGGGTAGCCGGTGATCGAGATCTCGGCGACCCGGTCGTTGAACTGGCCGCCCTCCACGATCTCGTGGTAGAGCACCGACGGCCCGCGCACCATGGTCGAGGCCAGCGTCTCCGCGCTGGTCAGCACCCACGGCAGGTTCTCGTAGACGGTGGACCGGATCCCCAGCCCGTCCAGCATCCCGGCCAGCTCGTCGCCGAGCCGGCTCCCGCCGAGCACCTCCATGACCTGGTCGTCCATGTTCAGCGGGGTGTGGGCACCGGTCAGGTGCTGGGTGACGTTGGGGATGGTGACGGTGCGGCCGGCCGGTTGGGTGGTGGTGTTGAGCACCTCCACGGTGCCGACCCGGTCCAGCCTCCGCTGGTCGGTGATCTGGTCGGCCGGGGCCAGCTCCTCCACCACCACGAACCGCGTCGAGCCCTGCAGGGTGTCCTGCACCTGGTTCGTGCCGCGTACCCGGTTGTTGTGCGGGGTTCCCGGTGTCTGCCTGGCCTGCCTTACCAGGCCGCCGAGCCGGCGGCCGATGGCCTTCGGCCAGCCCAGGCCGGTGGTGCCGGCGATGTGCCGCACCGAGACCTCCAGGGCGAAGCTGACGTCGTAGTCGAAGGTGCGGGCCGGGCCGTCATACAGGATCGCCTCCAGCAGGAACCCGGATGCGTTGACGCTCGTGCCCTGCGACGCCGAGCGGGACACCCCGAACCCCACGCTCGGCAGGATCTTGCTTAGCGCTCCGGCATGATCCGGGATGCCGATGCCGCCCACCGTGAAGCCCAGGCCCAGGCCGGAGCCGACGGTGTCGCCGCCGCCGGCACCGGCGAACGCCGAGGGCATGATCTCCAGCTTGGCCGAGTGCACCCGGCCGGTGGAGGTCGGGACGGGGACCGGGCGCGGCCCGGTGGCCGGTCCGGGGGTGGGCGGTCCGGCCGGGTGCGGCACGGCGAGGTCGCCCCGGACCGTCACCGTGATGACCTCCGTGCCCTCGGTGCCCGGCCGGTGCAGGTCCATCCGCACCCCGCCCGGCTGGAACAGCGCGCTGCCCCAGTTGATCAGGCCCTCGCGGGTGAACCGGGAGGCCAGTTGGGTGCGCAGGTGCGCCAGTTCCATCTCGTCCCAGCCCCGCGACCACGACATCGGCGCGCCGGCCTGGCGTACCAGCTCCTCCAGGCGCGGCAGCACCCGCTCGGCCCCGGCCAGGTGGCTGATCGCGGCGAACCCGGTGCCCTGACCCGAGGCCAGGTGCAGCGGCGGGTGGCGCTCCCGGTTCCGCTCGACGTTCTCACGGGCGATCGTCGCCGGATCCGCGTCCGGGTCGACGAGCGTCGGATCAACGTCCCGGGTCGGGACCGCGGGCGCCAGCGTGGGGTCCACGGCCGCCGCCATCGCCGCCTCGAACCGGGCCCGCTGCGCGATCGGGATCCGCAGGTACACCGAGACGTCGACGCTGCGGCGCACGGCCGCGCCCAGGCGGGTGCCCGGCCGGATCACGTCGGTGTCGATCGCGAACTCGGCCCGGTACAGCACGCTGTCCCCGTTGTAGACCAGGCCGCTGATGTGCCCGGACCCGGAGTTGGCGTTCGTCGAGCGGCTGGCGGACAGGGTGCCGGTGATGTCGGCCTCCACCCCGATGCCGCCGTGGTCGTTGAAGGTGTACCCGTACCGGAAGTTGGGCACCGCCACGCTGAATTCGGCGCCCTGGCTGACGCTCTGGCCGATGTTGACGAACCGCTGGCTCTCCTCCTTCAGCGGCACCGGGTCGATGCTGACCGCCTGGGCGTTGCGCAGCCGCCCGGTGACCCGCAGCCGCATCCCGGAGTTCTGATCCCGGGTGGGGAACAGCGGAGTGGTCCAGCCCGGCCCGGTGATGTCGCCGAACATCCGCAGGAACGAGCCCTCGCTCAGCGCGAAGTCGACCCCCTCGGACAACCCCTGGTCCACCTGGCCCGCGGGGCCTGCGAGCACGGCGCTGATCTGCTCGCGGATCCGGTCCAGGCCGCCGACCGACTCGACCAGGTTGAAGAACTGGTGCTGGGTCGCCGCCACCCGGTTGGCGGCCTGGTGGTGCGGCCCGTTCGGGTTGGCCTCATTGGCGAGGTCGGTCCGGTCCACGCCGACCCGGGGCGCGCCGTCCAGCGTCAGCGGTGTGCGCGGTAGGGCCGAGGACGGCGCGGTGTCCGGTTTGACCGGCGTGAGTTCCCGCGGGAAGGCCAGCCGCATGTTCATCCCGTGGCGGGTGGGCGGCGTGCCCTGGTCGGCGGCCCGGCGGGTCTGTACGGACAGGGCCGCGCCGGGAATGTCGAAGTAGCTGGTCTCACCCTCCAGCGGGAACAGGCGCTTGGTCGCCGAAACCGCGTCGCTGCCGCCGGTGTAGGAGGTGGTGCTCTTGCCGGACACCGCGCCGCCGAAGCGCAGGCCGTGGACGTGGCCGGGGCCGCCCAGGGCCCAGGCGACGTTCGCGGAGACACCGATCGAGCGGGAGGACGAGACCGTCTTGCGGCCCCCGGCGGTGGACTCGTGGTCGGCCTCGACCGGGAAGTGCTGCTTGCGGCCGATGGCCAGGCCGACCGGAGTGACCTCGGTGGCGAGGGCGCGCAGGTGGTGGGCCATGTTCAGGGCGCCGAGAGCCAGTTCGATGTGGACGGTCTCCTGCACCGCGCCGTCGCGGACCGGGAGGTCGAGGCCGCCTTCCAGCAGCCGGCGTCCGAAGGTCTGGGGGCCGTGCTCGTTGATGAAATCCAGGACGGCATCGGCGGTGGTGGCCTGCAGGGCAGGAGTCGGGTCCGGCAGCAGGGAAGCGACCAGGTCGGCGAGCCCCACGTGGTCGCCCACCCGGATGTTGCCGAACCGGACGAACCGGCCGTCGCGGCCCATCGGGTACGTCGGGCGGGTCGGCCCGGCCACGCCGGGCTCGCGCAGGCCGAGCTCGCCGAAGCCGGGCGGCAGGAAGCGCGGCGGTTCAGCGGCCAGCAGCGCGTCGACCGCGTTGTTCTGCCGGATCTGCCATTCCGTCGCGGCGGCGGCGCTCTGGAGTGCCTGCTGCCGGTGCGGTTCGAGGAAGGCATCCCGGGCGGCGATACCATCCCTGCGCGCCTCGTCGAGCCAGGCCACCGCCTGGCGCGAGCGCTCCTCGCTGAGCTGGGCCTCAGCCAGGTTCCGGATGGCCCGGACCATGTCCGGGTCCTGGAGTCCGGCGGCGACGGTGTCAGCGAACGCCCGGGCGCCGACGGCCCTGGCCCGGTCCTGGACCGCCTCGACCGCGTTGCGTCGCCGAATCGCCAGCGCCTGGGGCTGCCACTCGGGGGCGCCCTCCGGGAGGTCCCGCGTCACGGCCTCGGAGGCCTCGTTCTCGACCTGGTTGGCGGCCTCGGTGGCTGCGGAGGTGGCGTCCTGGTGCAGCTGGGCCAGTCGGCGCCCCAGCGCGCTGGGGTAAATGGTGGGGGTGTTGCGGGCCGCAACCAGTCCGGGGACGAGTTCGGCCATTGCGGCCAGTCGGGCGGCGTGCGGGACCGCGGCCACCGGGCCGGCGGAGGCCGGGAACGCGCCGAGCCACTGGCGCTCGAACCTGTCGGCGGTGGTGGTCAGCTGCACCTGGGCCCGGGCCTGGTGCCGGGCGACCCGGTCGAGGGCTTCCAGGTCGGCCCGCAGCTCGCCGCTGGTGGGGCTCCGCCAGTTGTCGGCGGCCTGCCGGATCCGGTCGGTGAGGTCCCGGGCGGCGGTCTGGATGTCGGTGTCGGTCAGGTCGGTGTGGTGAGCGGCCAGGGACCGCACCATGGTCTGGCGCCCGACCCGGGCCGCGTCGTCCTCGACTCCCGGCCGCAGCGGGGCGTTCTGGCCGGCCTGGTCGATCAGGGCCCGTTCGGCCGTGGTCAGCGGCCGGATCCACGCGCTGTTCTGGCCCGGCTGGAACCGGGGACGCAGTTCCCGATGAGGCGGGTTCTGCCCGGCGGCCGGGGGGCGCGGCGACAGGCCGACGAACCGGTCGCCGACATCGAGCACCAGCAGCGGGTCGCCGTTGGCGTCGCCCCGCCGGGGGCCGTTCACATCGCCGACGGCCTCGGCCCCGCCGAGGGCGCCGATCACTCCGAGTTCGATGCCGAACAGGTTGGCAACCACGTGCGGGACCAGGATGCTCGCCTGCCGGCTCCAGAAGGTCGGGTCCCGCATGTCCAGCAGGAACTGCGCCACGTCGGTGGCCGGGGCGAACAGTCCGATGTAGTGCGACACCGGCCTGTGCAGGTCCGCCTCCAGCTCCTCCAGCACGCGGGCGTGGATGGCCGCTTGGGTCATCGGCGCGCCGTCGCTGTCCACCAGCCCGTTGCCGGTCACGGCGATCACCGCGGTGTAGAAGTCGACGAATCCTTGCGCGGCCGTGTGCGCCGGGATCGCGTCGTACCCCATCGCGTTCGCGGTGGCGGTCTGCGCGGGGGTGATCTGGTGGACGAAGCTGACCGGCGCGTCCGGCGGCCGGTCGCCGGGTGTGACGCCGACGTCGAGCATGGCCAGCGCCTCGGTCAGCGACGCCGTGCCCAGGGAGCGGGGGACGCCGCCCTCCCACAGCACCCAGTCGCCGACCGGGTTGGGCACGGTGTCCCCGTTCGCATCGACGGTCCAGGTGCCGGATACCACGTCGGCGCCGGACATCATGGCCTCGTTGGTCGGGGCCAGCACCCGCGTGGCCGAACCGGTGGCCAGGTGCAGGTCCTCGGCCGGCGACCGGCCGCCGCCCGGCGGCGGGGAGGCGGCGTTGCAGACCACCATGACCGCGCCACCGCCGTCGAGCCGGGGCAGGTGCATGCGTTCTGCGACGGCCGGGCCGTCGACGGCGGTGTCGCCGTCGAAGACCCGGCCGGCATCGGAGTGGGCGACCAGGGTGGTCCAGCCATGGGCGCGCGGCACGGCAGCGACCGCCTGGGCGTGGATGAGGCCGTCGGCCGGCGCGGGGAACCAGATCGGGTGCCCCGGCCCTGCGGTCCGCGCGCCGGGGACCGGGTTCGGCGCGTCGCCGGGCAGGCGGATGCCGAGGTCGTTCAGGAGCATGTGCCAGGCATCCTCGCTGGCCTGCTGCGTGTGGGCCTCGATCCGCGCGTGGGCATCGACCAGGGTCGGGACGTCGATCACGGCCGGGCCGCCGGGGGACTCGGCGCGGGCGGTCGCTACGAACTCCTGCCACATCCGCTCGGCCCGGCGTTCCGGGGTGTCCAGGATCAGCTTCGGACCCGGCGGACCCGGCGGCAGGACACCGTGCTTGTCCTGGTACCGGAACTCGGCCTCCTGCGCGGCCTGCTCGCGGGCGGCCTGGCGTTCCGGGGTGTCCAGGACGAGCCTGGGACCCGGCGGTGGGACACCGTGCCTGTCCTGGTACTCGAACTCGGCCTGCTGCGCGGCCTGCTCGCGGGCGGCCTGGCGTTCCGGGGTGTCCAGGACGAGCCTGGGACCCGGCCGCGGGACACCGTGCCTGTCCTGGTACTGGAAGTCGGCTTCAGCCGCGGAGAGCTCGCGCGCGGCCCGGCGCTCCGGGGTGTCCAGGACGAGCCGGGGACCCGGCGGCGGCACACCGTGCCTGTCCTGGTACAGGAAGTTGACGTCATCAACGGAGGGCGGGGCGGGGACCGGTACCTCCGCATGCGCGGCGGACGGACGCCCGGGCGCCGCGGGCGCAGGATGAGCACCCGGAGCCGGCGTCTGGCCGGGCGGGTGGATGCCGAGGTCGTTCATGAGCTTGTGCCAGGCATCCTCGCGGGCCTGCTGCGTGTGGGCCTCGATCCGCGCGTGGGCCTCGGTCAGGGTCGGGACGTCGACCACTGCCGGGTCGCCGGGGGACTCGGCGCGGGCGGCGGCCACGAAGTCCTGCCACATCTGCTCGCGTTCGGCCTCTCGCGCGGCCTGGCGTTCCGGGGTGTCCAGGACCAGTCTCGGGCGCGGCGGGACACCGTGCCTGTCCTGGTAGTCGAAGTCGGCCTCCTGCGCGGCCGACTCGCGCGCGGCCTGGCGCTCCGGGGTGTCCAGGACCAGCCGCGGACCAGGCGGCGGCACACCATGCCTGTCCTGATACTGGATGTCGGCTTCCGCCGCTGCGAGCAGGGGCTGCGGCTGGGACGGCGGTTCCGACCCGACGTCGTGGGTCGGGGTGGCGATCGTGCCCCGGGACCGTGCTGTCCTGCCGGCGGCCGGCGGCGTAGGTGTCGGCAAGCCGGCGGTGGCCGGGGCAGGGTCGGCCGTCCCGACATCCTCGCCGATCTTCGTGGGCGGCGCGTTGTGCGTCGTAGACGTGCTCCCGGTCCGCGTGGACGCGGTGGTCCCGGTCTGCGTGGCCGCGGTGGTTTCGATCCGCGTGACCGTCGGCGTCTGCGTGTGTGCCAGGGTGGTCGGATCGCTGCCGAGCCGCTGCCCGCCGGTGCCCCACTTCGCAGGATCCTTGCTCGCCGGCCGGCCCGGCCGTTTGATCCGCGCCGGCGCCGACGTCTTCGTGACGGGCTTCGGGGTCTCCAGGCCGGTCTGCGTGTTGTTCCCGCGGTTGATGACGTGCCCGCCGCTGCCGAATGTGGTCCCGCTGCCGCCGCCGTGCGCGCCGGGCTTGGCGGTATCCAGCATGGTCTGCGTGTTGTTCCCGCGGTTAATGACGTGCCCGCTGCTGCCGAACGCGGACCCGCTGTCGCCATCGCCCCCGTGCGCGCCGCCGGTTTGCCCACCGGGGTCGCCGGGTGGCGTCCCGTCGCCGACCAGGTGCACCGCGACGACCCGCCCGTGGTCCCCGTGGTCCCCGTGGTCCCCGTGGTCCCCGTGGTCCCCGTGGTCCTCGTGGTCCGCCGGGACCGGCGCGTTGTCCGGCAGGCCGACCTCGGCGACACCGGTCGGCTGGTTACCGGGAACTGCGCCCGGAGTCCCGCCCGCCGGCTCGACGTGCGGTGTGTCGTCGTGCTCCAGCCGCACCGCGACGATCCGGCCGTACTCCCCGTCCTTCGCCGGCGGGGCACTGTTCGGCTGTCCGGCGACCGCGGGCTCGTCCCGCAACCCCGTGAATCGCCCGTGTTCGACCGCGTCCCGGTGCGCTTCCCCGAGCTTCAGGTTCTGTTCGCGGTACGGCGACGGCGTCTCCACCGATCCGGCGGTGGCGGGACCGGCCGATGTGGACGGTTTCCCGCCGCCGCCATGCTGTTGCCCGGCCGCACTCGCCAACGGCTTCGGGTCGGTGCTGCCGCCGCCGGACTCCTGCCGCTCGGACGGCATGTCCGGCGGCCGCACCGCGGGCTGCGAGCCGGACCCGCTGACCGGATCGTCCACAGTGGATTCTGCCGGAGGCAGCCCCCCGGACCGGGCCGGTTCCGGGGAGGTCGGGGTGTGCGCGACCGCCCCAGTGGTGCCTGCCTGCGCGGTGCGCTGCCCGGGCACCGGACCGGGCGTGGTCGAGGCCGGCGACGGTACCGGCGCGGCGGGCTTCGGCACCGGCGTGGTGGCGGCCGGCGACGGTACCGGCGTGGCAGGCTTCGGTACCGGCGTGGCGGACTGCGGCACCGGACCGGGCGTGGTGGCGGCCGGCGACGGTACCGGCGTCGCGGGCTTCGGTACCGGCGTGGCGACCTGCGGTACCGGCGTCGCGGGCTTCGGCACCGGCGTGGCGGACTGCGGCACCGGACCGGGCGTGGTGGCGGCCGGCGACGGTACCGGCGTGGCGGACTGCGGCACCGGCGAGGCAGCCTGCTGCGGCACGACCGGGGGTGCGGGCAGTACGGTCGGGGGCTCGTGGACGGCAGCGCTCGCCGACAGGTCCTTGCTGTCCACAATGGACGGATCAAGGCCCGGAGCGTCGTGCGTGGACGGATCCGCCGGGTGCTGCCCGCCGGGACCGAGCCCGGGGTAATGAAGGCCGCGAGAGCCAAGCCCGCCCTGGTGCCCGGAGCGGAACACGCCGGTGAGGCTGGAGAACCCGCCCGAGGTGAACGAGAACGGGTTGAAGCTGAAGCCGTCTCCGCTCAGCGCGGCGTAGGTGCCCTCGGTGAATGCCTCGTGCAGGCCCTCCTCGACGGTGTCCACCAACTGGGTGCCGGTCTTCATCAGCCACCTGGTGCTGACCGGCTCGCCGGCGAGGTGGTCGAATGTCCGCGTGATGCCCTCGGCCACCTCGCGCAGCGGCTTCACGCCGAGATCGTCCACGTGCTTGGCGGCCGCCTCGGCAGCAGCCTCGGCCAGCTTGGCGCCATCCTTGCCGAACGCGTTGACCAGCGCGCCGCCGAGCAGGTGGCCCAGCCGGTGCCCGATCGCGTTGAACGGCAGGCTCAGCGCGCCACCGAGGGCGCCGACAGCGACGGACTGGATGGTGAGTTTGGTGTCCCAGTGCTTGCGCTTTCCCTCGGCAATCTGGATCGCCTGCACCAGGCCGTCCATCGCCGCCTGGAACGCGATCCCCATCACCTCCGCCTGCAGGATGCGCAGGAACAGCCGGCCCCACCAGCGCTGCATCAGGAACTTGACGACCTCCATGACGCCCTCCAACCAGGCCATGGAGGCGCCACCGGTGAACGGCGAGGCCATGACGGCCCAGGCGATCTCGGCGAGGAGTTCGATCAGCGTGAGGATCGAGATGAGCTTCACGTACTCGACCTGGACGGAGGTGTCCTCCAGGAACGTCTCGACCTGGCGGAACTGCTCCACCGCGGAGTGGATGTAGTACGGCTTGTCCACCGAGTACGGGGCCATCGTGTCGGCAAACCCGCGCTCGGCCTGCCCGTCGAAGTTCGTCCGGATCCGGTTGACCGCATGCGTCAGCTGCGGTTCCAGCTCGTGCTTGACCCGGGTGGCGGCCTTGCCCCACGCCCGGCCGAGCAGGCCTAGCTGGTCCTCGTCCGCGGTGGGCCATTCCTCGCCGGTCAGGACGAGGAACAGCCCCCGAACCCCATCGGGCACGTGCATGCTCATGGCGTCAGTGCGCCTTGCCCGGGCCGTGCGCGATCACGGTTGCGTCGCTGTCCACGTTGCCCATGAAGTTGCCGAGCCGGATCACGCCCGTGCCGTCGAGGGACAGCGACTGGCCCAGCAGCCCCAGGAACTGCAGGCCGAAGTCGCGGACCGGCTCGTAGTTCAGCTTCATCGCCTTACCGATCTGGCCGTCGCCGCCCGCCTTGGCATACAGCAACACCGCGGAGTACAGCTCGTGCAGGATCGAGTGGTCGGTCCGGGAGATCTCGTCGATGTTCACCCCGCCGAGGCGTAGCGCGTCCACATCGACGCTGAACTCCCCGCTCATGGCCGCGCCCCGGGGTGCTCACCGGCGAAGATCGGCCCCTCGCCGGCCTCGATGGCGGCGTCGAACATCGCGTCCAGGTCGAACGTGCCCTCCAACACCTGGCGCAGCCGGGCCGGCGCGTACTCGGCCAGGGTGGCCGCCGACCGGGCAGCGGCCGCGTCCTGGGCCGCCTGCACGGTCCGCGCGATCCGGTCGGCGAACTCCGCCGGGGCCAGCGTGCGGTACGCCTTGCCCTTCAGCGACAGGCCGGTCAGCCGGCCCTGCGCATCGACGGTCACCTCCACCGAGCGGTCCGGCGAGGTGGCCGGGTGGCTGGCCTCGGACAGCCGGCGACCGGCCTCGCGGATCCGGTCCCGCTGCGCACGCAGGTCGGCGACGGCCGCCTCCATCTGGTCATGCAGGGCTGAGGACATCTTCCATTCCCTTCACTGTGGACGGTCGGGTGTTACCGGGCGCCGGCTTCGGCCTGCTGGGCCGTGCCCGCCGGCGGGGTGTCGGGTGCGGTCGGCACCGCGCGGGGCGGCACCGTCACCGGCGGTTCCGGTGCGGCCGTGCGGCTCTGCGCCGGCGCGCCGGGCCGGCGCGTGGGGGTGGCCGGCCGGCGGGTGGGGCGGACCGGGCGGCTGGGCGGCAGCGGCTCCTCGTCCTCCGGCTGCTCGCCACCCGGCCAGCCGACAACGGCGATGCCGGCTTCCTCCCCGGTGCCCCAGACGGACTCGTCCTCCGACAGCCAGGTCTGGCGTTCCCGCTCCTTGGGCTTCTCGCCGGCGCCGCCGGCACCGCCCGCCATCGGCGGGAAGAACGGCACGCCGCCGGCACCGCTCCCGGCGCCACCGCCGGCGCCGGCCCCGTCGGCGCCCGGGGCGCCACCGGACAGCCGCAGGTCGGGCAGGGCAGCGCGGTCAGCCCCGGTAACCGGACCGCCCACCCTGTCCTGCAGGCCGGCGCCGCCAGCTCCGGGTGCGCCGAGGCGGCTGGCACCCGAGCCGCCGGCCGGCAGGGGCGTGCCGCTGAGGTCGCCGAGCCCTGCTGGCCCATGCCCGGATCCGCCCCCGTCCCCGGGCAGCCCGGGGATGCCCGGCAGGTCCGCGCCGGGTTCGGGCAGCCCGGGATTCGCCAAGCGGTTGCCACCCTTGCCGCCGCCCTTGCCGCCGCCGGCCGTGATCGGCTGGAACGGTACGAACGGCGGCAGGGTGCCATCCGGTCCGCCGGGTGCGCCGGGCGGCGTGTGGCCGTCGCCACCGCCACCGAGTGCCGGTGGGAGGTTGAGGTCGTTGCCGCCGTCACCGCCGGGCGGTGGCGGGAGCCTGAGGTCGTTGGCGCCGTCGCTGCCGGGTGGTGGCGGGAGGTTGGCGTCGTTGCCGCCCCCGCCGTCGGGCGGCGGCGGAAGCTTGGTGTTGTCGTTGCCGCCGTCGGGCGGCGGCGGAAGCTTGGTGTTGTCGTTGCCGCCGTCGGGTGGCGGCGGTGGTGGCGGGAGCTTGCCGTCGTTGCCGTCGGGAGGAGGCGGCGGCGGGGGTGCGGCCGAGCTGTCGACGCCGACCGGCTTGGTCAGGGCGGCGACGTAGCGGGCGGCGTCGCTGTAGGCCGTGCTCAGCGCGCTGATCGCGGTGCGCGCCGGCACGTTCAGCGCCGTCTCCAGGGACTGCTGGATGCTGTGTGTGATGTTGGTGTTCATCGCGGTCCAGCCGGCCGGGGTCCGCAGGCTGCCGCCGGGGTAGCTGTCCAGGACCCGGGTGATGTACTGGTCCGGCGACTCCGCGACGCCGAAGTTGTGGAGAACCCAGAGCTGGTCGAGCTGGTAGTTGGGCAGGCCTTTCTGCAGCCCCCAGTGGTCGATGTAGTCGCTGATGTAGTTGACGTAGTACGTCTGCTGGTCCTGGACGATCGTCTCCAGCTTCGGGTAGGCCGCCCGCCAGGCGATCGACATCCTGCCGATGTAGGCGGTGAGCGCCTGCCCTGCGCTGTCGATCGCGCTGATCATCGACCTGCCGTGGTAGGAGGTGAGCTGGTGGTGCAGGCCGTCGACCCACTTGGTGTCGTTGTGCAGGCGGTGCTGGATGAGGGCGGCCGCCTTGCCCTGGAAGTCCGCGTCGTCGCTGTCCAGGTTCTTGGCCCAGGTCCCGATGTCGGTGGTCGAGCCGGCCAGCCAGGTCGACACCGTGATGAGTGCGTTGCGGAGTCGCTGCATCGCCTGCAGCGACACCTCGCCGGTGGTGCCGACCTCCAGGTTTATCACCGCGGCGTTGATCGCCTCCACCGCGTTGGTCCAGGCCGTTGCGGCGTCGGTGTTGTAGTTGGCGCCGTAGTAGTAGTTCCCGTAGGCGTGGTAGCTGATGTTGTCGGACGCGCTCGGCTTGTCGTCGTAGCTGAACCACTTGCCGAGGGCCAGGTTGGTCAGGTTCGGCACGGCCTGCCCGTCAGCACCGGTCAGGTTGCCGGTCACCGCCCGCAGGGCGAGATCGAAGGTCCATTCGGTGGACCCGCCGCTGGATGGAAAGGTCGGCCCGTCGGCCATCGCAGGATCTCCTCGTCAGTGCCGCACCGCGAAGGGGCGGTCGGGGCTCGGTGCGGGCGCGGTCAGGTTTTGGCGCCGGTGAAGTTCGGGAACTTCTCGGCGAACTTGGTGGCGCTGTAGTTGGCCAGGTCGTCGGTGTCCTCGAAGACCTTCTTGGCCTCCTTGAGCGCGTCCACGAAGGTGGTGAGCTCGGTGTCCACCTCGCCGAGCCGGTCGAAGACGGAGGTGCTCAGCGCCTTGACCTGGGTGGCCAGGTAGCTGGCCGGGTGCCAGTTGTTCGAGCCGGGCAGGAACTGCGGATCCCGGAAGTCGACCGCGGAATCGGGCTGGATCATGATCCGC
>Ga0137373_10003455_pt1 | contig 17254 bp, 14 predicted proteins | sample SagtaG_5_FD_104912 | JGI IMG/M metagenome (GOLD analysis project Ga0137373, IMG submission 104912) | Vadose zone soil microbial communities from Sagehorn Ranch, Mendocino, California, USA - Sage1_R_80_16 metaG | ecosystem: Environmental > Terrestrial > Soil > Vadose zone | place: USA...
AAGCCGTCGGCAAGGCGCGCGGTCTGCTCGCACAATACCGGCAATAGCTCGGCCGCCTCCTCTTCGCCGGTGCCGGCATAGATGCCGAACAGTCCGCCGTCGCGATAGCCATGCGCGAAGGAATGGATCGAATACACCAGGCCGCGCTTCTCGCGCACCTCCTGGAACAGGCGGGACGACATGCCGCCGCCAAACGCGGTCGACAGCACCGAGGCGGCATAATAGTCCGGGTCGCCGAGCGGCAGCCCGGGAAAGCCGATCACCAGATGCAGCTGCTCCAGCTCGCGCTCTTGGCGCCGGTCGCCGCCGACATACTGCGCCGGCTCGCTGGTGACCGCCCGCTCGGCCGGCATTTCCGACAAGAGCTTCTCGGCGAGATCGACGACGCGCGCATGTTCGAGGTTGCCGGCCGCCGACAGCACCATCCGCGCCGCGCCGTAATGGTCGCGCAGATAGCCCATCACCGACTCGCGCGACAGCCTGCGGATGATGTCGGGGCTGCCGAGCACCGGGCGCCCCATCGCCTGATCGGGAAAGGCGCGTTCCTGGAAATAATCGAAGATGATGTCGTCGGGCGTATCGTTCGCCTGGCCGATCTCCTGCAGAATGACGGTGCGCTCGCGTTCGAGCTCGGTCGGCTCAAAGCTCGAATGCATCAGGATGTCGGCGAGGATATCGAGCGCGAGCGGCAGATCCTCCTTCAACACCTTGGCGTAATAGGCGGTGCTTTCGCGCGAGGTATAGGCATTGAGATGGCCGCCGACCGCCTCGATCTCCTCGGCGATCGCGCGGGCGCTGCGCCGCTCGGTGCCCTTGAATGCCATGTGTTCGAGAAAATGCGCGACGCCGTTGATCTGGGGCGCCTCGTGCCGGGTGCCGACATCGACCCACAGGCCGAGCGACACGGTATCGACCGTGTCGATCCGGTCGGTGACGACGCGCAGGCCGTTCGACAGTGTGGTGATTTCCGTGGTCATGCCGCCCCCAGATTGGGTCGAGCCCGGCGGGCGTGAGCGCGCAGAAAGCGCGCCACCGCGCCGGCATCGTTGGGAAGAACCGTGATCCGCTCGCGCCGCTCCATGACCTCGCCGAGCGCCGGCGGGGTGGGCGGGCGGATGCCGGTGGCGAGCGCCACCGCGTCGGGAAATTTCGCGGGATCGGCGGTGGCGAGCGCGACCATCGGGGTCGCGCCGTCTGCCCGTGCGATTTCAGCGCGGGCTGCGGCCACCGCGACCGCGCTGTGCGGGTCGATCAGCTGGCCCGAGCGGCGATAGGTATCGGCAATCGTGGCGAGCGTCTGCGCGTCGTCGACCCGGTGCGCCGAGAACAGGTCGCGCGCCCGGCGCCACGCCTGCTCGTCGGCGGGCAAGGCACCGCCCTGTCGGAAGCTCTGCAACGCCGCCGCCACCGCACCAGCGTTGCGGCCCTTCAGCTCGAACAGCAGGCGCTCGAAGTTGCTCGCCACCTGGATGTCCATGCTCGGGCTGAGGCTCGGCACGACCGGCTCGATTGTCATCGCGCCGTTGCTCAGGTAACGCGCCAGGACGTCGTTGGCGTTGGTGCCGATGACCAGCCGCTCGATCGGCAGCCCGAGGGCACGCGCGAGATGCCCGGCATAAACATTGCCGAAATTGCCGGTTGGCACGCTGAACGACACGGCCCGGCCCGGCGCGCCCAGCGCGAGGCCGGCGGAAATGTAATAAACGATCTGCGCCGCGACCCGCGCGAAGTTGATCGAGTTCACCGCAGAGAGGTTCAATTCGGCCCGCAATTTCGGGTCGGCGAACAGCGCTTTGACGATGTCCTGGCAATCGTCGAAATTGCCCTCGATCGCGACCGCGAAGGCATTGGGCGCCTCGACCGTGGTCATCTGCCGGCGCTGCACCTCGGAAATGCGGCCCTGCGGATACAGCATGAAGATGTCGAGCGCGGCGCGGTCACGGCAGGCGGCGAGCGCCGCCGAGCCGGTGTCGCCCGAGGTCGCGCCGATGATCGTCACCTGCTCGCGCCGCCGCGCCAATACCGCGTCGAACAGCCGGCCGACCAGTTGCAGCGCCAGGTCCTTGAAGGCGAGGGTCGGGCCGTGGAACAGCTCCAACAGCCACAGCCGCTCGTCGAGCTGGACGAGCGGCGCCACCGCGGCATGCCGGAAGGAGGCATAGGCCGCCTCGGTCAGTCCGCGCAGCTCCGCGGCGGCGAAGGCCTCGCCGGCGAACAGCGCGACGATGCGCGCCGCCTGCTCGGCATAGGAGTGCCCGGCCAGTTCGCGCAACGCGTCCGCGTCGAGCGTCGGCAGCGATTGCGGCACATAGAGGCCGCCATCCTCAGCGAGCCCGGCCAGCAATACCCCCTCGAAGCCGGAGGTGATCGGTGCGGGCCGCGCATCCCGGGTGCTCAGATAACGCATGCTGCTGAAACTATAGAGCGGGCCGGCCTCCCGCAACCCGCTCGGCCCAGACCCTCGCCCGCGCGCTGCGGGAGAGGGTTACTTATCCAGCCACACGTCTTCGAAGCGCCAGCCATTGAAGATGCTGTTGACCATGATCGTCAGCCCCTTGACCTGAGGCTGCCAGCAGGTCGCGTTCCGGGTGTGAAAGATGATCGGGCGCGCGCCGTCCTCCTGCAGTTTCTTGTCGATCTCCCACACCAGCTTGCGTCGCTTTTCCTGGTCGCTCAGCGTCGACTGCTCCTCGAACTTTTTGTCGAGCTCCGGATTGCAATAGCCACTGTAATTCCGGTCCGAGCCGCAGGCGTAGTTCTCGAAGAATTGCTGATCCGGATCGTCGACACCGCTGCCGGTATTGTTGAGGGCGACCTTGTAATCCTTGCGGGTCACTTTGGAGTGCCAGTTGGCGGTCTCGATCGTATCGAGCACGGCTTCGACATAAATCTCCTTGAGCTGGTCTATCAGAATCACCGCCGGATCGCGGAAGGTGGGGACATTGCGCGTCGAGACCTTCACTTCGAGCTTCTTGTCGGGCCCATAGCCGAGCTTTTTCATGATCTCGCGGGCTTGCGCGCGGTTCTTCTGCACATCCGGGTCGTAGCCGGGGATCGTTCGGACCAGCTCGGGCGGCATACCCCATTGCCCTTCCGGCGGCGGCAGCATCGCGCCCCCGATCGTGGCTTGCCCTTCGGTCATGATGTCGACGAACGCCTGGCGGTCGAGCGCCAGCGCCAGCGCCTTGCGCAGATCGGGGTTGTCGAAGGGCGGTGCATCGCGGTTGACCAGCAGGTTGGTGGCGCCGCCGGTGGTCTGCAATTCGCAGAGCGCCTGCGGCGCCTGGTTCTTGACGTCCTTCAGCAGCGGCACCGAGACGCTGTAGGGCCAGGTCACATCGAATTGCCCGGCGACGAACCCTAGGATCGCCGTCGAGCGGTTCGGCACGATGCGGTATTCGATGCCGTCGAGATAGGGCCGCCCCGGCTTCCAGTAATCCGGGTTCTTCACCACCTTGATGTGCTCGTTCGGCTTGTATTCGACGAATTTGAACGGCCCGGTGCCGATCGGGTGCAGCCGCATCTGGGCCGGCGTCACATGGCAGGGGTAGACCGGTGAAAAGCCGGAGGAAAGCAGCGCGATGAAGGCCGGCTGCGGCCGCTTCAGGCGGAAGGTCGCCTGGTAGTCGCTATCGGCGGTGACCCGATCGAGGTTGCGATACCACGCCTTGCGGGGGTTGCCGCGCAACTTATGCTCGCTCGTGCCCTGCAGCAGGTCCCAGGTACATTTGACGTCCTTGGCGGTGAACGGCTTGCCGTCGTGCCACTTGACCCCCTGGCGCAATTTGAAGGTGAGCTCGTTGCCGTCCTCGCTCCAAGACCAGCTCTCGGCGAGGTCCGGGACAATGGATTGCAGGGTGTTCTGGGGCACGTCCTGCTTGAACATGACGAGGTTGTTCATGACGCCCATGATCGGCACGACCACCGAATAGGTCGCCTCCTCATGGATCGACATCGAGGCCGGGCTGTCCCAGTGCTGGACCCTCAATACCCCACCGGGCTTTTGCGCCAGCGCACCGCCGGCGCCAGCCAGCACCAGGATCGCAGCACCCGCCGCGGCGCGGCGCAGAATTCGGGTCATCATCCCGTTTCCTTTCTCTATCCCGCGCATCACTTGTCCAGCCACACGTCCTCGAAGCGCCAGCCGTTGTAGAGGCTGTTGACCATGATCTTCAGCCCCTTCACCTCGGGTTGCCAGCAGGTCGCCTGGATGTTGTGATAGATGATCGGCCGAGCCGCATCCTCCTGAAGCTTTCTGTCGATCTCCCACACCAGCTTCTTGCGCTGCTCCTGGTCCGCCATCGCCGACTGCTCGTCGAACTTCTTGTCGAGGTCGCGATTGCAATAGCCGCTGTAGTTGCGCGGCGAGCCGCAGGCGTAGTTCTCGTAGAATTGCTGGTCCGGGTCGTCGACGCCGCTGCCGGTGCCGTTTTGCGCTACGGTGTAGTCCTTGCGGGTCACCTTCGAATGCCAGTTGGCGCTCTCGATCGTCTCCAGTACGCCGTCGACGTAAATCTCCTTCAGCTGATCGATCAGGATCACAGCCGGGTCGCGAAAGCTGGGGACGTTGCGGGTCGAAACCTTGACCTCGAGCCTCTTGTCCGGGCCATAGCCCAGCTTCTGCATGATCTCGCGCGCGTCGGCGCGGTTTTTGGCGACATCGGGACCGTAGCCGGGGATCGTCTGCAGCATCTCGGGCGGCATCCCCCACAACCCTTCGGGCGGCGGCAGCATCGCGCCGCCGATCTTGCCCTGGCCCTCGGTCAGGATGGAGACAAAGGCCTTGCGGTCGATTGCCAGCGCGAAGGCCTTGCGCAGCTCGGCGTTGTCGAACGGCGGCTTGTCGCGGTTGACCAATAGATTGCTGGTGCCGTTGTCGGTGCGCAGTTCGCAGATCGCGTTCGGCGCCTGGGATTTGACGTCCTTCAAAAGCGGCACATTGATGAAGAACGGCCAGGTCATGTCGAACTGCCGCGCGGCGAAGCCGAGGATCGCCGTCGAGCGGTTCGGCACGATGACGTAGTCGATGCCGTCGAGAAAGGGCCGGCCCGGCTTCCAGTAATCCGGGTTCCGCGCGACCGTGATGTGCTCGTTGGGCTTGTACTCGACGAATTTGAACGGGCCGGTGCCGATCGGATGCTGGCGCATCTGCGCCGGCGTCACATGGCACGGATAGATCGGCGAATAGCCCGAGGCCTGCAATGTCAGCAGCGCCGGCTGCGGCCGCTTCAGGTGAAATGTGGCCTGCAGCTCGCTGTCGGCGGTGACGCGATCGACATTGTGGTACCACTCCTTGCGCGGATTGAGCCGCAGCTTGTCTTTCGCCGTCCCCTGCAGCAGCTCCCAGGTGCACTTGACGTCGCTCGCGGTGAACGGCTTGCCGTCATGCCATTTGACGCCAGGATGCAGCTTGAAGGTCAGTTCGGTGCCGTCCTCGCTCCAGGCCCAGCTGTCGGCGAGATCGGGGACGATCGTCTGCATGCTGTTCTGCGGCACGTCCTGCTTGAACATGACGAGGTTGTTCATGACCCCCATGATCGGCACGACCGTCGAATAGGTCGCCTCCTCGAGGATCGACATCGAGGCCGGGCTGTCCCAGTGCTGGATCTTCAGCACCCCGCCGGATTTCTGAGCCGCAGCCGGAATGGCGGCAACCGAGATCAACGCCAGTGCTGCGGCGGCGACACTCAGATTTCGCACCATCTTTTCACCTCTTTTCACTTGGCCGCTGCCAGTTGCGCTAGCGGGAAGTTGTATCGTCGAGATTGCTTCGCTTCGCTCGCAATGACCGCAAAGAGGGTTGTCATTGTGAGGAGCGGAGCGACGAAGCAATCTCGTTGGACAGAAGGCTCTACTTGTCCAGCCACACGTCTTCCATGCGCACCCCGTTGTAGATGCTGTTGACCATCATCGTGTAGCCCTTCACATGAGGATGCCAGCAGGTGCCGGAGCGGCTGTGGTACAGGACCGGCCGGGCGACGTCTTCGGCGAGCTTCTTTTCGATCTCCCACACCAGCTGCTTGCGCTTTTGCTGGTCGAACTCCATTGACTGCTGGTCAACCATCTTGTCAAACTCGGCACTGCAATAGCCGTCGTAATTGGCCTCGGCATTGCAGGTGTAAAACTCGTAGAGCGTCTGATCGGGGTCATCAACGCTGTTGGTGATCAGATTGAGACCGATCGTGAAATCCTTACGGGTGACCCGCGGATACCACTGCGTGGTGTCGAGCAGTTCGAGTTCGCCGTCGATGTAGATCTCCTTCAGCTGGTCGATCAGCAGTACCGCCGGGTCGCGATAGGGCGGCAGATTGCGGGTCGTCACCTTGGTCTGCAGCCGGTTGTTCGGCCCGTAGCCGACCTTTTCCATCAGCTTGCGGGCTTCGGCGCGGTTTGCCGCGACATCGGGGCCATAGCCCGGCAGCGAGCGGACCATCTCGGGCGGCAATCCCCACACTCCTTCGGGCGGCGCCAAGAGCGCGCCGCCGAGATTGCCCTTGCCCTGGGTCAAGGTATCGATGAAGGCCTGGCGATCGAGTGTCAGCGCGATCGCCCGCCGCACCTCCGGCTTGCCGAACGGGGCCGCATCGCGGTTGATGATCACGCTGCGCAGCACATTGGTCGGCGCCAGATGGCAGACCTCCTTTCCCACCTGATTATTGACGTCGGCCAGGATCGGCACCTGCAGGAAATACCACGAGGTCATGTCAACTTTGCCCGAAACGAAGGCCAGGCTGCCGGTCGCTACGTTCTTGATGATCTGGTACTCGATCCCATCGAGATAAGGCCGGTCCTTTTTCCAGTAATCCGGATTGCGGGTCACCTTGATGTATTCGTTCGGCTTGAACTCGACGAATTTGAAGGGCCCGGTACCGATCGGGTGCTGCCGCATCTGCGCCGGCGGCACGTGACAGGGATAGACCGGCGAAAAACCGGAGGCGAGCAAAGCCACGAACGCCGGCTGCGGCCGCTTCAGGTGGAATGTCAGCTCGTAATCGCCGTTCGTCGTGACTTCCTCAAGATTGCGGTACCAGGGTTTGCGCGGGTTGAGGCGCAGCTTGTCAGTCGTTTTCCCTTGCAACATGTCCCAAGTGCACTTGACGTCCTTGGCGGTGAAGGGTTTGCCGTCATGCCATTTGACGCCCTGGCGCAGTTTGAAATTCAGCGCCGTTTTCTCCTCGTCCCACGACCACCACTCGCTGGCGAGATCGGGCACGATCGATTCCAGGGTGGCAAGTGGCAAGTCTTGCCTATACATCACCAGGTTGTTGAACACGCCCATCATCGGCCCCTGCGCCGCGAGGGTGGCTTCCTCGTGGATCGACATGCTGGCCGGACTGTCGAAGAAATACATCTTGAGGACGCCGCCCGGCTTTTGCGCCAGCGCGGCATTGCCGACGACCAATCCGGCGAGCAGTCCGCCGGCCAACAGGATCGCTTGCGGTAACCGGTTCATGTGCATTCCATCCCTGTTCGCGTCTCAGGCGTTTATCGTTCGCCGGCACGATAGCACGGTAGAACGGATCCGGACTAACCTACCCCTTGGTACAGGCGCAGGAGGGCGACATGTTCGAAGGTTTCAGCCGCACCGAGATCGACACCGCCGGCGCCCGGATTCACCTGCGCCACGGCGGCGACGGCCCGCCCCTTCTCTTGTTGCACGGCAATCCGCTGACCCATGTCTCCTGGCACAAGATCGCCGGGCCGCTCGCCGAGCGCTTCCATGTCGTCGCCGCCGATCTGCGCGGCTATGGCGACAGCGTCGGCCCGGAAGAGGGCGGCGACAACAACATCAATTATTCGTTCCGGGCGATGGCGCAGGACCAGGTCGAGGTCATGGAGAAACTCGGCTACCGCGAATTTTTCGTCGCCGGCCACGACCGCGGCGCCCGCACCGTGGCGCGCATGTGCCTCGACCATCCCGACCGCGTCAAACGCGCCGCGGTCGTCGACATCCTGCCGAACCATCACATCTGGACTCACACCTCCCGGGAATGGGCGCTGCGCTCATGGCATTGGGCGCTGATGGCGCAGCCCTACGATCTGCCCGAGCGTCTCTTGGCCGGCGTCCCGGCGCAGTGGTTCATGGAAAAGAAATTGTCGAAGCCCGGCATCGGCCTTGGGTTTTTCGATCCCGAGGCCTTCGCCGAATATGTCCGCTGTTTCAACTGGAAGACGATCAAAGGCTCCTGCGCCGATTACCGCGCCTGCGCGACCTGCGATTTTGCGATGGACAAGGCGGATTTCGAGGCCGGCAACAAGATCACCGTTCCGCTGCTGGTGGTGTGGGGCGCCCGCAGCCATACCGAGGGAGTTCACGGCGACGTGCTGGCGGTGTGGCGGCGGAATTATGCGACCAACGCCGCCGGCGGGCCGATCCCCTGCGGCCATTACGTGCCGGAAGAGGCGCCGGAAGAGACCCTCCGGCATTTCCTCGCACATTTCGCGGTGTGAAAAACCCGGCCGACGAGCCGACGAATCAGGCGGCGGGCGTGCCGAGGATGCGTTCGATCGCGCCGACCAGCTCGGCCGGCCTGACCGGCTTCATCAGGAACTCGTAGCGGCCCAGTTCCGCGAGCTGGAAGGCATAGCCGGTGATGATCAGCGCCTTGATGCCGCTCTCCTCCGCTTGGTCGGCGAGCATCATGCCGGTGCCGTCCGGCAGCCGGCCGTCGGCCAACAGCAGATCGTAGCGCACCGAATCGAGCAGCGATTTCGCCTCCGCCACGGTCGCCGCGCTGTCGACTTCGTAGCCGGCGTCGAGCAGGACATGCTCGAGGAGAACCCGTACATTGTATTCGTCCTCGACGAGGAGAATCCGGCTCATGTGCGCTCTTTCCCCGCGAGCGGTGCGACCGGCTGTTCCGGTTTGGTGCATCGGCCGCCCTCGCCTCCCAACCGTCTGCACTGAGAGATAAGGCTCGCGCCGAACCGAAGTGCCAACCGTCAAAAAACCCTGCCGTTCCACCGGCCAGCAAATTTTACCCTTCAAAATCTCGGGAATCACCCCCAGCGTTAACATTTCCCATCACTTGCGACGTTTCGGCACGGCCCGGCCGGGCTTCGGCGCCCGGTTTACGGCCCGCGGCAGATCACGTTGAGCAATGCCTGGCGCTTCTCGATCGTCACCGCGTTCAGCGCGCGTGCCAACGCGCCGGGCAGGGCCGCCGGGTCTTCGACCCGCTCGCCATAGCCTCCCGCGGCGGCACAGACCCGCTCGAAGGCGGGCAATTCGTCGAGCTCGATAAAGGGCGGCCGGTTGCTGCGCGCCGCCTCGCCTGCAGGGTACATCCCCAGGGTGGCGCGGCGCACCGCACCCCACATCGCGTTGTTGACGACGATGAACAGGACCGGCAGCCGATGCATCGTCGCCGCGTGGTGCACCGCGACCGGGTTGGCGAACAGGTATGAACCATCGCCCAGCACCGCGACGACCTGGCGGTCGGGCTGCGCGAGCTTGACGCCGAGCGCCGCGCCGGCGCCCCAGCCGAGCCCCGCCGCCGGGCTCGACCCGAAGTAGCCGCCCGGCCGGGTCGAGGGGCAATGCTCCGGCAGCAGGGTATATTCGTTGACGAGGATCGAAGCAGGATCGCGCGCCGCGGCGAGGCAGGCACTGACCCAGGCCGGGTGGATCGGCCGCATCGCCTCGGCCTCCTCCTCGGTTTTGCGCCAGGCGGCGCGTTGCGCCTCGCGCCGCTCGCCAACCCTCTGCCGGCGCGCGGCGACCGCCGCCTTGTCGGCCAGCGGCGCCAGCGCCGCCAGAAGCCGCGGCAGGACCAGCCTGGTCGCGCCGGTGATCGCGACATCGCAGGTGAAGCCGCGGATCGGATAGCGGCTGAACAGCGGGTCGACCCCGATATGGATGACGCGGCAGTCCGGCGGCGGCGCCTTGCGGCTCGGCGTCCACGGCACATCGCAATCGATGACGAGGATCGCGTCGGCATCGTCGAGCAGCGGCGTCGGGTCATAGCCGAGATGGCAGGGGTGGTCGGCCGGCAGCGACAGGTGGCGCAGACGGTGCTCGACGACCGGGATCGCAAAACGCTCGGCGAATTCGGCGAGCGCCGGCACCGCGGCATGGTCGCGGCCGGCATCGGCGGTGACGATCAGCGGGTTCTGCGCGGCGGCGAGGATCCGGGCGGCGGCGACAACCGCCACCTCGTCCGGCGCCGGCGGCGAGGCGGCGACCCGGCGCGATGGCGAATCGTAGGCGAAGCCGGGCAAGGCCTCGGCCAACACCTCGCGCGGCAGGGAGAGATAGACCGGCCCCTCGGGCGGGCTGGTCGCCAGGGTCAAGGCGCGATCGATCACGGTTTCGAGCTGAGCGCCGTTGCGCAGCTCGTAATCCCATTTGACCATCTCGCGCAGCATGCCGGCCTGGTCGAACATCTCCTGCGCCCAGTGGATGTAGGTGTCGCGCGTCCCGGCGAGCCCCGTTTCGGTCAGCGGCGAGCGGCCGGCGGTGAACAGGATCGGCACATTCTCGCGCGCCGCGTTGAAGACGCCGCAGATCGCGTTGGCGGTGCCGACGCTGACATGCACCATGACCGCCGGCACCCGCCCCGACGCCACCGCATAGCCATGCGCCATCGACAGCGCCAGGTTCTCATGCGTCGCGATCAGCGGCTTCGGCGCCGGCAGCCCGCTATGCGCCGCCTTGGCATAGGCCTCGACGATCGGTGCGAAATCGGTGCCGGCATTGGCGAACAGGTATTCGACGCCGCGCTCGGCCAACAGCGCGAGATAGGCCTCGGCCACGCTGTCGACGTTCAATTCCTTGCGCGCCATGCGGCCCTCCTACCGTTATCGGTTGCCCACAGAGGATAGCGCCGCCGGCCTTTTGGAGGACAGCCCCACGGCCGATCAGAGAAGATCGAGGAACTCCGCCGGGCTCAGCCGAGCCTGACGAAGGATCGCGCGAAGCGTGCCGCGTGGAAGATCCTTGCGATGGACCGGCACGACCGCTTGGCGGCTAGGATCTGCGTGGTATCGCAGGAACCGATGCGATCCCTTGGTTCGAATCACCTCGAACCCGGCCCGTTGTAGCGCCGTAACGACGACGTGACCCGGCAGCGCCGGGAGCGTTCTCACGGAGCGCCGGCGGCAACAGGGACAAGTTGATCAATCGGCAAGGTCAAATCCCTGTCGGGCGCCGGAATGGCCGCGCCCTCCTCCCGCATCACCTCAAGGCAAAGCTCGATTGCCTCGCGAGCGTTCGCCTGCGCTTCTTCCAGCGTCTCGCCGTATGTCACAACCGGTGGAAGCTTTGGGCAGGTGACGGTAAACCCGCCCTCCGGTTCGGGATGAAAGTGGCAGAGATACGCGACATGCGCGGCCTTGGTCGGTTTTTTTTCTTTCATAGGCCTCCCCGAACCGGCTGATGCAGCGACCGGCCCTCTCCACCGCCAAAGGGTGGAGAGGGCTCTCCATAGGTCGTTATTTCAAGTGCTTTCCGAAAAATCCCTGGATGTCGTTCCACAGTTCGTTGGCCGGGCCTTCGCGATAGCTCGGCCGGTAATCGGCGATAAAGGCGTGGCCGGCGCCCTTGTAGATCTTGGTCGCCACGTCCTTGCCGGCCGCCTGGGCGCGCTTCTTCAATTCGGGTTCGAGCGACACCGGCGGGTTCTGGTCTTCCTCGCCGAACACGCCGAACAGCGGGCAATGCAATTGGCCGACCATGTCGAGCGGCGGCTTCGGCCGCGCCGGCGTGGTTTCGGTATCCGGCGTGGCACGGTTGATGAAGCCGCCCCAGCAATCGATCGCGGCGTCGACCTTGTTGCTGCTGCACGCGAATAGCAGCGTATGCCGGCCGCCTGAGCAAAAGCCGATCGCGCCGACCTTGCCGGTCGCGCCCGGCAGTCCGCGCAGACAGGCGGCGGCGGCTTCCAGATCCTGTACCGCCTCGCTGTCCGGCAGACCGAACATCACCGGGAACACCGTGTTGATGTCCTCCGGGTTCGTCGGTCCGCCGCGCCGCCAATAGAGCGCCGGCGCGCAGGCGTTATAGCCGATATTGGCGAAGCGCCGGGCGAGGTCGCAGATGTGGTCGACCAGCCCGAAGGCCTCCTGGATCACGACGATGCCGGGGTAGTTTCCGGGCTGGTTCGGCTGTGCGAGATAGGCGGCGATCTGCGTGCCGCCGCTGGGAAGCGCGATGACCCCGCCCTTGATGCGACCGGGATCGGTGACGACGCCGGGTACGTTCGCCATAGGCCTTCTCCTTCTCTCGAGTGGGAAGCCAATAATAGCGGTCACCGCCGATTGGGCCAGAGCGACGACGCGCGCTGGTCTGGCGTGCTAGGCTTTGGCCGAAAATGACAAGCGGAGGATTCGATCGCCGGGAAGTGTTGATGACGGTGTCGGCCGGCGCCGCCGCCGGCTTCCTCTCGCTCGGCGGACGCGGCGCCGCGGCCCAGCCGGTCAAATGGTCCGAGGGCACCGATCCGCCCAAGCTCAAGGCGCCGGCCAATGCCTGCGACTGCCACCACCACATCTATGACGCCAAATACCCGGTCGACCCCAAATCGACGCTGCGCCCCGGCGATGCGTTCGTTGAGGATTACCGCGCCTTCCAGAAGCGCATCGGCACCAGCCGCAACGTCGTCGTGCAGCCCTCGACCTATGGCATCGACAACCGCGTGACCTTAGACGCGGTGGCGGCGTTCGGGCCGCAAGCACGCGCCGTCGTGGTCGTCAACGACACGATCTCAGACGCCGAACTGAAGCGCATGCACGAGCAGGGCGCCCGCGGCATCCGCTTCAACCTGGCGCAGGCCGGGGCGACGACGCCGGAAATGATCGAGCCCCTGTCGAAACGGGTCAACGAGCTCGGCTGGCACATCCAGATCAACGCGCCGGCCGCCAAGATCGCCGAGATCATGCCGATCCTGGAGAAGGTGCCCTCGCCGATCGTGTTCGACCACCTCGCCCATATCCCCGAGCCCGAGGGCATCAACCACCCGCTGTTCGCGCAGATGATGAAGCTGATCGACAAGGGCCGGACCTGGGTCAAATTGTCGGGCGCCTATGCCGGTACCAAGGTCGGGCCGCCGACCTACGCCGACTCGACGGTCATCGCGCAGGCCTACGCCAAGGCCGCGCCCGAACGCTGCGTCTGGGGCAGCGACTGGCCGCATCCGGGCGAGCGCGAGAAGAAGCCGGACGACGCGATCCTGTTCGATCTCCTGCTCGCCTGGGCGCCGGACGAAACTGCGCGCCACCGCATCCTGGTCGAGAACCCGGCGGTGCTTTACGACTTCCCGAAATCGGGTTGAGCGGCGCGGATTGGTGGGACCCGCCGACCACAAAACAGGTCATTCCGGGGCGCCGCGTAGCGGCGAGCCCGGAATCCATTTTCCAGAGGCCCGCGTTCATGGATTCCGGGCCTGGCCCTCGGGGCCATCCCGGAATGACGCCGTTTTTTGGTGTCTTACCTAGCGCTTGGCCGATTTCAGCCTGAGGCCCAACAGCGGCGCGATCGCCTCGGGCGGCAGCTTCGAGAAGCCTTGCGGCGCCTCGAACAGCGCCGCCGGCTGGGGCCCGATCTTGACGTGACGCAGCTCCCAGCGGACCGTCGAGACCTTGCCGTTCGGCGCGGTAAAGCTGCCGGTGAGCTTCATCGGGATGCCGTCGCGGCTCAGCCACAACGTGCCGGCCGCATGCCCTTCCGGCACGGTCTGGTCGATCTTGTATTTGGTCGTGGCGATGCCGTTGACGGTTTCCGGACCGACCGGGTTTTTCGTCAGGTCGGGATGGCTGAGCAGCCGCAGCTCGGGCGGCATCGTGAATTGCACGATCGTGCGCAGCTGCGGCAGCACCACCTCGCCGAGCGGGTTGTCGCCGCGCAAGAGGAACACCGGCCGGAATGCCTGGATCGCCTGTTCGTGGCGCTCCTTCCCCGGCATGGTCCAGATCTTGCCTTGATAGACGCGGCGGTCGATCACCAGCGTCCGATCGGCGACGAAGCCGATTCGCGCTTCGCCCAATGTCGCGGCCGTCGCGAGGCCGGGAGCGAAGAGGAGGGCGATCAGGACAGAACGCAAAAGGCGCATGCGTGAATGGGCTAATCAGCGATTGCGGCAGTTTCGCGGCGGGCTGGACGGAGCCGAGGGATTGTCATTGCCGGGAGCGCGGCGAGGACGCAATCTCGGTGGGCGGGCAAAGAGGCAGCTGATAGAGAGGCGGCCATGAGCGGAACGATAGACGCGCGGCTGCGGCAGCTCGGCATCGAATTGCCGGAGCCGGGCTCGCCGATGGCCAATTACGTGCCGTTCGCGGTCTCCGGCAATCTCGTCTTCATCGCCGGCCAGATCTGCCAGTGGAACGGCGAGCGCCGCTTTGTCGGCAAGCTCGGCGGCGGCATCTCGATCGCCGACGGGCAGCAGGCGGCGCGGCTCTGCGCCCAGAACATTCTCGCCCATCTGCGCGTCGCCTGCGGCGGCGATCTCGACCGGGTGCGCCGCTGCTTGCGGCTCGGCGGCTTTGTCAACTGCACGCCCGAATTCACCGATATGCCGCAGGTCGTCAACGGCGCCTCCGACCTGATGGTCGAGGTATTCGGCGATAAGGGGCGCCATGCCCGTGCCGCGGTCGGGGTCAGTTCCTTGCCGGCCGGGGTCGCCGTCGAGGTCGAGGGCACCTTCGAGATTGGCTGACCGGTAGCGACGATGAACGACGCGACGAAACCCACCGGTGAAACGATCACGCTCAGCGTTCACGGCGCGATCCGCGAAATCGCGGCCGAGGCCTGGGACGCTTGTGCCGGCGAGGTCAACCCGACGCTGTCGCACGTCTTTCTGAACGCACTCGAGGAAAGCGGCTCGGTCACCGCGCGCAGCGGCTGGGCGCCGCAGCACCTCGCCTTCACCGATTGCTCCGGCCGGCTGATCGGCGCGGTGCCGATGTATCTGAAGGGTCATTCCTACGGAGAGTATGTGTTCGATTGGGGCTGGGCCGACGCCTATGAGCGCACCGGCCGGCGCTATTACCCAAAACTGCTCTGCGCCGTGCCGTTCACCCCGGTGCCGGGGCCGCGGCTGTTGATCGCGCCGGGCGCGCCGGCCGAGACTCAAAGCCATCTGATCGCCGGCATGGTCGAATTGACCCGCCAGCGCGACATCTCGTCATTGCACGTCAATTTCCCCGAGACGGCGGATTTCGAGGCCTTTGGCGAGGCCGGTTTTCTGCCGCGCATTGGCCAGCAATTCCATTGGACCAACGACGGCTACCGCGATTTCGACGACTATCTCGCCGCGCTGAACTCGAGGAAGCGCAAGGCGGTCAAGAAGGAACGGCGCGAGGCGTTGGCTAACGGGGCCATCGAGATCGAGGTATTGACCGGCTCGGATTTGAGCGAGCGGGTGTGGGACGCCTTCTACAAGCTTTATCTCGCGACCTCGGACCGCAAATGGGGCTCGGCCTATCTCAATCGCCGGTTCTTCCGGCTGATCGGCGAGCGTATGCCGGACAACGTCGTTCTGGTCATGGCGCGGCACGGCGCCGACTACATCGCCGGGGCCTTCAACATTCTCGGCCGCGAGACGATCTATGGCCGCAACTGGGGCGCCTACCGCGAGTACCGGTTTCTGCATTTCGAATGCTGCTACTACCGGGCAATCGAGTTCGCGATCGATCACCGGCTGAAGCGGGTCGAGGCCGGCGCGCAAGGCCCGCATAAATTGCAGCGCGGCTATTTGCCGGTGCCGACCTACAGCGCGCATTGGATCCCCGATCCGGGCTTCCGCCGCGCCGTTGCCTCGTTCCTCGCCCGCGAGCGCGAGATGGTGGCGCAAAAGATCGAGCATCTCGCCGAGTTCTCCCCCTTCCGCCACAAAGACTGACCAAGATTGACCTCACGCGAAGGTGAGCGGGCCGGTTTCGGTAAAAAGCTGGCCTTTCCGTGCTTGCCGGCCGCACAGTGCGGCCAATGCCCGACGAAGCGCCGAGCCCGCTCTCCATCCGCCGTTTCGTCCCGCTGGCCCTGCTCGTCCTGGCCGGCGCGTTGTTCTTCACGCTGGAGGGCCACCGTTATCTGAGCTTCACCGCGCTCGCCGAGCACCGCGAGCGGTTGTGCGCGTTCGTCGCCCATGGCGGAGCCGGCGCCGCGCTCGCCTTCATCCTCGCCTATGCCGGGCTGGTCGCGCTGTCGGTGCCGGCCTCCGCATTGCTGACGATGACCGGCGGCTTTCTGTTTGGCCTGTGGCTCGGCACGCTCTATGCGCTGATCGGCGCGACCATTGGCGCGACTGTGGTGTTCGTCGCCGCGCGCGCCGGCCTTGCCGGGCTGGTCGAGCGTGCCGGTCCGCGCGTCCGCCGGCTCGAGGCCGGCTTCCGCGAGGATGCGCTGAGTTATCTTCTCGTGTTGCGGCTCGTGCCGATCTTTCCGTTCTGGCTCGTCAATCTGGCGGCCGGTGCGGTCGGGATGCGGCTCTGGGTGTACGTCCTCGCCACTTTTTTCGGCATGGCGCCGACCAGCTTCATTTACGCCAGCCTGGGCAACGGTCTCGGCGAGGTGCTGGCGCAGGGTCGCCACCCCGACCTCTCGGTCCTGTTCCAACCGAGCGTGCTGTTGCCGATCCTGGGGCTTGCTGCGCTGGCGCTGCTGCCGGTGCTGTACAAGCGCTGGCGCGGCAGGCAGTGGGCCAAGGCGCATCGATGACAGAGACGCTGACCCCCGATCTGTGCGTGATCGGCGCCGGCGCCGGCGGGCTCGCTGTCGCGGCTGGGGCGGTGCAAATGGGCGCCAGCGTCGTCCTAGTCGAACGCGGCCGGATGGGCGGCGACTGCCTCAATTACGGCTGCGTCCCGTCGAAATCGCTGCTCGCCGCGGCCAAGCTCGCCGACGGCTGGCGCCGCGGTGCCGAGTTCGGCGTTCTGTACCAGCCGCCGCGGATCGATTTCGCGGCGGTCGCGGACAGCGTCGAGCGGGTCATCGCCCGGCTCGCGCCCAACGACTCGGCCGAACGCTTCGAGCGGCTCGGGGTGCGGGTCATCGCCGCCGAGGCGCGCTTTGTCGACGGCCGCACCGTCGAGGCCGGCGAGGCGCTGATCCGCCCCCGCCGCTTTGTGATCGCGACCGGCTCGACGCCGGTCGTGCCGCCGATCCCCGGCATCGACACCGTGCCCAATTTGACCAACGAAACCGTCTTCGCCAACCGCGTGCTGCCCGGGCATCTCGTGGTGATCGGCGGCGGCCCCGTCGGCATCGAATTGGCCCAGGCGCACCGGCGGCTTGGCGCCGCGGTCACGGTGATCGACG
>Ga0137373_10003484_pt1 | contig 17215 bp, 15 predicted proteins | sample SagtaG_5_FD_104912 | JGI IMG/M metagenome (GOLD analysis project Ga0137373, IMG submission 104912) | Vadose zone soil microbial communities from Sagehorn Ranch, Mendocino, California, USA - Sage1_R_80_16 metaG | ecosystem: Environmental > Terrestrial > Soil > Vadose zone | place: USA...
CAGGCCGGCTCGAGCTCCCGGATCGAAAACTACCTCGGCTTCCCGTCGGGCGTCTCAGGAGCCGACCTCGCTCGCCGCGCCACGACCCAGGCGCGCCGCTTCGGCACAGAAGTGCTCGCGCAGGAAGTCGTGGGCGTGAAGAGACAAGACCCTTACCGCGTCCTCCACCTTGCCGATGGGACCGAGGTTTCCTGCTACGCGGTCGTCCTGGCCACCGGCGTCTCCTTGCGAACACTCGACGTGCCCGGCATTGAGGCGCTCCTCGGCATCGGTGTGTACTACGGCGCCGCGATGACCGAGGCGGCGACCTACCGCGGCCAGGACGTGTGCGTCGTCGGCGCGGGAAACTCGGCCGCGCAGGGCGCCCTCTTCTTCTCGCGCTACGCGCGCCGTGTCACCTTGCTCGTCCGAGCCGAGTCCCCCGGGAAATCCGTGTCGCAGTATCTGATCGACCGGATCGCGGCGACGCCGAACATCGAAGTCTTTGCGGGCGTCGAGGTCACGGCGGTTCGTGGCAACGAGCGCCTCGAGAAGGTCGTGATCCGCGGCGTTGCCGGCGGGGAGGAGCGCGAGCTCGACGCGGCGGCGATGTTCATTTTCATCGGCGCGAGACCCCGGACCGAGATGGTCTCCGGATTGCTCGAGCTCGACGAGAAGGGCTTCGTGTTGACTGGCCCGGACCTGCCCCGCACGGACCACCGGCCTCGCGGCTGGACGCTCGATCGCGACCCCTTTCTCTTCGAGACGAGCGTCCCTGGGGTCTTTGCCGCCGGCGATGTGCGTGCGAGCTCGAGCAAGCGCGTCGCGTCGGCAGTCGGCGAGGGTTCCGGCACCGTCGGGATGATTCACCGCTACCTCGAGACTGTCTGAGTGCTCTCGACCTGCTTCGCTCTAGGGAACCTGGCCCCGCAGGATCGCGGCGAGCTTTTCGGGGTCGATGTTGCCTCCGGAGACGACGCAGACGACCTTGCGGGCGCCTGCAACGCCTTTGAGCGCCGCGGCGACGGAGGCGGCGCCGGCACCTTCGGCGATCACGCGGTTGCGCTCGGCGACGAGCTTGACCGCCGCGGCCACCTCCGCCAGGGATACGACGAGCGAGCCGGCCAGGAGCGTCGAAGCGAGCGGCCACATCTCCGGCAGCATGCTCTTGGCACCGATGCCGTCCACGAAGCTCGGCGTGTAGGCGACGGTAACGGGCTTTCCGGCCTTAAGCGAAGCGGAAAAGGGCGCGGCCGTGTCGACCTCGCAGGCGAAGACGCGCGCCTGCGGCCGCAGGGCCTTGACCGCCGACGCGATGCCGCAGGAAAGGCCCCCGCCGCCGTAGGGCACGAGGATCGCGTCGGCGTCGGGAAGGTCTTCCAGAATCTCGAGGCCGACCGTGCCGTTACCGGCGATGACATTCGGGTCGCTCACGGGATGGATGAACAGGCCTTCCATTCCCGCGTAGCCATGGTCGAGCAGGACCTGCCACCAGCGGTCGAAGGGGAGCTTGACGATCTGGCCGCCCAATCGCTCGATCGCCGCGAGCTTCGTCTGCGGCGCGTGGTCGGGCACGAGCACCGTGCAGGGCACGCCCAGGGCGCGCGCGTTCCAGGCCACGCCCTGCGCCATGTTGCCGGCGCTCGCCGTGTAGACGCCCTTTTCCAGGGTCTCGGCTGCCGCCAGACGCATCGCGTTGCCGGCCCCGCGCAGCTTGAAGGACCCGATCGGCTGGAGATTCTCGAGCTTCAGCCAGATCCCGGCTTCGGCCGAATCGGCATTCAAGCGCACGAGCGGCGAACGGATCGCCGAGCCGGCGATGCGCCCGCGGGCCGATCGGATCGCGTCGATCGGAGCCGCTTCAATCGGCGTCGTGGCGGCCTCCGCCGAACGGAAGGAAACGGCCCGTGCCCGTGCGCCGGGCCTCCTCGTAGATGTGCCGCGCGGCGGCGACGTCCTCGATCGCGAGGCCGAGCGACTTGAAAAGGGTGATCTCCTCCGGCGAGCGCCGGCCGGCCGCCTGGCCGATCAGGATCTCGCCGATTTCCCCGACGATGTGGTCGTCGCCGATCGCTCCTTCGTTCTTGGGCATCAGGAAATCGCCGGCCTCGTTCAGCGTCGACTCGCGGCGGTCGACGTACAGGCGCGACTTCACGACGGCGGCGGTGTCGAGCTCGCGGGCGAACGGCACGGAGGAGCCGACGGCGTTGACGTGGGCGCCGGGGGAGATCCAGTTCCCTTCGACCACGGGCTCTCGCGCCGATGTGACCGTGCAGACGATGTCGGCACCCTCCACCGCCTCGCGAACCGTGGGCGCGGCCTCGATGACGATGCCGTGCCGCTTGCCCTGGCCCTCGGCGAACCTCTTAGCCCTTTCGACGGACAGACTCGCCACGCGCACGCGGCGGAGCTGGCGAACCGCCAGCATCGCCTCGAGATGCGTGCGCGCCTGGACGCCCGAGCCGACCAGAGCGAGATCGCCCGCGTCCTCGCGCGCCAGGAGCTTCGTTGCGACGCCGCTGACCGCGGCCGTCCGAATGGCCGTGACCGAGGTGGCATCGATGATCGCCAGGAGGCTGCCGCGCTCAGCCTCGAACAACAGGACCGCGCCCTGATGGGTGTCGAGCTCGGTGCCTTCGTTGCCGTGAAAGAACGTGACGGCCTTCACCCCAAGGACCTTGTCCGGCGCCAGGTGAGCCGGCATGAGCCCCAGCGCGCCGACCTTCTCGGGCAGCCACAGGATCGACCGCAGCGGAAGCTGCGCCTCGCCCCGCGCCAGCGCCGCGAGGGCACGCTCCATCGCGCCGATGCAATCGGCCATCGGGAGGAGCTTGCCGACCTCCTCCTGGCTGACGAGGAGAACGTCGGTCACTGCCACCGGAAGATCTTCAGGGCGACGGCGAAGCAGCCGACGCCCCAGACGGCGAGAACGGCGAGCGGACCGCCGAGAGTCACAAGGCCCTTGCCTTCCAGCATGACGGCGCGCAGGGCGTCGTTCAGGGCGGTCAGGGGCAGCGCCCGGATGGCGGGCTGGAGCGCGCCGGGGAAGCGCTCGGCCGAGAAAAAAGTGCCGGACACGAGCCACATCGGAATCGCGACGAGATTCATCAAACCGTTGGCTCCTTCGAGCGTCTGCGTGCGGGCCGCGCAGATGAGCCCCAGACCGGCGAACGTCGCGCCGCCCACCGCCGCGAGCAGCGCGAGCAGGCCGAAGGAGCCGCGCACGGGAACGCCGAATGCCACGAGACCGAACGCCAGAATGACGCCCGTCTCGAGGATGAGGAAGAAGAACCGGGAAAGCATGTGCGACAGCAGGTATTCGGACCGGCGCATGGGTGTCGCCGTCATGAGCTTCAGAGTCTTCTTCATGCGTGCGTCCACGATCGAAAAGCCGATGCCCCAGAGGCCCGTCGACATGAGGTTCAAGCCCAGCAATCCCGGCAGCAGGAAATCGATGTAGCGCGAGCCCTTCTCGCGCACGAGCTGCTCGCGCGCTTTCGCCACGTCCGCTCGGCCCCGCGACCGCTCGATCGCGTCGTCGGCCTCGAGGCGAGCGATCCGCGCGTCCGGGCGAGTGGGATCGTAGCGGTAGACGAGCTCCGGGTTGGCCTCGACCAAGAGAGCGACCTTTCCGATGCGCAGCGCCTCGCTGCCTGCGGCCGCCGAGGGGAACACGATAGGCCGGATCGTCCCGGGCTTGCCGAGCGACGCCACGAGTCCTGCGGAGCCTTGGCCTTCGACGACTCCGACGGGCACAGGGTCGGGCGGCCGGTCGCGAAAGGCGTAGCCCAGCACGATCGACATGACGATCGGGAAGCCGAAGACCCAGAAGAGGGCCTCCGGCTGCCGGATGAACTCGAGCAGTCGCGTCTTCGTGAGCGCGTAGAGAGGCGAGTGTCTGGGCCTCTCACTCATCGCGCAGCTCTCGTCCCGTGAGCGAGATGAACACGTCCTCGAGCGTTGCCTGATGCGTCGAGAGCATCAGCAGCTTCGCGCCGGTCCGGTCAAGCCGAGCGAGAAGAGCCGGAAGAGCTTCCACGAGGGTGGCCACGCTCACGAACCAGCGGGAGTCCCGCTGGCGGCAGTCGCGCACTCCCGGCAGAGCCTTGATGTCCTCGGGAGTCACGGCGGGCTCCGAGGCGAACTCGACGATGTAAGGAGCATGGAGATTCGCCACGAGCTCCGCCGGCGTCCCCTCGGCGATGATCTTGCCGTGGTCGACCACGGCCACGCGGTCGCACAGTCTTTCGGCCTCTTCCATGTAGTGCGTGGTCAATAGCACCGTGCGGCCCGCCGCGCGGAAGCCCTCGATCAAGTCCCAGAGCTCGCGCCGGCTCTGAGGATCGAGGCCCGTCGTCGGCTCGTCGAGGAAGAGGATCTCCGGGTCGCCGGCGAGCGCGCAGGCCACGGAGAGGCGTTGCCGCTGTCCCCCCGAGAGCTTGCCCACGCGGGCGTCGCGCTTCTCCTCGAGCGACATGTCGGCGAGCAGCAGCTCCGGGTCGCGTCCGGAGGGGTAGAGCGAGCGAAAGAGATCCAGCGTCTCGAAGACGGTGAGCCGGTCGTGGAAGCGGCTCTCCTGCAGCGAAATGCCCAGGCGGGCGCGCAGTTCGCGCTCGTGCGTGCCCCAGTGCCTCCCCAGGACGGTGATGTCGCCGGCGTCCGGCTTCATCAAGCCTTCGAGAATCTCGATCGTCGTGGTCTTGCCGGCTCCGTTGGGGCCCAGCAAGCCGAAGCATTCGCCGGGCGTGACCTCGAGGTCGAGGCCGTCGACGGCGACGACCTCGCCGAAGCGTTTGACAAGACCGCGGCAGGCAATGGCCGGGCTCGTCTTCGGAGCGCTCGCGGCTTCCATGCGGGAGCGATTCTCTGAGGAACGCAGCGTGAACGCAACGTGATCGCAGCGTGAACGCCGTGAAGTCAAGGACGAAGTGTGAAGTTAGCTCCGAGTTCCTCATCCTTCGAACTTCACATTTCACTTCACTCGATCCCGTTGCGTTCACGTTGCGATCACGCTGCGTCTCCCAAGTTGTTGCTGCTAGAGTGAACTCACTCTCCATGTCCGTCTACGACTTGAAGCCGCGGTTCCAGGCGCTCCTGTGCCCTCTGGCGAATGGCCTCGCGCGCGCGGGCGTGACCGCCAACGCGGTCACGGTCGCCGCGATGATCGGCTCCTTCGCCGTGGGCGGCGCTTGCCTGCTCGCGCGGGCCCATCCGCCGCTGCTTCTGCTGCTTCCCGGCTGGCTGTTTCTGCGCATGGCCTTGAACGCGATCGATGGAATGCTGGCGCGCGAGCACGGCATGAAGACGCGGCTCGGCGGCGTGCTGAACGAGGTCGGCGACGTGCTCTCGGACTCCGCTCTCTATCTGCCCCTCGCGGCGTTTACGGAAGGAGCGCTCTGGCCGGCCGTGGTTTTCGCGCTCGGCGCTGCGCTGACGGAGTTCTGCGGCGTTCTGGGCCAGGCGCTCGGGGCTTCTCGGCACTACGAAGGGCCGATGGGCAAGAGTGACCGGGCGCTGCTCGTGGGTGCGCTCGCGACGGCGACGTTCGTCTTCCCCGGACTCGCGGCCGTCTGGCCCGGAGCTCTCTGGGCCGGCGCGGCGCTGGCGTTCTTCACCTCGGTGCGCCGGTGCCGGGCGGCACTCGCTGAGCTCGCGCTCAAGGAAGCTGCGTGATCGCAGCCCTCGAAAATCTGGCGCCGCTCTGGCGTATGGGCGCGATCGTCGGGACCGTCCTCGTCCTCGCGACACTCGTCCTGGCAGTTCTGCAGGTCGTGCGGCCGGGCGCCTACCTCGCCGAGCTCTGGGCGCGGACGCGGTCCTGGTGGATCATGGCCTCGGTCTTCTTCGCGGCCGCCGCTGCCGGTCCGTGGGTCTCGCTCGTTCTGTTCGTCTTCATGAGCTTCTGGGCGATGAAGGAGTACGTGACGCTCCTGCCGACCCGCGCGGCCGACCACGCCGCCCTCGTCCTGGCTTTTTTCGCGATCCCGGTCCAATACCTGTGGGTGTCGATGGAATGGTACGGGATGTTCATCATCTTCATCCCCGTCTACATGTTCCTGATGCTGCCGATTCGGCTCGTGCTCTCGAAGGAGACGTCGGGCTTCGTGGCCTCGGCGTCCCAGATTCAGTGGGGCCTGATGGCTTTCGTGTTCGGCCTATCCCACATGAGCTATCTCGCGCGCTTGCCCGAAGTCGGACCAGGCGGCGCCCGCGCAGACGGCCGCGCGCTGCTTCTTTTCCTGGTCTTCGTCGTCGAGATCAGCGACGTTCTCCAGTTCATCTGGGGCAAGACGCTGGGCCGGCACAAGGTGGTGCCGACGGTCAGCCCAAACAAGACGTGGGAGGGGCTGATCGGCGGCGTCCTCTCCGCTTCGGCCGTCGCCCTCACGATCCGCTTTCTGACGCCGTTTTCCGCCCTCGAGACTTTCGGTGTCGCCGTCCTCATCACCGTCGCGGGGTTCTTCGGAGGCACGGTGATGAGCGCCGTCAAGCGCGATTTCGGCGTCAAGGACTTCGGCTCTTTGATCCCCGGCCACGGCGGCATGCTCGATCGCCTGGACGGCCTGTGCTATGCCGCGCCCGTCTTCTTCCACTACGTCCGGTATTTCTACACTTGATGGACCGCGCCTGGTGGGCCGACCTGCTGCAGCGGATCTTCTTTCTGCTGATCGTCCGGCCGTTCCTGACGCTCTTCATCGGGTTGAAGGTGCGGGGCAGCGAGAACCTGCCCGAGAAGGGCCCGTTCTTGCTCGTCGCGAATCACTCGAGCCATCTCGACACGATCTCGCTCCTGGCGCTCTTTCCGCTCCGGCGCTTGAAGGAGATCCGGCCGGTCGCTGCGGCGGATTACTTCGACCGAAATCGGATCGTTTCGTTTGCGACACGGACGTTCTTCCATATCCTTCCGATCGTCCGCCGCCGCGAGGAGATGACGGCGCAGAACGACCCGCGCAAGGCGATGGTCGATGCATTGAAAACCGGCACCTCGCTCCTCATCTTTCCCGAGGGCACTCGCGGGACGTCGCCGGTGGAGATCGGCCGCTTCAAGTCGGGCGTGGCGTATCTGGTCGAGAACGTGCCCGATCTTCCGGTCGTGCCCGCCTACCTCGAGAACATGGGTCGCAGCCTTCCCAAGGGAGCGTGGATCCCGGTTCCGTTCTTCTGCAAAGTCTCGATCGGTCCTCCCCGTTCTTACGCAGGCACGACCGCCGAGATCGTCGCGGGAATCGAAAACGCGGTGCGCGAGCTGAAGGAGGCCGCGGCGGTCTAATTCACTGTCCCGCGGGCTGCGGGACGACGATGCCTTCGAAGCCGGCGGCCTCGAGGGCGCTCAAGGCGGCCTGGGCGTCGGCGCGCGACGGATAGGGACCGATCTTGACCCGCGTCAGGCCGTCAAACGGCTCGAGGAAGACCGTGCGGCCCGTCGCGCGGACGCGGTCGGCCTGCCGCTCGGCGCGGACTCGGTCGGCAAAGGAGCCGATCTGCACGACCCACGGCACCGTGTCCGGTACGGGGGTGGGCTCGACTCCAGGCTTGACGAGCGTCAGGTGGACGCGGCCCGTGCCGGCACCCACGATCCCGATGAGCCGCGCGGCCTCGTGGGAGAGGTCGATGATGCGGCCCTTGGCGAAGGGACCGCGGTCGTTGATGCGCACGCGCACGGTCCGGCCGGTGTCGACTGAGGTGACGTCCACGATGGAGCCGAAGGGGAGCTCCCGGTGCGCGGCCGTGAGCTTGTTGGAGTTGTAGATCTCGCCGGAGGCGGTCGGCTTGCCTTCGAAGCCGTCGTTGCCGCCGTACCAGGAGGCGACGCCTTCCCCGATGGACCCGGTCTCCGGCGGCGCCTGACCCGGAGGAACCGGCGCAGGCGCCTGCCGCGACGCGCATCGGGCGGCAAGGAGGAGCGCGAGGAGGACAAGGAGCGGACGGGGAGACGGGGAGACGGGGAGACGGGGGGATTCGCCCCGGTCGCAGCGCGAGGAGTCTCCCAGAGGGGAGGAGCCTCGCGCTGCGGGAGCGAGAGCGCGTGAGGGACCAGGCGGGCGGTCGAGGCCGCGGCCGGCCGAGCCGCTCGCCGGCGCGTCAGCAGGTCCCGAGTAAGCGGGAGCGACGGTCAAACGCGGATCGACGCGCTCTCGGCCGTTTCGCTGCGGGAGAGCGCCGGATCGAGCTCCTCGCGCACGAAGACGTCGACCTGCTCGGCCGCTCGGCCGACGAGGCGCTCGGGGCGCGCGGCATCCTCGAGGGCGGAGCGTGTCATCCCAAAAGCGGCATCCGCCGCCAGGCGGTCGAAGAGGTCGGGAGAGGCGCCGTCCTTCGCGCGTTTGTCCGCCGAGGCTCGGGCGTGAAGCCGAAGCTTCTCGTGGAGCTCCTGGCGGTCGCCGCCGCGGCGGACGGCCTCCATCAAGAGGTTCTCCATCGAGAGGAACGGAGCTTCCTCCTCGAGATGGCGGCGGGAGACCTCGGGATGGACGACCAGACCGCCGGCGATGTTCTCGAGCAGGATCAGGATCGCATCGGTCGCGAGAAAAGCCTCGGGCACCGCCAGACGCTTGTTGGCGGAGTCGTCGAGCGTGCGCTCGAGCCATTGCGTGGCGGCGGTCATGGCCGTGTCCAGCGAAAGCACGATCACGTGGCGCGCGAGAGCGCAGACGCGCTCGGCGCGCATCGGGTTGCGCTTGTAGGGCATCGCGGAGGAGCCGATCTGGGTCGGTTCGAACGGCTCTTCGATCTCGCCTTCGTGCTGTAGCAGGCGGAGATCGGTCGCCATCTTGTGGGCCGACTGCGCCACGCCCGAGAGCGCATGCACCACGCGGTCGTCCTGCTTGCGCGAGTAGGTCTGTCCGGAGACGAGCTGCCGCCGGGCAAAGCCGGCGCGCCGAGCGAGGGCGGCGTCGAGCTCGTCCACTTTCCTCGGATCGCCGTTGAAGAGGAGGAGAAAGGACGCCTGCGTGCCCGTCGCTCCCTTGGCGCCGAGAAACCGCAGGTCCTTGCGCGCGCGGCGCACTTCCTCGAGGTCCATCAGCAGATCCGAGGCCCAGAGCGCCGCCCGTTTGCCCACGGTGGTGGGCTGGGCCGGCTGGAAGTGCGTGTACGCGAGCGCGGGCAAGTCCCGGTGCGTCACGGCGAAGTCGCGCAGGCGCTTCAAGACCGCGGCCAGCCGCCCTTCAACGAGAGCCAGGCCGTCGCGCATCTGGATGAGGTCAGCATTGTCGGTGACGTAGGCCGACGTCGCGCCCCAATGCAGGATGCCGCGGGCCGCCGGCGCCGCCGCGCCGAAGACGCGCACGTGCGCCATCACGTCGTGCCGAGTCTTCTCCTCTTCGCGGGCGGCAGCCTCGAAATCGATCGAGCCGAGATGCGCCCGCATCTGCGCGATCGCTTCGTCGGAGATGGGAAGGCCGAGGCGCTTCTCCTCTTCGGCCAGCCAGAGCCACAGGTGCCGCCACGTCTCGAACTTGAACTGCGGCGAAAAGAAGTGAGCCATCTCCTCCGAAGCGTAGCGCTCGGTCAGAGGGCTCGACCAGCTAGATGCCGTAGTCACTGCCCGCTTCTTCGCCCAGGTCGAACATCGTGATGTCGTCATTGCCGCAGACGAGGCACTGCGCCTCTTTGATCACGCTTCCGTTCGTCTCGAAGACGTAGCAGGGCGAGTTGCACTGCTTGCAGATGAGGTAGTCGATCTCGCGGTCTTCGGTCGGCCTCGGGCGGCGCGGCGGGGAATCGACCATCGTGTCTCCAGCGTATTCTCGCTTATCCTCTTCGCCATGGGCTCTTCGGAGCTGGTCCTGCTCATTGCGGCGGTCGGCCTTCTCGCCGTGCTCGCCGCTCTCGCGGCTGTCCTGCTGCGGTCTGGCGACGCGGGACGGAGGCTCGACACAGTCCTGACCGAAGTCGCCTCGGCGCGCCAGGCCTCGCAGTCGGTCGACGGGCGCTTCGTCGATCTCTCTCGTGCTCTCGAGGAGCGGGTGGCCGGCGTGGAGCGGCGACTCGCGGACGGGCAGCGGGCTGTGGCCGCTCACCTCGACTCCTCGGGCAGGGTCCTCTCGGAGGTCGGCGAGAAGATGGGGCGCGTCTTCGAGGCCTCGCAGCGGATCGAGCGGCTTGCCGCCGACATGACGCGTCTCGAGGATCTCTTGAAGCCTCCGAAGCTGCGCGGGCTCTTGGGCGAGACTTTTCTCGAGCAGGCCCTTGCGCAGGTTCTGCCACCCGGTGCTTTCTCCATGCAGTACGGCCTGCCGGGCGGCGCGGTGGTGGACGCCGCGATCCATCTCGGAGAGCGCATCGTCGCCGTCGACAGCAAATTCCCCCTCGAGAACTACCGGCGGTGGCGAGAGCTCGAGGACGAGACAGAAAGGAAGCGGGCTCGGCGCCAGTTCGGCGCGGACGTTCGGAAGCACGTCGAGGCGATCGCGGAAAAGTACATCCGGCCGGACGCCGGAACGCTCGATTTTGCCCTCATGTACGTGCCGGCCGAGGCGGTCTACGCCGAGATCGTGGAGGAAGGGGAGGAGTCGATTCTCACGCCTGCCACGATGGAGCGGCGCGTCATCCCGGTATCCCCGCGGCTGCTCTACGCCTACCTCGCGACGGTGGCGATGGGCTTGAAAGGCCTCGAGCTGCAGGAGAACGCGCGGCAGATCCACGGCCAGCTGGCGGAGCTGGCGCGCCTTTGGAACAAGGTCGAGGATCCCTTCGCCGTGCTGGGCAAGCACCTGACGAACACGCAGAAACAGTACGAGGAGGCCCTGCGCGCGCTCGACCGGTTCGGCAACCGCCTTTCCGGCGTGGCGGAGACGGCCCAAGCCAAGCTCGAGCCGGAGGCCGAGTCCGAAGCGGACGACCGCCAGGGCTCTCTGCTGCCGCCCGATTGAGTCCCGCTGATAGAATCGCGCTCCCCTCGCGGGCCGCGCCATGACTCTCAACGTCACTTCCGAGATCGGCAAGCTGCGGTCGGTCCTCGTTCACCTGCCGGGGCCGGAGATCGACCGGATGGTGCCGTCGATGATGGAGGAGCTGCTCTTCGACGACATCCTCTACGGCAGCCGTGCCCGGGAAGAGCACCGTCGCTTTCAGCAGGTCCTGGGCTTCGTGGCCGACGAGGTTCTCGACGTGCAGGACCTCCTGGCAGAAGTGCTCGCTGATTCGGAGTCTCGGGCGGCCGTGATCGAAGACCTCGGCCGGCGCTTCGGCTGGGGACCGGACATGGACTACCGGCTGCGGGACCTCGCGCCGGAGGCGCTCGCCGGGGCGTTGGTGGCGGGCCTCGAAAGGCCGGCGGGAGAGGCGGGCGAGGGCGCCGACCTCTTCTGGCTGCCTCCCGTGCCCAACTATTTCTTTCAGCGGGACCCGCTCGTCGTTGCGGCCGACCGTACGATCCGCTGCTCCATGGCAACGCCCGCCCGGGCCCGGGAGCCGTTGCTGTCCGGCTATGTCTTTCGTTATCACCCGCGCCTCGGCCGAGGCGACGACGCCTTCTGGTTCGACGAGTTCCCGACCGACTATGCGCGCCCGACGTCCTATGCCCGCATGCGGCCCACGCTCGAGGGCGGCGATGTCCTCATCCTGCGCGAAGACCTGCTCGTCATCGGCTACTCGGAGAGAACGGAGAAGATCACGATCGAGCGGCTGGCCGAGGCCTTGAAGTGCAAGAAGGCTCCGGTCCGGCGGCTCATCGTCGTGGCGATCCCTCCGGCCCGGTCGACGATGCACCTCGACACGGTCTTCACGATGATCTCCCGAGAGGAATGCCTCGTTTACGGCCCCGCGATCCTGCCGGGCGGCGTGGACGAGGCCGATGTGTACGAGTGCGACCTGACGAAACGCGAGATCACGTGGACGACGGAAAAGGACCTGCTCGCGGCCTTGAAGTCGCAGAAGCTCGACTTGAAACCCATTCTGTGCGGCGGCAGCGACCCGATCGCGCAGCGGCGGGAGCAGTGGACCGACGGCGCAAACGCCTTTGCTCTGGCGCCCGGGGTGATCCTGACCTACGACCGCAACGAGAAGACGGCCGAGGAGCTCGCGAAGGCGGGCTACGCCGTGGTTGACGAGGCGGACCTTCTGCTGGGCAGGGAAACCCTCGAGTTGAAGAAGCCGCGCCGATACGTCGTGCGGCTGGCGGCGCACGAGCTTTCGCGCGCGCGGGGAGGGCCGCGCTGTATGGCGATGCCGCTGGTTCGGGAACCGGTGGCCTGAGGACGGCGAGAGGATCGGAATGAAACGCGACTACATCAACGAGAACGACTGGAAGCCGAAGGAGATCGAGGATCTGCTCGTTCTCGCGGCGAAAGTGAAGGCGCGCCCGGAGGATTATCGGGCCGCCCTCGCCGGCAAGTCTCTCGCCATGATTTTCGAGAAGTCCTCGACCCGCACGCGCGTGTCGTTCGAGGCCGGGATGTGGCAGCTCGGCGGTCTCGGGATGTTCCTCTCGGCGCGGGACCTGCAGTTGGGTCGCGGCGAGCCGGTCTCCGATACGGCCCAGGTGCTCTCGCGCTACGTCGACGGCATTCTGGCGCGGGTGTTCGCCCAGGCCACCGTCGAAGGCCTGGCCCGTTACGCCACGGTGCCGGTCATCAACGGCCTCTCCGACCTGCTTCACCCCTGCCAGGCGCTGGCGGACTTTCAGACGGTTCACGAGCGATTCGGCGGGACGAAGGGCTTCCCCCTCTGCTACATCGGCGACGGCAACAACGTGGCCCACAGCCTTCTCGTCACGGGCGCAAAGCTCGGCGCGAGCGTCCGCGTCGTCACACCTCCAGGCTTCGAGCCGGATGCAGGCGTGCTTTCCTGGGCGCGGGCCGCAGCAGGAGAGACCGGCGGTTCCGCGCTCATCACGCAGTCGATCGAGGAGGGTGTCTCCGGAGCCCGAGCCGTCTACACGGACGTCTGGGCCTCGATGGGACAGGAGACCGAAGCAGCGGAGCGCGCGAAGAATTTCGAGCGCTACCGCGTGACGGCGCGCGTGATGAATCTCGCAGCGAAGGATGCCATTTTTCTCCACTGCCTTCCGGCCCATCGGGGCGAGGAAGTCGACGCGGCCGTTATCGACGGGCCGGCCTCCGCGGTCTTCGACCAGGCGGAAAACCGGTTGCACGCCCAGAAGGCGCTGCTCGTGACGCTGCTGGGGACGGGCGCCTGAGCGACGCCGCGGATCGAACGGAGCCCTCGCCCGCGGCCCGGCCGCCCGGAGGCCCTCTGTTCGCACGACTTGCGGCGCGCTACGGGCAGGCCGTCCTCGCAGCCCTGCTGCTCGCCGCGTTCGTTGCGATGCTTCTGGTGTTGCGACCCCATTCTCCTCGGCTCGCGGGCGCACGGCCGCAGGAGACGCGGGGCTTCGTCACCGGCGACGGCACGGCCCTCAAGAAGGGACCCTCGGCCGGCTCCGACACGATCGGGCGAGTCGCCGGGGGCGCGAAGGTCATGCTCCTCGCCGACCGCGGGCGGTGGTACGAGGTGCGGACCGAAAAAGGCGAGAGCGGCTTCGTCTCGGCCGAGGCCCTCGAAAAGGAGTCCGAGCGCGAGGCCCGCGAGAAGCGCGCGAAGACGATTGCGTCCTTTGCGCCGGTGTTCGGTCTGGTGGCCGAGGACACGGATGTGCTGCTGGCGCCCTTTCCGCAGGCGCCCAAGAACGGTCGGCTCTCTCGCGGCACCGTCATTGCGATCCATTCCGTGGACCACTCGTTCTATGCCTTCAAGACCATAGCCGGTGACATCGCTTTCGTGAACTCCGCCGACGTGGATCTCGTTCCGACGGACCCGAGCAAGCCGGAGATCAAGCCCGCCTCGATCAAGGCTGTCCGAGACGTGAAGGTGGCAGACTCCGGGCTGCCTGCTCCCGAGCCCGAGTCGGAGGCGGGAGGTCCGGGGCCGCCGCTTGCATCCGGCAAAGGGACGGAGCTGGCGCCCGTCGAGGCTTCCGACACCGCGGGCTACCGGTCTCCACCCCCTCCGTCGGAAACTTCGGATGTCGCTGTCCTGCTCACGCGCGTCGAGCCCTCCTACCCCGAGCGCGCCCGCCGCGGCGGGATCGAGGGCACTGTGGAGCTCGAAGTCACGATCGGGTCCGATGGGGCCGTCACCGGTGTCGAGGTCCTGCGGGGATTGCCGTTCGGCCTCTCGGAGGCCGCGGCGGAAGCGGTTCGGCAGTGGAAGTACCGTCCGGCGCGCGGAAAGGAGGGCCCGGTCGCCTCGCGCAAGACGGTCCGGATCCTGTTCACGCTGGGGCGTTGACGGCTCGACGGGTATACTTTTTCAAACGATGCTGCAGGTCCTATACGAGACCGAGGGCAAGGCGCAGGTGTTCAACCTCGTCAAGGACGAGGCCTCGATCGGCCGGTCCACCGACAACGACATCGTCTTGAACGACTTCTCCGTCTCGCGGCGCCACGCCTACCTGCGCCGGGAGAAAGACGCGTGGGTTCTTCACGACAACCAGTCGACTAACGGCATCCGCGTCAACGACAAGCAGGTGCCGCGCTCGGTCGTCGGCAACGGCGATCTGGCCACGGTCGGGACGTTCCAGCTCCGATTCCACGAGCAAGTCGAGGCGCCGGCCCTGACCGGCAAGCGGGCAGTGGACTCGACGTCGACATGCATACGCCCGATCGCCGAATTCAACCTCGACTTCGGTCTCGAGAAGTCGGTCGACCTGTCGCCCGACACCACCGACCACAAGAAGCGCGCCGTACTCGACGTGGCCTACAAGAACAAGATCTTCGAGATCCTGGTCCAGGTCGCCAAGGCACTGATCTCCGCCGACGACGTGAACTCCGTCCTCGACAAGGTGATGGATCTGATCTTCGAGTACCTGCCGGTGGACCGCGGCTTCCTTCTGCTCGAGGAGGGCGGCACGCCGAAGCTGCGGATCAGCCGGATGAAGTCGCAGCAGAGGCTGACGGGCGAGGGGTCGGCCCCCTATTCACGAACGATCGTGGACATGGTCGTGCGCGAAAAGGTGGCGGTGCTGACTTCCGACGCCCAGACCGACGAGCGGTTCGAGGCCGGCATGTCGATCCGCATCCAGCAGATCCGCTCGGCGATGTGCGCGCCTCTCTGGAGTCGCGACTCTGTCATCGGCGTCATCCACGTGGACTCGCCCCTGCACGTCGGGACGTTCACCGAGAAGGACCTCGACCTCCTGACGGCGCTCGCGAACTTCGCGGCCGTCGCCATCGAGCGGGCCCGCTTGCACGAGCGCGTGGCGGAGGAAAAGCGTATCCGGGGCCGGCTCGAGCGCTACCACTCGCCGCAGGTGGTGGAGGAGATCATCGTGGACGTCGATGCGTCCGGCTCCTTCAAGGCGGCGCGGACGAAGACCGTTACGATCCTGTTCGCCGATCTCGTCGGCTTCACGACCTGGTCGGAGAAGATGCCGGCCGAAGAGCTGGCGGGAATGCTCACCAAGTTCTTCACGCTCGCGTCGGACTCCGTGTTCTCGCAGGACGGCACGATCGACAAGTTCATCGGCGACGCGGTCATGGCTTTCTTCGGGGCGCCGATCGACCAGAAGGATCACGCGGCTCGCGCCATCGCGGCTGCCGTGAAGATCCGCGAAGGCGTGGACGAGTGGAACCGGGAACGGACCGCCGCGGGTCAGCCGGAGATCGCGGTCCGGATCGCGATCAACACCGGAGAGGCGATCGTTGGCGAGATTGGTTCGCAGCGGCGGGTGGACTACACGGTGATCGGCAACGCCGTCAACGTGGCCGCGCGCATGGAAGAATACGTCGCGGGCGCGGGAGACATCGTCATCGGCCCGGCGACCTATGAGGCGGCAAAGAGCCGGTTCCGCTGCGCGCAGATGGGCCACTTCGCCCTGAAGGGGCTCTCGACTCAGGTGCCGATGTACAAGGTGATCGGTCTTCTTTCGCCCGAGGACACCGTCGGCGTCGCCGCCCCGCCCGGCCGCGAACGGGCCCGCTAAGCGGGACTGGAGAGTCCAAGGTCCAAAGTGCAAAGTCCAAAGGACCAGGAACCCGGGAATCCTCTTTAGACTTTGGACCTCGGACTTTGGACGCTTACCTTCGAAGGGCGTTCATGCGCTGAGCGAGCTCGGGATCGGCCGGAGCGAAATCGAGCATCCGATACGCTCGGTAGAAGGCCATGGCCACGAACGGCTGTCGCCGGTCGAGCGCGCCGAGCGTTTCCGCCTTGAAGAACGCAGGCAGATCACGCTTCATCTGCTGGACGTCGGGGTTGTCGGGGTTCTCGGCGGCGATCCGGTTGGCCCACCGGGCAATCTCGGGAGAACGGCGCACCCGGTCTTCCATGGGCCGCGTCATCCAGTGGTTCAGGCGCTGGCGGGCCTTCTTCGGGTTGCCCGCGTCAGCCTCGGGAAGCTCGGCCGCGCCGGACATCGGAACAGCCTCGGGAGAGGCGGTCGGCACCGCCGTCTTGGAAGCCGGCTGACCCGAAGCCTGTCTCGTAGTCTGAGGTTGCGGCACGCCGATCTGCGTCGGAGGAGGCTCGACGACGCGCGGCGAGTGGGGCGCCAACACGGTGACCTCGTCGACCGTCTCCGTCGGCCGCGGAAAGGGTCGGGCCGGAGACGCCGCGGTCGGGTTCGCCGCAACGGGGGCGCGGGGAGGCGCTTGCTCGCGGCGCGAGAGTGCCCAGAGGGCCGCCACGGCCGCCACGACGGCGAGCGTGGCGACCGCCCAGGCCGACCGCACCCGGCGGGCCGCGCCCGCCATCGCGACGGTGGTCATCTCGAACGGCTCGGCGGATTCGGCGACGGGTGCGAGGCGCGCGAGCGCGTCAGAGAACTCCCGGGCGTCCTGGAAGCGCCTCTCACGCGGCTTCTCGAGCGCTTTCGTCACGACGGCCGTGAGCGCAGGGGCGATTCGGGCCGGGACGCGCGTCGTGTCGAGCGGCGGCGGCGTCTGGTGCAGGTGCATGCCCAGATACCCCTCGGGCGTCTGGGACTCGAAGGGCGGCCGGCCCGAGAGCATCTCGTAGAGGACGATGCCGAAGGAGTAGAGGTCGCTTCTCCCGTCCACGGTCTGGCCGCGCGGCAGCGCTCCCGCCTGTTCGGGGGAGCAGTACTTGAGCTTGCCGACGAACATGCCCGTCCCGGTCATCTGCAGGGACTGGGCCGCGACGCGCTTGGCGATGCCGAGGTCGATGATCTTGGCCCGCAGCCGCCCGTCGGGCAGCTCGCGCAGCATGATGTTGTCGGGGGAGAGATCGCGGTGGACGATTCCCTGTGCATGGATCTCCGCGAGGCCCGCGAGGA
>Ga0137373_10003491_pt1 | contig 17196 bp, 14 predicted proteins | sample SagtaG_5_FD_104912 | JGI IMG/M metagenome (GOLD analysis project Ga0137373, IMG submission 104912) | Vadose zone soil microbial communities from Sagehorn Ranch, Mendocino, California, USA - Sage1_R_80_16 metaG | ecosystem: Environmental > Terrestrial > Soil > Vadose zone | place: USA...
CCGTGCGGAAATAGTAGTGAGTACGACCACCCATGTTTCGGTCGTAACTCATGAGCCTCCAGTTTTCGCCGCCATCATCCGAGCGCCACAGCTTGCCACGATCGGTTTCTTTGCCGTTCAACGGGACTCCGTCGCCGGTTTCGATCAAGGCATAGATACGGCTTGGGTTTGAGCGGGCAATTGCTAAGGCAAATTTTCCGGTAGCACGGCCCGGAAGACCGCCACCTGAAAGACGTTTCCAGGTTGTCCCGCCATCGGTAGATTTGAAGAGACCACTGCCTGGCCCACCACTCTCTCGACCCCAGGTGTGAATCACCAAAGGCCACATTCCGGCAAACAAGACTCGCGGATTATTCGGATCCATAACGAGGGAAGAACAGCCGGTGTTCTCATCGGTAAAGAGAACCCGCTCCCAGTTCTTACCTCCGTCCATAGTTCGAAAGACGCCACGTTCCTGCTGTGGCCCATAGCTGTGGCCCATCGCGGCTACCAGCACGATATCGGGATTGCGTGGATCGATTACGATCCGAGCGATCCGGCCCGTTTTCTCCAGACCCATTAATGCCCATGTTTTTCCCGCATCATTGGATTTATGAATTCCCTGCCCAACTGAGATGTGACTACGAATCCAGGGTTCACCCGTGCCCGCCCATACGACGTTTGGATCCGAAGGCGCTAGCGCTAGAGACCCGATCGAGGAAACCGGCTGCCCGTCGAAGATCGATTCCCAGTGAACGCCGCCATCTGAACTTTTCCAGAGTCCACCGGATGCTGCGCCAACGTAATACGTGTTTGGATCGCCCGGTACGCCTACAACTGAGGTAAGCCGATTGCCGACCGGTCCAATGTAGCGGTAGCGAAGCGCGCCCATTATGTCCGCGTCACGCGATTGTGCGTTTAGCAGTTGAGAACACTCAGCCAAAGCACATAGGACAGCAACAACACATATCGATATGAATGGGCTTTTCCTCAACATTGTCGGAGTTCCTCCTCAGTCGCTTGCGAATTGATCGGCAGTCATCTACGAATCAATCGGCAGATAGAGCTTTGAAGTTTGTGTTTGGTCCTCGCCTCTTCCTTCTGAAACGCTAGACACTTCTGAAGAGTTAAAGGACGAGAAAGAATGGATCGCAGTTTTTAAAGCGGGCAGATTATTGCACAGAATTCCACAGAATCGCAGTGTGCCCCGCGCCGCCGCATAGCAGTATTTAATTTCATTGTGACTGGTCGCAGTCGCGATTGCTGCGACTGACGATGGTGCTGAACCGCCGCTGATACTCTTCAGAAGTTATGAACCCACAGACCATCGCGCGGTAGTTGCCCGGTTCGCGATTGTTCAGCACATCCAGCCAGAATGCGTAGCCGCCCGAATCGGGCTCCCGCTGCAGATAGGCGAAGTATTCGGTCAGCACAAATCCTCCGTTGTACTCCGCCCGTCGGAAGGCTGCGCTTTCGGTCGATCCGAGATGTGGAAGAGGAAGCAAAGCTACCCGGCGGCCGCAGACTCTTTTCCGCCTTGCTCGGCTATCTTTACGCCGTTGCGGGCCGGAAGGCCGAGGCCCACGCGCTACTTGAAGAATTGAAGGCGCGTTTGGGATCGGAGTTTGAGATTGCGCTGATTCACATCGGCCTCGGAGATATCGATCAAGCATTTGAGTGGCTCGAAAAGGCATATAACAAGCGTGATCAATATCTACTTTATCTGAGAGTAGCCCCTAACATGGACACTCTGCGATCCGACCCGCGGTTCGCGAACCTGCTGCGTAGAGTTGGTCTCTCCCAGTAGCGAAGTTTTCAGAGACTCCGATTCAGCGCGGACACAGTCTGGTTAAAGGTCGAACCTCATCTCGATTCTGTCCGTGATGATCGACGCTTTCAGGAACTTCTACGACAAATGAATCTGCGCGATGCCGTATAAGTGTGGTTTCGGGAAATCAAAAAACAAATCTATTTTTGAGAGCGCTGCTTCGCTAATCGACGTTTGAATACTCTTTCACCGCCAGTGTCACCCTTCGTTCCCACATTCATCGCCGGGGTTGATGGCGAAGTAGTACGCGGCGTCACCGGGTTGCTACTAACGTTTTGCGCTGAAACGTCGGCGGCCATCTTATTGCTCTTCGGGCGCCTACCGAGCCTGGCTGGGGTCTCCTTCTCAGCCTCACGATTCTGATCGGGGTTACCGGCAAAACCCATCTGCTGGCCGCGAGGCTTTGCCGGAGTTCCTACTTTGTGCTGATCCTTTTTTGTTGCCATTTTGAATTCCCTCCCTTGGTCCATCCATTCTTTATACATATCAAACGATCACTTCTTCTGATCTTTCCTTCCGCGCTTACTTTCGGATCCCAGCGACCACTTAAGTGCCGGCGGCGTCACTAGAGTTGTCAGGATTACCATGATGACTACCGCCCCAAACGTTGCCGACCCAATCACCGGCTCCAATTGCCCCGATGTGTTTGGCAACATTAAGGCGGCGCCGATTGCTGCGAATATCAATCCTACCTCGCCACGCGGAATCATACCCAGTCCTACTGCCAGCCGATTGATACCGCGTTCCAAAACACCAAGAGCGCAGACCTGTTTCCCGAGAATGGCTACCACCGTCAAGGCTGAAGCGAAGGCTAACAAATCCGTGCGAGCGAAGAGAGATAGATCAACCTTCAAACCCATCAGAACGAAAAAGATCGGAACCAGGAAGGTGCTCACAGGCTGAAGTAATTCATGCAGGTCCCGTTCTTTACGTCCACCGCTGGGTTTGTAATGCACTTCGTCCAGAACCAGACCCGCTGCGAACGCACCCACGATCGGAGCGAGGCCTACCTTTGCCGCCGCCCAGGACAACGCGAAGCAAAAAGATACTGCCAACGTTAAGAGCACTCCCCGAGTTTCCAGCCTGCCGGCGCCACGCAGCATCCGCGGTACCACGAATTGACCAACGACGATTGAACCAGCCAGAAATAGAACCACTTTCGCTGTTATTAACCCTACGCCCAGCACTGATAGTGAGGTGCCGCCGGTCGCCGCTTTGATCGCGCCCGCTACGACAGCCAGTATCAAGAGGCCCAACACGTCATCAATGACAGCCGCTCCAAGGATAATCCGCGCCTCCCGGGTTGATAGCTTGTTTAGATCTTTGAAAACTCGAGCAGTAATTCCCACGCTCGTTGCGCAGAGGGTCGCGCCAATAAAGATGTGCGCGAGGCGACCTTCGGTAGGAATGAAATATGCTGACGCAGCCCACCCAAGGAGAAACGGAGCGATTACACCCAGAACTGCAACCAGCAATGACGACCAACCTACCTCGAGCATTTCCTTGAGGTCTGATTCCAGCCCCACCTCAAACAACAAAATGATTACGCCAATTTCTGCCAGTGCGGCGATGATTTCATTCGTCTTTAGGGGCTCAGCTTGGTTGAATCCGAATAACACAAGATTGCCCAGAACGATTCCGCTGATTAACTCACCCAGGACCGCAGGCTGACCGATACGTTCAAAGACCTCCCCGCCAAGCTTCGCGAGGACCAGCATGACTGCTAGGCCGATTAGTACCGGGCTGAGCCCGTGCGCGGGCGCCGAGTCAGTCTGCTGCACCGGAGCAGCAATCAGCGATGGCATTAGAGCGACCAAAGTGAAAATCAAAAGGGCAGGAAAAAGTTTCCGCATCATTCTTAGGTGTGTTTTCGGATTATTGCATAACGTGGCACAGACTTCAGTCCCGAATTGGCGCCGACCTGGCACAGTCTTATAAGTCCTGAGCTACTAAAGTCCGAAAAACATTTTCCATTTTCCATTTGTCATAAAATTTGTCATTTCTCATTTTACATTCGTGGTCAGACAGAACTATTCCTTTCGGACTACTCCTTCTGCCTCTGGACCTCGAGCGTCTTATAGTAGGGAAACGAGGGATATGGAACTGAGGACTATTTTAATGGAAAATGAGAAATGACGAATGGAAAATGGTAAATGATCCCAGTCTCCTCCTCACGGCCTCACAGACTAAATGAGTCTGAGCCACGGACATCGCTTTTTAAGATTGGGAATGATCACCCACCGACTGAAGTCTGTGCCACAGGTATGTTGTTTTTTGCGTGCAAAGTTGCTTCGCTGTGCCCTGATCACTATAATGCGCCGACACTTCAGACTCCCCCATAGTGGCAAGTTGAAAGGCGCTGAAAACAGGAAACGGGCCAAAAACTCAACAAAATGGCGACTCCTATTCGTTGGAAGCAAACCGGTCGCGTGACGCGTTATGGCGCTAACCGCCAGCAAACTCCTCTGAGGTCGCTTGCGCTGAACCTGGCTCAAGCAGCCCGATCAGCCCTTGCCGAGCCGTTCATGCTCACCATCGAGCACCGGCCGATTCAGTTGAAGCGCCTGCCAGAGGCCTTCGAGAGTTTTCGCGTCGTCCACCTCTCCGACGTCCATCACAGCGCTTTTACCAGCCGAGAACAAGTGGCGCGGGCGGTGGAAACTGCTAACTATCTTAAACCCGATATCATTGCCCTGACAGGCGACTACATATCGCACGATCGCGCGTTTGCCGCTCCTTGCGCCGAGTTGCTCGGTCGCCTCCGTGCTCGTTACGGTGTGTATGCTGTCTTAGGTAATCACGACCATTGGACTGATGCGGCCCTGATAACGGACCTTTTTCGAGCAGAAGGAATTACCGTCCTGGTTAATCAAGGCATGCGCTTTGAACAGCGTGGCGCTGCTTTCTGGCTTGCTGGAGTCGATGACACGATGGTGGGTTTGGAGGATATTTCGCTCGCGCTGGCGGGTTCGCGCGACGACGAGATGAAGCTTCTGCTGGCTCATAATCCAATCATCCTGCGCCGTGCCGCGCGGGCGGGCGTGGACCTGGTATTGAGTGGCCACACACACGGTGGCCAGGTAAAGCTGCGCTCGGAGCGCGGTGCCGCAGGCAGACCCCGCCGGCGTTTGCTCAAAGGGCTAGGACGACAAGGTGATACCCAAATCTATGTCACGCGAGGCGTCGGAACAGTGGTTCTTCCAGTGCGTTTTGGCTGCCCGCCGGAAGTTTCTTTACTCGAACTGCACCGTCCCAAATAGCTTTGCACCCTGCCTGACTAGCGCCAAGTAGCACCCAAAACTTTTTAGCCTCCGCCCAGTATTAAAGCGGATTCATGTCCTCCCGTATCGTTACGCTTCCTAACATCCTTACCATCTTCAGGATGGTCCTGATTCCCGTTTTCGTTACCCTCGTGTTTTACCAGCGCTTTACTCTGGCGCTGGCGGTGTTTGTAGTCGCCGGAGTTACTGACTTCTTCGATGGCCTCCTCGCCCGTCGCTTTGACCAGCAGTCACATTTAGGAACAATTCTCGACCCGGTGGCGGATAAGTTGATGATGGTTACCGCGTTCGTAGTGCTCTCCCTGCGAAGTGTGTATCCCCACCCGATCCCTCCACACTTGCCAGTTCCGTTTTGGGTGACCGTCACCGTTATTAGTCGGGATGTTTTTATCGTAGTGGGAGCCGCCGCTATCAACATCATGACTGGGTTCCGAGGATTTCGCCCTTCCTGGTTGGGCAAAATTAGCACTACAGTCCAAATCATGGCTATTGCCGCTATAATCTTCGCCGCCAGCTATCCTTATGGAACGGGTTACTACTTGCCCACCGTTTACACAATAGTCTTTGCTCTGGCGGTGCTCTCAGGCCTGCATTACGTTTCTTTTGCCTCCAAATTGCTGAACGAGGACCGGCGACAGCAACCGGAGCATGAAAATATACACATACCGATCGACTAGCCCTTTCCACCTACGATCTCTTATGAAAGCAGGCTAAATCAAAGTTGACAATGGGACACTCAGGTATTATATTGACGTGGCGTTCAACTGAAAGTTGTACAAGTTGAGGGAACGCCCGCCGAGGAATAAGATTTCAGTCTGCGCTGCCGTTTTTCATAGATGGCTGCAGAATGTTTGGGGGAGAACGAAAAGATGAGCAAGATTATTGGAATCGATTTGGGAACCACTAACTCCGTGGTCGCTGTGATGGAAGGTGGCGAGCCAACGGTCATTACCAACTCGGAGGGTGGCAGAACCACGCCTTCGGTCGTTGCTTTTACAAAGGACGGCAGCCGACTGGTCGGGCAAGTCGCCAAGCGACAAGCAGTGACCAACCCAGAGAATACGGTCTATTCAATTAAGCGATTCATGGGACGCCGGTATAACGAAGTTTCAGAAGAAATAAAACAAGTGCCTTACAAGGTTCAGGCGGCCGGCAGTAGTGGCGACGTGCGTATCGTGGCCGGCGGCAAGGAATGGAGCCCACCGGAGATTTCGGCCATCATTCTTCAAAAGATGAAGCAGTCAGCTGAAGATTACCTGGGACAGAAAGTCGACAAGGCGGTAATTACAGTTCCCGCTTACTTTAACGACTCGCAACGTCAGGCGACTAAGGACGCAGGCAAGATTGCAGGTCTGGAAGTCATGCGTATCGTCAATGAACCAACGGCAGCCGCGCTTGCTTACGGCCTTGACAAAAAGAAGGACGAGACGATTGCTGTATTCGACTTTGGCGGCGGTACATTTGATATCTCAATCCTCGAAGTAGGCGAAGGCGTCGTCGAGGTTAAGTCGACCAACGGTGATACTCATCTGGGCGGTGACGACATTGACGAGCGTCTCATTGAATGGATCATCGAAGAGTTCAAGAAGGATCAGGGTATCGACCTTTCAAACGACAAGATGGCCTTGCAGCGTCTGAAAGAGGCTGCGGAGAAGGCGAAGATTGAGTTGTCGAGCACTATGGAAACGGAAATCAACCTGCCGTTTGTAACCGCCGATCAATCTGGACCAAAGCACCTGGCAATGAAGTTGACGCGTGCGAAGTTCGAGCAACTCGCCGATCCAATTCTCGCGCGACTCCGTTCCCCAGTGGAACAGGCCATTAAAGATGCCGGGCTTGATGCGAAGAAAATCGACGAGGTCGTTTTAGTGGGCGGCTCAACGCGGATTCCTAAAGTTCAGCAGATGGTGCGCGACATATTCGGTAAAGAGCCCAACAAGAGCGTTAATCCCGATGAGGTGGTGGCTATCGGTGCAGCCGTTCAGGCGGGCGTGCTGTCGGGTGAAAAGACCGACATTCTGCTGCTTGACGTAACACCACTGAGCCTCGGCATCGAAACGCTGGGCGGTGTCTTTACGAAGCTCATTGAGCGCAATACCACTATCCCTACGCGAAAGTCGGAGATATTTTCAACGGCTTCGGATAATCAGACCTCGGTCGAAGTTCACGTGTTACAGGGTGAACGACCGATGGCTGGAGACAACCGGACGCTCGGCAAGTTTCACCTGATTGGAATACCACCGGCACCGCGCGGTATGCCGCAAATTGAGGTGGCCTTTGATATCGACGCAAACGGGATCGTGAATGTTTCTGCGAAGGACATGGGCACGGGCCGCGAACAGAAGATCACGATTACTTCCTCTTCCGGTCTGTCGAAAGACGAGATCGATAAGATGATGCGCGATGCGGAATCTCATGCGGCTGACGACGTGAAGAAGCGTGAAGAGATAGAAGCTCGGAATCGATTGGACGGCCTTACCTATCAAATGGAGAAGACGCTCAGCGATAATCGGGAAAAGGTCGGGGCCGTGGCGGGCGATGTCGAAACGGCAATCGCTGAGGCCAAGAAAGCCCTGCAAGAGGGTGGCGTCGAGAAATTGAACGCGGCTTTCGAGCAATTGCAGACTGCGTCTCACAAGTTGGCGGAGGCCCTGTACCAGCAGACGGCAACCGCCGGCACCGATACACCGTCTGCGGAGGATCAAGCTTCGGCTGCGGGTGCGGCCTCTGGCAGCGGCGCTGGGGAAGATAACGTCATCGACGCGGAATACGTCGACGTAGACGACAAGAAGTAAGGACATTGCCGATTGTCGATTGAAAGAAAAGGGCGGAGGATGAAACACTTCTTTCCGCCCTTTTTCAAATCGGCATTCGGAAGTGAACGACTTCTTCGGCAGTCTTTGCAATCGGCAATGACGAATGGCTAAGCAAGACTATTATCAAGTACTGGGCGTCAAGCGCGACGCCAAGCCTGAGGAGATCAAGAAGGCTTACCGCAGGCTGGCGCGGAAGTATCACCCTGATGTCAATCCGGGGGACAAATCCGCCGAAGAGCGCTTTAAGTTGATAACCGAAGCGCATGACGTGCTCTCCGATCCAAAGAAGCGAACTGTCTACGATCGCTTTGGCCAGTACTCCGATAATCTCGCCGATGCAGCTGCACGCGGCGCGGGGCCTACGACCGGGCGCACAACTCCAGGCTTTGATTTCAGTGGCTTTGACTGGGGCGCGGGAACGACCTCGGCCGGCAGCGGTTCAAGTTTTCGCGATATTTTTGCTGATCTGTTTGGCGGCGGCGCAGCGAAAGAGGAAGAACCACCCCGACCACAGCCTAAGCGCGGCGCGGATATTGAAATGCCGCTGTCGCTTTCTTTCGAAGAAGCGCTTCAGGGGCTTACAACCAACATCACCGTCAACCGCTCTGAACAGTGTTCACGCTGCAATGGCGCTGGCGACATCGGCGGACCGGTGATGGTCTGCTCAACATGTAAAGGCTCAGGGCAAGTGCAACGCGCGGGTGGACGTTTGCGTTTCTCTCAGGAATGCCCTGACTGCGGGGGCACGGGACGCAGGCGCTCGCCATGTTCGCTTTGCAAGGGCAACGGCACAGTACCAAAAACTGAGACCGTGAAAGTGCGCATTCCTGCGGGAGTAGAAACCGGTTCGCGTGTGCGCATCCCCGGTAAAGGCGAGGGTGGTCGACTCGGAGCGCCCGCGGGTGATTTGCATATCATCACAAACGTTGGTGAGCACAAACACTTCAAGCGTAAGGGCGACAACATCTATGTTACGGTTCCGATTACTGTGCCTGAGGCCGCGTTAGGAGCGAAGATTGAAGTGCCGACCGTTGAAGGCAAGGCGCAGCTGCGAATACCGCCGGGCACACAGTCGGGCCAGAAATTTCGCTTGCGTCAGCGCGGTGCTCCGTCCTTGAGGAACCCCGGTGCTCGAGGCGATCAGTTCATCGAGGTACACGTCACCTTGCCGACCGTCATTTCGGAAGAGACGAAGGAATTACTACGGCAGTATGGAAAGATTAACTCTGAGAATCCACGAGTACAAATGGGCTTGGAATAGGTGAATAGTAAATGGTGAATGGTAAATGGAAAATCCAGCGTGGTTCCCATTCACGATCCGATTCGTTTCGACCATTTACCATTTACCATTCAGCATTCACTGCGTATGAAGCGAAAGGCCAAGACATACACAATTAGCGCGGTGGCGGACCAGTATGGTCTCCATCCGCAGACTTTGCGGCTCTACGAGCGCGAAGGACTATTGAAGCCGTCGCGTTCGGAAGGCAACACCCGTCTTTACACTGATCCGGATCTCGAGCGTCTCGAACTAATCCTGTCACTTACCCGCGATCTTGGTGTTAATCTCGCCGGTGTAGAGATCATCCTCAACATGCGCGAGAAGATGAATGCCATGCAGCAGGAATTTGAGCGCTTCTTCCAGTATCTGCAATCGCACGCGGAGGAGTTAACTAACTTCGGAGAACCACCCGCTGAAGGCACTAGTGACGCCCTCGTCACGCTCACTCGTGCTGCCGTCCTCCGTCGCCGCAGCGCCTCCCGCAGCTAAGTCTACAACGCCGTAACTCGGTCCAGTCCCAAAGTTTTTCTCTGCGAAGTCTGTGAAACAAACCGCCAACGTCTTGTTTTCTTTGAACAGGTTTTTGAGTAACAATCGATCCACGAAACTACACGAACCAAAGACACGACTGACACGAAATGTTGTTAGCTTCGTGTAATTTCACTTTGTGTGATGCGCGTCTTCGCGTGCTAGGGCTTCACTCGAATCTCCAAGAGTTTTGGCCATAGCTTGCCGATCACGAAGAGTCTGTCATGCGCTCCGTCGTAAGGAATGCCGTTCAATACGGCTTCGTCGTCGTGAACTTCAACGCGGGAGCTCAGTCCTGTTAAGTCGATCCAACCGATTACCTGTCCGTTCTGAGGATTGATGCGCGCGATGCCGTTTTCGGGCCAGAAGCTGATGCTAGCTTTTTGCAGAAGAAACTCGCAGCAGAAAGGAATTGTGGTTGAGCATGGAGAAGATAACACAGTGTTTGATCTTTTCGGAACTGTTTGACCAGCCGATTCATCTCAAATTTGATGAGCCTCATAGTAGTTCCGACGGTGGCGCGTTGCTGCTGAAGGCAGCTGATCAGAAACTGCAACTCACTTCCTCGCTGGCTGCTTGTCTGGTTGAGCGCCGGCAAGCAGCCAAAGTCAAGCATACTATTGAAGACCTTTTACGCCAGCGCATCTATGGTTTGGCGAGCGGTTATGCTGATGCGAACGACGCCGCTCGCTTGGCGCACGATCCGATCTTCAAACTACTGCTCGACCGTTCGCCGGTTGATGGTCCAGAACTCTCTTCGCAGCCTACGCTCTCGCGCTTTGAGAACTCCGTTGGCCCTAAAGAGAACTATCGTTTAGGGCTGGCACTGGCCCACTCAGTAATCGAGCGGCAGCAAAAGCGGTTGCGCGGCAAGGTGCGGAGCATCACGCTTGATCTCGATCCCACTGACGACCCGACGCATGGCCAGCAGGAGTTCACCTGGTTCAATGCGCATTACGATACTCACTGCTATCTGCCGCTGCTTGGATTCATCAGTTTCAATGACGAGTCCGAACAATACTTAGTCACCGCGGTCTTGCGGCCAGGCAACGCCTCGGAAAAGAGCAACGTCGTGGTTGGTTTACTGGCGCGCTTGGTGGCGCTGGTGGGCGCTGAGTTTCCCCAAGCGATCATCAATCTGCGGCTCGATGGTGGCTTTGCCTGTCCCGCCATGTTCGACTACCTCGATAGCGTGCCGCGGCTGCAATATGTCTGCGGGATGCCCAAAAATGCGGTACTGGAGCGCCAGGCGCAGCCATTGCTGGTCCAAGCACGGCAGCGGGAAAAACAGGGACAGCGCGCGCGCGTCTATGGCGAGTGCCATTATCAAGCCAGGTCCTGGCAGTACTCGCGCCGCGTGGTGATCAAAGCCGAGATCGTCTACAACAGCCGGGGCGAGCCGAAAGAACAATCCTCGCTTTGTCGTCACCAACAAACGCCAGGCAGCAAAAACGATCTATCAAAAAGCCTACTGTTCGCGCGGCGAGATCGAGAACCGTATCAAAGAACTACAGCTGGGAATGGAACTGGATCGCACCAGTTGCACCAGCTTTTGGGCCAACCAGTTCCGCGTCCTGCTCACCGCCGCGGCTTATGCGCTCATGCAGGAGATCCGCTTGCAAGCGAAGAACACCACGCTCGCCCGCGCTCAGGTCACCACGCTGCGCGAACAGCTGCTGAAATTGTCAGCGCGCCTCGAGCAGTCCGTGCGCCGCATCGTGCTCCATCTGCCGCAATCGTTCGCTTACCTTAATGAATGGACCCGCATCGCTCGCAAACTCGGCGCCGCGCCAGCATAACTTTCCCCCTCAGCGAACAATCAGAGCCGCCTTCCTCCACCACTCCAGGCCAACTCTTCTCTTCAATCCACCGCGGCTCTGTGTAAAACTGCGCCGCAACCAAAATCCAACACCAAGAGTCTTTCAAACTGTTGTCCTTCGTCCTCTCGCTCACAACCGCTACCCTAACGCCTCTTTCTTGCTCTCTACTCGCACCTTCATGAATAATGCGGGCCTAGAGGACTAGCATGAAACAACAGTGCTCTCCTGGATACATAGTTCAGAGGGGTTTCAACTCATCCAGCGGGGGCGCTCGGAGTCACCTTGTGCGATCCTTCTATTCACCGCTTGCCCCCTTCCCAACTTGTTCTAATCAGTCAGGCATTTTTCACATAGTCTTCCCGCGGTTGGCGGGATTTCTCGGTTCGGAGTGCGGGTTTCTGTAGGCAGCATCTGAACCAGCCATCAACGGTGCCGTTGCTGGGACTTCAGAGTTTTCAGTTGATCGCGCTAAGGTATGGAAAGAAATCCCTAATGTGTTAAGAAAGCATGGAACAGACGGGCCCAGGATCAGAACGAGGTCTCTCTCGACGGAAATTTCTCCACCTAACGAAAGCAGGTTTGGTCATGTCTACTTTTGCGTCTGAGGTCTTCTCCGGGACGAAGAAGTCCGAACAAAGAACCGGTAGTCATGAAGTCATCGACGCTTCCGCGACGTGGCTGGCAAACGCGATACGCGCGAAACAAGTGTCGTCTGAAGAGGTAGTACGCGCGTTCCTACAGCGCATCGAGCAGGTGAATCCAAAGCTGAACGCAGTAGTGCAACTCCGGGGTGACGCAGCAATCGCGGAAGCGCGTGCTGCCGACAAAATGGTGCGAGCTAAGAAGGCCTATGGGCCATTACACGGCGTTCCTTTCACAGTTAAAGATTCCTACGATACGGCGGGAGTAATCTCTACCGCTGGGTTGAAAGGCCGTGTCTCTTTTGTCCCCGACACAGATGCAACAGCGGTCGCCCGTCTGCGTGCCGCCGGCGCGATTCTCATTGGCAAGACAAACACTCCGGAACTCACTCTCGCGTTTGAGACAAACAATCTTGTCTATGGTCGGACCAACAACCCATACAATCTGGAGCGTACCTCCGGTGGCAGTAGTGGCGGAGCAGCGGCAATCCTTGCGGCAAGTGGATCGCCTTTCGACCTGGGCAGCGATACTGGCGGAAGCATCAGGCTGCCGTCTCACTATTGCGGGGTTGCCGGTCTCAAGCCGACTCAGGGACGGGTGCCCCGCACCGGTCACATCATCTCGTTCGATGGTCCACATCAATCTCTGACACATGTTGGTCCAATCGCGCGCTACGTCGAGGATCTCAGCTTGTTATTTCCAATTCTTCTTGGTCCTGATGGCATTGATCCTGCAATCATCCCGATGCCATTTGGAGATCCGAATAAGGTCGATCTCAAGAAATTGCGAACCGCATTCTTCATAGACAATGGCGATGTGCCAGCTACCGCTGAAACAAGAGCCGTTGTTAAGGAAGCGGCGAAAAAGATTGCAGATACAGGTTCTATCGTAAGCGAAGCTCGACCAGAACCGATTGCTGAAGCCTACAACTTTTACGTAAGTATTCTATGGGCAGATGGCGGGGCGTGGGCCAGGCGGCTTTTGGAAAAAACAGGAACGCACGAGGCCCTGCTGGAGGCACGTCTGTCTCAATTCAAACCGATTCCTATCTCCGACTACACGGCGCTGCTCGAGAGATGGGATCTGTTCAAGAGCCAAATGTTGAGGTTCTGGCAGCACTACGACGTGCTGATTTGTCCGGTTAATGCTCATCCGGCCATCCCGCACGGAACCACATATCAGGGTCGTAACCTGGCCGCTTATGGCTACACGATGGCTTTTAATCTAACTGGTTGGCCCAGTACGGTCGTTCGCTGCGGAACTTCCCCGGAGGGTCTGCCAATTGGGATTCAGGTAGTTGCCCCACCATGGCGCGAAGATGTGTCATTGGCAGTTGCTCAGCATCTGCAGAGGGAATTGAAAGGATGGAGTCGCGCGCCGACATTGTAGGGGTGGCACTCCGTGGCCACCCCTCGGTTGATATTAGACACCATGGAGGAACACAGGAACATGCGCGGTGGTTGTATTACTCCAGAGGAATTCGTTTGGCGATGAGGGGTGGCCACGGAGAGCCACCCCTACAATGTTGGCCAACCGGGCCTTCTTAGGGCCTAATCAGCTCGAATTTGTTCCGTGAAGATGGACGGAGAGATTTTAAGGCTGTAGCTTGCAATGTCACCAAATCTCTTGCACGTTAAAGATGAAACCAGGCAATTCCGGGTCGGCCGAAATTGACGTGGGATTATCGAAAGCTTCGGCCGGTTGGTTTGGGCGATAAACAAAAACTCCCATCGCCTCCGGGTCGATCAGCCAAGCGAGCCGCACGCCGTTACCCATGTAATCGAGCATCTTCTCTTCCAGAACAGACCAACGGTCGCTGGGCGATCGCAACTCGATGACAAAATCGGGAGCGATCAGAGCAAAGCCCTTCCGTTCCTTCTTGCTCAACTGCTGAACTCTTTCACGCCGAATCCACGAAGCATCGGGAGAACGTTTTGATCCATCGGGTAGCGTAAAGAGCGTTGATGAATCGAATGAAAGACCTGAGCCATCTCGTTCGGTCCATTCAGCGAGGCGCTGAGTCAATTTACTATTACGCCAGCCGGTTTCTAAGCCCGTGGGAGGCATGACTATTAGTTCTCCTCTTGAGGTGAGTTCAATGCGGAGGTCGGGGTTATCCCAGCATAATTTCTCAAATTGCTCGTCCGTCAACCTCACAGATTGCACGTTTAGCGCTAGTACCGGAGGGACAGAAGATTCAACTGTTGTTGGGTGGTGAGACATTCGTTGATTCCTTTTTCGGATTCTAAGCCTGAGAATGCATTGGTGCAAACCTGAACGTAACGGTCCGCACGACTAAATCGGTACTTCTCCTGTTCTTCACTCCGTAGGAGTGAGTTGTTTTATAGACCGATATCTAAGCTGTCCCAGGCGCGGTTCGGAGGGGCGGAAGGAAACTAGCCTGATACTTGCCAGATAAGTTCCGCCCTCCGAACCGCGCCGGAGGTTCTCGGTCCTTTGAGCTATAGACATATCACCCCTACAGGGTGAGACGAATCTTATACTTTGAGTGTTTTCTTTTCCGACTTGCCGTGGTTAGAAACTTTTTGTCCGGGGCACGAATTATCAGGTGTGCCTAGATTACCAAATCTCTTGCACGTTCAAGGTAAAACCAGGCAACTCCGGCTCGCATGAAATTGATTGGGGATTCTCCACAGTCTCCAAAGGCTTGTCAGGGCGGTAAATCAAGACTCGATTCGCCATTGGATCGATAAGCAATGCCAGGCGAACTCCATTGACCATGTAGTCGAGCATTTTCTCCTCCAACATAGACCAACGGTCGCTGGGTGATCGCAACTCGATGACGAAGTCAGGGACAATCATAGCAAAGCGATCCTGTTCTTCCCGGCTCAATTTCTCAACTCTCTCGCGGCGAATCCACGACGCATCCGGAGAACGCTTCGAGCCATCTGGAAGTGTGAAAAGCGTAGACGAATCGAATGAAAGGCCCGAGCCCTCTAGCTGTGCCCATTCAGTGAGGCGGTGCGTCAATATGCTGTTACGCCAGCCGGTCTTCAAGCTCGTGGGAGGCATGACTAGTAGTTCTCCTCTTGAGGTGAGTTCAATGCGGAGGTCCGGGTTATCCCAGCATAATTTCTCGAACTGCTCGTCTGTCAACCTCACGGATTGCACGTTGAGTGCGAGAACCGGAGGGACAGACGCTTCAACTGTTGTTGGATGGTGAGACATTCGTTGATTCCTTTTTTTGGATTCTAAGCCTGAGAATGCATTGGTGCAAACCTGAACGTAACTGTCCGCACGACTAAAACGGTACTTGTACTAAACCCGTACCGGTACTTGTACTAACCCGCTTGTTGCCGGAGGCCGTTATCCGCTAACCAGCTACGATATTATGAGGAGCACGCCCGCTCGAAGAGTGTGAGTTTTAATCCCGATAGGGCTCTGTCGGAAAAAAGCTAAGTCGCTACGTACGTGAACCTGATTCGCGAGTGCAGGATGAATTTAATGATCACGACGGTTCTTCACTCCCTAGGAGTGAGATGTTTATAGACCGATATCTAAGACGTCCCAGGCGCGGTTCGGAGGGACGGAATCAAACTAGTGTCCTGTTTCTAAAGTTCGCGTAAGAAAGGGACACGAAACGGACCAGACTACATGTCGAGAGCGTAGCGTCGGGTCAACGATACTCATTAGACTCGTGATGGGCAACGTTGACCCGACGCTACCGCGTTACGGTACTGATGACTTCATCCCGCTCGACCTGAGTATTGGCGCACCTGCATGGTGTGACGTCTGCCTGGTGTTATGCGAACTTTAGAAACAGGACACTAGCCTGATACTTGCAAGTTAAGTTCCGCCACCTCCGAACCGCGCCGGACGTTCTCGGTCCTTTGAGCTGTAAACATATCACCCCCTACAGGGTGAAAACTGCGCCTCTTTGCGCCGGCGATAAACAGATCGGCTCGACGCTCTACCCGCGGGGTGGTACTCACCTCTTCGGGCGCGCGTCGCACACAATTTCGTGCACCGCTTCTTACGACAAGAGCAACAATAGATCCTCTTTAGTGATGCTTCTGATGAGGTTGTCGTCTGCGCTGATAATTGAATCGGCGAGTTCTCGCTTGGTAGCCTGCAATGCCAGAACTTTCTCTTCTACTGTTTCACGGGTGATCAAGCGATAGGCAAACACGCGTCGCGATTGTCCAATGCGATGGGCGCGGTCAATCGCTTGCGCCTCGACCGCGGGATTCCACCAGGGGTCGAGCAGGAACACATATTCGGCAGCCGTTAGATTCAGACCGAGACCGCCTGCCTTCAGGCTTATTAGGAATAGTTTGCACTTGGGATCATTTTGAAAGTGCTCGACCCTTGCTGCGCGATCACGAGTCTTTCCGTCCAGATATTCGTAGTCGATCTTCTCCTGATCAAGCTGCCGGCGCACAATTGATAGAAAGCTTGTGAACTGGGAAAACACCAGCGCCTTGTGTCCCTCCTCAGTCACTTCACGAAGTTGAGGAAGCAACACATCAAGTTTTGCGCTCGGTTCGTCGCCCTCGCTCTTATTGACTAGCGCCGGGTGGCAAGCAGCCTGACGCAACCGTAGAAGGGCTTCAAGAATATGCATCTTGGCACGGTTAATGCCGACACGTCCCACTCGTTCCAATAGAGAAGTCCTATAGTAGTCGCGCAGTTCGTCATACTGTTTTCGTTGCGCGGCCTCCATTTCGCAATAAATTGTTTGCTCGAGCTTTTCCGGTAGCTCTTTAGCAACCTGCTGTTTTGTGCGGCGGAGAACGAACGGCCGAATAGCCCGCGCCAGGATTGCCCTGGTTTCTTCATTGGGTAAGCGAGCACTGTTGCCGGAAAGCTGGAAGACGGAAGCGCTTCCCAGCATCCCTGGATTGAGAAACTCAAATAAACTCCATAACTCGCCCAGATGATTCTCGATGGGAGTGCCGCTGAGCGCGAGACGATGAGACCCTTTTAAGAGACGAACGGCTTTGGCTGACTCGGTTTTCGCATTCTTGATCGCCTGCGCCTCATCCAGAATTACAAAGTCGAA